>Ga0116231_10007086_pt1 | contig 20843 bp, 20 predicted proteins | sample S1TSphgellanicum_2_FD_89695 | JGI IMG/M metagenome (GOLD analysis project Ga0116231, IMG submission 89695) | Host-associated microbial communities from peat moss isolated from Minnesota, USA - S1T2_Fd - Sphagnum magellanicum MG | ecosystem: Host-associated > Plants > Peat moss > Unclassified...
AAAAAAAAAAAAACCAACAAGCTAACCACCATGTAGCCCTATTTTTTGGCTGGCTATATGTATAACCAAAAAGCTATAATTAAAAATTATAAGTTCTAAAATCAAGTGGCTTTTTAAAGTTTTGGTAGCCAGAATTCGACCAATTTTTTTTTATAAAAATCATTAGATAGAGATCTATACATGGTTCAAGTACATTGCCAGATATCTATACATAGTTCAAGTACGTAGCCAAAAGTATAGAAGGATGTTTACAAATTTCTATTTCAATATTTTAGCTTGTAGCCAAATTTGGCTAAATCTTCATGTCGATCATCACCACTTTGGCTATATCATAAAATTGACTCCCCCCCCCCAACCAAAAGAAACCAATGCCACCATGGTTCGGTAGTGGACTGGAATCCAACAGAGACATCCATCCTTCATCCCTAAACATCCTTCACAAGTTGTGTGCTTCACCCTGGCTTAGTGTTTTTTTTAGGAATTTTTGTTTGCAGCCAAAGTGGGTATCATCCATCCGTATTATGAAGATGTAGAAAAATTGGCAATTGTCCCTAGGTAGGATTTAGCCAAATCTGGCTATTAAATGAAATGTGAAGTAAAAAATCTTCAATCATCCTTGTATATTTCTGGCTTACACACTGAAAACAAAGTATAGAAATCTGGCGATTTTTACTCTCTTTTTTTTTTTTCCCTCACTTCTGGCTATTGAAATCCTCCAAAATCACTTCATTTGTTCCTTTTGAATTTTGAATTTCGATTTTTGGCGAGATTTCGCCAATTAAAATATTTAAAAAAAAGACTGCGAGTCTGGCTCTACGGCCAGACACACTTCCCCGCGCGCTCGCGCTCTCAGACCGAGCTCCTCGCAGAGAAGGACGGGGACGGAGAGCTTCGCAGAAGTTCAGGCAGACGAAGAGACAGAGAGGAGCAATGTTGGAACAGCTCTTGATCTTCACTAGAGGAGGTCTGCTTCTCTGGACCTGGCAGGAGCTGGCCAACTCTTTGAAGCGCTCTCTGGTGAACGTCCTCATCAGGTAATCAATCGCTCGCTCCCCTCCTGTTACAGCCGCATCCGATTTCTTTCTTCTCTCGGTGAGTACCTAGATAAAGGAGGCTTTGGTAAGGTATCTGAGCTTCCTTCCATTTGGAGCTTGAACTGGTTTTGAAAACTGCTGTCGTTACATTCTGTGCACCTGAAAGCAGCGATGTTTTGATTGCAGTTTAGAGCTAGGGTTTGCGTGCTCTCGGAGTAAAATTTTCTGTTTCTATAGAATTGACGATGATGATCATGGTGTTTTGTATGTAGGTCATGGCTTTTGGAGGAGAGAGCTGGTGACTTTTGTTTTCAGTATGCTGATGCAGCAGCAGCAGCATACACTCTTAAATGGAGGTTCCACAACCAGCTTGGCTTGGTGTTTGTTGCAATATATCAAAAATTGTTGCATCTTCTCTACGTGGATGAATTGCTGGAGAATGTAATGCGAGAATTTTGCTTGGTTTACAGCCCAAGGCAAACCAACTTTCCTGATTTTGATGACACGTTTCGGCAGCTCTTGAAGGAGGCGGAGGCTAATTCAAAGCAAAAGGGAGTTGCACAACAAAATCCGAGGAAAGGATTAGAGGGCAAAAGGCATGTTATGCGATTTGAAGGCAAAGGTGTGAAATCTGCAGGGAAGGAAAGCAATGGGAAAACCTCATCAGGTGGAGATGATGAGGCAGATGGCGAGGCAGATAGCAAGGGAAAGACATTCAGGAATGGGGATGGTGGTAAAAATGCAAATGGCAGCCATTTGAGTGGGAGCAGCAGTGATAATGATGATGATGACAGCCTCATGAGGAGGAATTCACATGAAACTGCATTTGATGTAAGTAGGTTACAATTGAGAAATTCAAAAGGTCATGGGAAGAAAGGAGTTACTCCCTTGGATGCTCAGAATTCATCTTCGAAGGAAGATGTGGGGAAGAAGAAGGCTAAAAAGAATAGGGTCTGGGGTGATGCACCTCCTCCCTCAAAGCTAGACTTTACACAGCCTAGAGATGAAGCTGTACAGGGAGAACCCAATGTTGCAGTGGTAGTGGACCAAGGTTTGAGCTTGATGGACAAGGATGAGGAAGATGAAGATGATTTTCAAGTTGATTTAGAGGAATACAATTTTACAGCGAAAGGAGATGATGAGAAGAAAGTACCAACCAAAATGGGCTGGCTTTCTTCTCTTGTCCAAAGGTGTGTCTAATAGCCCCACAAAGTATTCCTCAAATGTCTGCCAGTACTTTCAGCCACATCCAGTTGCCAGGACTTTGACTATTGGGTGGGCATAGGAATTCTGATTCTTCTGGATCATTGTCTTCATGATCTTGATCAGTGTCAAGATGACTCTCTGACAAAATCCAGCATCTAGGTTATCATCCTTCAATCCTCTTTAGTTCATGATAGCTGGGATCTGGAATGTGGACATACTTGCTTCTGAAGCTTGGGCATTTGTGAACTTCTTGACGTGAACCAGACCGCAACCCCTCAGTGTTCTGCTCCTTCATGATCCTATTTTTGAGGATTCTTGGGCATGTTTGATTTGCTTCTGTATATTGATTATTGTTTGGCAACCATGGCCAGGAATGGATGAAGTCAGTGGAAGTGTTATGGTACCAGGTTAATGCATTACATGTTGCTGTTGATAGTCCCTGAACATGCATATGACTGTCAATGTCTTTCAAACTGCTCCTCAGTTCTGTGTTGTGGTCTTGTTTTCTGTTTTGTTTAGGGTGGAGTTTCTTCTTTTATATGCTTGCTGATTGTTGCTGGTTTGTTGGCAGATCCCAGATATCTGTAACCTTATTATAGGGTCATGTCTCAATTCTTTTCAGGTTGACTTAAATCATAAGGATTGAGAAATTCTTGGCACTCATGCAGATATTGCTTTGATTTGCTTTTGAAGTGACATCACTCCCTGAAACAGTGTGGCAGGGAAAGCAGCACTTGAGAAGGTGGACCTGGAGCCAGGTCTTAAGGTCCTCAGAGATCAGCTCATGACCAAAAATGTGGTATGTATGCTGGAGAATCATGTTTTCATATTTGAGAGGGATTCATTTATGGCACTGTGTGTAACACTCTCTATTTCATCCATATGCAGAGGGCTGCTCTTAAGATTCCACTCAGGGTTTGTACAGCAAGTCTTCAAGCCTATGTGGCTATGTTATTTGAGCTTCTGGTTTCCTTATCCACAGGCTGTCCTTTTGAACACAAATTCCGTGTCTTACAGGTCATTGATGGTACATTGTTGTGGTGGACGTGTTGAAGGCTGCAGATGTTGCCGAGAAGTTGTGTGATTCAGTAGCAGCCAGTCTTCTGGGGAAGAAACAAGGGTCTTTTACTCGTATCTCTTCAACTGTCCAGGTTTGTTTATGTGAACCCTTAGCTGTCCTCATGTTGGGTGTGATTTATTTTACATCTTTTGCTACACTATAACATTGTACCTGTTTTTAGCTGTAGCCAACTTTGTATTATGTCATCACATGTGGCTTTGTGGAAATTCTTTGCTCGGATACAGGCAGCAATGGAGGGAGCACTTCTTCGAATCCTAACACCAAAGTGCTCAGTGGATATCCTGCATGATATTCACCAGGTTAAAGAGCAGGGACGGCCATATGTGATTGTTTTTGTAGGTGTTAATGGGGTTGGCAAGTCCACCAACCTTGCCAAGGTAAAATATGACTTCCAAACCTGCATATCACAGTTTGGTTAACAGAGTCTCTTGTTGCATGCACATAATTGCTCCTGACTAGAATGTCTGACCTTGTCTAGTAACACATGTACTTGCTCTACTCTGGATTGAAAACAGGTGGCATATTGGCTGGTGCAGCATGATGTGAGTGTGATGATGGCTGCCTGTGACACATTCAGATCAGGTGCTGTTGAGCAACTCCGCACCCATGCCCGTCGACTGCAGGTGGGCAGCACTCCTTGTGGGAAATACTGTATGTGAAGAGATTGCAAAATTGTTGTACAATGAGTTATGGATATGACAAAGTGGTTTCTCAAAAATAAAGCTATTTATCTCTATACTGTGTTTTGGGTGACGAGCTATGAGAGTAAGCTCATGGATGAGCTTGATGTGTGATAGATCCCCATATTTGACAAGGGTTATGAAAAGGATCCAGCTATGGTAGCAAAGGAAGCCATCCATGAAGCCTTGCGAAGTAAGCAGGATGTTCTTCTAGTTGATACAGCTGGTCGCATGCAGGTATAGCTTCACACTAAGCTCTTCTAATTCTGTGTGTACAGGATGTTAGAGCCTTGTTGCTGACTGTCATTTCAGGCCCCTCCTTTGTGGTGACAAATGGAAAGAGGATGAGATGGTAGCCATGCAATGATTGACATCAGTACCTACATTCAAAGACTTTGTCCTGTAAATCCTTTCCAATGGTGTTTTGTAGTTTGTTGGTTTTATTTATGAACTCATCGCCTTACAGACAGACAGGTAGTTTAGATGATATTGAAGAAATGGATTTCTTTTGATGCCAAAATCCACATGGGATATTGATTTTGTGATAGGAACTGGATACTGGCAGGACAATGAGCCTTTGATGAGGGCCCTGTCAAAGCTCATCAACATGAATGAGCCTGACATGGTACTCTTTGTTGGTGAAGCTCTGGTAGGCAACAATGGTGTTGACCAACTCACCAAGTTCAATCAGGTAACCTTCTGCAAACTGCTTAACAATGTACAAAGTGTGTAGGTTTCTGGGGCTGTCAATAATTTGTAGAATATTTTTCAAAGCCAATACCTCACTTAATGTCTGCAATAAGAAAGAGGAATTTGAGAGTTTGTTTATTCCCAGTCTTTAATCAAGAAGCAAATAGACCATAGGGAGATCTGGTGAGTGCAGTCATTACTGGAGATTGGGTATGGAGGACTTCAGATTTGCAGGGGTTGTTGACATGCTTGTGCTTTGTGTTGCAAAAGTACAGAAACTGGCGGATCTTTCAACCACAGCTAATCTGTGCTTGATTGATGGCATTTTGCTCACAAAATTTGACACCATTGATGACAAGGTACTGTGTGCATGTGTTTCTCTCTCTCTGAATTCAGTGTATTCTCAAGGTATTATATTGCTGATGTTGAGAGAGAAAAGACTGCAAACAATGATGATTGGATCATAAGACTACACTTGATGCTTGAAAGGGCATTTGGTGTTTTGCAGGTTGGAGCAGCTCTGTCCATGGTGTATGTATCAGGTGTGCCAGTAATGTTTGTGGGTTGTGGTCAGACATATACAGACCTCAAAAAGCTCAATGTGAAATCACTCGTCAAATCTCTCCTTGTGTAGCCAATCTTGGTTATTTGATGTACTGTAGTTAGTTCTGTTCAGCCTATTATCTCAGTGTGATGTACTATATGAAGTGCACTACAAACAATGTGTCAAGATGTGATCTAATATAAAGCATGTGGAACTTGTACATGCCTTGTCTCCAGGTCTCTGTGTGTTGTCACTTACCTGCAGATACTCTATATGGTGATGGTGATGGCAACAAATCCCATTCTGATTTCTTTTGTTTGAGAAAAGCTTATCTGTATATATCTGAGCCAGAAGTTTCTTATTGTCATATCTTTTCTCCTTGCAGTGAAAATTATACTTCTGTTGAGGTCTAGAGTTAAGAACTTCAAACTTTTGACCCTAAGCTTTGAGGTTGAATCGTCAAGGGGTGCATTCAAACTAACTTGGCAAGACATAGAATTGGGATTCTGTGGTACCCTTCACTTTCATTCTACTTCTGATGAGACATTGTACACTTGCTGTAGTATGTTTTGGATATTATGGTTTAAACTTTAAACTCCCTACATGAGAGAAAGGGTAGCCCCCTCCCTATACCTCTGGGGCAGTAGGGCACCATTGTCTCTTTAGTACCTATATGGAGCTCACAATTATAATTGCCTGGTTTTAGTACCTATAGGGAGCTTACAACCATGACTGCCTCAAGGGGTGCCTTCCAGTACACATCAGGACTTAATATTTCTTTTGAATTTGCAGGTATTTTTTAAAGCATAATCTTCCTCTTTGCCTTCAAGGCTACCTGCAAATCCATAAGGTAAACCCACCTTGAGAACCAACTAGTATATTGCCTAGGTAGGTTGAGGTAGAGATCGGAAAAAAAACCAAGTGCAATTAGCACTGCACTTTTGTCAGAGCTCTTGGCAGAAAGATACTTGCATTTGTGATGCAAAAAAAAAACTTTTCAAAAGATTCAGGATTAGAACCCAAAAAAAGAGGAAGAAATGCCATTGACATCACCAGCATGGTTTGCACTGAATCTACTCCAAATCCAAATCTCAAATTCAAAGATTAAAGTGTATGCTCGGAAAGTTACTAAATGCAACAATATGGTTTAGGGTTGAAGGATTGAAAACCTAGATTTTGACAAATATGTCTTCAACTTCTGGTTCTTTGGATACCTACTTGACAAGTAGGTTCTCTAACCAGTTTTCCACTAGTTTAAGAACTAACAGGTAGATTATCAATAATCAACCCTTGTATCCTTATTGATAACTGATGATTCCATCACCCTTTAGATGAGGTTTAGGGTTTCAATTAGGTTGTCAAACTATCTCACAAGAAGGTTATGGTCAATTTGCACTATTGCCCGAAAACACAGAAAGACCAAATCTTTCATTGTATTTTCAAGCATCTACAAAGCCTCCTTTCACTGACATTCAAGAACCTTACCTTGTTGGTAAGTTACTGTACTTTTTAGATTTCACAGGCCTTAATGCAAACTGGGGATGGAATCTCCTCTTGGTTGGTCCCCCTTTTAAGGTTTAGGGTTTAGGACAAAGGACAAGATGCACATGATGACTAGACAGTGCCTAAAAAACCTGCACATTGGTCTGTTTGCATACACAGATGATGCACATAGAAACATACAAATATGTACACCCCCAAAAAAAAAAAAAAACGGTGTTTTCAACATCTCCAGCGGTCCTCAGTGTGTGACTCTGCAAAAATTATTTCACATCCAAGCTTAGTTATTTACTTTTTTGCAACCCCACCTGCTGGAAGGAGATGCTCTTAGGCAAGCACCCATCTTCATCATCATCATTAGACGGTACTTTTTATTACTCTTTTTCCCTGTGATGATAACAACAAATTTTATGTTTGTTCTTGATTGGGTGGGGGAGGGGGGATGGTTCAATAATGGTGCTGAATAAAGTTGAATTTTCTTTAGCCCAATGAGGTGAATCAATATGAGTTCAAAAGGTTCAGAATTATTTTTTTCTTTTGGGAGAATGGGGAGCTTTGGAAATTTTATTAGTTTTATTATTTTATATTTTAAATATTACATATATATATTATTTATTTATTTTTGATAGGTGCAAGACAAACAAGTTTAGTCTTCTTTTTTTTGGGGGCAGCCGAGCAACATGGCAAACATGTCACTAGAGTTTGTTTGAGTACTTTTTTTTCAAAAATGCTTACAAGGATTTTTTTTTTAATTTTGGGGAGGAGAGCATGACAAGCCAAGTGGAGCTCTCCATGCACTAGTGGCATGTAGTAGTAGATGTTCTTGTGCATTTCTTAATTTTATAAGTCATCTTCATGGGTTCATTGCTTTCTTATCCCTTATTTATTTTCCTTTTTTCTTTGCTTGTTTTTGACATTTTTGTTGTTTTTTTCTTTTTTATATAATTTTTTTGCTACAAATAATGAAAAACCATGTTTATCCTTATTCATACATATATTCATTCATATCAAGAAGTTATTCCCAAACTTTTTTTTTAAATTTTAAATGTGGTACATGCTTAGTATAAATGAAACTTATGTTTTCATGAATTTTTGATTTTGGTAGTTGTTCAAGTTTACAAAGATGGAAGAAAAAGAAGGTGAAAATTCAACCAATTTTTCTTTTTTTTGGGAAAAAAAAAAAACCCCATGCTTCAACCTTAGCGAATCAATTAACATTTCCAATTTCTCACTAATTTCAATTTTATGACTCTGGGCCCAAGTGTGAACTGATTACCCAACTATTTTTTTTCTTTCTAAAACCCTTTTTTTAAATTTAATTGAATTTCCAATGACGAAAATTACTCAAAATTCAATATATCCTGCACCATAGGTCTGAAAATTTCGAAATCATCTTCATTAATTCGTACTAATTTTTTCAACATTATCAAAAAGCATGCCCAAATTCCTCTATAACTTTTTTGTTTTGATTTAAATGAATTTTCAATGAAAATATTGTTCAATATTCAATAACTTCTCCACCATAGATTGCAACCTTATGAAACCAACTTTGTGCACCCATACTCTCATCAAGGGCTTTCATAATTGTACCAAGAGCATAGCAAGAGGTGCCATGGTTTGGGTGATCTCAATGGATCAAACAGGTCTCCTAAAGAGCTTGAAGGATTTTCTTGAGTAGTTGGAAGGTGCCTTACAACTCCTAAAATTTCCTGCACAAAGGACGATTCATTTTTAAAAACACCATGCTCACAAGAACAAGCATTTTTTTTTTAAAACCATTTTTTCTTTTTTTAATTTAAAAAAAAAAGGAAAATGAAAAATTTGTCAGCCCATGGTTGAAAAAAGTTGTGATTGATCAATTTCTTTTACATATTTTTTTCTCATTTAAAAAAAAAAGAAAAGGGTGAGCATGAAGTGTGTTAACCCATGTGCCAAAAAGCCATGATTGGTGTAATCCATGGAAATCTTATGATGGAAGGAAAAACAATGAAAAAAAAAGAAAAGACAAACCCTAAATCAGTAGTAATAAAAAATTTAAAAAATTACATAAAACATCAAATTAAAAATCAAAATCTAGATAAAACAATGGGGGCCTAACAGGCCTCACTCAAAGAAGGTGAAGGTAACTACACTAGCACCAGTGTAGTAGGTGCTTGTTTAGGGTTAGGGTTAGTGTTTCATTTCACCCCAAAAAAACCCCATTTCGCCCCAAAAAACAAGATCACCTACAATTTAGTGTCCCCAAAAAAAAAACATTTTTTAAATAAAACTTTTCTTCTGTTTGTTTTCTTCAAAAATTAAATCTCCTTGTGGATAGGATTCCCACTTTTGGCCCTTCTTTTGTCTCGTAGCCCGCCCCGCGCACGATCGAATCCCACTTCCTTCCAACCTCCATAAAGGCTGGCTGCCTGTGGTTTTATCCCCATTTGTTTCCCTTGCCAAGTGCGCATTTGTGCTGCCGTTGCTTGCTGCTCCTTCACGTTCGCGCTTCCTTTCGGCGGCCGTTCGGGCTTTCTTCTCACGGCTCAAGAACCGAAGAAAATAGCCGGCCCGGGGCGGATACAATTCGGAGTTTGTTTCAAGGTATTTCTTTCAGCTTCTTGTTGAGTATTTCTCATTTTCCCACTGTTCTCCTCTTTTGTTTTTTTGCTGTGCCGATGTCCATGTTTTTTGTGTTTGTGTGGGGAGAGGACGACTCAGTTTGTCTTGTTTCTTCTGCTCGCAGTTTTTTTGGTCGTCTGCCTTATCGTTGAACGTTTCTTGCTTGTTAGAAGTTTTGGCCATAGCAGTTGGCTTTTTCTGTATTACCGAGTTGGAAGCTGAGGTAATAATCATTAATTCTTTGTTGAACACCATTGTGCTTGTATCTCTGTACTGCCAAAGGTTCGGAAGCTTTCGAAGACCTTGCAAAATCGCTACATTACTGAACCTTCTTCAGTCACCTCGTAAGTTTGTAATTCCGTTTTTATTTCTTCTTTTTCTTATTTGGTGTCATGATATGGTGTGTCTCGTGTGGTCTTGTGCTAAAGCAAAGGTCGATGGAACAATATATCGAATGTCTTTCACAAACATTGTCTTTCTCTTTTGGAACTTTCTTATTATACTTTTCTTTTGTTTTTGTGTTTGCTTTCTGTTTTCTTCTTATACCTACTTGATTTGTTTACATTCCTCCTGCAGGGCAGGCGGAGCAGGGGGGAGGTTTTGTGATTCTTGATCATCATTTCCTGAAGCATCTTTAGCCATTATACAACATGCAAGGCCTAGCAAGACTTGTCCAGGTTCAAGGGAGAGCACTTTCTGCTAGTCTTCTGCAGCACATTCGCTTGGGAGGATCTGCCTTGTCATCTACCATCCAGACACGCAAGGAGTCTGGACAGCCTAGCAAAGAGAGTTTGGAGGAGCATGGCTTTGAGAGGAGCACCATTGCTGACATCCTGAAGGAGAAAGGGCAGAAGGCTGATGGCTCCTGGCTATGGTGTACTGTAGATCAGACTGTCTATGATGCTGTGAAGCAGGTAGGATAAACTCTAATTCAATGCACATCTTTGATTCAGTTTGATCATGACATCTCAAGTCTATGTCCCTCCGCTTTCTTGGTGCAGAATTCCCCTCTTTGCAGTTCTCACAACAGAGTGTAGAGCACTCTTTGATTGAATGGGCTCATACCCCTCAGAACTCTTTGAATCAATGGCCTGATACCTAACTGCATTTATGCAGATGACTTCACACAATGTGGGAGCACTGTTGGTGGTGAAACGAGGAGAGAAGGCTTTGGCTGGGATCATTACAGAAAGGGGTGAGTTCCTGAGTCCTGGCATCAGAAGTAGTTTCCATTCATATTTGTCAGGTCTCTAATTGCTTGAAGAGTGAACCCAATGCATCTGCCAAGTTGCTCTTTGCATCAGCCCATCAGCAGTTAGTTCATTCATCCCAAGGTCTTTCTAATGCCATTTCTTGTGCATAGACAAGTGCCCTAATGAGTAAGTTTGTGTAGCTTTTGTTTGTGTTGTTTTGAGCTTAGGATCAACTTCAAAGGGGGATGTGAGTCTGGTAGATCAAAGATACTTCTTTTGTCTTTAGTGTTTTCTATTTGGACTGTCAAGGAGGGTGGATGCACAGGTTAGCATAATGATGGAATGCCTGATCATGACAGATTATCTGAGAAAGATCATTGTCCAGGGACGGTCATCAAAGACAACCAAAGTCGGAGACATTATGACTGAAGAGGTGTGTTTGTTGTTGTATAATACTTGTTGCTGGTTTTTTGTTGGTTGGATTTGCAATCTTGGGGCTTAAATCTGAGCATATTCCATGGGTGTATAGTGGCTTCATTCTTTGAACCATGTGATGGTTGTGTCTAGAGCCAGTTTGAAGTGGAAGATTTGCATAATCGTTTCTCTGAGTTTGAACAAAATCAGGAGGAACAATATTATATGTGCTGTCCATATTAAGTTTTCATGCTATCTCTTGATTGGTGGTTCTTAAGTAGATATTGACTGGAAATGTCTGCTGCTTCTTGTGCAGAATAAGCTGATTACAGTGAGCCCAGACACGAAGGTCCTGCGAGCCATGGAACTCATGACTGGTATGTTCAGCTAGGAAGTACACCTTATAAAGGTTGGCACTGCATTGTATAAGTATATATGTTTTCAGATATGTCTGATAGTGTTCATTTCTCTATGTTTAGGCTGTTACGACCAGACAACCGCATCAGACACATTCCTGTGGTGGAAAATAAGGAGATGAAGGGGATGGTATCAATCGGTGATGTGGTTCGAGCTGTAGTTGATGAGCATCGGGAAGAACTTCAGCGACTTAACTCCTTCATCCAAGGTAGCTATTAGTTAACAACACCAAGCATTCATGATAACAAGAAAGAGCAGGTCATTGATTTGGATGTCTACCGCAGAAGTCAACTTTGGGAGGTCCCTAACAATGTAAATAAGGTCACTGCAGCCCAAGATAGCTACCTCTGTTACAGTCTTGATTTTGCTCATCTGACATCACTCAGTGACCATGAGTGAAGCTGGCTTTTTCCTGCGTGAAGTTCTCCCATCACCTTCTGATCTAGCATCAGCAACCATACTAGGGCAGTGCAGTCTCTAACATGCATTCTGATTTCTACTCCTGGGGTTCTGAAGGGCCATTTCAGTCTCGATTCTCCTGCTCTTAGATGCTGCACCCTGTAGCTTGTGATTGTGACTAGAAGAGTTGTGTGATTGCTGGTGCATAGCTTATGCATGCCTTTTGACTTTGATATTTCATAATCACACTTTGACAATGATGAAAAAGTTGTTTTCTGTTTCTTCCTGTACGTTGCCTGCCCCTTGCGAAATGTTCCTGTGTTTTGTTTTGTGAAGTTATTTGAGTTCAAGAAATATGTTAACCAGATATGTCCTGAACAATTGGGGCATGGTTTGGTCCTTGATGTTGATAAGAAAGCACAACCATGCATGGGTGTGTTAACAAATAGGAGATGAAGTGCAAAACACAAATAATTTATTGCAAGGAAATTAAAGAGAAAAAATAACATGGAGAATAAGACAAGAACACATCAATGTTCCTATGTCATAAATATCACAAATTAATTTGCAATAATGAAAAGAGAGTTTAAAACATGGACATCAAGAAATTTAATTGAAAAGCTAAAATGAAATATAATCAACTAAGTAAAATAAAATGTTCTTGAAGTAATTCAGTTATTTTTCTCTGTTAAGTAATTGATGAATATTAGTTATTAATTGAACTTGAATTTTCGATTTTCTTTTTAAAGCCCGAGATTCATATTTAGTACATCAAACATATTTTTGAATTGCTACAGCTTGTTTGAACTTGAAACCTTTGTGAAAAAAATTCAACAACTCAATTTTCAATATTCACATGAATAGGGTTAATCTTTTTTATTAAATCTTTTTCTTATAAAATGGTAGTGTACTTTAATGTATTTTGTCCTAGTTGGATACATGGGATTGAAATATTATGTTACTAATGTTATTATAATAAATCATGATTGTAGCATCCATCAATTGTTTGAAGTTTAAAAACAGTTTTTATAATCAAATTATTTCACATGCAACCATTGTTTCACCTTTATATTCAACTATTTACGATGTAGGCCATTATATTTGTGGTGTATCTTTAGGGTTAAAAATAAAGTGTTTCAAAGGTAAATGAGGGTATATTTTGACATTGTATGGGATAGGGCAGTTGTGTTGTTTCATTTAGGGTTTAGGGTGTAGGGCATAATATTAAGTTGTGTGGGATATATGTTAATATAGCATAGGATTCTACATTCGAACATACATGGTTTTGAATGTACAACATAATAATTGTCTATAATGTTTTTATGGCATTTAGGAAACTTTAGGGGTTGATGGTTTAGGGTTCACGATTTAAGGTTTAAGATCTACAGTCCAGTGTAACATTTCAAATGTATGTGTAATTAACATTATGGTGAACTTTAAGTGAAATGTTTAATATTAGATAATATGTGATAATAATTAAATTTATATTGACATTGATTGAAATTACATGCAATTAATTATAACATGCTATAATTTTGATAATATGAATACCATTTAAATGGAATTAAGTATTCTAAAAAAATCATTTGGCATCACAACATCGAGGTGAATATTTTAAATGATTAAGCTATCAAATTTTGTAATCAAATTTAAAGAAAAATGTGTTTTTGGGGTTGGGAAGAAGGATTTGAGAAAGGAAGTAAGATCGTGGAAAAAGGAGTTTTTATTGTTTGAGAAAACAAAACACGTACAATTAATCTATATGTACTTGTGTTTTGCTACATTTTCGTCTTATCCAACCAGAGGTAAGGAATAGAATCAATAAAAATAAACCTGCATTGTTTAGTAGTGCAATTGTTGGTTGATTTTTATTACTCCAATTAATTGCACCACTTTGAAAGGAAAACATGAAATCATTAGTCAGTCTCATGATTAAAATGTTATCAACCCAATCAACATTGTTGTATCCATATACCTATAGTTAATTCCCAACCTCATAAAACATTTCACATTATAAGGTGTGTTTGATATATCTCAATAGTATGTGCTTCATTGCATCCAGATGTGGTTTTCATGGTGTTTGTATGAATTGATTCACTATTGAAGTTGCATAATTCAAATTTGGTTCATGATGGTCTTATAAACCAAACTCCTTATTATGTGTCTATACATAATAGTGTCCTTCACAAATTCACTTGCATTTGCATTCAACTTCACAATCTATCCATTGATTTTAATGGAACTAGAATAGGTTTGCAACCTATTGTCCCATATTCAATGGTTATTGCTTATGCAATAACCATTTCCCTTTCACGGATTTGATCACCTTGATGTTGAAGAAGTAATGCAACTTTCCCAAGTCCATCTCAAATTTTTGCTTCAATTTCTCTTAACTTAAAGATGTTTAAATCATTCTCTCATGTGATTATGACTATGATTACAATCCCATGGTCTATTTTTTTCACATGGAATGAAAAGTTTGCATTAAATATTTGAAATCCATTATATATATAATATTAACTTATCTTGTTTGACCAAGCTTTAGTTATTTGTTTAAGCCATGTAAGGTTCCTTGAACCTATAAATCAAATTAGGATGTGTTTGGTATACAACAAAAGGTGTCCCTATACGCCAAGTGATTTTTCTAAATTTTGAGTGAATTCATTGGTTTTAATAAATGGAGACTATTTGAAAAGTAATGAATTCAATGGTCTAATGAACAAGGATTAATGAAATACACTCACATTTTGTAGTAGTGGGCCGGTTCAATAGTTTGGTGGTTGTTCCATGTGCATTTTTTCATACAATTTCTATGAACAATAGCATTTTTAACATCCATATGATATAAATATCATTTTATTGTTGCTACCATAATTAATGATTGTTTCATTATTGTCATTTTAGCAATTGTGCTAAATGTCTTTTCATAATCTATGTTATAGGCATACCATTTGGCAACCAACCTTGTCACTTATTCACATATCCATCTACATTATATTTAATCTTGTACACCTATTTACACCCAATTGGATTTTTGTCCTTGGGCAAAGTGACCAATTCTAAAATATCATTGACATCCAATGTTGTCATTCTTTTCATCTGTGTCATTGTCCTATTTAGGGTTTCCATCTACCTATTCAAAACAAATGGGTTATACCTTTCAAATCATTTTGACCATGTATGCATAATGATGAACAACAAATCCATCATATGTGAACCTTCCCATAAGATGTTTTACTCGCGTGGATTTCTATATTTTAGTATTGTTATTAAGATTTTTCAAGGATTTATTTGCCTTACAAGTTCCAAAAGTGACAATTGAAAGAATTTTTAATTTTTCATCCACACATTTTCCCAAGTCCTTAAACTCACCATCCACATGAGAATGTCCATATAATGTTTAAACAACACTATGAATAATGTTAGAATATTTTAATTTTCCTTCCCATGTAGTGTTATTGGACCCACTAATGGAAGACTCTTTTGGTTTGTTAGTCAATTTTGATTCATGTTTTGTATTTGGTGAAACATCACCATTCCTAATCTTTATATTTCAAGGAGTATCCAATAATTGAAGATGCATTTTTTCAACCTTTGGGTCTAATTTTGTTACTTTTTCATTAAAGACATGCAAATAATCAATGTAACCAATCATTATGAGATGTGTAATGTTTGGTTTCTTGCTTGTGAATTTTTGTTCAAGGTCATGCCATGAACTATAGCAATGGGTGTTCATCTCATGATGCATGATGAAACACCATGTTTGGATACATGACCTCCTTTCCCTTGGAAAGGTGAATACCTCGCACATTTGATGCACAACAACAAGCAACAATGACATAACATGCTCAATGAGTTGAACCCCACCTTCTTTGATTTCACTGATCTTTTGCACATGCATTTGATGTCTAGCAATTATTGTTGTGAGTTTCCACACTAACTAATCAATCTATCAACGTTGAAATCCCTTTGTCTACAAGGAAAACCAATGTTCCAATGCCTAATGGTAAGACTCAATGGATGTTTGTGTGTCCTAATTTGAATGCGGCACTTGTTGAAGATTTGCCATCACAAATTTACATCAACATGCACTCACAATTTGCTACTTCCTATTTTCAGATCCTTTTATTTTTTAATTAACTCTAAGTTTTTGAATGTGTAGTATTGAATGATATTGTATCTTTTGTACTTACTACCTAGATGAAATTTTTGTGTCTTCAACTTTGGTTAAATGTAAAATTTTAAAAACTTTGCAAGCCACTTGTGTCAAAATGGGCAATTTATAGATATAATTTCTCCATCTTTGTGACATTTATGACATTTGTTCATTATCTATGTTGTCATCAGATTTTGTATCTAATTTTATGGCTCAATTTTACATATGTAATGCAAGTTGAATGCATGTGATGCATTGTTCTTTGCTTATTGAGATATATCGAAGTGCAGAGCAGAATCAGGGTACTCTTAAAATTTGACATGGAACCAGAACTTCCTACTGTACTTAGGGAAAGTTTAAACATCATGCTGTTGATTTGCTGAAACAAAAAATGTTCGTTGCAATTTTTCATACAATAAACTCTAGAAGTTTGCATGTGTCTACATAAAGGCCACCCCACACGTAGAGTTAGTATAGAGATAAGTCGAGGATATTTTATCCAACAAATAAAATGGTGTTCACACCTAGAGTAATAGCTGTCCATGTGGCAACCAAAGTTAACTCAGAGACAAGCCAGAGATAGGAAAAGAGTAATATAACTTCACATCTTCAGATTGGTAGATTTCATGCAAAAATGGCCAGAGATAGCTAGCTACAAGCCCATAAAATAGACATTTAAGACAAAGGTACTTATCTCTTCCCACTGGGTGACACTATTTCTCCAAGCAGCACTCCCTTGCATCATTCTTTTCTCTGCAATCTCGCACCTGGCTACTTTTATCTTGTCAAATTTTTTGCATCTGTCTAGCAAACATGCAAAAATGTTTGCTACAAATTGCAGGTCCGCGGAGTAAATTTCCAAGGTTAACGCTTGGTTATGAGGGTAGTTTGGGAGGAAAGTATGAAAACACCACGGACTGACCAGTGTGTACACCAACATAATTTCCTACCTTCATAGTGGCGATAACTACCGCTAGGGGACTATTACCAAACTCATTGTACAGCAGGTTAAAGAATTACCATGGACAAGAGCAAATGACGTCGTCATTACAGTATCGTGCTCCCAAAAGCCTTGTTATTAGTGGGGCGAATAAAGTTTACTAAACTCTAGGTGTGGGAAGAACAATATCAAGAGTTCAAAACATAGTCTTTGATTTTTACAAGAAAAAATGCATAATAATGTTTGAATTTTTTTTGGAGAAAGAACCTAAGCAAAAACAATTCTTGAAAAGTTAATCATGTTGCCAGTTGTAGCTAGACTCTGCCATACTCTAGCCCATGCAACCGCTTGTCAAGGTGTGCAACCATGAAAATGAGGTATGCAACCACTTATCTTAGAAGGGAAGACTTGAGGGCGGCCTGGATTTCTGCTTGAAAGCAAACTGGGAACCCAACGAAGTGAAGGAGAATTTGGGTTGGTGGGTTAGGAAGGGAGGTGGTAATACATTAAGGAAAGTATCGGTAAGGGCTGCAGTTATATTTGCCAAGGACAGCGTTGGCAAGGGTTAGAATTATATTTGGGAGGAAAGCAAGTGTGCAGACTCATTATTGGTACATAATAACCTGTCAGAGATTTTGTGTTGCGTAGCTGGAGGCGGACTTAAATCGGTAAGATTCACTCTTATGTCCGGAGGCGATCTTACGTATTTGGCAGGGCTCTTACATTTCGTAATGACCAATGGGAGACTCTTCTTCATCTGACATGGTCATGTGGTAAGGCCCTTCGACAGACACATTCCCAGAATTTGATGCTGCTCTTGTTTGCACCTTATTCTGGTAACACTCCTGTCCATGGCCTTACGTACCACTTCTTCCCCTTCAATTGATTAATTTACTGTTATACATCAGTGAGCATATTAAAGGAGGAAGGTCTCAATAGGGGTTGCAGTTATATTTGAGGGAAAGCAAGTGTGCAACACTCATTATCAGTACTCCACCTTCAATTGTCTAATTTATCTCTTTGACGCATCCAAAGCACAGAACCAAAAAAATTCATAGTCTCATCAGCTGTAATGTTGAAATGCCTCCGAAAGTGGTAAGGTATATACAGGGTTAAGAAATAAAGTTTCTTTCATAGTCTACACCAACTGTATTGTTGAAAAGACCCAAATATGGTCAGGCATTTAAGAAGGGGTTGAAAAAAAAACTCCATTGGTTTCTCGTCACGATTATGAAGGGAAATTCAATGGTAGTTGTGGGCACGGTGATCCATTGTTGCATGTGCTATGGCCATGGCCTTTCAGCTGACGATGAATGGTGATGTCTTGCTATATAAGCTTTACACTGGAGGTTGTTAAATGTTAAATCCACAATGGGTGCTTATTGCAATCCTATTTGACCAATTTGCAAGCTGAATCAGCCATTCAACATGTGTTGATTTTGTAGAATGAATAGGCAGGCCTTGCCAATTTGGTAAGACAGATCAAATGTTAACTGTGGAGAAAATGTTTTGCTAGATCTGGAACCATAAGCCAATATGCATGTGCAAAATTAATTTTGTCTTGGGATGAACTCTCTTGGCATGAGGTCTCACATTAAGCCAATATTATTATTATTATTTTAAATGTGTATTTGCATCAAATACACAAAAATTCTTGGTCCAATGGCTTGGGGCTATTACAATTTGATCCAAGGTTATTGTCTTAAGGGTGTATGACATTTGTCTCTTAAGGGTGTGGGACATTTGTCTCGGGAATTTTTAAAACTTTGTTCTTTGGTTGAAATTGACCTAAGGTTAGAGTCTTTTTAGATCTAAGAACAAAATCTATTTGGGCCTAAGGGTTAGAATTTATTTAAGCCTAAGGATTAGAATCTTTTTATTATTTTGGTTTGGGTTTCAAAAAAATTACTATTTTGGTTAAGACTTTGGCTTACGGGTTTAAATACTTAAAAAACTTTGATCTTTAGTTGAAATTTGATATGGAACCAAAACTTGCTACTGTACTTGTGAAAGTTTAAACATCATGGAGTTGATTCACTAAAACAAAAAATGTTTGTTGCAATTTTTTATACAAAAAACTGTAGAGGTTTGCTATATATATCTACATAAGAGCAATATCAAGAGTTAAAACGTAGTCTTCGTTTTTTACAGGATAATGTGCATAATAACCTTGGAAAACTTATAGAGAAAGAACCTTAGAAAAAACAATTCTTCCAAAGTTAATCTTGTTGCCAACTGTAGCTAAACTCTGGCAATGACCGTTAGTTCACAACTGACGATGATGTCTGGCTATGTAAGCTTTACACTGGAGGACTTTAAATCAACAATTGGTGCTTACTGCAGACCTTAACATCTGTTCCATCCTATTAAACCAATTTGCAAGCTGAATTAGCCGTTCAACAGATGTGTTGATTTTGTAAACTGAATCGTGCAGGCCTTCCCGATTTGGTAAGACAGATCAAATGTTAACATGCAGTAGGGTAGAACAGCCAGTGAGCGAACACTTAAGTGCTCACGGCAGGCCGGATTCAATGGGAGGGCTGTGTTGTTTCTGGTATCCAAACAAAACTTGAACGCCTCCTCTTAGTGTATCTGACGCACTAAATTTTTTCAAGAATGGATTACAAATGAGAAAGTTACGTCCCCCCTCCTGCCCCCACAAGTAGAGGGGGTCAAGAACTGAAAAAAACAAACCACAGAACACTACAAAGCCGATTCTCAAACACCTCAAAAATTCTTTGTATGTTGCTCTGTTGCTATTACAGTTCAAAGATGATTTGTAGAACTGAAGGTGGTGCTCGTATAGCACTTTAAATTGTTTAAAATGAACACGAAATGAGAAAGTTAGAAGCTTTGAAAGTAGGAGGGGTCCAAAGAGAAGAAAAAAATAAATTTGCATTTTGTAAGTTGAAAAGCTTATTTTTCTTCTTGCTATTTTTCCATTACTCCATTTCCTTTGCACTTCAAAGATGATCTAGAGCTTGAGGTAGCGCTCTTATAACGTTAAATCACTCAAAATGAAGCACAGATGACAAAGATCTAGAGGAGTATTCGATTATAGGGTAGAGATCAGTGATGGCCAGTTCTACCCTAGTGGCCGAGATTGGGCTGATTCTGGCTGTCTCGTGGCAGTACCCTTGCGGTGCCGGCTTCAGCTACAGGCTCGCTCGCAGCCAGAATCAGCCGAAACTTGCCCATTCCCCTAGTACACAGTACAAAAGTACTGTCTGCTTCTTTTCGATGACAAAGATGCAATGGGGCCAAGGGCAGATTAAGATAAACAAGAAGCAGAGAGTACTTTTGTACTCTGAATTTTTAGATTGCATGAAATAAGGACCCATAGCAGCAGATTTAAGGTCCTCCACACTGAAATATATAGTACCTATCTGCTGCTGTGTGTGTCCAAAAGATTCACTTGATTGTCTTTCGTGCTCTGTTCAGACAAGCGCAGCTTCAAGGAAGCTCCCTACCTAGGATCAAGAGTCAAGACCCAGCAGTTTCCACTGGAGGACTGGTGTTTTCTCCACGACACAAGTATTGTATTCATTCTCCTGTCCAAAATTCAACATCAGGGAGCTGATACTAGTGGTCAGCAGCAAAAAGAAATCGACTGTGATGAGCCCCATCCGGCGCCGAATGAGAAAACGCAACCCATCCAGTGGACAGAACGGCCAACTGGTGCATTGGTGGCTGTTAATTCGCTCTGACCCTAGTACTGGATACTTTAAATTTTCTTTCTTAAAACTGTCACAGCAACAGAGGGTTTTTTTTCATTTTTGGTGAGGTAGGTGGAGTTGGCGATCATCCACAAGAACTGGTCTCATAATATGGCCACTTTTGTAGGTATTTTCCCAAAAAAAAAGCCCTTGTATATATAATTCACACTGAGTTTTTTTTTTTTTTTTTTTTTGGCGACAAGGGGGAAAAATAGAAAAGAAAAAAAAAAAAAAAAGGAAAAAAAAAAGACCAAAAAAAGGTAGAGGAGAGG
>Ga0116231_10007087_pt1 | contig 20840 bp, 14 predicted proteins | sample S1TSphgellanicum_2_FD_89695 | JGI IMG/M metagenome (GOLD analysis project Ga0116231, IMG submission 89695) | Host-associated microbial communities from peat moss isolated from Minnesota, USA - S1T2_Fd - Sphagnum magellanicum MG | ecosystem: Host-associated > Plants > Peat moss > Unclassified...
AAAATAGGGTTGTGCATAGGTACCATTGGGGGGGGGGGGGAGGCATTTTGAAAAACATAATGCTCATAAAAACGGGCATTATAATTTCAAACATGTGAGCATTACGGAAACGCTCATCCTTCATGAAGGAAAAATTACAAGCCGTAATGTGCTCTTTGATTACACTCCAAAATCTGCCAATGTCTTTCCAAGTTTGAGGAATGTAGTTTCTCGTGGCCACCATGATCTTATTTGTTTGTTTGTTTGTTTGTTTTATTGGGTGGGAAGAAATGGATCTTTTTCATGGTTGGTGAATTCTATCTGTGTGGACACCAATTTGGAGTGTGTGTACCTCAAATGCATTTGTCATTCACTAGGAATTTGGAAGAACAAAGGAAATTTGAGATTCATGCATTTAAGTGATTGAGATTCATGAAGGGCTTGCTTGAAAGGTGGGAAGCATGGAAAGCATGTCCTTCTTCTTTGTTGGTGCACAAAACCATTGTTTGTTGCTTTTGTACGACAACTAGAATTGAGGTTGCACAACTTGTGTGATGTCGTGGGACTTCTAAGGTTCATAAATGGCAAGTTTAATGGTGGAAATGTTTGAATCTTCACAAGCTTTCACTTTTTTTGCAAATGAAAATTTGATAGCTTGCAAGTACAAAGGCAAGACTCTTAAAACAAGAAATATATGTCTACAAGTACAAATGTTGAAACATATTAATGTTAATTAGTCATCTTACTTGCCATCTTGTAGCGATATTGAACAATGAAAAAAGTCAGCATCTTCATGAAGTTAACTTGCATATAAACATAAACAAAGTTTTGATAGCTTGCAACAAAAGAAACAAGCTCCAAAATGATGAAAGAGGTTTGCAAGTATGAATGTTGTGCCATGCTTATTTTATTAGTCCAATGGAAGTTTAGAATCATGTTTACTTATGAAAATGTGTAATGAGATTGGAACGTCATTTCCAAGCAACAAGTGTAGAAATCCCAAAAGCATTTCATCGTTCCCATTACTTCCAGATTGATGGCAAATAGATGTAATAAATAAGTTTGATTTCGAAGATGTTTGGCCGGAAGATGTTATTTACAAAGGTTACGGAGTTGCTTGAATTTTTTTTGTATTGCCTTCAAAAGGTAATTGAACAAACACATTTCATTTTTTAATGACCAATCATCTAATGTGATTTATGCATGCTACTTATAGATTTATTTATTAAACAATCATTTATTTTGAATTTTTTTCTCAAACAAAAATTAACAATTTCCTTGTACTTGCAATTGTTAAAATGTGTCCCTATGAATGTAATGCTATTTGGGTAGGTTCCAATTTGAGGAAAATGTTCTTTCACCCTTAGCCCTTCTCCCCCTCTTTTTAAAATTTTTATGTTTCCATATGGTTCCTAATAGTTCATTATTATTTATGCCAAATTTTTTAATTGAAAAAAAATGGGTTAAGTAGATAGGCTTGAAAAAGGTAGGTTATTAAATTATTTTAATATAGATAACATGGACATAAAAGGCACATGTTTATTTGTTTTTTCATATACATGTAAAATTTTTAATGCACATAACATGGACATGAAAAGGCACATGTTAATTTGCCCTTTCATATCCATCTAGGTGGGTAGGGGGTGAGGAGTAGATAGGCTTGGAAGGGTAGGTTTGTATAGGCAAATTATCAATGGTTTTTCTTTTTTACTATGGTAATCCAATAAAATAGATGTACCAATAGTGAAAACAACTAGATGCTTTTTAAAAGTGGGTATGTTGACTACATTCAATATTTAAGGGGAAGAAATAACTAATTTTTCTAGAAAGTCAATATTTTAGGGGAAGAAATAATTAGATTTTTCTAGAAAGTTGGTAGGTGAAATTATCTTCACTATTTTAAGGGCTAGAATAGTTAGTTTGTGAGTTGTTTTTTAAAGGTGGGATGATGACTAGGATGAAGCAAATAATCTAGAATTTAAATTGATTTTGGTACAATGTTTATAAAAACAATTAGTCATAGGTGGAAGGGTTTGCCATTTTCCAAGGAGGAAGATTATTTCTATTCAAACCTATTTAAGGGATCATTCTTTAGTATTCGAGTGTGGAGTGATAGTATGGATCATACTCAAGAAAGGAGAAATAGAGGAAGAAGCTTTACATGATGTCTTGGAATTCAAAGTAATACAAGTGTGTGTGGTATTGTAGTATGGAAAAACAAAGTGATAAATATATTTTTTGCATCTTAAAAATTTATTTTGATATAACAAGTTTTGTATTTGGGTTGTTGATATGAAAAATTGTAGACATAGTTTGGTGAAGGGCATAAATTAGGGGTTTTGCTACTGGATAGAGTCAAAAGAGGCATGAAGTTGAAAGAATAAATTAGGGTAAACTTACATGTGGGTCTGATTTTGTCATTTTTCTTGTTTCTTTTACTCTAAATTACCCTACCACACACAATTTTCAATTAGAAGTCAATTTTTGGACCATTTTTTGTTTTTTTTTTGTTCAAAACCCTTGTTCTTTCTCTTTATTTCATTTAATATTTGTACCTAACAACTACTAAATTTCATTTGGGATGTAGTTTGTGGGTCCTTGAAAATGTGGTATTTATAGGCATAGACACACATCATTTTTTTATTATATAGATTTGGGGGTATACAATCTATAATTATGTCTACACGAAATATTATTGTTATATATGTGATTTAGATGGAAATTATTGAGAAGATAATGAAACTTTCTAATGAACATCACTGTAATAACCACGTGTTGAATTAACATAAAGTTTAAAGCATCATATTAATTGCACTTTACATGTATAATGGCAAAAATAATACACCTTGAAAGACAATCATAGGATATTTTAAGGTGATGCTTAAAATGCAACAATATTCATAGTCAAAAATTAGGAATGATGAAGCATACTTACAATATATGTTACCATGTCAAAACAAGGTTGCTTGGAGGGATGTCTACTATCTAGGTGTAAATACAATAAAATGACCAACGGCCCATGGCTAATTGCTTTGTCCTATATTTGCTTTAAAATATTTTTAAAATGTTCTTGGAATATTTTTGAATTAAAAAAACCTTTCAAAATCTTAAATCTTCTCTTTATACTATTATTTAAGGTTCACATTAAAAACTTCCCCAAAATGTGTTAGTTTCAAATCTTTTCAAACTTTTAAAAAGTCCTTCTACCATTTAAAAAGATTGATTACAATGTTTTAAAAGTGCTTTTGGGTACTTTATTTGTTTCAAAATTTTTCACATGTTCCCATAATATATTAAAAACATTTTCAACATTAACATTTTTACCACTTAAAAAATATCTAAAACTAACCACTAATTATCCATGGAGTGAGTTGTTTTATTATATTCACACCCGTCCTTCATCTTAAGGTCATCCTTGTCCTTTAGCTTAAGGGAGTCCTTAAAATGTACCTAAGATGTCCCTAGGTATGTCCTTGAACACCTTTCATACATCTTGGTATGTCCCTTTAATGTTCATCCAAAATATTGAAAAAAACAAATTTTTTTTCTTCTAAACTTGAATTAACCTTTTTCACCCAAATGAAGGTTGGGACTTACTTCATCCTAGTGTCCTTCATGGTGCACCCAATGTCTTTTTTGGCACCCTTCTTGGATGCCCTTGACCTCCACCTTGACACTTGTATCACCCACTATGTTGTCCCCAATTTTCATTTTTCATCCATTGTCAAATTGCTCAAAAGAAAAGAAAAGATCTTTTGGTGTGTGTTGGCGGTGTCCATCTTGGTGCCCTTTCTATCCCTCTTCACACTTGTCATCATCCTTCATCTCACCCCTATCATCCCGCATCATTGGTCCATCACTTGTTTGTTCTCTTTTCACCTTGTCATTTTTTGTTGTTGGCCTCATATATCAATTGGTTTTTTTCTTATTTGCAGTTTCCACCCCAACATCCACAACATGCCAATCACTTGCTTGTCTTTGAAAAAACATTATTGTCCGCCTTCTCATTCCTTAAGAGTGCAATAATAATAACACGATCCATTTTGTGCATAATCAATGTTTATTTTTACATGTTTTAACATGGTAAACTAAGTTCATTTGAAAATGTATGATTTTATCTATAACATTGTTTGAAATATAATACTTTTACAACATGATAAATTTCATTGAACATAATAAATGTAAAATACCCAAAAATACATGTTAAGGACTATACAATTTGATTAATTAAAGCACAAATCTAAAAATGAAAGACAAATGGGCCAATCCCAATTTGCCACATCAATCTATTAAGAGTGGTTTGGGATTATGATTTCAAGATGAAGGAAATGGGTGTGAACCATGTTAGGATATTTGCACTTGCATAATTAGCTCCTTATTCTCACATTGTCAATTCAAATTTCCCCTCATTCTAAGTCATTATTGATTAGTCAATAATCCCTCATTGTAGCTTGTCGTCCCTTGCCATTTTCCATCATTCATTTTGTCAACCATGTCATTACTTATCATCACCTTAGTGCACCCCACATCAACTTGTCATCAACTAATTGTTTTTCACCATTCTTCATTGTCCCCTACTAGTAACCCATTGTTCCTTACCTTCAGCCCAAGGTTAGTTCATTGTTCCCCACCATCTTTCATCATTGTCTTTGATGAGTCATTTCAACATTTTCTCACTATTGTTCAAACCAAATCAAAACATCCCATAATTATAATTCCCCATTCCAATTTGAAATTTTTGGTAAGACATTAAATGGAGACATCCGAGCAAGTTTGAAACATGTTTATTTAAGAGTATGTCCCAACATCCCATGCATGCACCAACTATAGGTACATGTCAATATGACGTATATAACATTAGGGGATTCAAGTTCACCTAAACTTCCACATGAACGTATTATATACAAACACAATAATTTTGTAGAATCGAAGATATTGAATTAATAGTTCAAGATTTGGGTTTCACAAAATTTTAACAATTTTAAAACTATATTAATAATGTTTACTTATGGTTCAACTATTAACCATGTAAGTGTACGTATAGATGTATAGGGTGGGCCATGTAAGTGTAAAAATGTGTAAATCCATTATAGGCCATGTAAAATAATGGGAAAAAAAATGTGACAAAATGTGACAAAACAATGCAAAAATATCCATACTTTGATTTCATTCATATGAAATAGTTCACCAAACACAAAACATGCATTTTTGATGTACAATGTGATCATATAATTGGTATATAAATGCAATGTGGTAATGGGAGCATATGAGGCTAGTTGGAACTAAAGAAGTACCAAAATACATCACAAATAAACCCTACAACCATGCATTAGTTGTTGTTCTTTGCATAACACAATGAATAAGAAAAAAACCACCATGATTGCAAGGTATTTTGCACACCCTTTTTCATGAAAATACACAAATTGCCACACAAATTTATAGGTGGAATAATAGTCATCTAGTTATTGTTTAGCATTATATATTGTTCAAGGAAATTATTATTTTAAGATCATGATAATCACATTGTGTTATGAGTTCCAAGTTTAAACTTATTTCATTCTATTAGTTTTCAATAATAACTCTTGGGTACATTCACAAAGATAGGAGCCATAGGAACTATAACCAATGCTTTTATTGCTTGAAAAGCCTCATAAATGACTTTTAAAGGACTTGAAAATGACATAATTTTGGAGAGACTTTTTAAACACATATTCACATAAGAGTTGATGTAACATATTTTTGAGTCAAAAGGATTTTCTTATGATTTTTTTCAACTTACAAATGAAATATTCCTAATATATACCAAGAATTTTTCAAAATAAGCAATCACTAAAGTCCTTACTAAAGGTGCACCCCCAACTCCTCATTTTTTGAATGTACCCTTTTATAACTTATAATGTTAAATAATAATTACCATATGAATAACGTTTAATACATCCAACCCTTGGAGTTTTGGTTTAAAGATCAAACCCCATACTACCTTATTAACCTACACATTAATCATTTTATTTATAATGGTTCTTTTGGTTTTTTTATTGAATGCAACATAATTATAATCCCTTCTAAACCACATTACTTCCTAATCCTAGCTTCAAAAAAGTTGCAAGTTTCAAAAAAATTAGAATATCCTATGAAACAAATCTTTCTCAATTTTTGCAAAGATTTAATGGTGGATCTTGAACATATAACAATTTAAACAAATAAATGTTCAATTATACCTTGACCTTTATTTTTCATTGAATGTTTGCTATAATACTCAACATAATTGAAATTTTGCACACATATTCTTGACTTTTACATCTAGTTGCACAAGAATTTTTTGTTTGAATAAAAACAAGGGAAGAGTTGGTATTTGCTTCCTCAATTTGATTGCCTTGCTTGCATTTAACAAAACATTCAAATGCTTATATTTGTTCAATGACAAGGGCAATGGCTCTAAAATTTCTTGAGCATATGTTCCATGTTTTTTATCTACGACTATTCCAATTTTGAAGGAAATTTAGCAATAGATTTAAAATAATCAATAATTTTTGTTGCAAGTACAAGGAGTAAATAAAATTGAATTTCTCTCTTCACTCAAATTTTCATAATTGTTTAAAAATAGCTTTAAGTGTTATCAAGCTAGAAAAAACATCACATTACTATAGATCCTATCTTATATGTTGTCTTTTATGATTGGATTTTAATCCTAACAGATAACACAAACATGTGACTGTGTAGTAAAAAACAACCAATCATTTAAAACAACATATACTAGTAGTTATGTCATTTTAAACATGACTGCATTACTAGTAAAGTTTATGCTATCATGTCCATTTTGAATAATCTGACATTTACCTGACGATGTGGCATTGTCCGTGTTAACTGAAAAATGACATTATGTTAGCTAATGTGGCATATGTGACTTGACTGAAAAATAGTAGATTGCCAAGTGTAATGGATGTCCGTGTTGACTGATAACTAAGATAATATTAACTAGTATGTACTAATAGGTGGCTTGTTTATTTTGTCTCAAAACTAGTAGATTTTTAAGTGACGTTACTAACAGTTAACTTGTTTGTTTTGACTAAAAAGTAATAGATTGCTAGGTGGCGTGTATTGATAGCTAGCTTGTTTGTTTTGACTAAAGAATAGTAGATTGTTAGGTGACGTGTACTAATAGCTAGCTTGTCTATTTTGACTAAAAAGTAGTAGATTGCTAGGTGACATGTATTAATAACTAGCTAGTTTGTAATGACTAAAAAGTAACAAACTACTAATTGATATTATGACTAAAAACTAACAATGTGGTGGTATTTGATGTGGAATGACACATGTCATGTCTATTTAGTCAGTTGCTGGGTATGCTTATTAATATGTTTTCTTTTTTTGTCTTATTTGCTAACAAATATATACTAACATGTCAAGTTGAATATGCTAGTTATTTGTCTATTTTGACTTTACCCAATTACACGTGGGATTTTCTTAGATAACCTCTTATGTCAAATTAACCACACAACATGTAGAAATAATCAAGGCAAAATTAAATATGCTAGATAACTAAAGTTTAGTAAACTAATGGGATGTCTACCATCAAATGTGGCAATTTGGACAATACTAGAATATACACAACCTAACATTAAAATGGCATAAAACAAATTGCAATACTATGTAAATTGTACATAATGTGTCTTGGATCTACCACTTAAACAATATATAATTATCATAAGTGCACTAGTTGATCCACAATGCCATGTCTTCATTAAAAGATGAAGGTTCGCATACATAATGTTGAAAAATATGTAAAAAATGTGCAGGTCATATACTCTTACACGGTGTTGCCAACTTCCAAGGCCATAATATAATATATCCTATCACATCTCCTATAATTTGCAATGGAATGTCTTCACCATCAAAATTTGGAAATGGCAAGGAAACGATATCCACCAAGTTTGAACTCATCGTAACAAACAAAGTATCCACCAACATTGGTTTGTTATGATGAAGAACAGTTCCACCACCAAATTTCACAAAACTACCCAATCCACAGGGCTTCTTTCCTTGGATCATCAGGGTGATGGTTTCATTTGCTTTATATTGCAACACATGTAAACAAATGGCTTTAATAAAAAGCAAAAAAAATTGTCATCGACTGTAACCAGTCAATTTAATGTTGAAAAAAAATGAAATATATTTTTAGATAAGTTTTTAAAACAAGCTAATCATTCTCCCATCTACAATTCAACTCAAGGAGGCAAAATCAAGACTAATTATTAGTCACAGACATTAGCCCAAAATTGAAATGTCGTGTATTAAATGTATGGAGGACTTACCTTTGGGCGGGTTTCTTGAACCCCTTGAATTGATGCCTGGTCTGCTTGTAATTGTAAAGCTATTCATGTGCCTTGAAAATCACAATTAGATCCCCAAGCCTGTTGATTGTTTAACAAAACAACCATTTTGTTAAACTAACCATTTTTTTTGGCCAATTTTGACAATCCTTGAAAGCTACATATATTTAAATGCCCACATAAGATTAACCATATTAATGCAAATAGGTCTATTATATAATGTATATACTAGCACATAAAACAAATCACTAGATACAACTTTATAGTAAAGTTAGAAGTTCATTGCTAAGTGTTCACTTATGATGGAGGTTGCCATGCATAAGCTTTTACAGCTTTCTAGCACATGGGTTATCCCTTGAGATTTGCATCTGCCCATAGATGTGTGAACCAACATAGCCTAGGGTGGTTGGAACCTTGGACAATCCAAGCAAATAAGGCCATAGGGTTCCCAGTAAATAGTTTTGATCATCTACTTCATTATTGAATGGATGGGGCAAAATATAGAAACCTAGTGCATTACAACAACATTTGAATGGACAATCATCTATGAGCAAGGTATTGTTAATAAACAATGGCTTAAAGCTTGGGCTTATATTAATGAAAACCTTATTCATTTTCTTTAACACCAACAACCTATATGGATTCAATAGGTGGAAAATTTAATTTTGTTCACATTTTTCATTGCCCCACACGAAGACAAGCTAAATGTCTAACTCCCTTAATAACAACCCAACCATAGGGAACAGATTTGGTGTTGTTGTTGATGACCAAAATGCATGTCAAATCATGAAGAGCATAAGGATAGAAATTGGTAATAATCTGGTTGTGGGCTAACCATTTTATTCCCACATCACAAGGGAGGTATCAATGGCTTCCATTCTTTATCACTTCTCAAATGCGCAACTTAACAAAGCAAGCCATTAACATCCAAAACCAAAAGATGGCATACCCTAATATTGGCACTCTTATCTGTAAAAGGAACACATATAGCTCGCATTATTGTCGAGCTCACCTCTTTAGTGGTAGTTGTATGTTTAATTATTCCTTCTATGATAGCTCTAGTTTGCTCATTATGTTCTATATTCTTTAATGATAACTTGCCATTATCCCCCATGGACTTTGTGTATGATTGGGACTACATCTTTCTTGTATATGTATTATCCATGATTTCATAATCATTAGCAATAGATTGGGTAGCCAACAACCTAGTAATGCTCACCTCCTTTCTATGGTGCAAATCATTGGCGAATGGACGTTGTGTAATTGTGTCAACTGATGTTGAGCTAACAACATTGTCCCCATGCTCCCTTGATAGATCATTAGTTTTGTCTTTACATCCTTCTAATGATGAGGTTTTCTTGCAACCTTAATAATTCCCATTACCACCCAAAAAATTCACATTAATTTCACATATTGTAAGTTTTGAAACACCAAAGGCTAATAGGTTACCTACTGGTCAAAAACAAAAAGTCTAGGATTTGACAACTTAAGCATATCTAAAACTTGCCAAATAAACATTTGGATTAATCTAATTAGTTCCATGGAAAAAAAAAACATCACATCAACTTTCATGATTAAACTCCAAATGTATTAGACATTAAACACTAACTTACCACTCCCATGCTCCCTTCAGGCGCTATGCTTTCAATAGTGTTAACAACAACATTAAACATTGCCTTACTAGGAATTAAACCATGTTGATTGGCTTTTTGTTGTTTCACAATAGTAAATATTCACTCCATCATTGAAAACATGTATTTTTGGCTTTTCACCAACTTCTCATGACTAGTTCTCAACTCAGATTTCATCATCTCCACATTATTGTTCTTCAACTCTTCAATCCTCTTTAACATCACCTCATGATTCATCATTATCATCTTTTGCATCTCCCCATGGTTAGCTTCCATATTATCTAGATGTAGCTCAACCTCAAAGTTATGCCCACTTATTGGTTTTCTTGCTATCATTGGCACATTATAACCTTCCTATACAAACCATACAACCCATCCAACATCAATGCATTATGTTTCAGGCAAGCATTAATAGGTCACAAATGTGGCATGATTAAGATTAAAAATGATTAAGATTGTCTGACCTCATCCCCATCATGCTCTACCTCCGTTCATTTTTGCTTCATATATTTATCATTTTCACATTCTTGTTGGATCTCCAACAATGTAGGGGCCCTACCTAATTCAATTTCCTATGCTAGTCCCATGAAGACCTAAGACCCAGTAAAGAAAAAATAAAATTTGATAGACAATTTACAGTGGATGATGAATTCCACAATTAATAATAAATAATCACATCAAACCACATTGATGTTTATATTTTATTCAATATAATTTGATCAAAACTCCAAGCATACAACTATCTAAACGGGTTATAGTCACATCCTTTTCATTCAGCTATGATAAATTGAAATAATTAGTTAACTTTCAATGAACTTGTAGCCAATTGATAGACCTAAAATTTCATAACTGCATTTTCCAACTATTTCACCTAACTAAATGACAAGCAAGACAAATCATTGTAATTATAAAAAAGACAAAATTTTGAGAGAGACATGGAGACAAAGAACAAAAGTATGGCAGCTTCAGTTGTCATTTTATACTTACCAAAAAAAATTCAAGCCCTATTTCACATGCATGTCCAACAATTAACCCATTGTGCAATCTTTTGCATGCCACAAACTTTTATCATTCTATCTGCCCTAACAGTATTTTCCTTTGGGCCAACACTTCTTTCAATTGGGTCCAATGAGCCTTGGTATAGTTATGAAGTGTTCCCTCATTAGCTTTGATTTTCTTTTTTAGGTAGCTTGCTTACTTTTCAACACAATGGCCACCTGGGGGGATGGCTCAACTATTCTGCCTTTTAGACTAACTAATTGTTAGTTTTGTCTTGTAAGCACATTAGAAAGTTGATTCATGGATTGTTGCTGCAACATTGATTGTTGTTCCATGTTGTGGATTGTTATAGTTGTGCCATTTTAGACCATCTACTTGGCATCATTTGAGCTTGGTGAAGTGACCATCATGTTGGTTGCCTTGTAGGCCAAACTATAGGCATTTGTTGCATGGTTGGAGGAGTGATGTCTCCAATGGGAGGACTAAGTTCCCATCCAAATGGTGTAGGTGAAATTACAGCTAATATTTTAGCTGTTGTAGTGGGCGGATTAGGTTGACTTAATGTTTGTAAATGGCTTGTGGTAGCTATCATTTGAGGAGGAATGGGCCAACCCAAAGGTAGAGGATGCCAACTAGGAGGTAAGGGCCAACTAAATGAAGGCCATTGCCACCTAGGGCCCCAAGGTGTGGAACCAATTTGCATTTGGTTTGATGGAAGTACTAATGTAGGAATTGTTGGGTACTGAATTAGTTGAGATGCCAAGAAACAAAAGTGTCATTAAGAATACACACCAACCAGATAAAATGAATGCCTAAGCTTTAAATAAATCCATGAACCCAATTGTAAAATGTACCAACATTTTTAAGGAGCTCTATAAAGATCTATGTGTAGGCAAACCAAAAGGAGTTATAGTGCTCAAATTTGGAATTGTGCCAAAAGGCATTGACGTAATTAACTTAGGAGCTTGTGTTGAAGTCCAATTAGCCTTTACAACCATTTTAAAGATTTGTTGTCCCTTAGTTGTCAATGCCTCATCATCAGCACATGACTTGTCTTGGCATGAAGGGATAACAGATGCATTCGGTAATTGTGATTACATTGGCTACAAGTTGGTTTTCCACATCTTCCAATGTTTTATGGATTGTCATAACTTTTGCTTAATTTACACGGGCATGACAATAATAAACCCTTCACATGTAAACCTTTCTTTTGGATTAATCAAAACTAAAAATATAAGTTGCAATGTACATATCATGCAAGTAAAAATAAAGTATTCTTACATCAATGGAAAATAAGCTTAGATTGAAGGTGAATTTGGGATTTCAAACCTTAATCTAGGTATAATGTTAATAGTTTGTTGCCTTATTTAGTTTACAAGCATGATATTTAAACCTTATTTGGATAGTCTAAAATTATTGTTGGAATTTATAGAACATAGACTTGACACATCAGTGAAGGATAAGGTTAAATTGAAGGTGAGTTTTGTAATGCTTTAAACCTTAAGCCCTAAAATGTTTATAGTGGAAATTGTTTGTTGCCTTAAAATCTATAATTCCAATACAACTTATGTAGATCCCTAAACTAAATAGGCATGTACTAGATAACAAAGCTTTAAATTTGAAGAATACCTGTTTTTGTTTGTAAGGTTGTTCCTTGTTGTCAATTGATGTATCTAACCTTTCATCTATGAGGTCATTTTCACCAAAATCTGCATCCACTTTGAGAGATTGATTTGATTTAGTGCAAGATTTATGTTTTTCACTAGAATCTAAACTAATATTGACATGGCTATAGGTTTCTTCCATAATCATTGGTTATGTCAAGGCACCACAACATCACAACCATCAAGCTGTTTGAGCTTTGGCAGTTGTTGTTGAACCACAATAGTAGATTAAATTCCTATAAATGGCTTATCCCTATAACAACATAAAAGAAACCTTATTACAAGCAACAAGGAAAAAATATTCAAGATTAAAAGAAACATCAATGCTTCATTATCATGCACAAGGTTAAAAAAATAACCAAGAATGAAACAAATCTAAAACTTAGGAGCGTTTTTAAGACTTTGGGACTATAATTGAAAGAGTAAAAGTTGTGACTATGATGGAGTGAGGATGTAAGGTGCACACTTGTAGTCACAACATTGAAAGTGAGTGTTCACTATGTTGTGAGAGTGAAAAGGAAGGACGGATGAATGGTTTGAAATTTAAATTCAAACCCAAAAAATACATTCATCATGCCAAATATAATCGATGAAAAATTTAAAAATAATTTTAAACTGCTAATATGCACAAATGATTAAAACAAATGTCATATTATATTTTAGACAAATTAAAATTGATTTAAGATTTATTAAATCAGATTAGACGGTATGGGTCAATTATCATAAAACTTTAAAGCATTAGGTTGTTCAAATTAAATTAAATTAACATACACATAATCAAATAGAACAATATTGAAATATTTCAAACATTTAATTTATCCACATATAGTATGACAATATACTTACATGGCACATTACAATGTAGTACATGATTAATATTAGTCAATTATACTAGACATAGTAGACACATTTACCATGTTTTGTGATTGATTGAATAGTTGGTTATGTTGCTTACATGGCATTCTCCATTTAATAAATTAAAACTAAATTGTATGGTGTACATGGCACTTTTTGCCACATGTTGTGACTAAGTTCAGTCATTAATCTTGTTACCTACATGACACTTCTGCCATGTGTTGTGACTAAATTCAGTCAATCTTGCTACCTACATGGCATTTTTGCCACATATTGTGGCTAATTTTAATGAATTTTGCTAGTTGTATGGCATTTTCGCCACACGTTGTGATTAAAGTTAGTCAATCTTGAGTTGGCTACATGATAATTTTGCCATCTAATGTGGATGTTCCCAATCCATGATGTTGTAAAGCCAAATACAAAACCTTAATAAACCTTACAATAAAAAATTGTAGTTGTGGAACGCTGAAACTTGAAGGGGTATGAAAGGTTTTCTAACTATTCAACAAATTTAAGCGAAGTAAACAATTTACCAAAGGAGTCCATTTATTGTTATTTTCATCAAAAGATTATGGAGATGAAATGGAAGTCACACACCATGTTGGCTTAAAGATGTCATGGAATTTCTTGTTGTTTTCAGTGATAGTGCAACACCTTACATCCTTGTAGTCATTTTCTGATTGTTGAACAAGTTGTGTGGCCTCCATTAGTGACCTCTTTGCACTTCAAATCACAAACTTTGTGCTACACATGGTACACAACACCCCTTCTCCTAGATCATATGCCTTCATTAATATGTATATTTTGTTATGTACAATGAAATTTGATTTTGCTAGGTTTACCCCAGAGATCCATTGTAGAACATTACCTTAATAATGCACTTGTAGTATAATGAAGCTAGAATCTTACAACAAGTGCTTCAAAGCTCTCAACATTTGTAACAACCTATTACTTTTGAATTTTAATGACCTTTAGTTCTTCTTGAACCATTTTTCAAATTAGAGATGTCATTTGTGCCACATAAGCCTTAACAATGCAGATGTTGGCAATGTACACTTGTTAGGATGACACCTTCATACATTAGGTAGTATTGGTTATGTAGAAACTTGTGCATTTTATTGTATTTGTATCAAAGGTCTAATGTTTGTAACAAATTTTTGATCAATGTGTTACTTGAGGTATTTGAGTATGCAAATCTTTGGTTTCATTTCATTTGCATTTTAGGACTTAGTCATGTCAAGTTCAAAGATTAATGTGATGTTGTCATTAACCATGTCCTATTTGTATGACCTAACTTCTTATATTGGGCATGAAACAACTCTGCAAGTCATTATTATCACTACTTATCCACTTGTTAGTAACCGTACACATAATGTTGTAGTGATGTTGCATATTACAAATTGCAGACAAATTAATTCAATTTACATAAATTACTAAAACTAGGATTAACATATGTAGGATGCAAATGATGTCAAGACCTATTACATGCTTACTTATGAATTATAACAAATGGAAATGGTGTGGATTATTGAAAATTTGTAGGTTCTATAGTTGCCTAGGCTACTATAGAAATGTCTATAATGTTTGATCCCAAGCTTCTATATGAAGCTAAAGAGTGCAAGGCAACTAAATAGGGCTTAACAAGTTATGAGTGATTGTGTATTTGCTTCCATGGTGCAAAGAGACATAACCAACATGCAATCAAAAAACATTTGTGACAATTTGCCTACAATCCATATTTTCAATGGCCAATGGTGGTATGTGTTTTTTTGGGAAACCACGAATGTATAGTTGCACTTTATTGCCTTGTTTGAAGCTCATTAGGTTATGCAAATGATTTAATTAGTGACATGGTTATAAAGATTTGATGCCATAAGCTTATATGTAGTTAAGTTGAAATTTTCCACATAGACATAGCCAAGGTACATATACAACAAGGTTCATATAGACTTGACCTTACATTAATACAAGATGGGTTTTGTGAAACCAACAAGCTATGTGGCTAACAATGTCAAGCAACATTTGTAATTTTTTTCAAAAGATTTTTGTGCAATACATTATGTGAGTACAACATAACACTAACATGGTGTAAATTGGTCAATTTGTCAAAAGATACCGATTGAAGCAAATGTAGCTAATGAACTAGCAAGTGGAACTAATTGTGTGGGTGGTGAAGCATTGCCTATAAAAAGCAACAATATAAGACATGTGGTTGTGGATCCACCAACACTCGATGCACGAGTTCAATTCCAAAGATTATTGACATAGGCATGTGTTATGGCTAATAACTTGTAACAAATATGGAAACATAGGTCCAGCTGAAGGTCAACCAACAGAAATAAAAGCAAACCATGTGGAGGTAGAACAAAACCAGGATTCAAAGGTCATCATGGAGGTATTATTTACAAAAGCAACAACCCCATTATATGAAGGGTCTTCAACTAACATGTTGGTAGCCATGTTACTATTGAGCTGAATTTGAGCATAGTGCATGGGATTGCCAATATGTTCATGGATGAGTTGTTTTCACTTTTACGAAAAGAATTATTGCCAAAAAACAACAAGCTACCAAACACAAGCTATAAAGCCCACAAGATACTAAAATCCTTTGGGTTGACATACAACTCCATACATGCTTGTCACAATGGTTGTGTGCTCTTTCAATACACACAAAGATGGTGATGTTTGTTTTAAATGCCAAACTAATAGGTTTGTGGATGGTAGTTCTACAATTCCACGAAAAATGCTTAGGCTTTTCCTTTTGATTCCTAGATTAATAAGGATGTACAGATGTAAGTCATGGCATTCAATTGGTGTTAGTTTAGATGGCCTGATTCAAAATGTTATAGATTCCATTGCTTGGAAGCACATAAATGAAAAATGGCCCGAATTTGTTATTGATACTTGTAATGTGAGATTGGGGTTGGCACTTGATGGGGTCAACCCATTTGGCAACCTTAGTTCATGCCATTCAACATGGCCAGTTGTGTTACTCAATTACAACTTGCCTCCTTGGCTAGTGACTAAGAGATATTTCTTGATGTTGGCATTCATCATCCCTAGTAAGGAATCTTGCACATCAATCAATGTGGATGTGTATTTATAACCACTTATTAAAGAGTCACATCTCTTGTGGAAAATAGTTGATGCATTTGATGCATACTTGAATGTGAAGTTTAGCTTGAAAGCAATATGCATTTAGAGCATCCATGATTTCCCAACATATGGGTTATTGCAAGATGTGTCATTAAAGGGCATGTGGGATGCCCATTATGTGGTTCGGCTATAGATTTTAGACCTTTTAAGAAATTGAAGAAAATGGTATTTTGTGATACACGTAGGTACTTGCCAAGAAGCCACCCTTATCAACAAGTTACAATGGCATTCAATGGGAAAACTAAAAATAGGGTTGCACCTATTTGAGTGATTGCTAAGCAAATAGTTATAGCTACAAATGAAAGATTTACATGGTTTTCAAATCCAAGGAATTGAGCAAGTGGGAAGCTAGATCCTATTCATAAATGTGGAATAAAACATCGCAACATTACGTTTGAACTTCCTTACTAGTAGGTAAATAAAATCCTTAAACCTAATGTTCATGTTTTGGATATATTCAAAATTGTCCCAATATTCATATTGAAGTGCATATGAAAAACATACAAGGCATTTTAATGGATTGATTTTTTTTTTGTTAGCATGAATTGTAAATTTGTAATACACTTGATGTAATGCATTATGAAAAAAAAAATTTGTGAAAATATCATGAAGACCATTTGGGGAGCTAAAGATTCTATGGCAGCCTAGGAAGATTTGAAAGAATGTGGCATTTTACCACATTTATGGCTACAACCTATTACTGGTGGGTTTGTCAAACTTGTTGCCTCATATGTGTTGTCAAATGAGGAGAAAGATAGATTCCTACAAATTATTGTAGACCTAAAAACACCAATCGGATATGTTTCATCATTAAGAAAAAAGATTTATAAGGATAGGGATTTGAAGGGATGAAATCCCATGATTATCACATAATGATGCAAGAAATTTTGCTTGTTTATATGCGTCACCTAATGGAAAAGGGTCACAGAATAGCCATTATTTGTTTATGTCATGTTTTTAAGAAATTGTGTAACAAGATTGTGGACCTTGCTACAATGGGGGAATTCAAAAAAAAAAGTGGCAATGACTTTAGTGTTGTTGGAAAAGGAATTCCCACCTTTTTTTTCAATATGATGACACATTTATTAGGCCACTTAGTGGAAGATCTTTTCATTTGTGGTCCTATCCATACAAGATGGTTGTACCCCATTGAACGTTATTTAAAAATGTTGAAGGGATTTGTTTGGCATAAAGCAAGGTTGGAAGGTAGTATGGCAATGGGTTATGCATTAGAAGAAGCCTTACGGTTTTGCACAGAATATTTGCAAAACTTTACACCAACTACACAAAAATTTTGGGATGAAAAGGAAGATCCATCAATGATTGATGAGGTGAATGGACCCAAACATGAGATTATTTACACAACATGTGGGGTGGCTTGGTGGTAAAGGAGTTGAATTCCATCCTTGGGGTCTAAGGATCAAACTTCACAAATGATATGTGTTGTGGTCAACATTGAAATATTTTTCATACCTACCAAAACTACCTAAATTAAGTGGTTACCTAAGTGAGCTTAAGTAGGTAGATTATGTGGTCCTTTTACCCACTTAAAATAGGTTTTTAATCTAGTTTAGGTGGTGACACGTGTCAACAATTAATATCATGAAAAATAATGATATTAAAAATAACTAAAATAAAAATACATCTTATTATTTATATTATATAATAAATATTGTAAATTAAAAAATAATGTTTCCCAAGTTTTTAAGTCCAATGTGTAATAATAAAAAATGATTAAACTATGATTAAACTATTACTAATGACTTCACATATGTTTTAAATGATTAATGGATGATATTTGCCACATCATTATGCCACGTCATATCTTAAATGACTATTGTCCTAAATGACTTGTCCATAATGACTTTAGGGCTATTGGTCATTTTTGTCCTTTATGACTAGAATACTAATCATAAACTAAGTCATATATTTGAATATTTCTTCTAATGTTTATTGTTGAATAAGTAATATTCTATATATTAACTTGGGAACAATTATTGAACATTTTAGAATTTTGGACATATTATTTATTTAACTAGTACACATTCTCCATAACAAGTTTGGGGATAAACCTAATACCAACCACAAAAAAATTCCTAACATCATGATCCATCATTAGATTGAAAACTTTCACTTCCTTTGTCAATTTTAAGACATCCATTTAAATTGGATTATTGCCACTAATGTATGCAATACACACACTCTACCTTAAATATATTAGAATATAAATTCATATATTTCAACTTGTTTTTTACTTGTATTTTTTTTGTCATCTCATATTTTTACCCACATTTCATTGATTCAATTATGCTGGATGGCCCCACCACATCACAAGGACCTTAAGTAGTGCAAATGAATAATGAGTAGTTCCAAGAACCTTTTTAAGATCTATGAATTTGTTTCAGTGTCAACCCCATCCTTTAAAAAAATTGGAGGAGCTAATGACTTATGTTTAGTTGGATCAATATGGACACCCTCCCCATGTGCATTACTTTTCAACTACTTACAAATGTGATGTAACCAATACGTTTTCAATAAAAACTATTGTTTATAGCAAGTTACATTTTGGGTTCTCGAAATGCTTGATTCATAAGGTTTGGTATTTGATGTTCCAACTAAGAATATAATTTGCAAAGCTAATACCTTTAATCATAATATGGTACTTTAATTCATTCTAATGAATAAATGCAAAAAACACTAATCTTGACCATCACTAAAACATGACAATTCCTATAGATGTGATTAACAAAGAAATTTAAGTTGAATTAGATTTGTAAATGTTCAATGGATGCAATTCCACATCTTATCTAAAAGTAGGATTGTTCAACTTTTATGATTGAATAATTGACATGAACAATATTAAGAGGTCTTAAATGGCTTGAGAAGTTAAAATGGGTTATAATTTTTTAAACACAACTATTACATATTCTAAAATGTGAATAATTTATATTATAAGAACTAGTGGGAACCCGTGACCTTTGGTCACTGTGAAGTCCCCCAGTTTATTTATTTATTTTCCTGAGCAAGACGGTTCCGACAGACGTGCGGGCCCTCCCAAGGGGCCTCCTCTTCCTCTTCATCATTGGTTTAATGAGGGTTGTTTTGTTGAAAGGGGGGAGATAGGTGAAGAGGTCCATCACCTGCATCATCAATCGACGCCAAATTTGCAGCAAAGATAGAGTCACAGAGAGAGAAACGCTATCCTCAAAATCACTTTGAGCCATTTTTTTTTCCCAAAAAATCCTTTGTATGAGTCACACTGGCTTTTCTTTCATTGCCAAGACGTGAAATTTCACCCAAAAATGGAGCACAGATTGTGATTTTTTTCCCCCTTCAAATTTTATCCAATGTTGTCTCTTCCTGCTTCCCCTTGCTTCCTAAACAAAAGAAGAGAGAGAGAGAGAGAGAAAGAGAGCAAGGGAAGTTGATTTGTCTAGACTCAAGCTTCTACTTAAAGCCAACCATCCTACCTCCAACTATGATCAATTTATGCTTCCCTCAAGACAACAATGTAGGTCATTTTTTAGGCCTGCTACTAACATTAATATAACTCTCTTCCTTCATTCATAACTCCTGCTCAAGATCCTTCACCCTCCCCAGACTCCTGACTCTTGCCCAAGCCTCTCCACCCTCCATCCCAGGCCTACCAGTATTGTTGGTTGTGATGCTACCTTTGATCAGAGTGATGTTGCCTTCAAGAAAATCCTTAGTGTCCTGTTCCCTGGAGCTCATCACAAAACCCCATGAGCTGCTCCTACTACACATTGGTCCACCATGCATGTCTTTGAAAGATTAGTAAACCCATTGTACCTTGCTCACCCATTCACTTGCAAAGCCAATTGTCTTCAAACCTCCATTACTATTACTACATTCTTCCAGGTCTACAATTGCTCTTTCTCAGGTTATTTTTCCAATGCCTATTTCCATTGATAAGTTGGAGTTTGAAAAAAAAAACAACTGCATTGTTCTTTCCAGTTTCCTTGACAAAGTAAACTGAATGTGCAATCAATCCCAGATCAAAAACTCTATGTTCCATTCTTTTTCCATGCACATTTTCTCCTTTTGAGAGAAATTTCCACATACAATGCTAAAAGTCACTGAGAGAATTGAGGGGCACGAGCAGCAGCAGCATACCTGCAGTGAGCTGAGGTCCAATGTAGAAGGCAAATGTGGATAGATTGGAGCAGATGTTCAAAGGAAGTTCAAAGATACTTTCAATCCCCCTT
>Ga0116231_10007088_pt1 | contig 20839 bp, 12 predicted proteins | sample S1TSphgellanicum_2_FD_89695 | JGI IMG/M metagenome (GOLD analysis project Ga0116231, IMG submission 89695) | Host-associated microbial communities from peat moss isolated from Minnesota, USA - S1T2_Fd - Sphagnum magellanicum MG | ecosystem: Host-associated > Plants > Peat moss > Unclassified...
ATTTCGGTGGCGATGTGGGAGCGGAGGTCGCGAGTGACCGGGTCGATGGTCTGGTATTCCTCTTCGATGCCTAAGGTGAAGCTGGGACGCATGGGGGTCTCCTCGCGTGATTGGCGAAAGGCTTTGCCGCAATTGTAGTGCGCGGAATTGTTTTCGCCTAATTTTCGCTTTCTTGTAGCAGACTGAATTGGAGTGAAATCGCCTGAATCGCTGAAAAGCGGTTCCTTCACTGCGTTCAGGATGACAGCTCCTGGGAAAGGCCGAGGGGAGCTAGGAGTTCCGAATGAGGATGAAAAGCGGTTCCTTCACTGCGTTCAGGATGACAACTCCTGGCAAAGGCCGAGATGAGCTAGGAGTTCCGGATGAGGATGAAAAGCGGTTCCTTCACTGCGTTCAGGATGACAACTCCTGGGAAAGGCCGAGGGGGGCTCTAGGAGTTCCGAATGAGGATGAAAGGCGGTTCCTTCACTGCGTTCAGGATGACAACTCCTGGGAAAGGCCGAGAGGAGCTAGGAGTTCCGGATGAGGATGAAAAGCGGTTCCTTCACTGCGTTCAGGATGACAGCTCCTGGGAAAGGCCGAGGGGAGCTATTTGGCTTTGCTTGCTTTCTTTGCGGGGGTTGTCTTCTTTGGTGGCGCGGAGGGTGCTCCGAGGAAGCTGGACCAGCGGAGTTCTGGGATGGCTGGGGCTTTTTTGGCTTTCGCGATGGCCAGCGCGGCGACTTCCGAGACGATCCACTCGAAGTTCTTTTCGCCGACGGAGTGCAGGTCGGCGTCAGGGGCGGGGTTCATGAAGTCGATGGCGTAGGGGATGCCGTTTTCCACGGCGAACTCGACGGTGTTGAGGTCGTAGCCGAGGGCCTGGCAGAGTTTTAAGGCGTCCTGCTCGACGCGCTTCAGGAGGGCTTTGTCGTATTTGGGCGGATTGAGGACGTAGCGCTCGTGGTGGGGGTTGCGGGGGTCGTAGGGCATGATGTGGACCTTCTTTTGCCCGACGACGTAGCAGCGGAAGTATTCTTTGAAGTCGACGGCCTTCTGGTAGAGCATGCAGAGGTCGCGGGACTGGTCGTAGGCCTCGAAGAACTCGTGGCGATTGCGGATGTGGTATACGTCGCGCCAGCCGCCGCCGTCGACGGGCTTCATGAAGCCGTGTTCGCCGACGTAGGCGAAGACTTTTTCCCAGTCGAGGGGGTATTCGAGGTTGCGCATGGAGCGGTCGGTGGTGCCCTCGGGATGCTTCTTGTGGGGCAGGATGACGGTGGGGGGGATGGCGACGCCCATTTTTTCGGCCAGGGAGTAGTTGAAGAACTTATCGTCGGCCGACCACCAGAAGGGGTTGTTGACGATGACCGTGCCGTTGAGGGCGGCATGCTTTAAGTAGGCGCGATAGAAGGGGATGTCGTGGGAGATGCGGTCGACGATGACGGAGTAGGGTGGGGGTTGGTCGAGCAGGACGGCGCCGGTTTCGACGAATTCGGCGGAGATGCCGTTTACGTTGAGGGAGTTGATGCGCTCTACCAATGCGCCGGGGAAGCTGTTTTCCATGCCGAACAGAACGCCGATTTTCTTCATTGCTGCCGTCCTCCGTGCGCTTAGCGCGCGACTCGCGTGCGTCTAGTTTACGGCAGCGGAGCGGGAGGGATGCTTTTTTGGCTTGCCTGCGGGCGGTCTGGAGCGCGATGGGCGGCTTAGTTGGAGGAAGCGGTGAGTTTGTAGGATTGGTTTGCGGCGGCGCTGGTGGTGAAGCCGGTCTTGGCGGCGATGGCGATCACGCGCGTATTGGCGGAGACGGTGAAGGGGCCGGTATAGACCCTGGAGCTGGTGGTGGGAAGGTTGCCCTCCGTGGTGTAGAAGATGGTTGCGCCAGGGGTTGCCGCGGTGATGGTCACGGTGACTGGGCTCTTGAAGCTGCCGGCGGCGGGCGAGATGGTGGGCTTGGCGGCTTCGAAGTGGTAGTTGGCGGCGGAGACGGTGCTTGGGGCGTAGCCTGGGGCGTAGGCTACGACCTTGAGCGTGCCGGAGGTCTGAAGAGTTGCGGGGCCGGTGTAGCGGTTTCCGGTGGTCTCGGTGGGGGTCTTGCCGTCCAGGGAATAGTAGAGGACGGCACCCGGGGTTGCGTCGGAGAGGATGATTTTCTGGCCGGCGGTGTAGGTGCCGGAGGGTGCGGAGATCGTTGGCGCCGAAGCGATGGGTTCTTTGGTCTTGGTGCCGGTGACTGGGATGAGCTGCCGGGTGGCCGCGGAGTTGAGGGTGTTGGTGACGACGCGGATGTTGTCGTTGACGGTCGCCGAGGCGTTACCGCCGGTAGGGTCGCCTGTGGGAGAGAAGTCGACCACGATGTTGCAGCTTGCGCCGACGGCCAGGGTGGTGGTCGAGGAGCAGCGGCCTTTGGACCATTGCTTGCTCTCGGGGAAGGCGGCGGGATAGTGAATCTCTGAGAACCGCAGCGGCTCGTTGCCCAGGTTGGAGATGGTGACGGTGCGGGGGCTGTCGGTGCTGGTGGAGCCGGCGGCGGTAGTGGCAAAGCTCAGGGTGGGAGGGGTGGAGCGATCCAGCTTGTCGACGTCGAAGGAGGAGCCGAAGGGGCCGGGGCCGGCGTAGACCGGGACGTAGAGGTTGCCGTCGCCATCGACGGCGAGGCCGGCGGGGGTGGCGCCATTGTCCTGAGCGGAGAAGAGGGCGGCGCGGGTGTAGCTGCCGTCGGCTTGCTCGGTCTCGGAGTAGACGGTGCCGGAGTCGTTGACATAGACGATGCCGTTGGCGTCGACGGCGATGCCGATGGGCTGCACCCAGCCGTCGCCGATTCTGGTCTGCGTGTAGCTGCCGGTTTCGGTGAGGGTCTCTTTGTAGACCGCCGGGTCGGAGCCGGAGTCGGGGATGTAGACATTGCCTTTGCCGTCGACGGCTACACTGCGGATGGTGCCGAGGCCGGTGACGATGGCGGCGTATTTTTGGGTGGTGGCGAAGGCGGGCGAGGACTTGTAGACGGCGCCGTAGCCGGCCGAGTAGATATTGCCTGCGGCGTCGACGGCCAGACTTTGCTCTTCGTGGAAGTAGCCGGGAATGGAGGTTGCCGTGCCCTGGTCGGGGCTGATCCAGGCACCGAGCACCGCATCGGCTACCAGGACATTGCCTACGCCATCGACGGCTACGCCGACGGGGTCGACCAGCGAAGTGCCGATGTTGGACAGGGTGTACTGATTCTTGCCGGCATAGGCCGCTTTGTAGATGAGGCCGGGAATCTGCGGGGCGCCTGGATTGTAACCGAGGTCGGCCTGGCTCTCGGCAGCATATACATTGTTGCCGGCGTCGACGCTGATACCGGCGACGTTGTTGAGGTTGGTGAAGATGCCGACCTGCGTTGCCGGCTGAAACGCGGCCTGGGGTCCGACGCCGGTGCCTTTGAGATAGACGGTGGCCATGGGATTGCTGTTGCCGTCGGTGAGGGAGATACCGCCGACGCGCGTGCCTGCCAGGGTAGGCGAGAAGCTAACCCGAACGGTGCAGGTGTCATTGGCCGCGAAGGTCTTGCCGACCTTGCAGGTGCCGCCACCGACCTTGGTGAAGTCCATCCCGGCCGCTCCGCCGGTCACGACGGAGACGGAGGCGATTGTGCCTGAGTTGGCGATGGTGACGGTGACCGGGGTGGCATTGCTGTCTCCCAGGCTGACCCTTCCGAGATGAATCTGGGCAACGAGCGGGAGGCTGGCAAAGGCAACAACGAAGCTGGCAACGAAGGGGAACGTTCTCATGGAGCAATACCTCAAAGGGCGGTGCGTTCGGGTTCAAACCTGATGCGGAATGCGTAGGTACAAGAGCGAAGCGTCCTTCACCGAAATCAGAAACTTGCGTTACGAAGCCGGTACTTTGGACAGTCAGCGAGAACCAATTTCCCTCGCTGTCAGTTACAGACGATACCATCGCACTTACTCAGCGAGAACCTACTTCAGTTGCATTATGTGACCTCTATAGGATCAGAAGATATGCCCTGTTGGGTTTCTTTTTGGATCATAGGTAACCGCTTGAATAGTTACCCCGGCTTTGTGCGGGGTCATCGAGGCGAAAGTGGATGGATTGCACTCTTTATGGTGCGGATTGTGGCGGTGGCGCTGAGGCGGGACTGGAGGCCGGCATTTTCGATGCAGGCCATTGGCGTGTTTTTGAGGGGATTATTTGCCGAGTCCTTCGACGGAAGTGGCTGTTACTGAAAACGTTATCGGACATGGCGCTGGTTTTGCACGGAAAGCGGCGCGGGAGATTTGGCGGCGAGTTTCGAGGTGTTTCGCGGTCGGATTTTCTGGCTTGAGGGAGCGCTGCGGGTTGGCAGATTTGGATTTTTTCTCTGAGATTTTGCCGGCGGTCGAAGCGATCACGGCTGGCGCTTCACCGGCGTTCCATTCCATCTCTGGCCGGCTCGGCTGGTAATTCAGGATTGGAATTCCGCAGGTTACTTGGAGCACGCGATGGGGTAACCGGTGTCCTGCCTGGGATGATGGCGTTGCCTGATTTTCCGGAGCATTGGCGGGCAACGCATTGCGAGTTCGCGCTTAGGCAGCGGCTAGGTTTTGGAGTTGCGCGAGGTGGTTGCGGTCGTGGCCGGCCATGGTTTCGAGGATGGTGGTGAAGGTCATGAGGCCACGTTCGGGGTGCGTGACGGGCTTCTGATAGGAGGCGGCCGGGGTGTGTTGCACGAGGATCAGGTTCCACGCGCGCAGTGCGGCGAAGGTGGCGAGCGCCTGATCGGCGCGGATGCCGCTGTAGGTTGCGGCCCAGCGGTCCTGGTCGAAGGGCTGAAGTACGTGGTGCTCTTCGGCGAGAGTCTGGCGCAGGCGAAAGGCGAAGGCGATCTCGCAGTCGGCGAGATGGCAGAGGATCTCGGCGGGGGACCATTTTCCGGGGGCGGATGAGATGGCGATGCGCTCGGGACCGATGGCGTCAGCCAGATTTGCGAGTGCGGAGGGTGTGGCGGCGAGGATGGCGGATAGGGCGGGGATGCCCGTTTCGGCGGAGTTCAGGAAGCGGGCGTAGGGGTTCCGGTCGGACATGGGGCCTCGCAGGGGTGATGTCTGTCTTTCAACATACCCCATGCGCGGGAGGTGGCTGAGTACTCAGGATTCCATTCAGAGGGAACCGGACGGGATTTGGACGGCGTAGAGGGCGCTGTGAGTGAAGACGTAGAGGGTGTGGCCGTCTTTGCCGCCGAAGATGAGGTCGGTAGGGCGGTTGGGGACGTCGATGGTGCGGAGGAGCTTGCCCTGGGGGTTGTAGACGAAGACTTCGCCGGCGGCGAGGTAGACGTTGCCTTCGGCGTCCTGGGCGACGCTTTCGCCGCCGCGCTCGACGAATAGTTGGATGTCGCTGAGGGAGCCGTCTGGGTTGACTTTGGCGCGATAGGTTCGTTCTTCCGACTCGTCGCTGAGGTAGAAGGGTTTGTCTGTGGGCGCTTTGGATAGGCTGAAGGCGCGGAGAATGTCGGCCATTTTGGTGCCGTAATAGAGTTCGCCGCGGACGAAGTCGTTGCCTGCGGGGAGGAAGACGGTGTGATCCGGCGAGATGTACTGGTAGGGGCGCGGCGCGGAGAGGGATTGGAGCAGGTCACCTGTGCCCCAGACGTCGGGAGCGCGATAGGCAGTGAGACCGGGGCGCGGCGCGGCGGCCTGGGGCTTGAGCAAGGTGAGTTCGGTTTCGGAGGCGCCTGGCTTGAAGGTGTATACGGTGCCGTTGCCGTTGTAGGCGACGACCAGCAGATTGTCTGCTTGGTCGAAGGTGAGGTTGACGGGGGTGAGCGGGGTGTCGCGGACTAGCTGGGCTTCGTGCGTGGATTCAGACCAGCGATAGATGCGCTGCCAGTGGGCGTCGACGAAGTAGAGTTGGCCGGCGTTGTCGACGGCGGCTCCGGAGATGTTGAAGAAGCCGGAGGCGAGTTGCTCGAGCTTGGGGGCCGTCCGCGGGGCTGGGTGTTCGGAATCTGGATTGCCGGGGAGGTCGAGGTTGGCGAATTCGCGCTCGCGGACCTCGGCGTGCTGGGTGGCGTCGACGACGGCGTTGTCGAAGGCAGCTTTGCTGTCGGAGTCCATGTGGAAGTTGCGGATGCGGATGTTGTGTGAATCGGAGATGGTTACGGCGTTGGGGAAGGGCTGATAACTGCTGACCACGCGGTAGCTGTGCATGTTGGCGATGGTGATGTTATCCGAGCTGACGATCGAGAGGGGCAGGGCGAAGCCGCTTTCGCCGCGTTCCTCTTCGGTTTGGAGGGCGTCGAGTTCCCAGTTGGAGACGTGGTCGAGCTTGATTTCGTTGCGGACGTGATGTTCGCTGGAGAGCTCGTAGACGTGGCCGGGGGTTGAGGTGTTCGAGATATAGAGGCCGGCCTGGGCGAAGGTGCTGGGGGTCCAGATGTCGGCGAAGGCGCCACCGCCGTTGTTGGTGATCCAGAGGCTGGGGTATTGGGCGTCCCACTGGCGATGGAAGTCGGGATCGGCGGAGTGGGTTTCGTTGTAGGGGTTCATGCGCTTGCCGTCGGGGCCGTTGGTTCCGTGTCCGCCGAGGAAGCGAACGTCATCCATCAGCGAGTCGGCGCCGGCCTGCCAGAGGGCGCCTGTGGCGCGGCTGTTGATGCCTCCAGTGGAGAGGCCGATGCCGCTGACGATGTTGTGACCGCCCGGGGGCGCTTCGATGAGGGCTTTGGGCGCGCCGGGGCCTTGAAAGGCCGCGGTCTTGTCCAGGATGTCGAACTGCGTGGTGCTGGGGTGCAGTCCGATGAGGACGGTTTCGGGACGCAGATGGAGCGTGTCGCTGACGATGTAGCGGCCGGTGGGGATGTAGAGGACATTGTGGGCGTCGATGGCATGCTGGATGGCCGCGGTGTCGTCGGTGACGCCGTCGCCTTTGGCTCCGAGAGTACGCAGGTTGACCCAGGCGTCGAGCGGTGGAGCGCTGAGGATGGCGTTGGGCCCGAAGACGGGGAGAGCATCCGTGGCCGATGCTTCAAAGGCGGTAGCGATTTCGCCTTGTGCGCCGGGAGCGCGAAAGGTCAGGCCGTGGGAGAAGGTTTTGACGATGTAGGTTTTGCCGGGTGCGTGCAGTTGCCGTCCGCTTTCGCGCAGCAAGGCGAAGGTTGGAACGCTGGTGCAGGCGATGGATTCGAGATTGATTTCGGTGCGGAAGTTATGTTCGTTGCTGATGGTGATGGCGGGGCCGCTGATGTTTTCAAAGCGGGCGTTGCGGACCCATAACTCTTCGGCGTAGTTGGCGTCGATGTCGATGGCGGCGGGGACGTTGCGGAAGCTGTCGTGGATGAGCGTGAGGCCGGCTTCATGCTCGCGAATGGCGGCTTTGCGCTGGCCTTCGAAGGTGGAGTCGAGGAGCGTGAACTGCCAGCCTGGCGAGGGTTTGCCGGTGAGGATGCCGTAGTCGCCGCCGTAGAAGCGCAGGTCTTCGGCTTCATTGCCGATGTCGTTCAAGGCGGCGAGGCCGGAGCCGGTGTGGAAGTCCATGTGAGTGAGGAAACAATGCTGGGCGATGTGGAAGCGGATGCCGACGGCGGCTGGATTGCCATCGCCGATTTCAAAGTCGATGTTACTCATGGCGGAGTAGAAGGTGCCGGGGTTGGCGTCGGGGATGGAGTTGTTGGGCGGGACGGTACCGGGGGTGGGAGGACGCGTGGCTGGGTCTTCTCCGCCGCGCCGCATGGGGCCTGAGCCGGGCCGGCCGCCGGCGAAGAAGAACATGTAGCTCATGGCGTTTTGGAAGCCGGGCGTGTTGGCTGCGAGGACCATGACCGGGCGCGTCTTGCCGTAGCCGATGATGCGGACGCCGGGCCACACGTAGATGGTGCGGGTGATGCGGTAGCTTCCCGCGGGAATGAAGAGAATGCCCTCGCCATTGCTCTGCTGCACTTTGTCGATGGCGGCCTGCAAGGCGGCGCTGTCATCGGCCTGGCCGTCGGCGTGGGGGGAGAATTCTTCTTTGGTGAGGTAGATGGCTTTGGGGTCGTCGAGTCTCTGGGTGTAGTAGGAAGCTGCACGCATCGCGGGCGCGCAAGCCAACAGAATCCATGCGCATATCAATGGGTTTTTCAATGGGATTTACCTCAGGCCCGACTTTATTTTGATGCGAAGTTATGGGGAGCGGACCGAATGACTGCTATCGGTCGCTCCCCTGTATCTTGCCGGCTGGCGGTTGGTGGAATATCGCGAAGATAGCCCCGTTAGTTGGTATAGATACGCACGTAGTCTACGAGCATGTCGGAGGGAAAGGGCGTGGTGCTGTTGGGAGAACCTGGATACTCGCCGCCGATGGCGAGGTTCATGATGATGAAGTTGGGGCCGTTGTCGAAGGGCCAGGATGAGCCGGCGAACGATGCAATGCTGCTGGGCGTGTAGGTGATGTAGGGGCTGGTTGGGTCGTCGACGTAGTAGGAGACGCTGCCTTTGGACCAGATCATGCCGTAGGTGTGCCACTGCGCCGCGGTTTCGCCGGAGGGGAAGTTGAAGGTGGTGCCGAGGCTAGAGCCGGTGAAGCCGGGGCCGTGAATGGAGCCAACGTTGAAGTCGGGATTGGTGGCGGCGTTGACGCGCTCCATGACATCCTGCTCACCGCATGCCGGCCAATTGATGCTGGCGAAGTTGTTGCCCATGAGCCATGCCGCGGGCCAGAAGCCTTGCGCTTCGGGCACCATGGCCTTGAATTCGATACGGCCGTATTGGAAGCTGAAGAGGCCTTGTGTCTTGAGGCGGGCTGAGGTGTAGGTGCCCGCGGAAGGCTGCTGTGCGGAGATGTGCAGATACCCGCTGGTGTCGACGTAGGCGTTGGGCGTGGCCGTGGAGCAAGGGGAGGTGGTCGATCCCCACGCGCAGTAGGTTTCCAATTCGCTGTTGCCCCATCCGCCGCCGCCGGTGTCGTATCCCCAGTAGGTGGGGTTGGGTTGGGCGTTGGCTCCGGTGGAGTTGGTGAACTCGTCGGACCAGACGAGGGTGCCAGACGGGATGTTGGGGGCGAAGGTCTTGGTGGCGACGATGCTGTTGGTGTCTCCGGTGGCGACGCCGATGGCGTTGACGGTGACGTTCGATGCGACCAGGAACGGGGCTACGTATGCCGTGGAGGACGCGGTGGGGGTTGAGCCGTCGGTGGTGTAGTAGATGGCGGCGCCCGAGGTGGTGGTACTTAGGCTGACTACGACGGCGCCATTTTGCGCGTCTGTGGTGGCGATCGTGGGAGTGGCCACTACGGTCTCCGCTGGAGGCGTTGTGTGGGTGCCGGAAGAGCCTCCGCCGCAGCCAGCGATCAGGAGCGCGCCTAGCGTGAGCAGGGCCGGAGCGGCGCCGCGGAATATGTGGAAAGGTGAATGCGTGTTCCTTGTTCCTCGAAGGGTTTTGGATTGGAATTTCATGGTGAGGGCCTCGGTTTTCAGGATTGCAGTTTGGTGCATTTTTGCTTGATTCAACCGGTTCAGAGGGACTCTAGCACAGGGATTGAAGACCTGCCAAGACAATAAGAGCTTTGGCCGCGAAGTCTTTGCGGGCCTGTTTTGATGGGGTGACGAATGAGGAGGAAGGTGGGATTGGATGGCGTGCTGGGCAAGGTGCCGATTGGCTACTTCGACTTGAAGAGATGCGTGGAGTTCAAAGGCTCCGTCGCGGTAATGCCCTGCCCTTCGGTGATGGTGTAGAAGCGGTCTGACGGGAGCTGAGGCAGTGTTTCTTTGGCTCCGGAGGGCCAGAAGACTTCGATGGAGTCGATGCGGTCGTGGTTGCCGAGGCCGAAGTGGAGGCGCAGATCGTTTTGCGAGATATAGCTGCCGCCGCTGCGCACTTCGTCGGTCTGAACAAGGTCGCCGGCGGTGATGCGGACGCGGGCGTTGAGTGCGAGCCGATTGCTTTTGACGCCACGCAAAGAGAGGCTGATCCAGTGGTTTTGTTCGCCGCCTTGGGTGCGCAGGATCATGGGAGCGCCTTCGAGGTTTCCTACGACGAACTCCAGGTGGCCGTCGTTGAAGAGGTCGCCGACGGCGAGGCCGCGGCTTACTTGCGGGAGCTGGATCGCTGGGCCAACGGCAGCGCTGATGTCGCGGAACTTGCCGTTGCGCAGGTTTTGAAAGAGCTGTTTGGGTTCGCGGTATTTGGTGCCGATGCCGGTGGTGTTGACTTGCGGATAGACGTGGCCGTTGACCATGAAGTAGTCAGCCCAGCCGGTGTTTTCTATGTCGACGAAGGCGTTGCCCCAGCCGACGTAGGGGCGCGTGGGAGCGGCGATGCCCGCGGTGTAGGAGGCGTCGGTGAAGTTCATGTTGCCGTCGTTGCGGAAGAGCGTGGCGTATTGATCGCTGAAGTGGGTGATGACGAAGGAGAAACGGCCGGTGTGCTCGTAGTCGCCGATGGCGACGCCCATGTTGGCTTGTTCGAGGCCGTCCTGGTTGACGGCGATGCCGGCTTCTTCGGCGACGTTGGCGAAGTGGCCGTGGCCGTCGTTGCGATAGAGGAAGTTGGGCTCGCCGTCGTTGGCGACGAAGAGATCGGGATGGCCGTTGCCTTCGAGGTCGGTGAAGACGGAGGTAAGTCCGAAGAAGCCTTTGGGGTCGTCGACGCCGGCTTGCTTCGAGACTTCCTTGAAGGTGCCGTTGCCGTTGTTGTGGAAGAGATAGTCGCGGTAGCCCTTGAGGCCGGCGGGGCCGCACTGGACGGCGACTCCGTGATATTGGCAGGTCTTGCTGGAGCCGAATTTGGGGAGGTCGTCGAGGTGGAAGTCGACGTAGTCGGAGACGAAGAGGTCGGCATAGCCGTCGCTGTCGTAATCGCCAAAGGTGGCGCCGGTGGCCCAGCCGGTGTCATTGGTTAAGCCGGCTTGTTGGGTGACGTCGGTGAAGGTGCCGTCACCGTTGTTGCGATAGAGAATGACGCCGCCGAAGCAGGTTACGAGCAGGTCGGGTTTGCCGTCGTTGTTATAGTCGCCGACCGCTGCGCCCATGGCCCAGCAGGGGTAACCTACGCCGGCTTTGTCGGTGACGTCTGTGAATGTGCCGTCGTGGTTGTTGTGGAAGAGGGCGCTTTTGGCCTTTTTGCCGGCGAGACCCATCTCGACGTTGGGCGCGTTGGTGAAGTAGATGTCCGGGTAGCCGTCGTTGTCGTAGTCGATCAGGGCGACGCCGCCGCCCATGGATTCTACGATGTAGCGCTGCTCGGGGGAGGAGAGATGGTCGAAATGGATACCGGTGGCGGCGGTGATATCGACGAGCTGAGGGAGTTTGGCGATGGGAGCTTGAGAGGTCTGCGAGGGAGTCTGGGCGTGGGATTGGGGGGACGGAATCAGGATTAGCAAGGAGGCTGCAATCCCGATGAGCAGGCTATGGCTTTTGCATGCCATCGGCGTCCTCCGGCTTATCGTCCACACGCACGCGCATATCGTGAAAGAGGTCGCGGAGTTTGTCTTTCATGGCTTTGTACTTTTGATATTCGGCGAGTTCTTTGCTGGCTTCTTCGGGTTTGCCTAGCTTGCGGTCGAGGGAACTGAGGCGGTAGTGGGCGGTGTAGTTGAGCGGATCGATGGCGATGGCGTGCTTGAGCAGGGTGAGCGCCTTGTCCGGTTGATCCATGTCGATGAGGATTTTGGCCAGTTCAGCGCAGGCATCGGGGTCATCGGGCTGCATGGCTACGGCGCGGGAATCGGCGATGTATGCGGCTTTGAGGTCGCCTTTGCGTTCGGCGATTTTGCCCAGCATGAGCTGCGATTTTTCGTCGTTGGGATTGACGGCGAGGGCGGCTTGAAATTGGGCTTCCGCTTCCGCTTGCAACTTCTCATCGGATGAGTCGTAGAGCAGGCTGCCTAATTCGAAGTTGAGGCCGGGGAGTTTGGGATTGGCTTGAATGGCCTCGCGATAGTTGGCGATGGCGGCTTGTTCGTCGCCGTGGCGGGCGAGTTCGCGGGCCATGATCTGGTGCATTTCGGCGCTGTGCGGGGCGGCGATGGCGAGGGTCAGCATGGCGTTGGAGGCGAGGTCGCTGTAGAGACGGTAGGACATCATGAGCAGGTGCGTGTCGGTAGGATGCGCATCGAGCAGAAGATTGACGACGCGCGCGGCTTTGTCGAGATCGCCGGTGGCGGTGTAGCTGTCGATGAGGGCGTCGCCGGCTTCGTCCTGGACCTTTTCCCCTTGGAGATGGGGCAGGGCTGCTTCGAGATCGGGGCGGGCGTTGGCCGGATCTTTGAGGTGCATCTCGGACAGGCCGAGGAGAGCTTGAATCTTCCAGAGATCCGGCTGGGCGAGGATGGCGGAGCGAAGATGCGGGACGGCGTTGGCGTAGTCGCGTTTGAAGTAGAGGAGGACGCCGAGGTTGGCTTGCGCGTCGACATTGTTGGGGTCGATGGCGATGGCAGCTTCAAACTCGGGGATGGCGAGGTCGGGGCGCTTCTCCTGCATGTGCTGCTGGGCTGCGCGCATGTGCTGCTGGAGATCGCCGGCGGGAGACTGACACAGGGCGAAAAGGTTGCAGGTGAACGGCAGCAGGGCGAGCGTAATTGGCTTGAAAGGCATGAACAACCTGATGATACCGCAATTGATTTTAGACGAGGCAACATGCCAAAGGGACCGCGATGAATCGCGGTCCCTTTTTGGTTGAGGTCTAACGTTGGAAGTTAGAACTGGAAGTGGATGTAGCCCTGGATGTGACGGCCGCCATCGGTGACACCGCTGATGACCGCCTGCCTGGAGTCCTGGATGCTGGAATCGGGACCGGCAAAGCTGGCGTGGTTGAGGGCATTCTGCGCATCGGCGCGAATTTCCAACTTGTACCGTTCGAGAACATTGAATGTCTTGCCGAACGATAGGTTGAGATTGCTGTAGTCCGGACCGTAGAGCGGGTTGCGGCGCTCGTTTCCGAAGACTCCGTTGCCAGGGTTGGTGAAGGCGCACTTATTGAACCAGTTGTTGATGGTATGCACCTGGGTTGGAGCGCCGCCGTTTGCCGAGCAATCGGCGTTGGCCGGGATGGTGAGGGAGTAGGGATTGCCGACCAGATTTGGATACTGATTGCCGGCACGCGAGTAGGTGTTGTTCCCGCTCATGGTGGGGGTGAAGGGAGAACCGGTGTTCTCACGCGAAGTCGCTGCGAGTCTCCATCCGCCGAGCAGTTCGTCCGCCCACACGCTGTGGTTCAGGAACATTGCGCCGTGGCCGAAGGGCAGGGTGTAGATGCCGGAGAAGGTGAAGACATCGCGGACGTCGAAGTTGGACGGACCGTAGTTGCAAGAGACGCAGTAGCTGTTCTGATAGGGCTGCGAACCTGCGCTGCTGCCCCAACCGGACGAGTCCTGCGAGTCCATGAATTTGGACCAGGTGTAGTTGGCGTTGAAGGTGAAGCCGTACTGAAGGCGTTTCTGGAAGACCACCTGCAGGGAATTGTAGCGGGAGATGCCGTTGTTGGTGCTGCCGCCGAGGCTGGTGTAGTTGGGATAGGGGCGCTTGTTCATCCCCGGAGTGATGTCGGTAGCGGAAAGCTCCGACTGGGGAACCTGATCGATATCCACAGGGAAGTTGAGGTTGTAGCCCCAGCTTCCGACGTAGGCAACCGAAAACATAGCGCTATTGGTCAACTCTTGCTGGAGGGTGAAGTTGTACTGCCAGATTTCCGGAACGGGCGTGTGGTATTCGTTGTAAGTCAAGCCGTTGCCGTTGTTGGCCTGAGGCGTGGTGGGCGAAGCGACATACAACTGCCGCATGCTCTTGCCGTAACCGTGTTCCGAGTCGATGCTGCCGTCGGTGTCCAAGCCGAGTTGGTAATAGATTCCGCTGGAGGGATCGAAGGCTCCGCCCGAGGAGCCGAAGGCGTTGCCGATGCCGCCGCCGTAGGTGTCGTCAGACCAGGTGTAGTTGTAAAGACCGAAGCCACCGCGAAGGACTGTCTTGGGATGGATCGACCAGGAGAAGCCGACGCGGGGCATAAACGTATTCCAGACCGGCTTCTGGAGGTTGTGACGGCCGTTGGCGTGGCTGAAGGCGAACCATTCGGCGCCGAGCGTGTTGGAGTGTCCATTGGGATCGGTGCCGGGGTTGAGCACGGTGGGATCGAAGGCGGCGATGTTGCCTTTGACTTCGCTCCAGCCGGTGGTGCCGGCCCAGCGGAGACCGAGATTGACGGTGAAGTTGGGCTTAAGTTTGATGTCGTCCTGGAAGAACGCCTGAGGATTCTTGAGACGTCCGCCCCATTCCGGGTTCACGTTGCCGTACCAGTCGGCGCTATAGCCAAGCAGGAAGTCGGCGTAGTCGGTGGGATCGGTTGACTGCGGGCTGGGTCCGCTAACCTGGCTGTTCAGAGCGTAGTCGGTGTAGTAGCCCTGGAAGTCGACTGAGCCGGGGTTTTCATTGCCCCATGCCGTCGAATCGGCGCGGTTGATGAGGATTTCTCCACCGAAGTGCATGACGTGACGGCCTTTGACGAGGGTGAAGACGTCCGAGGGGTCGAAGAGCATTTCTTTGTAGACGGCGTTGCTGGGTGAGCCGAGGCCGAGGTAGTTGTTCCAGGAGAAGTTGGGGAAGGCATCGACGACAGCCCACTGAACGCCGAGTTTGGCGGGGTAGCCCTGGCCATTGGAGAAGGGGGTGAAGAAGTTGAGCTGGTCGGTGAAGCCGATACGCGCTTCGTTGACCATGCTGGGGCTGATGGTCCAAACATCGGAGATCTGGGCGTTGTCGCGGCTGACATCCTGGTATTGGCAGTTGATGGGGCAGAGGGCTTTGCCATTGCCGTAAGAGACGGCGGGATTGTCGCTCTCGGTTTCAGAGATGGTGAAACGGTGGCTTTGGGTCGGCGAGTAATCGACGCGTCCGAAGTACTTGGTGAAGGGGGCCAGATTGGGGACGTTGGTGAAGTAATTCTGGCAGGGCAGCCCGGTGGAGTTGGTGCAATGATCGGGGATATTCGGTTCCGGGAAGAAAGCCTGGGTAGCCGCGGCAACCTTGGACAGGCCGGGGAAATTGGCTGGGATCTTGTTGCCGTTGCCGAATTCGTCGGCGAAGGACTCGCGCGTCACGCTGGGGGCGCCGGAGCTGTTGTAGGTAAGCACCTGCGTGTTGTAGTCGTAGATGGTGGGCATGCCGGTGAAGTCGCCCTTCTTTTCAGCGTCCGTGGGCACGGTGTCGAACTGATTGCCGGAGCCGCCGTTGCTGTAGGTCTTGTCCCAGTCGAAGTAGAAGAAGAGCTTGTCCCGGAGGCCGGTGTGCGGAATCCAGACGGGTCCGCCGATGGAGACGCCGTAGTTATCGTAGCGCTGGAAGGGTACGCTTCCTCCGTTGCCGAAGGCGTAGTCCGCGGCGTTCAGATCGTTGTTCTGGAAGTATTCGTAGGCCGAGCCGTGGAACTGGCTGGTGCCCGACTTCGTGATCTGGTTGAAGATGATGCCGCCGATGCCGTACTGGGCGCTGAAGTTGTTGGCGTCTACCTTGACTTCGGCGGTGGTCTCGAAGACGGTGACGTCGGAGTTGGTGCTCATGGGAAGCGTGGTGGTGGCGCCGGCGGCGAGGACCGAGCTGTAGGGCAGGTTGCCGTTGATGGAAGTCGACTGGCCGGCGCGATAGCTGAAGGAGGAGCCCGGGAGCAGGTTGACGAAGTTTTCCCAATCGGCGCCGTACTGCGGGAGCTGGGCCATGGTCTGGGAATCGAGGGTGTCGGTCTGGGAGCCGTCTTCCTTATCGAGGAGTTCGAGATCGGCAGTAACAACGACCTTTTCGGTGTTGCCGCCGACTTCCAGGGCGGCATTGAGCGTCTCCACGCCAACGTCGAGGGTGATGGGGCCGCGCTCGAGGGTCTTAAAGCCGGGCGCTGAAATGGTGATCAGGTAGTGGTCGGGGACGATCGAACCGGTCTCGAACAGGCCAGCCTTGTCGGTGGTGAAGACCTTGGTTACGTCCTTATCGACGTCATGCACGGTTACGGTTGCGCCGACGATGACACTGCCTTTAGGGTCTGTAACGGTGCCGCTCAGATCGGCAGAATTTGTATTCTGCGCAAAGCCTGTCGTAGCCGATACAAATCCGGCCACTACTAGACCACAGAGAAAACTTTTGGTTTTCCACTTTCGTTGCATCTATTGCCTCCTTAGCAAAGCAAACTTCCAATTCCACGTCGCCGCCCGCGAAGACTCTGGCACAGGATCATTTGCTCCTGTACCGACCGGAGTTCGTCGGCCTGCGACGCGGTGCGTCCTCAGATCTGCTTAAACCGGTTCAATAAACGGGTCATAGTACCGGTTTAAAAGCGTCTTGGAATGCAGCGCAAACGGTAAAGGTTTTTCAGTACCACTGTCAAGTTGTTTGTTTGATAGTATCGACGGTGTGACCAGGTCAAAGTCGAAAACCCCACCCGCGCGCCCAGCGGCGGCCCCCGGAACTTTTGGCAAAGCCGTGACTCTGCGGGATTTAGCCACGCATCTCGGACTCTCGCGCTCGACGGTGTCGATGGTGCTGAGCAATTCGCCGGTGGCGCAGGGACTGACGCCGGAGACGCGGGAGCGGGTGCTCAAGGCGGCGCGCGACCTTAACTACAAGGCCAATTATTTTGCCCGCATGCTGAACAACAAGCGCAGCCACATGGTGGGTATCCTTTCTTCGGATCTGAGCGAGGGGTACAACGCCGGTTTGCTGACGGCGATCGAGCGCCGGTTGATTGCGAGCAATTACCTCTATTTCGTCTCCAGCCACTATTGGGATTTGGCGCTGATCCGCCAACGAATCGAGGTCTTTGCGGAGCGGGGCGTGGAGGGTTTGATTCTGATTAACACGCCGATCGACTTGAAGCCCAATCTCCCTGTGGTTTCGATCGGGCATTGGGAAGACAGCCTGCCGATCTCGCGGATCATCTTCGACAACGAGCATGGGGCGAAGTTGGCACTCGAACATATCCACGCGCTGGGGCACCGGAAGATCGCGTTTTTCAAAGGGCATGCCGCTTCGACCGATACGGAATCCCGCTGGAGGGGTTTTGAAGTGACGGCGCAGGCGCTGGGTCTGACCATCTGTCCGCAAAGCGTGATTCAACTGAAGCGCGTCGATGAGGGGCTGAATCCGATTCGCGAGGGGTACATTGCCGCGCAGCAACTGCTGCATTCCAAGGTGCCGTTTACGGCGCTGATGGCGTTTAACGATTTGTCGGCGATCGGTGCGATCAATGCCTTTCGCGAGGCAGGCAAGCGGATTCCCGAGGATATTTCGGTGGTGGGATTTGACGATATCAAGGTCGCAACCGTCTTCCAGCCCTCACTGACCACGGTGCAGCAGCCGTTGACGGAGATGGGCACGATGGCGGCGCAGGAGATACTCTCGAGCATCGAGGATGCGACGCTCGGTGCGCGCAGCATCCTGGTTCAGCCGCAACTGATTGTGCGCCAATCCAGCGGGCCGTGCCCGGCCTAGCGTAGCCGCGACGGTCAACGTGCCGCCGCGGCTGCCTGGGTGGAGGAGGCGTAGCTCCTGGCATGGGCCAGCTCGGTGCGGGCGGATTGGGCGCCGTTCTCGGTGGATTGCAACAGGGTTGCGTAAAACTGCTGGGCTTTGGCTTTGTCGCCGGCCTGTTCCGCGGCGAGGCCGGCGTGGTAGAGGCCGTTGAAACGGTTGGGGCTGAGCTTGAGGGCTTGTTCGTATTCGGCGAGGGCCTGGCGGGGCTGGTTGGATTCGAGCAGCATGTCGGCGAGCATTTCGCGGGCGGGGATGTCGACTTCGTTCTGGCCCACTTTGTCCTGGAGGTCGGCGGCGGCGCGCATATGTTCGAGCGCACCTTGTTGCTTGCCCTCGGCGAAGTGAACCCAGGCGACGATTTCCTCCTGCTGGATCTTGATGCCGGTGCCTTCGGCTGCGTAGGCGTTTTTGCCTTTTCGGATTCCGTCGAGCAGGGCGTGATAGCGATCGAGATCGGCTACGGCGGCGTCTGGTTGACGCAGGTGGCCGTGGGCGATGGCCCGGGCCCAGATTGCCAGCGTAGCGGTGCTGGACGATGCGCCGGGCGGCGGTTCGATGGCGGCGGCGGATTTCCAGTCGCGCATCTCAAGGGCATAGAAGACGGGCAGCTTGGAGCGGTAATAGGGGATCATGCCGGCCATGTAGCTGGCGCCCATGCCGGGCATTTTGGAGAGTCTGGTCAACACCGCGGAGCTTTGGTCGAGCAGTTGCTGGGCTTTGGCGTCGCGCCCGCTTTGCAGGTAGGCGTAGAGGAGGAAGTCGTAGGAGTGGGGTTCGTCCATGATGCCGCTTTCGCCGTGGGTTTCGGCCGACTGCGAGGCGGCGATGGAGCCGAGTTGGGAGGCGATATCCTGCGGCCAGAGGCCGAGACGGGCGTAGATGTGACCGGGCATGTGGAAGGCGTGGGGTCCGGACTGGGCGATTTCGCCGTAGTGGTTGGCGGCGGCGAGGGCTTCGGCGGCCATGGAGGGGTTGTCGCAGGCGTGAATGATGTAGTGCACGAGGCCGGGGTTGTCGGGATACTTCGCGTCGAGCGGGGTCAGGACGTTCATCGCTTTGCGATTCATGGCGAGGGTGGTGTCGTCGGGCCTGGTGGAGGCGAGCAGGGAGAGCGCATAGAAGGCGCCGGCGTCCACGTCGTCAGGATAGGCCGCGAAGAGCTTGCCCATGGCGGCGGAGTACGCGGTGATTCTTTCGGTGAACGGTACGGGGCCGGGGCGATAGAAGTCGCTCAGGGCGGCGATGTAGTCGCGTTCGCGGGGGGTTCTGGCGTTGAGCGCCTGCGCTTTTTGCATCTCGGCCCATCCGAGGGCTCGGGTTTCGTCGTTAGGGCGGTCCCAAATCTGGTGGAAGCTGCTCATGGCGAGGCCCCAGTGGGCCATGGCGCAGGCGGGGTCGGCCTGGACGATAGCCGCGAACTGGCGCTGCGCTTCCTCGTACCAGAAATCGTGGAGCAGCGCTACGCCCCGGTTGAAGGGCGCCTGTACGGCGGAAGCGCAGGACACTGGGAAGCTGACGGTGCCGAGCCGCTCGGATGCGCCGGTTTTGGCGGGTGAAGCAGGGTGGTCCATTGGGCCCATAGCCATTTGCGCGATGGACGGCAGGGCGGTGAGGGCGAGCAGGGAAAACGCGAGTATCTTCATCGCGCCTAATTATAAGGGGGCGCGAAGTCGAAGCGGGGCGATGAACGGAAAATGCATCGCGCGGGCGCTCTCCGGGGAGGGAATTGTGGCGCCGGGCAGAGCAGTGCCGGGCAGAGCAGTGCCGATTTTGCTCCAGTGCCGATTTTGCTCCAACGAGGCATTCTCAAAGCCTTTGGGGCGACGCGGGCATCCCCGATGGCCGGATGCGCACCCAAGCCAATAGGAGATCCGCAGCGATGCCACGTCCATTCTGGTCCGGTCAAATTCAAATCTCTCTGGTTTCCTTTGGGGTCAATCTTTACCCGGCTGTCGAGTCGAAGAGCGAGATACGTTTTCATCAGATTTCGCGCAAGACAGGAGAGCGTATTCACCACCAGAAGGTCTCGGGCGAAGAGGGCGGCGACGGCAGCACGGTCGACAAGGATGACATTGTGAAAGGCTATGAGTACAGCAAGGGCGAGTATGTCACGATCGAGCCCTCCGAGATCGAGAATCTTCGCATCCCTTCCCGTCACACGCTGGCCGTTTCTCAGTTTGTGGACGTGGATGAGCTGGATGCGGAACTGTTCGAGAAGCCTTACTTTGTGGCGCCCGACGGCGACCAGCAGACGGAGGCGTTTACCGTGATTCGCAAGGCGCTGCAGATGACGAAGAAGGCGGCGCTGGGCAAGATCGCATTTGGCGGCCGCGAGCATGTGGTGGCGATCATGGCGCCTGCGGAGACGAAAGACGAAGACGCGTCCGGGCGTGGCATGATGGCTTACACGCTTCGTTATGCCGAGGAGCTGCGCGATCCGGCCGAGTACTTTTCGCAAATCAAGAAGACGGCCGTGGACTCGGATCAACTGGCGCTGGCCAAGGAGCTGATCCAGCGTAAGGCGGCCAAATTTGCGCCGGAGAAATTTCACGATGAGTATGAAGCCGCGCTGAGGGAGATGGTGGAAGCGAAAGTGAATCATCTGCCGGCGCCGAAGGATGAGCCAGTGCGCCGTACGGGCAAGGTGATCAACCTGATGGACGCTCTGCGCGAGAGCGTCAAGTCGGGAGTTGAGGATGGATCCGCGAGGAAGCGGGCTCCGGAGCAAGGCAGGAAGCCGGCTTCCGTGAAGAAGGCCGCGCCAGCGAAGGAGGGGCCGCGCCTGGTGGGGCCTGCTTCGAAATCCAAGCCAACCCGTCGCAAGTCCGCGTGACGCATGATGCCGAGAGCCAAGAAGACGCCCGCTCGATCGACTGGCAGCGCGAGTGCCGGGCAGACTCCAAGAGATAGATCCGCTCAGGCTGCGAAGGACGCCTCAGAGGCTTCAGACGCGGTCGATCGCCAACTGGCGCGATACCGCTCGATGCGCGACTTCCGCATCACTTCCGAGCCTAGCGGGACATCCTCAAAGGCCGGTAAGAACGCTTCTTCGAAAAGCCCGAAGTTACAGAGCGGTCTTCCGTTTGTGGTGCAGAAGCATGCGGCTTCTCATCTCCATTACGACTTCCGGTTGGGCTGGAATGGCGTTTTGAAAAGCTGGGCCTGCGCGAAAGGGCCGAGCTACCATCCGGCGGACCGCCGGCTGGCCGTGCAGGTGGAAGACCATCCAATCGAGTACGGTGGCTTTGAGGGAGTGATCCCACAGGGAGAGTATGGTGGCGGCACGGTGATGCTTTGGGACCACGGAACTTGGGAGCCGCAGGCGGGGCATACCGATGTGGAAGCTGGCTTGCGGGCGGGTTCGCTGAAGTTCACGCTGCATGGCGTGAAGCTGAA
>Ga0116231_10007091_pt1 | contig 20829 bp, 19 predicted proteins | sample S1TSphgellanicum_2_FD_89695 | JGI IMG/M metagenome (GOLD analysis project Ga0116231, IMG submission 89695) | Host-associated microbial communities from peat moss isolated from Minnesota, USA - S1T2_Fd - Sphagnum magellanicum MG | ecosystem: Host-associated > Plants > Peat moss > Unclassified...
CCCCACATTTTCCCTAAACCCCCTTCCCCCCACCCCACCCAAGGCCCAAATTGACCCCTAAAAAATAGGGGTTTTTTTTTAATCCCCTCCTAAAAAACTCTTAAATGATTGGGGGGATTACCCCCCCCCCCCCCAAACCACTCACTAATTTGCGCTATGTAATCCTTCTAACTTCACCCCTTGGGTAAGGGATGGTAAGTTTACCACTAGTAATTACTAGTTACTAGAAAGCCTATGAAACTAAATAATATAAAGATTTCTACATGTTAACACAAACAATAGACACAATCTAATACAAAGAAACTATTATCATAGATAAACTCAACTAAACCCTCATGCTTCACATGATCATTAGGTGCCAAAAGTTTTGGCATTTTCTACTTATCATCATGTATAACCTTTCATCCATTATGTTAAATCATCATTTAGCATATTCCAAATACAATTTGACACCACACATAATGAAAAACAATTGTGATCATAGTAGTTTAATGGAAATATGTCCTTAGTCATTTTCATTTGTAAATAAACATGGAATACAACAAATTGTCTATGAAGTGACAAATTGGTCGGCACCTTTTGCAAACACCATCCCAAAGATCTCTTGTTGTCATTGTTGATCTTTTTCTTGTTTCTAATATCTTCTTCGTATTTTCCATGGTCTCTTCTCTTTGTTTATTGTTTACGATCTTTTCTTCTTCTTGTGCATGATCTTTTTCTTCTTCTTCTTGTTCACAAGCTATTTCTTTTCATTCCTCTTCTCATCATTGTTCATGATCTTCTTTTTCTTCTTTGTCTTATCCACGACCTTCTTATTCTTCTTCATTTGATTGTTCATCATCTTTTCTTCTTATTCACAAGGTCTTCTTTCTCCTTGTTGACAATCTTTTATTCTTTTTCTTATTGTTATCCATGATCTCTACTACTTCTTCTTGTTCATGAACTTTTTCTTCTTCTTCTCATGATCTCCTTTTTTTAAAATTCCTTCCATTAGAAAGTATATTGGTTTTTGTTTGGGTAATGTATCATGTATTTCTTCTCTCTCAACAAATCAACAACGTTTACAAACACGTGGAAAACTACTTGTGACCATGGTTTTGCATCTTGGGAAAGGGCATGCATCCACACAAAAGTGTCATGTGTGTGCTACCTCCCACAACATTGCCATTGGAACATTCCCACCTCCAATGGCAATGTCATCAAGAGTGGACCCAAGAAAACTAGTAGCCCCAACAAAACAAAATCCTAGATAAAAAGTTGATTGCTTGCTCAATATGCAATATCTTTTGCTTAGAATGGAAACAGAAAAATGGAGGGAGACACAAGAATAAGAGATTGATTGACATCATTAGGTGCAATTCATCATTTGTGGAATAGTACTACATTTTTGCACTTGTATACAACTACTATATATTACACCCATTGCAAGAACTCGTATGAATTTGAAAATCCAAATGGGAGTGGATTTCTGCCATGTGAAGTGACACCCTAGCATGGGCCACATGGTAATGAAAACTCTTGAACATTTTGTACAGAGGTGATGAAGAAGGTGTAGAGCCAGATGATGTCACTTTTTGTTTGTCAAGTCTTTCAACTTGTAGCCATGCAGGTCTGGTACATGAAGGATTGATTGTGTTGTTATGGTTCCATAAGTGCAGTTTACAAAATTTCTGCAAAATTAGTATAGTGGGGAGGTTCTGCTGTCAGTGTGCTCTGCCCCAGACCTCGGGCACAATGGTTTGAACTTTGAACGTCTCTAGAAGTAGAGTGTTCACTTGTGAAACTTTTCATTACCCCCACTTTTCAATTGTGCTTTCTTGTGGCTATTGGAATTTGCGGTTTAAGCCTTTTGTTTCATAATTTCTGAAGCAACTTGAATCGTATTTATTGTGAAATGTTTACCATGAAATTATTCACCTATCCCAAGTGCAAACATTGTTTTGAAAATTGGGATAGGAGTGCTGCAAAATGTTGCAAGGTGTTGCAAAAGGAGAGGCTCTAAGGTGATATAAAAATGATATTATAAGAACTGCAAAAAATTATATAGTCACAATTTCCAAAGCTGTCGTGGGAGGATAAATCATGACAATGGATTAGGGATATGTTAATGATTATCATAGTACCTTGGCAGCTTCGACACATATCTGTAGAATAATTAATTAATCTTGAAATTTTCATTTCAACAAATAGATTATTCTTTGAAGATACAGTATTGTCCTTCAAAACTTTTTTTCATTTTTTTTGAATTTTTTCTTCAACATTTCTGAAAATAATATAATTAATGTCAAAGCTTCAAAGTTAGTAGCGAATTATTGGTTTATAATTGACACAACCATTTGGCAATTCACCTAGTATTCAGATATATCCCACCTTTCCATCTAAATCTACAATTCATGCATCATTTTATTGGAGATTTTGAAAGAGAAACTGCATGTGTGTAGGGTAACAATTCTAGTTCAAACTGGCAATCCAATCTGGCATGTGACAACAACTGCAGACGTACCTCTCTATGCCCAAATGGATGGATGTCCAAGAGCACCAAATCATGCACAAAACCAGAAGAAAGGGAGAGTTTTGTCATTTCATCATCATCTTGAGTGTCCAACTTTGAGTACTAATAATAGTCATTTCAATCTGTACACAAATATGTCCAATAATTCTTTTTCTCCCATGGACTTGGGTTTTAGGATTTAGGATTTAGGCTCTACAAATTTGTTCTCAAAAACCTGAATCTAAGATGCTCAAGCCACTATGGATTGATGGACCAAGGGGCCCAATTTCCATCTGAGATCAAATCTAGTTGCCTGCAGATCATGGAGATGAAATCCAATCCAGTTGCTTATGGATGACCAAGATCAAATTGTGTCACCTGCAATCGACTTGCAGTTTCTGCAAATGTTCTAAAAAACTTGAAGCTAAGGATGATGCTCAAGCACGATGGATTGACTAGGGCCTTCTCTTCTGCAATGTTCTCAAAAACTTGAAGCTAGGATGCTCGAGTAATATGAACCCACTATCCATTGTAGATAGCTGAGATCAAATCCAGTCACCTGCAGATCACTGAGATGAAATACAAGTTTGCCAATGGATGGCCGAGATCAAATTTTGTCACCTGCAATGGACTTGCAGTTTCTGCAAATGGTCCCAAAAATCTGAAGCTAGGGATACTAAGGATGCTCAAGTACTATTGTGGGGCACTTTTGAAAATGTTCTCAGAAACCTGAAGCTTATAAGCTGGCTCAAGTACTATGGAGTGGTGCCATTTAACAAGAATCTGGGGTAATTAGAGTTGCTGCAGTTTAGACTTCACTATCACAAAATGGAGATCTGAATTGCAGCAGATTCCTCCCCCAAGTCTGCAATGGGTAAAAAGACAGAGGAAAGTGCAGGCAGTGTGGCATGGTAGTAATTTATGGCATGATTTGGTGACACCCATGAGACACAAATCATGTGTTTGACTGACACCCAGGAGACCATCAATGTCTATCTCTTTCAAAAGGATTCTAGAGGAAAAAGAATGGCTCCAGAAAAACACATGAGATTTGAGAACTTGTGATTTGTGGCAAGCAATTTTGTTGGTGTGCTGTGTTGTCTCAAGCTGTTGTTGTTATGACTGCATAATTATTTAGAGCAGTGCTGATGGAAGGAGGAGTAGTACTGCTGCGAGGGTGGCTGTGTTCACCTTCATAGGTGACAATGAGCATGGATGAATCGTCCAAGGATCGCTCCACATGCTTCCTTGCAGGACAATTCCTCATGCTACTGCACTTGTAGTAACCCCTGCCAAGAAAGGAGAAGACACAAGAAAAGCTTAGAATTATCAAAGTTCCAGTCAAGAAGCTTTGTCAAGCAAGTTTTTGTCAAGCTTTCAGCTGTCAAGTTTCTTCTGTCAAGCTTGATATGTCATGCTTTTGTTTCTTCCTATACAAAACTACATGCATGGGAAATTGTGAAGAAGCTGTCAGATTGAAAGCTTCGGTTGGGGTTGGATCAATGGAGGAGAGAGATGGGTACCTTGGATGTGGGGAGCCTTTAATGGGCTTTTGGCCGTACTTGCGCCAGGAGTAATCATCAGGAGGAATATCAGCAAGCTTGTTGCTGATTGCTGGCACCCTGATTGTCCTCTTCACTCTCAATTTTCTGTGTGCAAAGCCAAAAAAAAAATTCATTGTCCATAGCCAGAACAGCAGCAGCAACAGCAATTGACCGCAAACATTGATTCCCCTCACTTTCTGTCTGTGGAACAAGAGTGAGGGATTAGGGTTTTGTGACCGTCAGAGAGGGGCTGGGAAGATTGAGTTTAACTAATACCTTCGCTTGGAGCAATGGCAGCGGCCTAACCGCTCACTGGTACAAGAATGGCCGCCACCATTCTCATCAGGTTTGCTGCTGCAGGATTTCTTTTTGCCTGCTGCTGTATGCACCGCAGCTACAGCTTGGGGTAGTAGTAGCCAGCCGGCTGCAGCTTGATTTCCTGCATTCAGATCCTGCTGTATGTTGGCAATAGAGAAGGACTTGTTGGTAGTGGAATGAAGCGGAGGACGATGATGTCCTCCTCCTCCTCCTGCTCCCGAGGTCATGGAATTCTCCAAGCTCATGCTCATGCTGCTGCTGCTGCTACGGTGGTTTTGTTTCTCCATTTGCTGTTGAATTTGCAGTTGGAGCTGGGGATGGAGCTGCTGCTGCTGCTGCTGCTGTTGGATCTGTTGTTGGGTATGTCGATACTCATGCGGAGGAGGTGGTGCAGCAGAAACCACTTCACTAGGCACCTCTTCAAGAAATTTCACATTCGTGATCTCCTTCTCCTTCAGCTGCTCCTTGGACAGCTGCTTCCGCTTCAACTCATCCTCTTGCGCGAAATTGGCACTCTGGAAGAACACATACTCGAAGCCTGCAATCATAGGATTGATCCGAGCTGCAGTTGCTCTCCGAAACCTGGCGTGTCCCCTACAGCTCGTCCGACTACTACACAACTTCGACACCTGCACTTTCTGGAACTTGCAACGTTCGGCATCAGCGGCACTCATCATCCTCTCCTTGCCATGTCCACCAGCTTCTTGCAAGCACTGCTGCTGCTGCTGTTGTTGCTGCTCCTGGTGCTGGTGCGATAACATCTGCAATAACCTCCTAGCACTATCTATCCCCATCCTCGCCGCTTCCTGCGCTTCGTAGCTGCTCATGTCCCTATCCCTCTTACCTAAGCTACTATACTCCATAACCTCCACCATGTCTACAAACTGCTGTCTCCACTAAACTAAGAAGCTCAGCTCAGCTCCTTCTTCTTGTTCACGTTCTCGTCTCTAGCTCCTCCACCTCCTTCTCCACCACCTCGTCCCTAGCTCCTTCTTCTCCACCTGGTCTCTAGCTCCGTCTTCTTCTTCTTCTTCTTCTTCTTCTTCTCCACTTGGTCTCTAGCTGCTTCTCTTCTGATACCTATTACTCATGAACAAAACAGGCTTGGAATATTACCAACAACAAACCCACCATCTTTCCTTTATATGATCAAGCTTCACTACAACAACAACAACAACAAAAAACAAAAAACATAGGCTAACAACAACAAGATGATGCATGATCGCTCCATCGATCCTAGTCTTGTACCCGGCTGCTGCTGCTGCTGCTCATCACTCCATCATCGATCAGGCCTGAGAACTACGACCACAAACATTTGTTGACTTGAGTGATGGAGTGTAGCTAAAAGGCACGAGGCGTCGTCACACCACCCATGGTGGCTTCTAAACCCACACAACCACAAGCTAGCTAGCTATGGCTAGAGCTTAGACTAGCAGCAGCTATTGCCTATTTTGCCAAAGCTTGCTTTCTTTTTTTTTTTCTTTGTAAATAATGATGTAAGAAAAACCCTTCCCCTCTAATTTTTTTTAAAAAAAAAAAAAAAAGAGAAGGTAGGGATGAGAGAACCCACCCACAACAAGTACAAGGCAAATAAAAGCACTTGAACACATTTCATGAAGAACCATAATAATCAAGACACCGCTAATTACACTAATCAAATACAAGATCATAATACACTAAAACAAATGGAAGATCATAATACACTAAACAAATGGAAGATTGTAAACTGAAAACATGTCGTCTTTCACAAATTGGCTAGTGACAAACAAGAGCACATTTCATGAAAAAAAACATAACAATCAAGAACTGTTCTAATTAATACATTAATCAAATAGAAGATCATAATACACTAAACACAATAAAAGATTGTAAATTAAAAAGGTGTTGTCTGTCACAAATTGGCTAGTGATGAAAGTGCACTGGCTATGATGTGTGGAAGAGATGAGTGAATTTTTTTTCCTCAAGTAAGTCTGCTGGTGAGCAAAGTTTTTTTTTGGTTTTGGGGGGTAATTTTGTGTTATAGTCAAAGTGGTGATCATCCACAAGAAGATTTTTAGCCAATTTTGGTTACAACCTAAATATGAAAATAATAAAAATTTAAAAACATCATTTTCATATTTTTGGCTACGTACTTGAACCATGTATAATAAATCTCAGCCAAACTCTCGCTTCTTGGAAATCTGGAAAAGCACATGATTTTAGCACTTTTAATTTTCTGATACAGCATTTTGGCTAATATATAGCCAGAAAAAAAGGGGGAGGGGAGGGGAGGGGGGGGGTGCTGGTGAGGATCCCCAGCATTAATTAATTAGCATTAAATGGCAACCCTCCTAAGTGGGTTGTAAATTTGTGGCGACCTATAAAAAGGATTTTTCATGGAAAGGAAATAAAATGAAATGAAATAAGCCAGACTTCAAAGGAAAAAAAAAAATTCCAATTTGTAAAATATTTTTATAATAAATTCCAGCAGGTAGCAAAGAATATAGAAAGATTTTGATTTTATTCTACTTTCATATCTAGTATATGGCCAAATCTGGCTAAATAATTTATGGATGATTGTCACTTCAGCCTACTTCACAAAATTGGAAAAAAAACCCGTGTCCGGGTAACAGTAGAAACGTGCCTATATCTGGTGAACTCTTTTTTTAGGTGTGATTAATTCTGGCCAAATTTTTTAGGATTTTTACAGATTTTTTTCGCCATTTTTCGAAATAAAAACAATTAAACTAACCACTTCTAGACCTAGGCACTTCATAGGTCATCACTTGTAGCGGCACTTTGTAAATAAAATAAAATGCTAAAGCCACCTAGGACAATCGCCATTTAATGGCCAATCTATGAGTCGCCATTTAATGCCAATTTAAAAGATGGGGGATCCTCGCCAATAAATGAGTAATTCTTTATTAAAAAATGCTATTGTCACGTGTGTCCAATAGTCACTTGCGAAGAAGTGTTTTTTGGGTCAATTTTGTGTTGTAGCCAAAGTAGCCATGAAGCACAAAAAGATTTAGCCAGATTTTTGGCTACAAGCTAAAAAAAATAAAACCAATTTAAAAAAAAACATCCTTTTAATATTTTTCGCTTGAACTATGTATCAAAAATGGCTATTTCTTCTTAATTTTTGGTTTAATTATGGGTATTGAAATCTTCGCAAAGCACACATGATCAGGAGTCGCCACGTGGACAAAAGGACGAACAAGACGTACGCACAAGGACTGACGAGGAGGAAGAAGAAGAAGGTCGGGACCTCTGCCCGCTGCCCGGATCCAAAAAAACAAAGTGGGGGCGGGCCCATGGGTAACTGGTCTGGGGAGTTTGACCTAGTGGTCACTAGGTACTTCCATCGGTCTTCTTCGTAACTGTCAAATACGCTTTTCAGCTTTGGTTACCGTTACCATTAACGGCCCGTTAAGGGTACCGTTAAGAGGGTTTTTAATTCTTGGGGGGTTGGGGGGGGGACATGGTAATTAAATATTCCAAATTTCATCTCATTTGCTTCTAAATATTATAAATATCTCATATAATTTAGACTAAATCAGGGTCTTTGAGTCCAAATCTAACATTTCTTGGGAAAATTTATATATTTTTCAATTGTTGTAAATTCCAATCTTACTAGGTTGAATTTGCTCATTTGATATTGGGAGGGGGGCGGGGGGGCGTTGGGGTGTGTGGGGCATGGGCGGGAGTTAGAATTATATGATTTTGCACTTCCCTTAAATAGTGATTGAGGGCTTAAGTCTTTGTTACGCTCGTTTTACTTCCAATTAAAGTCAGATTGGGTTGAGTGTATTCACCCATGAATGAGATTACAAAACAAAGTATTGGATTCAAAGTTTGCACATTCAAAAATCTTTGAAAAAACTTTCAAGCAAGGGACCCTAATAAATTGAAGTGAGTGATCAGCTTCCTCAGCTTGCACTCTAAATGGATAGTTTGGCTTGGTGCGACCTAGCACCGATGGAACACACCACCCCTCTTTCACATTTTTTGAGGCCATCTAGTTGGATGGACCCCAATTCTATAACCCCTCACACACTTTTAGAGTTCTCTGATATGGGGAGGTTATAGCATCTCCAGCGGTGCTCAGTATGTGATCCTGTAAATTAAAATTGGATGAAGAAAAGTCAAATTACGTTGGGAAAATGGTTTTGGCCCTACATAATTCTACAGTTTGCGGTGGCTGGTAAATGACACAGCATTGGTGTGGACAACAGAAAAGAGTGTAATAAATATGATCTGAACTACTGCTGCTCCGTGTTTCTTGTTGGCCTATCATAATAATTCGTCCAGATGGTTTGCTATTACCTAGTAGTTCCACACCTATTTGTTGTCCACCAGTTTCAGTTGTACGGGTCACCGTTGCAAAAAAGAAAATAACTAAACTTGGATGTGAAAAGTATTTTTGCAGGGTCACATACGGAGCACAGCTACAGATGCTCTTAGCTACGGAACATGAATCCAAGGAAAGAAAAGTGTCCTGTCCATGTACCATCCATGGTCTATCCATGGTGGTGGTATGTTTGTGGGTGCTCATTTGGCGTGGACGGTGGTCTTGGTCTGTCCTTTAAGGTGGGCCTCAAGGTGGGCTTCATGGCCTTTTTTTGGATACTTCAAAAAAAGTCAGCTCAGCTCACTCCATTATCTAGTTCTTTCTGTAATTTGAGAAAACTTGGACATGGGGAGTCTTGATTCATCCATTCATGTTCAGATGCCATTCATTGACATGACTCATGATAAAAGTAGGTCAAAGGTTGCTTGCACATTCGAATTTTGGACATCTCCATCTCAAGACCACGTGGAGATGATGAACAGCTCCAATGGAGTTATGTAAGTCAATCCCAATGGAACGGTGCTGATGATGTTTTGAAATTTTTTCAAACAAACATTGTCCATGGCAAAAGAAAATTTCACTCGTGGGCATATTTTAACATGACAATTGTAAATTAGTCACAAACAATACTTTATTCCCATTTGGGTGGCAATTTCTTTCTTTGAAACAAAAATTAACAAAAAAAAGCACTAAGCCTGCTGACTCTTACTTAGGAGACTTAGAGTTGGACGATGAAGCTTAAGCTTAAGTTTGACCATTGCAAAATTTGTTGCAACAACATTGAGATTGTTGGGCCTCTAACCTTCCTTCTTGAATGTGTAGAGAGAGATCTGGACAATTAAAAAGAATTTGATGTTTTTGAGTGAAAGAGACAAAGGTTTGACCTCTTCATTTTGACATTCCAATTCAATCTGCCTCTAACTAACTTCCAGGTCAAATGTGGTGATTTTGTTTTTAAAAATTTGACTCTTTTTTATGGTGAAATTTGGCTACTTTGTGAAATAGGTTTTGAGAAAAACTTGGGAAAAATGTGTTTTTAATTAGTTGTGAATTCAAACCTATTCTGATTGTAAAACTTTGCCACTTTCGTAAGCTGCAATAAAATAGTAGTAAAGCTCAAGTTTTATAGGGGTTGGAGGAGAGTCTAAAGACTTCATGAAAACCCAACTTTCACCAAAGCTGCCCATATTTTGTAAACTCAAGGTTTTGTTGACAAAGAATTTATTCATCATTGATGATTGGTTTGAGGATACATTTTTGTGTTATGATAATGCACATCCTCCACATACAAAACGTTAATTTGTGCTAGATCTTTACAATTTTTGGAGGCATCTTGGCATAGCAATACATCAATCTCTATCTTTACATTCCATAGATGTACACTTGAGAGTGCTTCAATCCGAGGCATAAAAAAGGAGGTGCCATTGTACGGGAAGAAAAGAAGTTTCCAAAGAAAGGAACTCATTGAAAGGAGATAAAAACAAACATGTGACTAAATCACAAAGGAAATAAAAAACATGCATTGACCACCCAATGAATTACGACATCATTCCCATCACTTGATACCACTCTCGTTGACATCATTCCCATCACTTAATACCACTTTAGTTGTTGTAGTTCAAGTCAAACAAAGGAAGGAAATGAATAAATTATTACCTATTGTCCACATGGGTGACTTTGGTCACATGGGAAAATGAAAGAAGGCACATCTGACATGGGTCCAAACTCCAAACTCTTCAGAGCCTGCTGGGCACAAAAAGTTATCTGTGAAGTCACCTTCTCTTTGCCTAGTTTGACTGTGTTTCATCCCCAATTTGAGTTGTAGTCGTGTAAAAGTGAGCAAAATAGGGTATGGATTCATGAAACTGGGTAGTCAGTAGTTCAGAAGATTTGCAAGATCCTATTCCGAGGAGGCTCTGATTTGAATGACGGATATGAGGTAAGGCAAACCCAAAACTGGGGGTGGAACTCCTATGAAGTTCAATTTAGGTGAGGAAGGTAGTTTGGCTCCCTGTTTTGTTCCTATTTACGGTTTTCATCATGAATTCTCATTTCATTCCCAGATTTGACAAAAACTGGGGCCCAGTAGTAGCCCCAGTTTGAAGTACTTTATTAATGTGTAGTAGATTTACTCAACCTTCCATGTGGTATTGGGCATAGCCTAATTGGCTCCCTCATGTGTTACCCCACATAATGGATAGGGGATTGACCATTCCATAGTATGTTAGTGGTGCTCAAGACATGGAGCATGAGCAAAGGGCAAAGGAAAGATGGCCCCCAAAAGTATACAATGAATAAAGAAATGCATCACTAGGATAAAAAAGTCACACCAAACAAGTTTTTTAGTGATAGCTTTTTCAAAGGAAAGGTACTGCACCAGCCTACCAAGTTAGGCACATAAGTCAGGCACATTGCTGCCTAATATTTGTTAAATAATGAAATTTTTTATTAAGAAAATGGAGTTAGAATTTCGGTGAAATTAGGCATTTAGATTTTTAATTTTTCTTGAATTAGGCTAATCGTTGAGGATAGGTGGAATCAACACATGAGATGGACGCATGTATACTTGAGGGTACACTTCCTCCTATCTTGTTTAAGTTTGAAGAGTTGTGCCCACATAACATTACTTTATGCAAATATATTCATGGTTAGAGCACCTCCAATGGTGCCAAGTGTGCGTCCCAACAAAATCAAATTGGATGAAGCAAAATCAAAACATGCCATTTTGGTTCAGCAAAATGATTTTGGCTAGCGTTTTTTCATAAAATGCTGAGCTTCGTAAAAGGAACAATAAGGTTTTAATAAATACGATTTGACTCCTATGAAGAGTGTAATAATAGAATCTGACTGGTACTCCTTGTTCATGATTGGTCCAGGTGGTTTCATATTAGTAGACTCTCACCTATTTGCAATCCCAGTTTTAGTTTTCTGGGTGAGGTTGGAAAAAAAGAAGTAAAGAACTAAACTTGAATCTTAGAAATAGTTTTGCTGGGTCACATATCATCGTTGGAGTTGCTCTTAAAGCTTTAATATGCTGTGTTTTAGAATTGGTGTTTAATGCGTTAATGGGTGAATTTATAGAGCATGTCCAGCAATAATGCTCGTTTGAACCTTTATCAATATTTAGCACATCTAATCTACAATGGTAGTTTTTCTCTCATCCTCACTCTAAAACTTGGAACAAAAATGGATTGTCCAAAGTGACTACCTATTTAAAGCTCACCACTTGAGCCAATCATTAAAATTGACCAATACAAAACAATCATTTCTTGCCGCTTGCTAACATGTGCACTTTTACTAGCCCAAGCAGTTTCACAATGTTTAACGACAAATGTACTTTGAACAGAAGGTTCTGGTTTCATCTTTGGGCAAAAGAGAGGATGCAAGACAAGATGCACATCCAATCTGCGACTCAATAAAATAATAGAGGATCAAACTCTGAGGATCACCAAAAGCAGTGGTCCCTGGAATTTGATCCTGTATCCCGTGCTTTTGTGTTTTCACACATGATAGCATGTGTGAAAAAATCTTTGATTATTGTGTACGGTGAGAGCTTCCACTAAGACTTTTTGTGTGCTGATCTGAAAATTAAAAAATTCTTGTGCTCTTCTTTGTGCATTTACAAGAAGCTGTGAAAAAGTATGTATAACACAAGATACGACTACTGGGAATTGGTTGAACAAGGAGTATAGCCTCCACAAGCTTGTTGTTGCTAAACCAGCTACATGTGGTGTCGAGCTTGCACAACAATTTGCTTGTGGGCTTGTTTCTTGAAGGTTTTGACAACTGCACCAATTTGCACGCTGTATTCTTGGAGAATAACCCTTTCTCAGGTCCTTTGCCTTCTTCCTTTTCAGGTCTGTGGCATGGTCTCACATCTCACCCACCTTAGCTTGAGCTTCAACGATACAATCTAAGTGGACCAATTCCTGACTCCATCCATGCATTCTCACATCTCTCTCTCTCTCTCTCTCTCTCTCTCTCTCTCTTATTCACAAAGTAACTACCCCATTTTCAAGCCGACCTACTTCATTCTTTTAATAATTATTTCCTTTTCTTATTAATTTTCTTAATGACTATTTCCCACCATTCTTATATAATTACCTTCATTTTATAACTATCTCATTCTTTTTCCCTATCCACCAACATGGATACGACAAAACAAATTACCATGTGTCTTTTCATGCCCACGAAATGTATATTAATATAAATTTAATTTAATATTGACATAAATAAATTATGAATTATTGAAAACCGTATGAAAACATAAGAAAATAAAATAAAAAATTATCATCATTGGTAATGTGCAACAACGTGGAGCTCACATTACAATAAGGTGTTTTACTGGTGCTATTGACCACGCTTTCAGTATTCATGTTTAAGGTGTCAAAAGTTCAATTTTTTTTGGAGAAATTAAACAACTTTCAAGCATAACTTTTGAGAATTAGGCACATGACACAAGTAATTATTAGAAATTTTCTTTTTTATCTAATTTTGTTCTAACTTGGTGAGCAAGTATGGGTACATGCAAAATGATTGAAGCAATATTTGCTTTAATCTCGTGTTTGTCATTTAGTAGGTAGCAAGGTTGGATCTTTATAGGACCCATGAAATCAAGGGGGTCTAAGCTTTACTCAATAGGTAACCATGTTCATAGGAAGGGGTATTATCTTAAGCCAAAATCGGTAAAAAAAAAAAATCTTAAGAGTGAAAATTTTACACATCCAAATGAGCCTATGTCATTCTCAAAATGCTTCTTAAGAGTCTTGAAATTCAAACTTAACATTTCCTTAGGTTAAATATAGCCACTAAGATGCCTCATGGGAGATGTTAAATACCTTCATTGAGCTCTATTCCACATTCAAAGTGGCCGACAATGCCATGCTTGCATAGTTGTTCTGTGCAATTGATTGTTGTTGTACAAAACAAAATCAATTAAGAAAGAAAAATTATAAGCTAATTGTGGGTCTTCATAGTGATCCCTCTTGTGCACCATGCCTCAAAAACTTTCAGAAGCCACAAAAAACCTACTTTGATAAGGCATCAAAATAAGGCCACAGGAGGGCCAGGCTTTTCTTTTCTTTTCTTTTTTCCAATTTCTTGGAATCAAAAGTTTGGCAAATGTTTTTGCAAAAATTAGCCATATTTGCACTAGAAACACAATTTTTTTTTTAATCCATTTTTTTAAAGAAAGCAACAAAATTTGTCCAAAAAAATCACTGGTGAGGGGGACTATTAGTGTAGGAGAAAGGAGAATTCAAGGGGAGAGAAATAGGAGGATGCCAGTACCCCCGCCCAATTTTATTTATTTATTTATTTATATTTATTTTTGGGTCAACTTTGTGATGGCAATCATCCATGAGTGTATTTAGGCAAATTTTGAGATGTTCAAAATATGAAAGTAGAAAATCTTATGCACCCTTTCCTATAGTATGCAATTGTGACGATTCCTGGCAATCTTTCTAAAAAAAATTTTTTTCGTTTTTTTTTTTTCAAAAAATAGGGGAATTTGTGAAATAAAATTATTTTTTTTCAATATTTTTTCTAAAAAATGGGCAAAAAATCTGCCACAAAAAAAAACACACTGACCCCACCCATATCATGTATGATATTATCCATATATCACGTATTATCCAGGGCCTGTTCCACCGAGGAATGTGACAAGCCCAATATTGGGTGGTAATGGGTTTGAGGGAGGGCTTGTTCCCAAGTGTAATTGGTTGTTCCCACGGGGGGATTCATCAATCCATAAGGCACATGTGTTCTTCATTGTGAATGTTTTTTAAACGTCAATGGACTATACCAAATGTGGAAGCAACATGTGATTATTTGTCCCACCGACGAAACCAATTGAAATACTGCCACAATGCAACAATGTGTAAGGTAAAGCCCAAGGGTGCGAGTATTTGCAAAATAAAAGGCTTACAACATGATTGTAGATCCAATTTTGCCATGCTTTGGGAGAATACTTATCATCCTTGAGCTTTATGCATCATCAAGCATAAGGTTAACGATATCATGAACTTAAACATAAGTAGATCACAAGGGAAAGGGGGGTGAGGGGTGATTACACCTTTTCCTTGAAAGTGGGCCAAATATTTTCAAGTGAGCTGGTTAAAAACCCTCCCATTCTCAAGGAAGAAGACCCACTTTTAACCATCCGGAAGAAGCCAAATCCAGTTAAAAGTGGGCCAGTTAAATACACTTCCATTGTGAAGGAGTAGCCATAATATCCCCTTCCCTTTGCAAAGAGAGATATCCGTGCAATTAAGGTGCCTTCCAAGTTCTCTAGGGAATTTTCTCAATGGCTTTACCCTACATCAATTTGCAAGGCTTTATTCCAAGAGAAAGTGAGACAGCCAAAATAAGAGGAAGAAAATGTGAAGAAGAGAGAAGACATGGTCCAGAGTTAATTATTGAATTTGAAATCTTACTGATCTAGGACTAAACTAGAAGCCCTCCTTCAGCTACCTATATAACATATAAAATAATCTGAATTGGTAATTCCTTCCTCTTCAAGAATTTCAAATTCATGTCAATTAACCTTAATTAATGTTCATGCTTTGTTGTCACTCATGGGGTTTGATGATCACCATTTCTCTTTGTAGTAATATGTGATGAAGCTATAATTATGCCAACAATACATACTACCAACGCTTGTCCATGATCGTTCTTGAAGCTGAATACTTTTAATGTTTTGGATCCTTTTTATAGCTTCAAAGTAATGAAATTTTATTCAATGTCAATGTCAAATGCTGAAACTCAGCATTTTAATGCACAAGGTTCGAAAATAATTATAGTAGCCTAGTTGTACAAGTAGGAAGAGTGAAAATATATATAGCAGCAGCAGTGGAGGCGCTCCAGAAAAGGGAAAGACAGGATAAATCTCAGTTTATCACCAAAATTGGTGGAAAAACTAGTTTGGGGCCAAGTTATTTCGTTTTGTAAAATTTTCATTCCAAGTTACGTGTTTGATGCCCTATTATGCTGAAACTGGCCGTTATTGCCCCCTGATCGTGGGACTTTTTGGATGACTATCTCTATTATGTAGGAAAAAGTAATTGGAAGATAAAAACCCTGAAACTGAATGATTCTTTTTTTTGGGGAATTAACATTCTAAAAGAAGTTTCAAATTCATTTTCTTGGCCTTGAATTTGATTTGATAATTGTTTTATGTCTTTTGTGAAAATGGTCAAAAGCTTATCATACAGGAGAGACTCATCATGTTAAAGAAAAGCATTCATGAAAGCTTTTTTGTCACAATGAGAGACAAAATTTTAATAATTTCTTACAAATCACAAGAAGGGTAAGCCAGGTAGGAGTACCGATCTGAAAAAACACACTCAGATGGGTGACGCACACCATGAGCATGTGTGCACTGTACATTTTGACGGCGGCTTGATAGATCCACATGTGCAAGATGGTACTTAAGTGGGAGATCCATTTTCCATTGTGCAAGTGAAAATTTGTGTTTGCACTTTGCTTACAAGTTATAAAACCTCAAAGGGTGCAATTAGGTGAAGTGGTGGACTATTGAAATGAGACAAATTAGGCGGTCTTAAAATTGTGTTTGCACTTGTTTACAAGATATGGAGCCTCAAACAATGCAATAGGTGAAATAAATGGAGACTTCTCTCAAATGAGACAAAATAGAAGGTCTTCGGTCTAAGTCTCATAGAAGAAGTCCACTTTCAAGTGTATGTCCCACATTATCAGCACTAGTAGTAATAGAACGTTCATGAATATTCCCACATGTCCCTGTATTCCTGAAATGTTAGATTTAAACTACGTTTCCTGGTTTTTAAAAATAAAATGAATATGACATTTTTTTATTAGGTATCAATTCATGTTAATTAGGACAATTTGGGAATGATTAGGGTTATATTGAAAGTTGTTAAGGCATACTTGGGGTTGTATTTTAAACTTGTTAGGATTGATTGAAACTATCTAAGACATTAATTTACGGATGCAATAAAAATTGATTAAAGTTTATTATGATTGACTTAATGTTGTTAGGAATTAAGACATAAGGTAACCAAACCTTCAATGATGAAACCATGCCAATCATAAATAAACCAAAGCACCCAAAAAGGGGGAATTCAAGGACAAAATGGAAGGACCCATGTCCAAGAAGGCAAAAGAACCACCCAAGAGGGCAAACCACAAGGGGAACATCAAGTTGTCGAACCCTCACATATCGCAAGAAGCATATCAAATAAGGAAAGGGGAGAATCTTTTCAAAAGATGCCTATCCTAAAAGGACCTTCACCTATTGCAACATCATGTTTCAAAATAGAGACTACTTGCGCATGTTATAATGTCATTAACACCCTATGTCTATAAAATGTGCATAAAATTGAGAGAGAAGGGCCTCCAATGCCCTTTGTTCCCCATGCCATGTTGGCACATCAATGAAAAAAATTCATTCGCCTGCTAATGTAGACATTCAAAAACTTCGACAACTAAATGGAGAAACATGTTTATTGGGAATTCATCATGATAAAGACCTTCCTTTGCCTAAGCCACAATTATTGCCACAACCCCATGAGAAAAAGTAACCCGCAAAATTAAATCAACTTAGGTGGGGTTGACAATGACAACATATGCCAATGTGTGAACACCATCAACCGATAACATAATGTCGATTCAATGATGTGAAGACTATAGGGCAAGGGGCAAAAGGACATGTGTCTACTTTTGCAAGACATGAAATCCTGCATCTTTCGCAATGGCCATGTAAACATCTCACACAACATTATGCGAAGCCATCTTCTCCCCACCATGTGCACAACAAAGAAAGTGAATCCCCATAAGATCCAAAGGCTGGCTATAAATGTAGTGTGACACCCCAAGGACTAAAAGATGGGAAATACCCAACCTAATGTGCAATGTGGTGGAGAAAACATCTAAAGGCAGGCAAAAAAAAAGGAATGATTGGGCAAGTTAACAACCAAGTGTTTGCACTTGGCCCTACACACAACATCAAACATGTTCAATGTGAATTAAAAGGTAAATTTAAAAAGATGTTAGTAAAGGAACGGTCGTGCAATTGCTTTGAAATGCTCTCTTATAGGCGATTTGTGCTTCTTTCAATCAATTGTTCAAAAAGGGGGACACATGTTATAGTCCGAAGGGGAAGAAGTTCTTTCACTAATCTTACATGTGCCTAGAAAAGAAGGGCCCCCAACTTGTTCACATTTATCACCTCTAACAAAAATGGACAAGAATCCACAAAAACCTAAAAGCTATGATAAGGGCTATTAAAGAATAATACCCCAAATTAGAAGTTGGAGTAATGGCCTTTAAAGAAATCAACATTACGTCCCCATTGGAAATGGGGAGAGCCCCTTGTTGACAAATAAGGGGCTTCAAGGTGTTCCAAAGAGCATTGACCCAAAAGTCTTTCAAATACTCCCATCGAGGTGGAGTTAAAATTGATGATCTAACTCTAAAAACCTACAAGGGGGAAGGAAACAATGAAGCAAAAAAAAAGGCCTATGGATGAAACATTGAGAAAGGATACCAAAAGCCACCTAAATGCCCCTTAATCTTAGGAGCATGTTTACATTTCGAACATCTTCATTTAAAACCTCATGTAAAAATAAAAAAGTGAAGGAAATAGAGCCAAAGGGCCAAGAATTTTGATGTCACCAAAAGGGCAAAAGAATTTGGCAAGGGGATGAACCCAAGATGTAAGTTAGATGGAACCTAAAGTGAGCACTTTGTAGGGTTAAACAAAAAATCCTTCAAAAAAAAATTGAAAAATAAAATGATCAAAAGTGAATGTGACAAATGTGAACATTAGACACCATCTTTTAATAAATGGAATTCATCCATAATATTCGTCCATAACTCCTAGATAGATTTTAATTAACTTTCAATTAAGTTCCAATTAACTTTTAGTTAGGTCCTAATTAAGTCTTTGTTAACTCCTAGTTAAGTCTAAGTTAATTTCAAGTTAACTTTCAATTAAGTCTTAGTTAAATTTAATTGTTTCTTAGTTGATTCCTAGTTAAATTTAAGTTATGTTTCAGTTAATTCATAATCAATTCCTAATTAGGAAAGTTTTCAAGAAACTTCCTTGTTTAATGCACACATAGAAGCCTCCTTGCAAACTTTTTTGAACTAGGTCCCCAAATGGATATAAATAAAAATAGGACCCCTCATTTCTTTTAGTTTGTTCAACATTAATTTTAGGCACAATTTTACACCATAGCCTTATCATTTTCTTTTTATGTTCATGTTTACATATGTTAGTATAATAAAAATCCATTTTCACGTTTGTTTTGCACATTTCATGTTTTTGTTCTTAGTTTTTGTGTTTTTGTTTTTTTAATCACATAATCTTGTATTGTTCCTTGTTTGGAAATTAGACTTAAACCTTTCCTTTAACTTTTGTTTTCGTGGTTTTTTTGTGTCCTTAACAATGAGGGAAACAACATGGGTAGGGTCAAGGATATGGGTGTCATTGATTAAGGAAAAGAAAAAACATGAAAGAAAAACCCCTAAAGAATAATGTAAAACACGAAAATGAGTTAGGGTAGGTAGAAGCCCTTCAAGTGAATCGCCCTATCGTGTGCCCATAGAAGAAAAAATGACCAACAAAGCCCCTAAAGAAGAATGATGATTGAAGTACAAAAAAACTTGAAGGTTATGAATAAAACAAACAAAGGCGAAAAGCTGGGACAACTAACCCCTATTATTTGAAGCTCTTAAAAGATGACCTTACACGAGATGGCGTTGAAAATGTTTACAATGTCAACTTGAAACACCACCCAATCAAGATGGGCATCCAAAGTGGCTTGAATACCATCTACTACAACTTCACAACCTCTTTTAACCACCACTTCAAATTGATATGGTGAGAAATGAAAAATAAACGCATCACAAAACAACATACATAAAACCTTGTTCATCAACCGATAAAATGTTGCTCCCACTATAATTAGACAAATGGCACCAAAAGGTTTGGCTAAAACCAAAAACTAACTAGCCTAAAGGACTCAAGCCATGGACCTAAACATCTAACCAATGGCCAGATGGGAACACAATTAGTGGAACTCAATGAATCCCCAAGGTCAAAAAAAATTCGAAAATGCTCAAAGACCATGCCAAAAGGACCACTAGTTGGCAGATGAAACATGTGCAAAAATGCCAACCTAAAAGAATCCATAGAAAGCTCAAAATTTGAATTAGGTTGAAAGTTTTACAAGGAATCCAAACAGGGGGATTATGTGTCTAGTGGGTGCAAAGCTAGCAATGCGATAACCATTTTTAAGGATGTTAAAACTAGGGCAAGAAGGGCAAGAACCTTGGTAACACGTGTAAACTCTTCGGCACACCCTAGGGCTAAACTCCAGCCAAGGGAACAGGGGGGGGGGGGGGGGGACCATAAAGGTAGAATCAAAACTAAGAAAATTAAAATCAAAATTGAATGTGTGCCCCAATATTTTTGTACCCAATTAATCCCCCATGAAGGGGAAAAAAAGACACCAAAAGAACAATAAAAATAAGTCTCAAGTTGCCACGTCAAATGGGTCACATGCTAGGCGATCAAAAGGAAGGTGGAAAGCAAGTTGCACCTTTTGTTGAAGAATGAAAAGGATATGTGTGTGTACATATGTAATCGGGGAAGGCCCAAATGGAAGGTGCTCAAAGGATTTAACACCAAAATCCAAGCCTAGGTTGCGAGAGGGGAAATGGGGCCAAATAAAAAATAGAAAACCTAGAAAGTCATTTGGAGGGAGATTCTAATAAGCCCGATAATGCTTATAATGTCTAGCCATACCACACTAAAAAAAATAGGGCTCCACAACTGGAACATGGAGTGTTGCGAAGGACCCCACCCCTACCCCCAAAGGTATGATGAAATACTAAAAGGGCCATGAATCACTAAAGGAACCAAACTAGAATGAGAACCCAAGGGAGGCCCAAGAGCTAAAAAAGGAAGGGCCTCCATATCATTGAAGGGTAATGAAGAAGAACAAAAGGAGCCAATAAAAGGAAAGAAATAAATAAAGGAAAAGAAACTAGAAAAAATAAAAAAAGAAGGAAAAAAAAAGGGAAAAAAAGAGAAAGGAAAAAAAAAAGGAAAAAGAAAGGAAGGAAAAGAAACTAAAAAAAAGAAAAGAAAGAAAAAAAAAAAA
>Ga0116231_10007093_pt1 | contig 20819 bp, 15 predicted proteins | sample S1TSphgellanicum_2_FD_89695 | JGI IMG/M metagenome (GOLD analysis project Ga0116231, IMG submission 89695) | Host-associated microbial communities from peat moss isolated from Minnesota, USA - S1T2_Fd - Sphagnum magellanicum MG | ecosystem: Host-associated > Plants > Peat moss > Unclassified...
AATGTTGGGGAAAATATTGGGAACCCATTGGGAACTTGAAAGGAACATAGTGCGAACACATTGGGAAGTCGGGAAAAATGAAAAAAAATCTTTCCTCGCCCCCCCACACCCCAAAACATAAAAGGAAAAAAAACAAAGCACTTTGAGTGCATGTTTGGGCCTTCCCATTGACTGCATGAAATTTCTCTTTCCAAAAGACTTCATCACCATTTTTGGCATGGGCTAACCGCCCATGCAAAGAACACCCCACTTATTCAGTGTTGGGGCACATTTGATTTTTAAAAATAATTGATGGGTAGAAGTGGACAAAATGGATTTTGATACATAACCCTTTAGTCTTTTGCTTATTTGATCATTTTGCTTGCAAAATGAGTTTACAGACTAGTAACATAAGGTACGTCTCCAACATGAAATGGTTTTCAAGGTTAATAATATTGTTTATGATTACATTCAAGATAGTTGTTTTCTAGGACAATAATCTTGAGAAAACATTTTCTTGTTCAAGATGTTTATGGATGGACACAAGAGTGGATATGGCTTGGTTAAGCAAATGCAGCTTGGTGGCGATTTCGAAACCAACTTGGATTATGTTTAATCATGTGAAACTTGTCCAAGGTTGGATGATCTCACCTACCATACATATGATCCAATCTATTATAAAGTGATGACAATCACCATTTGTGACATGTAATTTGAAGACACGAACGTTCAATGTGTCATGTGGCAAAGGTTGAACAAGGATGTTTATAATCCAAACTTCAAAGGCTTCATGCCAATAAGACAATTGGAATGTAATGTGAATTGTGTACATGATAATGGGGATCCTAGTGAACCCATGGTCAATAGGGGGTGAACATGGTACTTCCACCAGACTCAATTTATGGATATATACACAAAACAACAAATCAAAAAAGCAGAAATGCAAGAATAACACAAGACCTTGCATTATGAATACAAAAATGTCATGTTATTGGAAGTAGTAGATGCTTGTTATGGTATTATCCAATGTTGGTGGTATTCCTCGAGGGCTATGATGTAATTAGGCTTCAAAAGTTGGAAAATTAGTTTTATTTTTGGCATTTTTGTGTTAGATAATGGGGAGATTTTATGATACACATGACTTTCACAAGATCAAAACGTGTCTTTCATGGCTCCATTTATGATTGGGTTGCTAGTCATTTTTGAATCCATGATTACATGATTATGTAGTCAATTAAGACACATCATATTTTAAAATGTCTTTTACAACTATAATGATGAAGGACATATCTTTTATGACTATGAGATTTGTAACTACAGCTAAAAAAAAGATGGCCAATAGGCTATTCTTATAGCCTACTAACTTAGGTTAGGTAAGCCTAAGGTTTGCTAGGTTAAAAAACTAACTTTCATGCTAAAAATATAAATCTTAACCAACCTAGGAATGTATCTATCTAACAATTTAAGCTAGGTTAAGTATTTAGACTAAACTAGCAACTTAACCTATCCTAAATAGCCTATAGGACTAGGTTGCAATTATGAAAACTTGAACCCTTCACCTCCACATGGAGGGATGACATCATTAACGATTGCATTAGAATTTTTTGCATGATACAAATTGTCACCATATTATCATAAACAATTTTTAAAACTTATTTAAGTAGCCTAATTATTTAATTAAAGTACTTACCTAGTAACATATAACCTACTTAATAACCTAATAGGTACCTTGGTAGGTTTAACCACCTAATTAAAGTAGGTAATATGTACCAAGGTGGGGTAAATAATTAATTACATACCCTAAGTAGGTATGTACCTACTACCTAGTAGCCAAGGTAGGTACCAAGGTACATATTTACTTTGCTAATAGCTACTCAATAACTAAGTAGGTACCTCCTAATAGCTAAGTACCTAGTGGGGTAGGTACATACTAATAGTTTATACTTACCTAATTAATATGTATCTAAGATATGTACTAATAGGAATCTAGTACTAATATTAGTAAGTATTTACTAGGTACCTATTAGGTACCTATTACTTAATAGGTGTCTTGGTTTAGCCACCTAGTTAAAGTAAATACCTACATAGTAGGTAGTATGTACCTACAAGGTAAGGTGGGTAAGTAACTAATATGTATGTACTTAGTTTGGGTAGATACATACCTACTACTTAGTAGTCAAAGGTAGGTAAATTAATATGTACCAAGGTACATATTCACTTAGGCACCTACTAGTAGCTAGGTATGTAGTGGGGTAGGTACCTACTACCTAGCTATTACATATTTAAAGTAGGTATGCTACCTAATTAATACAATATTAAAGTAGGTATGTAGTAAGTACCTTACCTAATAGGTACCTACGAGTAGGTACCTATTACAATGGTTATTAGTTAGGTACCTACTAGGTACATATTTAAAGTAAGTACCTAGTTAATATGTATTTAACCATGGTATTATTTATTTAAGTAATACCTAAATTAGATACATACTAGCTAGGTACTCACTTAGATACCTACCTTGTAGTCATGTAGTCACAAAGATGATTAAAGGTATATGATTAATGGACATAGGATTATATGTTATGGACATATGACTACATGACTAAATTAGGACATAGCTAGAAAATGTCCTAGTCATGAAAGACACACATTTTGGTGGTGTGTTTCCCATCCTTCCCTTGCATTTTTCATCCCATTTTGTTTTGATGGGATGTTTACAAAACTAATTTGAAAGTAACATTGACAAACATATATTATGTTTTGTAGAAATTCACTTTGGATGAACTTGTGGACATGCCCACTTGCAACGTTTTAGAAGCAATGCATAATGTATGGCTTCAACAATCGGGGATTATTATTTTTGCTTGTACATTGTAATTTCTAATAGTTTTGTTTAAACTTTCAAGCAAAAAAATTGTATTACCATTTCAAGAAAGGTGATCCATCAAGTCAAGGATTTAATAATAATGAGTTTCTCATGTGTAAAGCAATCCAATCTAGTGACTTAAAATAACTTACAAATGTAATTTTGAAATATGCATTGGGTTCATCTTTCATAACAAAAATTTGCACACATGGAAGGGGGGGAGATATTTAGTTCTTATAAATGAAAGTCAAATTTACTTCTAGGATTAAAAAGGGATTCATATAAACATGATCATGTCAATTTTTCTCACTCATGTGTCAACACCCATATTAGAAAATTGCATGTGCACATTGATTGACATTCTTATAGTGTTGATTAATATGAGGTTGTGGATATCATTAATGGAGGTGTTGAGGTTCTAGAAGCTCCCTCTAGAGGTGGAGTTTGGCATATAGAAAGATGTCCCCCAACCTTGCATGTCTAGTGTTCAACATTGCAAAAAACCACCAATCGTTCTTGTATTGCAAGGATAATTACCAAGTTGATTACCATTGGTGTTCCTACCCTTACTTACTTTGGTTTGTTTTCTTAGTTAATAGGTGCACTCTTCAAGTTTCACAAGTTTTGGTTTGTGTGGATGACATTAATCATTCATTATATGGGAGGTATGAAGCGTAATTATGCAATTGATAAACTAGTGATTTCATCAATTTGGCCTATGCGAGAAGGGTCCAATCTCTCACAAGATGAGGTGAAGTCTCTTGAGGAAGCAAGTTTTGTTTTCAATAGACAACAACTTATCCTTTTTTGAAGTTTGTTCAAACAAGAAAACTTTGTTGCAATAAATTGATTGGTGGATGCAATGTCATGGCCCACAACATAGAATGGGAAGGTTATTTGACACACATTGCCATTTATGATGTTAAAATAACATTACAATTGGTGGGAGGCCGGTTGGCTTTTTGTGGTGACTTTCAAGTCACCATTGGAGGTTCTAGCTCTTGAATATGGACAAATGTACAAGATTTTACGTGGAGAAATTTCAAACAAGAGACAATATGATTATAGTAAGGAATTCTCCCAACTTGCATTTGCATGGATTTTTTAATGATGATTTCAAACTCATTGGGGAAATGGGGGAAATGAGTGTTATGTAAACAGGGGAAATGAGTGTTATGTAAACATATGTATCATATATTATAACATGTCATGTTTTATGTATAGTTTGAAAATTTCAATCATTTCCCAACTTGGAGTTGGGATGAAGTTTGTTGTTTGTTGGCTCATTTTGTAATTTCTATATAATAGGAGAAATCATCAAAAGTGACACCAAAATTTGTAAACAAATAATGTCCATTGTAAAACTCACAATGATGCTATGTGTTTCATTCCAAGGCTAAAAGTTTCATTAGTTGTCATTGTTTTAATTTAATATGTTTAATTTGTTAAAGGAAATTGAATTAATGTTGATTCTCATAAAGTTGAAAAGTATGAATCATGTTTCATTATGTGAAAAATCATACATTAGATTGAATGTGTTAGTTAAATATTGATTAATAATGCACAACACTATATTGGGTGGTTTAATTACCTTCTCTTATTCTTATCCCTATACAAAATCATGAGAATATTGTTTCTACGATTGGAATGTTCCATCAACATAGATGGGAATTTCTTTGTCACGTAAATATAATATTTTCATATGTGTGGTAAGAATATTCAATCTATATGACAAAAACATTTGTTATATATGTGAAAAGAATATTCTATCTACATGAGAAAAATATAAAAAAAAAATTCTTTTGTGTTCACAATAGTCAAGTTCACATGCTCATAGCTCATGTTCATGCGCTCACCTAATAGGTGGGTTGGTGCTCACCTAGTACGTGGGTTGGTTTTCCTAGGTGTGGATGAGTTAAAAAAATCAATTAATTTTTAGTTCAATGTTAATTAACATAGATCAATTTTTTTTTGGTACAATGTTATCTACATGTTAGCCTACATAACACCATGAGGCCTAACACCAAGTTTGACTACAACTTTAGTATCCTTTTTTTGGTAGTAGAGTTCTTTGGAAATTGTGGATCTTTTACCTTTTGCATAGAAGTCTCCTGTGTCCAATTGAGCCCCACACTTCAACATTGTACATTCAAAGATGCAATATTAAGCTGGTCTTTCCACATGGGCCGAGGTTCTTGAAAGGTTGTGTGGTTACTATGTGTTGTTACTTAGTTTTGTATGCTTGATTGGAAGTTCATGCCAAAAATAATGAAGCAACCGGGTTTGCATAGAATTCTGTGTTGGGGTGGTAAAGCTTTTGAAGGTTGTTGCAGCTACGTCTTGCATGAATGTTTCTCTTGGTCCAAATATGTGGATTCGTAGAGAGACAAAATGACACAGACAATGCATTGTACACATTGCATCATGTTTACTATATGGATCATATACTATTATTTCATGTGCAATGGATATAATGCAGCCGTTCAACAACATTCTCTATTGCTTTACATTTGGTAAGATCTTGGGTCATTGTTTTTTTTGGGTACTTCTATCAATTTTTGGTTCTTCGCTTTCACTAATAATTTCATCAAAAACTTGTCCACAATTTTGTGTTGAAAACATGAAGAATGATATGAAATTGACAAGCAGGTAGAGATTAGCTTGATAATTGAGCTGCCAATTTTATCTTCTTTCTCTGTTTTGTGCTCTCCATTGAGCACCAGAGAGTACCATCTTCTTCCACTATCAACTTCACCTACTACATCAGAATGAAACAAAGCCATTTGAAAAGATGGGTCCTAGAATTTTAATTAAATTAAAAAAAAGAACTAAAAAAATAAATTAAAAAAATAAATTAAAAAAAAAGTTATTCACCTTTGTAATTAGAGGGAAAAAAAAGTTTTAAAACCCCCCTAAACCTGCATTGGATATATGGGCATTGATGTTTTAATTTTATTACTATGGTTTGATATTTGGACCATAGGTGGTGTGCAAGGAGGGCTTCTAATTCATGCAATTTGCAAAACTGAAAATTTACAAGTCTGAAATAAAATGATTAAATGAAAATAACTTTTTTAAAATATTAATTTATTGTCTCTTTATACAAAATTACACACTTACAAATATTTGAATCATTGAAAAAAATGTAAAATATCACTGAATTTTTTTTTGTAATTGTTAATTAAATTGCTTGAACTTGTGCATGAAATTCTGATTCAAATTGTCGACTTTCAAGGTCAAATTCCATTTGTTTGATAGCCAATTTCTCATTGGATTCTCTATAAACAAAGCTATCATTCTTTCCTTAATTCTCTAATATAAAAATATGTATTAAAATTAGGATATTTGGCAAAAATCATGAACAAATATTTTAATACATTTTTAAAATATTAGAGATACATTTATATTTTACTTCATACAAGGACAAAATTAAAAAATTTGGGAGGTTGCAGCTCTAGACCCCCCATTTGCCCTTTTTAAGCTCTGCATGTGGCCGGCCTTTCTGGGAGAACATTTTTGTGCGTGAAAGCTTGGAAGCGATTCTATTTGTCTTCGTCCTACTCCGGCGCACAGAAGATTACAACGGCCGGGTGTAGACATGGATCCGGCTATGCAGAGAGCTGGAAATCCCAAAGCGATGGCCAAGTCCAAGCGGAATTCATCACAGCGGCAGCAGCAACGGGCAAGCTTCTCTCACACCAAGCGCCATCCACTCCCCTCGCAGAGGTAATGTAACCTCTCTCCTTCTCCGTACCGCCGCCCTAATCAGCTTGCAACAAACAGATCACAAAGATTTCGTGTACCTAGTTTTGCGGCAAGTCATTAGCAATGGAAGAAGAAACTACACCACCATCTCTTTCCCATCTCTCTCTTCTGAGATGATTCACCTTCTTTGCTGTCGCTGTAGGTTTCTTTCTCTAAACCCTAAATCCAGAATGAGACAGCCAGATGAGGAAATCAGACCCGGAATTTTCTTGTATCGGAGGAGTGTATTGGCAGCCAGGCACTCGCAAGGAGTGTCCTTCTTTTTTTGTTTTGGTTTGGCTGCAACTGACACAACAGTGGGAGCTTCAAGATGAGATTTTCTTAAGTGTATTATTGTGTCTTGTTCTGTCCTTTCAACAGACAGGCACGTCCTGAGAATGATGCAGGAGGAGGTCCTGATGACAAAACGCTTCCATCAAATTGGGATTCCAATGAGGCTCTCCCTCTCTCGGACAGTGATGCAGAGGAGCTGGCTAAGGTTGCAGAAGAACCTGAGCAACAGATAGATGTCAAGCCAAAGAGCAGGGGCGCTGATTACAACTATCTCTTGACCCAAGACCTCATTCCCTTACATCACAATGTACCTGGTATGGATTTGTTGGTCTCATCATCATGGATTTTGAAAAGACGTTTGATGGCAACAAGATGGTTCTTTTCCTGGATGTACTTTGCATGTTTTGGACTCAGTACATTGCAATCTTGTTTCACAGGAGGCAATGTATGTAGTTCTCTGTGTATAAGACCTCTCCTTTGTTGGAGGTTAGTGTCAACACACTGATACCATAAGACAGAGACTGCTCCATGGTTTTGGGTCAAAGTATTTATGTTGTGTTGTTTACTTGGATGGCTGTGTTGTCAGTTAATTTTGGAGTATTGCTCTAAGCTCTTCTTACAGAACTGCTTCACCTAATGGTTGTTGGGTGCCCAGAACTCAGAGGGATGAGTGCACTGTTGGCTGCAAGTGGGCTTGACTCACTTGCCTGGGATTTTTTTGGCACTGAGCAAGTTCACAAGGGCGGCCAAGCAACAATTGACACGGTCAGCCTAATCCCTCTTCCCTGCAACAGATTATAGGGCTTCCACAATGAGTGATTTAAGCTGTGCTATCAAAAAAGTGTCTGTTGTCTCCATTTATAGGAGTATGCTCTGTTATGCACTTGGCAAACAAATTATACAGAGCAATTTGAGTCATGCAAACAGCAGTACAGATTATTTGTTCTGGTGCTCAGTTGTCAGTGGCAAAACTAATCATGGTATTGTTTTAGGCAGCACTTCTGTCTGTAAATCTGAGAGCACTGGGTGAAAGCTTGGCTGCATTGAGTCTCTCTCAGAGACTTTTCATAGAAGAGGAGGTTCTTACTGCTCAACCTGTAAGGTCCATGCTCTCCTTGTGCTTTTGTCAAAAATATTATAGTTGCGAGGCCTGTTTTCCTTTTTACCTGCTCTGATTGTGAAACTCGTCACAAATGTGAAGTCTTTTGAAGTCTTTTATGCTTTCTCAGCTTGCACAATGCAGTTACTTCAAAGTATTCTTTTCTGCCTGGAACTTTCTACAATGCATCTTTTGCAATTCTTTTATTTCTTTTCTTGTTTAGGAGTTTTTCATTTTTCTGTGGAATTGCTGTCTGTGGCATTTGATACTGCTTCAACTTAGATCTAGCTTTTCTATTCTCTACTCCTTATCTCCCGGACCTGTGTGCAGGAAGTTCTGAACAAAGAAAAAATTGTGATTGACAACAAGAAGCCTTCTTTCAAGGTCAAGCCTGATGTAGTTTCGGATTCTACATCTCTACCTGAGGCCCCCAGTAGACCTGCTCCTGCTGTTTCATGGAATGCATCACTTGCAGGCATTGAAACGTCTGCACTTGAAAGTCTTTCCTCACTTTCAATCAAGGATACGCTTTCAGATTATCCAGAATCTACTTCTGGGACAAAGAATGAAGTGTTCGTGGACTCCAGCACGCTTTCTGCAGCTGAGAGTTTGTTTGCACTTTCTAATGACAACACCTTCCCAATGAAATATGAGAGGGAGGAGCCAGAGAATCTATCTGGAGTTTCTCACACTGAAACTGTGAAGGTCAAGTTTGATGCCCAAACTGCTGAGACTGAGCTTGATGCTTTATTGGACATGCTTGATGCTCCTCCGCCACCCATCAATTCAGGTAAAGGTATGACTATGCCAAGAGACTTCTCACGAAGCCAAGATGCTTTCAACCAATATTTTTCTGAGCCTTCACATGTGCCTATCCAACCTGACATTGCATCTCAAGGATTGACTGAAGACCATGCACAGCAATTTAATTATGTAAATCAAACTTTAGATTTGAGCAGCAATTCAGTGGGGCCATTTTTCCAGTCACAGACTACTGCCAGGGGTCTTACAGCTGATAGCCCTCAAGTCCTATTAGAAGATGACTTTGACGCCTGGCTAGATTCAATTGACATGAAAACTGCTAAGCCAAGTTGAACTCAACTTTTCCTCTAATAGAAGGTCAACATCACCCCTCTTTGTGGTGGGCATGGTTGATAAGTTGCTATATGGGAGTCATGAAAAACAGTTTCAGAACAGCCTAGCTGCCTCTTGCCACTGCGTTTGCATAATCTGATGGGTGGACCTCATGGGCTGTCATGGTGCGACGAGGTTTGCAATGGTGGATCCATGAGGGTTAAAATGGTCTTGAAGATGTTCATTCTCCCTTCAGGTCAAGGGTGTACTAAGATGTGGGCACAATATGAGATACTGTTGTACACCAGGCACCACCTGCTACACAGGATTGGAAAAGCTTTGTGCAGCGTACAAGGGCAATTGAACTCAGTAGGGAGAAGCAGGAAGCAAACTATCAAAAAAGGCCAATGCAGAAAAGATCAGCTACAGCCACCTGATGAGAAGGTGTACGAGAAGGTTGGCAATTCTGTTGTGCTAGTAGGGCCAAAAAAAACTGTACTGGAAAAGAAAGAAAAGTTTTCATTTTGCATAATACCGGGGGCAATTTGAAAATAATGCATTATCATGGTGAAAGCAGGAGTGGGAAATGGAGTACATCTGAGAACAAAAAAATTGTAGGTATTCAATGACATGAACACATGCTAGAGTTGAAGGAACCTAGGATCTTTGTTTTCTTTTGGATGGATGAGGTTTTGGGAGTCTTCTGGAGTTTGATAAGTGGAAAGTGGTTTGGTACACAAATACCATCAGCTGAGGGGAACTGAAAGGGTGGATGTTCAATTATCTCCAAACATGTGCACATTATGTTCTTCCAAAGTTCTTAAAATGTTTGCCATCTGTTTGTACAACTAACAAATTGGACAACCTTACAGAGTAATCATTCAAACAACTGCTTCCATTTCCATGTGTTTTCAGCTAAAGGGTGCTGAGTGCAGATCATTTCTGCCATGTAAAGTTCAACTGTGCAGCCTATCTGATCAAGTTTTATGCTGCCATTGTCATGTGGCATGTGGCATGTTTCAAGTTTCTCATTCCTGTTATACCTTTCAGTTCCTTCTCCTACCCACATGTTATTTCCTCAATTTTCTAGTGAGCAGTGCCATGCAGGTTTGAACTTTTCTTTTTCAAAGAGATGACAATTGCATTTCATCTGATTTAACTGTTTCAGTAGCTTACTGTTTAAAATACCATTCTGCATGGTTAGCTTACTTTATGTCTCTTCTCTTTGCCTTGCAAGACTTTTCTTTCCTCCCCTCTTACGATTTCTGCTTTTTGCTACTTTTCTTTCAGTTGCTCTTCAGCAATGTTTTTAATTACTTCTCAACTGGTGTTAGGTGATCCTACACCAATGACAACCAAGGATGATTTCAGTACATTTAGATTCCTGCATATTCAGAGATCATCAGCTTGGTCTTCTCTTTTTTTTGGGTGGGAAAGCATTCAGTTTTGTGTCTTTGCTTGAAGAATTGGCACAGTCCTTTTGTTCACTTTGTTTTGCCACTTGCAACACACCTAGATCTGTGGTTGAAATTTGTTGATGTGAATTGTGAAGACTTTGATCTTTACAATGTCGATTTTATACCTTGATACTTTGGGGGGAAAAAAAAAAGGAAAAAAAGCTGTGATGAGATTCCTCTCAAGTTAATTTAGGCATCTCTAAGTTCACAACACTCTACTGGCAAGTCTGTTTGGTCTCCAGAAAACCATTGACAAATTCTTTCTGTTGGCAAGTTTGTTTTTGGGCAATTGGAAAGAAAAGAAAAGTTTGGGCAAGAGGCAACTTATATGTAAGGTAGCCTACCCTTTGTGTGCAAAATGCTGATTTTGCGTCTCCCTGCAAATTCAGGCTTCTGCCCCTGCAAAGAGGGACGGATGATGCTCTTGAAAAAAAGAATCCTTGCAAGAGGCTGGCTCCATATGCAGGCATTCTAGCAATTTGTCAGATGAATAGATGGGGCACGCACATGATTGTGAAGACCCTGGGTTCTGCCTGCCTGCCTGCTCGCCTGCCTGCTCCTTGAAATCAGCTGGCAAAAAGGAAGGCAGGCAGGCAGGCAGATAGAATGTGCACATGCACACACAGTCTGCCGACCTTTTGAGCTGGTCCATCTAATTTTCTCTTCCTGCCCCTCTAGGCAATTTTGCTAAATTTTTTTTTATATATGGGAAGCACCTATCCTAGTAGCTTGTCCCTGAAAAGAACCTTAAGATAAATCCTAAGCTTGTGAGGAGCACCAACATGTCCCCAAGGGATATGTTTCTTATTTTTTTGATGGGTGAGCCAATTGGGTGCTGCAAACATGCCCCCCCAGGAATGTTTCTTATCTTTTTGAAGTGGTGGGAGCTTGATTTCCCATCAAGTTCCCATGAAATTCCTCTTGTTCCCATCAATAGCCCATCAAAATCCTTTTGTTCTCATCAAGTTCTCAAAAAATTCCCATCACATTCCTCTTGTTCTCATCAAGTTCCCATTGTTCCCATCAACGTCCTTTTGTTCCCAACCCAACCCCACATAAACCCACACAAAGCTCTAAACTTTGTGAGAGACTCGGACAGCAGAGTCCTTAAACTGAGTGCCACAGTCCCTGAGCAGGCCGGCAGGGGGAGCTACAGTTGAAAGCCCTAGGTAACCAAGATAACCAATGAGAGCTAGGTAAGTAAGGTACCTAGTGCAAACTGGTAGGTTCCTAACAAAATGAAGAAGGGTCCCAAGTTTATGGCTTGTAACAATCTAGTTTTTTCATTTGGTCCCACATTTTGAGGAATGTTTGTTGTTCACAAGGTGTTGTGATTGTGCAATGTAAGTTCATTTTTTAAATTTGGAGCTTTGATGCATTTGACATTCCTACTTTAACTGTTGCTGCTTTGAAGTTTGAACTTGCCAGAACTTAAGTTAAGGGGAAGTGGGGGGTGTGTGCAGAAGAGCCTTTACACGATAAGATCGCGTGGGTTATTTAATGAGAAAAACGTATACCCATCTGAACTGCCAGCGAAGGTTCGAACCCCGCCAGAGTGTTGTTGTCTCTGAGCATGCTGCCATGCGTGTGTTGAGGTCTCAATTGTTGATCGGTGTGGATGGATTACAGTAGTCTCTCCAAACCCAGCGATGGTTTGAACCGAGCAAAATCTAGACTCTTTGTTCTCTGTTGTCGGGAAGGGGTTTTGGCTGCTCTTCTTTTGCCATGATTTTCGGCGTCGTTTGATTTAGGAGAGAGTTCTTGTGGCATGATTTTCGGCTTCGTTTGATTTAGGAGAGAGTTCTTGTGGCATGATTTTCGGCTTCGTTTGATTTAGGAGAGAGTTCTTGTGGCATGATTTTTGGCGTCGATTGATTTAGGAGAGAGAACACAGGCCTCTCAAAAGATAACGGGGGTGTGTAAAGGTTTCCTCAGGCAGGACGGAAAATCAGATCAGCCGTAAAAGATTGTGGACTTCCTTATGAAGAGACGAGGAATGATGCTGCATCGAGGTCGATTGGTTTAGGAGAGAGATGTAGGCCTCCCAAAAAAAGGTAACGGAGGTGTGCAAATGTTTCCTCAGGATGGACGGAAATCAGCTGTAAAAGATTTTATGGACTTTCTTATGAAGAGAAGAGGAATGAGGCTGCAAGAAGAAGCTCGTCGCTGCATCTGCAATGCATCGTCGCAGTATTCATCCTGTCTCTCGGGTATGGTGGAGGAGACGATCTCATGTCTTTTGTTTGATCAGCGACCGAAGGCGGTTCTTCCAGCTTTCAGATCCAGAAGATCTGATCTGTTCTTCGTGTACAGAAGAAAGTGACGAGAATGTTTGCATCAGAAACTCCCTGAAAATCGGGAAACCATCGTCGGAGGCATTGTAGGAGATCACTGAAAATGAGATCAAGTTAGCAGCAGTCCAAGTTTGCAGGTTTTTCCCAGACGTGAAACCCTAAATGTTTCTCCCGGGTCGCGTCCTTCTTTACTGATGACGGCAACAGTGAATCGAAGACACTTTTTTAGTGTTTCTCCGCAAGTGGAGACTGCAGCCTGTTTTTGCGGAGGGGTTGATGCCGGTGGTGGTGGTGGTGTATCAGTAGGAGGAGGAAGGAGGTTTGTGCCTGGACGCACAGTAGTAGGTCACTGTGTTCGACCTGACATCAAGCCTGCCATTGTTACAGTTGCTAAGAAGCCGACAAGAGGTGGTGAAAGGCGCATTGCTGCCTCAGAGCTTCTTCCAGGTCTTCCAGATGATCTTGCAATAGAATGCTTGATTCGTGTACCTCGATTCTATCACAGAAAGCTTCGGGTGGTCTGTAAAGGATGGCGTAGTCTTCTTGCTGGCAAGAATTACTATAATCTTCGGCGAACTCTTGGCAAGGCAGAGGAGTGGGTTTATGTCATCAAACGTGACCGAGATGGCCGCATCTCTTGGCATGCATTTGATCCAAGGTACATATGGGTCTGCTACTACTGTTTTCATTGACTGAAATTTTGTAGTTATGGCAGCAGATTATCCCCTGGTCTGGTCATGTTCAGTCTTCTCATCTCTGGTTCCAAAATGCTTCCTGCTGCTGAATTGCAGAATTTTGACTTATAGAGCACACTTGAGGTAGTAGTAGTTAATTGGTATCTGCACTACCTATACTCTCAGATCATTCAATCCAAGTCCTCACCAGTACAGATCTCATAGTGGTAAGCTGTGGATTCAGGTACCAGCTCTGGCAGCCATTGCCACCTGTGCCAGTTGAGTACTCCGAAGCTCTTGGCTTTGGTTGTGCAGTACTCAGTGGTTGTAATCTGTACCTTTTTGGTGGCAAGGATCCAGTGAAGGGATCAATGCGCCGAGTGGTGTATTACAGTGCTCAAACAAATAAATGGCATCGAGCAAAAGGCATGCAGCGGCGGCGCCACTTCTTTGGCTTCTGTGTCATCAACAATTGCCTCTTTGTGGCAGGTGGAGAATGTGAGGGAGTCCAAAGATCCTTGCGGTCTGCTGAGATGTATGACCCAAACAGAAAGAAGTGGTGCTATATCTCTGATATGAGCACTGCTATGGTACCTTTTATTGGAGTTGTGTTTGGTGGCAGGTCAGCTTTGTCTTTCTTATGTGATAGCATTGCTTATGTTGTATTTTCTTTTATTATTCTCCTATCTGATTGTGTCAGTTGTTTGTTGGTTTTCCAGACTGTTAAATAATGCTTTTATGTATCATCACGCTACATTTTGTGAAAAGATATATAGACATATGATTGTCTTACCTGTGGGAGCTGAGGAGTTTATCTTCAAGTGACTTCCTGCTATTGGATTTCACTGAAGGCGCTCAATATTAATTAGTGCATCAGATTTTCCTGACCAGATTCTGGACATGGGGTGATAATTTTGAGTATCTATCCCAAGGTCATTTGCTAGATGTGAAAGCATCTAAATTTAGTCAAAATTTGTGGCAGGTGGTTTCTCAAGGGCCTAGGAACACACCGACAGGTGATGAGTGAGGTGTATGAGCCAGCCACTAATAATTGGTCCCCTATTTTCAATGGAATGGTGGCTGGCTGGCGTAATCCCTGTGTTGAGCTTCAAGGCAACCTGTATGCACTTGATTGCCGTGATGGGTGTAAACTGCGCATGTATGACAGTGACAATGATGCTTGGAGTCTCTCAGCAGATAGTAGGCTCCATTTGGGAGGCTCTCGAGCTATGGAAGCTGTTGCGATTGTGCCCCTGGGTGGCAAACTTTGCATTATCAGAAACAACATGAGTATCACCCTTGTTGACGTGGTGAATGCAGACATCCCTGAGAAACAGGGGCAATTGTGGGAGACAATTTCAGGAAAAGGGCAATTCAAGTCCTTTGTGACCAATCTATGGTCCAATCTTGCTGGTGGGAATCGACTAAAGTCGCACATTGTGCACTGCCAAGTTCTGCAAGCCTGAGAAGTCCATGGCTTGAAATTGTGTGTATCATTTATCTTATTCTTTCTTGCCTCTCTTAGTATCTGTCCCACGATTAGAATGTCAAACCACTGACTTTTCGCTGTGGGATAGATGCAGCAGCTGCCATTCCTGACTAGAATGTGTCTGTTGCCTTGGTCCCCAACATGTCAATGTGAGCTTGTCACCATTAAGTGTTTGGACCCAAATCTAGGTTTGGCTTATTACTGCATCTGGAAATTGAATCTGGCAGAAAGGTGCCAGAATCTACACATATTCTAAAAAGTTAATCATTGAATTATCTCTTTTTCCTGTCGTAACTCATAATGTGTGCAATGATGCTTGCTGTAGTTAGGTTGTTCAGATTCATCTCTATCTCTGGTTAGATTTTCTTATCTGGAAGGTTTGACTGGATTGCCAAGAAAAGGATTATTGCCTGCTTAGAGGACTTGAAAATCTGGTAAATGTAGGCAAGATCTTTATTGTTGTGATTTGTTACTAGTTTTCTTCCCTGGGTATAACTGGGTTGAACTTGGAACGTGCTTTGGTTGGCCAGCCTTTAGGTGTGTCATGATAACCACCAAACAGCTGAGATGGCTTCTTGGAGTGAATTCATCAAACCAAGATCAATCTGATTTGAGCACATACAGGCACCTCTGACAACAGTCACCAAACTTGGGGGAAAGTTGCCTACACCTACTGTCAGGAACTGATAAAGCCAGTGGATAGTCATGGCAGCTTGTCACTGCTATTCTGCTGTTCATGATGAAGGTACACTCTGACACGCTTTTTGAGAGAGACTCTCCTAAGATCATGACTCATGGCTCTTGTAAGGTCTTTGCAATGTTACTTGAAGTGTTGTTGTGGATCTCTGCAATCTCAGAAATGCTGGATGGGCAATTAGGCTTCATACTTTATGAGTGATTCTCACAAGGTTATGACTGTACTCCTTGTCTTGTTACCTTGAAAGTGTTGTGGAGGTTTCTCTACAATCTCATAAGTATGAAAGGATTGAGTGTAAAGGATATAAGAGGATTCTTAGTGTTCTTCCATGGACACTTCTTAATATTTTCATCTTAGGAGGATTCTATGTATGCATTTTCATATTTTGTGCTGCAATTGATTATGAGGGATTAATATTCATCACTCCTTTGTACCTGTACCCATATTGAGAATCTTACACAACTTATACACCCTTACTGCCATGAGTTTGGGAGTTTTTTGAAGCCTATATGTGCCTAATATTCTTTTCAAATATATATATTTAGCCTTGCTTGGCTGTTATGGTAAAATGGATGCTGTACCGATGGTTGATGCTTGGTATTTATTTAAAAAAGGGGTTTGACAGGACCAATTTAAACATTTCAAGGTTTTTGTCCAATGTCTTCTTTATATTCTGAATTTATAGCTGTAACCCAATGGAGTGGATTGCTCTATATACTTTATATGTGTAGAGTTCAATTCTTGGAAAGTATGGCAGGGTGAGGTCAATTTTTTTGGGTTTTCCAACTTGTTCACTTGAGAATTATTTAACATTAATATGAAAGTATTGTATACCTGCCCAACATTGGATGATACATCCTCTGATGTTGGGTTTTCTGAAGAATATCAGAATGAAGGAGACCTCCTATTTTCGGCTTTTTGAAAATTTTCAAAGAACTAAAGCTTTTCATGAAATGATTTGCAAGAATTGGTGGTTTAGGATAGGTCCTTTGACCCAGTTTTAAAGCAGATTTAGAACCTTGGTTAAGGGTCAGAACCCGTAATATGATTTTTAAAAACTGCTGGTCAGGGGTCTGAATTGGTCACTTTGATTTTTAGATCAGGGGTACATAGACCTGACCTTCACTTGCCAGTTGTTTCTCTGAAAAAGAGAGGACTGCGCAACATTGGTCAAGACCTCACACCAAAACATGGCATGGTATATCCTTGCAACATGTTGGTATATCATTGTGCATGTTGGTAACATATATATGCAATTTTGTCCTCACGTATATCCTTGCAAGGATCCAAGTTGGTTTTATCTTCCAAATATCATTTTGTCAAAGGAAGATTTTATTTTACCTATTATTCAGTAATTCGTAATAGTAAAGTTTTCAATCATGTTATATAGTTTGATTAATTGTGTTGGGAAGTTCTTTCTTAAATCCACCCATTTCATTGTTGGTATAAGAAGTATGGTCATTTATTTCATTGTCAACTCTTTGAACATGAACACAAGTGATGTGCAAATAATGTGCATGACAATTTCTTATTGATGTGCATTGTTGTCCTGTATTCAGTTTTCATGGAAGCATTAAAGACAGTGTTGAAGATAGGATAGACCTAAGGATCCTAGGGTCAATTTTGCAATATTTGTGCAAATTTTAGTTCTAGGATGTTTCAAATTTCTATCAAATGATGAAGTAAGCAAGGTTCCCTGGATTTTTTTGGTCTATGTAAACTATTTGAGTTTTACATTGGATTAGATTGCTTGGATGTTTAAGTTAGAGATGGTGCGATGTTGGAGGTTTGTGAGTGTTGTTGATTGGAACAAGGAAGTGCATTTGAGTTTTGGGTCTATCCAAAGTGTTTGAATTTTCGCATCACATGAGATTGGTTCTTCTACATTTAATTAGTAAGAGATTGTGGGATGTTCATGGTGATGTTTGGACTAAGCATTGTGATGATGTTGGCCCACAATATTTCATTATTGTATTGTTTTGAAATGCAAAGATACATGATGCATTTATTTATTTTTGACCATATCTATGACCATAGGAGACAAAAGATTAAATTATCTTATTGCCATTCCCTAGAAATAAATTGTAGGGTGCATTAAAGTCACAAGTCCCAACCCATCAGCTCATAAAATCTTTCGCCCCCCCCCCCCTAATTAGTGTTTAAAAAATGCATGGATTTTTAGGTCTTACTGAAATTTCTGAAAATTGTATAACTAACCTTTTGCCTAATTTTTAAATGTTCAAGATTTTAAAATTTTAGACAATGTTCATAGATATCAAAATTAATATGATATAATTGATTGAATGTATCAGTTTTCTTGATTGGGAGAGAATTGATGCTCTTGATGTTGTTAATACGCCTTTACTAATAAGTGGTGAAGAACTTACATTACATATAACATTTCCATGAATTGAAATTTGCATGTGGTAGCTCATGATACCCAAGGCTAACTCTCTCTTCCAAGAGATGGTTGAGAATCTTGATAGAAAGCCAAATGAACATGGGATTGAAGGAGCAAATTTTGGCTTGTAACTGGACATGTTATTATTATGTATTTACTTAGCATATCTCTATGAAGTATTCACAACACTTTATTGATTTTATATAGTATTGTGATTTTATAGAGTGTTGAATTGAAGAATGTAGAGGCAAAGAGGTAGTAGGATAGAGAAGCCCATCACCAAACACAGGTCAATCAATGAACATCCACCTAGTGCAATAGCTTGCCTATGTTAGGACAAAACAAATTTTATGGGTGTTCACCTTTTAACCTATCACCAAATGTTGCATTGAAAATAATTTCTTGAAATTTTTTCATATTGTTGATTATCCATCAAGTTTTAGTGTTTGATATTAGGGATTTGGTTGCCATATTTGTAAAAAAATTGAATAAATTTACAAGGGACCCGTTTGATGATGGGTGATTAGCTAAATTTCATTATGGAAAGGGGGAAACATGAGGTACTTTCAATGTTTGGTTATAGGGAAAAATTGGGCTAGTTTTTCAAAGGCCCCATGTTTGGTGTGGAAATAAGAGCTTGGTGATAAGCAATTGGACTAAATTGTACAAGGAGAAGAAGTTTGGTGATGGGGTTTGTAGGTCATGTTAAATAGCACATAATTGACAATAGACAAGGATTAAGGTTTACAAAAATCCAATGGATACTCAAATCTTACACATTAATTGGGGAAACCTTTTTAATTTTCCCCCAATTTTGTGCACATCCCATTCCCACCAAAAACTAAAAGCATCAAATTCACAAGGCAATGTTGTAAATTTGCATACACAATTGATTTTTACAAGAAAATAAACAAAATCTTTTCAATACCAACTAAACAAAACAAGGCCAACACCTTTTTAAGGAGGAGTACCAAAAACTTCTTGGTGGTATTGGTTCAAGCATAAATATCCTAAACTTAACATTTGTCAGATTAAAGGAGTAAATATTAATAGAGTTCAAGCATTGACAATCCAATCATTCTAAACTTTCTACCAAAACCTACGGTCCCTATCCAAGCACAATTATGCTCCATATCATATATTTGGAATTTTAATGAAATAGGCATCCAAGCAAAAAGATAGTCAAAAGCTAGGGTTTTGGCAAAACAAGGTTCTCATCAAGTATATAACATCATTCCCAAGTCCAAGGAATGGTTGACTATTGATTACGTCACTAATGCAATAAGGACAACATTGCCAAACTTTTACATTTTCAAAGGAAAGAGGACATGAAATGATTATATTCAATTTTGCAAATTAGGGACCAATATGGCTATGTAGTCAAAAGCATGGATGATTGCATCTTTTTTCAAAGAATTTCTCTTTTTCTTCAAAAGGTGAATACTAAGTGGAATCTTTTTAATAAATAAACATCTATTCATCTTTGATGGCCATGGATCCCATGTCACCTTTGAGGCAATTGAACAAACATAAACATTTGGGTTGAATATGGTTATCTTACCTTCACATACAACCCATGCATTGCAGCCTTTGGACATAGCTTGCTTTAAACTTTTCAAGATTGCTTTTAGAAAAGAAAGAGACATAACAATGATCAATAAGAATTACATTGAACTAAAAAAAATAGTTTTGATAGGATGGGTGGACAAAACATTAGACCAAAAACTTTGAAGAAAAAATATCATTTCAAGGTTCAAAAGTAAATGGATTTGGCCATTGGTTCTTAAAGCCATGGATGAACGAACAAGAATTAGTAATTTATATATAGTAATGAATCAGATTGGAGAAAAGTAAAATCATGATTATCAATCAAATCAAGAGGAGGATGGGGAGATGGAATGGGTATAACATAATGTTGCAAAAGAGCTAATTAACATAACTTCAATTGTAAAACCTACAATTCATGAATCTATGCATAATAGTAGGGTTCAAGATGAACTTAGGTATTACGTGGACATGCTTATTATTCTACAATTACTAACCTTGAATTTGTCTCTTTAATAGACAATTTGGTTGAAATCTTGGAACAACCTTTAGTAGATGTGGGAGTAGAATGTAGAATCCCAAAAACTTAGGAAGCAATTAGTAGGTAGTAACTTGTTGGCATTACCTTGTTCCTTGCAAGAAGGACTAGTGGAAGGGAACCATTAATTGATTATTCATAGAATCATGTTATGACTTTAGAAAAGTACTTGACCATTATACAACGAAAGGCAATGGATAAGGAGGTGGCAAAACATATTAAAAAAACAAGAAGGAAGGAAAAGCAAAACAAACAAGTTAGAAAGGTAGTAACGACAATGATTGCAATGGAATGGGTAGCTGAAAGGGAACTTACTAGATAGCAATGAGTTACTACCTTCATTACAACTTGGTCGTTTATAAAATATAAAAAAAAAAAGATAAATTTCACTACAATTTCAAAGAAGGAATGCGAGTTCACCTTCTTGGATATAGAGGTGTGAACTTGGGTTGGATGACAAATTTTCAGAAATAAGTTCGATAGCAAATTAGGATTCAATTGCAAAAGAGGGGGGGAGTTGCAACATCTTTGCTACAACCTAAGGGAACAAACAATTAAGAGGAATAAAAAGGAAGAACAAGTTTTAGTGCTTAGTGAATTAGAATAGGATAATAGTTGGGGGGGGGGGGGGGGGGAAAAATTTTAAAAAAAAAAAAATAAAAAAAATGGGG
>Ga0116231_10007094_pt1 | contig 20819 bp, 20 predicted proteins | sample S1TSphgellanicum_2_FD_89695 | JGI IMG/M metagenome (GOLD analysis project Ga0116231, IMG submission 89695) | Host-associated microbial communities from peat moss isolated from Minnesota, USA - S1T2_Fd - Sphagnum magellanicum MG | ecosystem: Host-associated > Plants > Peat moss > Unclassified...
GCCGCACATGCCGGCATCCGACTGGAAGGCGGTGCCGCCTTCCATGATATGGTGGTCGGCGGACGGCAGATGCGTATGCGTGCCGACGACGGCGGAGACGCGGCCGTCAAACGAGTGGGCGTAGGCCATTTTCTCCGAGGTTGCCTCGGCGTGGAAATCCGCAAAAACCGCCTGCACGGTGACGCCGAGCCGGTGCTTGCCGAGCAGCTCGGCGGTCATGCGGAACGGGTCGTCCGTCAGCTCCATGTAGAGCCGCCCCATGGCTTGCAGCACCAGCGCGCGGCGGCCATCCGCCAGATCCACGGCGACGGACCCGTGGCCGGGACTGCCGGGCGGGAAATTCAGCGGGCGGATGAGACGCGGGTGGGTTTCGATGTAGGCGGCGAGTTCGCGCCGGTCCCAGGCGTGGTTGCCGAGTGTGATCACATCGGCACCGGCGGCGAACAGCGCATCGGCCATGGCCGGCGCGAGCCCAAAACCGTGGCTGGCGTTCTCGGCATTCACGATGACGAGATCGGCGGCGAGCGTCTTGCGCAAATTCGGCAGGGCCGCGCCCACCGCATCGCGGCCGGCACGGCCGACGATGTCGCCTAGAAAGAGTATGCGCATGGGGTCAGGGGTCAGCCATCAGGAGTCAGTCGTCAGAGGACGGGATGATGACGCCCGCTTCCGTGACGATGGCATCCAGCGGATGGTCATGCGGCTCGTGGGGCAAATTTGCAACCTGCTGGGCGGCGTAGGCGAAGCCGAGCGCGGGGCAGCCGGGGTAGAGCGGCAGGGTGCGGTCGTAATAGCCGCCGCCATAACCGAGGCGCCGGCCGCTTGCATCGAACGCCAGCAGCGGCACAAGGAACAGTTCGGGCGCGATGACCGGTCCATCGGGCCTGAAAGTGCCAAATCTTTCGGCAAGCATGACGCTATCGGGGCGCCACTGCCGGAATATCAGCGGATTGCCCCGCGGCGTGGTTTCCGGAAGTGCCACAGCAAACCCACGCCCGTACAGCGTATGCAGCAGCGGCCGCAGATCGATCTCGCCCGGCAGAGGCCACACGCCAGCAATGATGGTCGCGGGCCGAGCCAGGATCGCGTCGAGCAACCGGTCCAGAAGAGCAGCCTCCTGCGACCGGTCACACTGGCCGCGTTGCGCCAGAGCCGCCGCCCGAAGCGCCCCTTTCTGAAGACTGACAACTGACAACTGTAAACCGAATCCGAAGTGCGGGGCCGCCGTAGCCGTTGGTGTCTCACCCTCCCAGAGCCTGCGTTTGCAGGTGGGCGCCAGGTACCGTGACCAGGATCACGACAGAGCCAGCTCCCTGGAGGATGCGTATCGGCCCCGGGGATGAATTACCTGACGCGCCCAGCAGCTCCGCCACTCTTATCTAGGTGCTCTCGAGGCCCGCTGCAATCTCTTCCGCACGATCGGCCAGTTTTGCCAGGCGCCGGCGGGTCTGCGCCTCCGTGTGCGGCAGTTTGGACAGTTCGGATTTCATGTTGGCGAGCATCAGGCGCGTGTCGTGCAGCTCATCGGCCATGAGCAGGGCCGCCAGCACCAGCAGCCGCGCCTCGCCGCTCTGGCTGCCCAGGGATTTGATGCTGTCGATGCGGCTTTCCACCTCGGCTGCCATGCTGAGCAGATGCTGCTCCTGCCCGTCGTCGCAGCCGACGACATAGGCGTAGCCGTTGATTTTTATGGTGAGCTGCGCCATCGGTTGTTCCTGTTCTGGTCCGAGTCGGTGACCCAGTATAAAATTTTTGCTACGCTTGGCCCAGAAGTCCGCGCAATTCCTCGATCAGCACATCCAGCCGCGCTGCCAGCTCGCGCGTGTCGATCGCCGGTGCGGCCGGCGCCGGCACCCGGGCCGAGGCACGGGCAATACGTTCGAGCGCCGCTTCGAGGCGGCTGGCCTCGTCCGCCCCATCCTGAGACAAGTGGTGCAACTCCATTGTTGAGGCAAATCCCGCCGGACGCGGGGCGCCTGGCACTTGACGACCTCGTATAGAGAAAGCCCGCAGGCGTTTGAAGGTCAAGCATGCTCCCCCCCGCCGTCGTGATCCATGGAGTTGCGCACGCGCGGGCGGCACTGGCGCCGGGGCGGCCGGTGACGCTGCTCTCCGCACCTGGTGCCGGGGTTTACGCCGGCGTCGGCTGGTGGCGGGCGCTCATCGCGGCTGCTGCGCCGCCGCCGGGGACGCCGGATGTGCTGGATTGTGCCGCCTCGCCCGGCCGCGCCCTGGAAGCGCTGCGCGGTGGCCAGGCGCTGCTCATTCTGCGTTGTGTGCCCGGCGTGTGGCAGGACATCGAAGAGCGCGCCGCACGCCAGGGTGCACGCTTGCTTGATGAGCGCCCCCCTGCCCTGGACCTCGCCGGCCGGGGAGCCGACAGGCGCCTCGCTGCCTGGCTGACAACTGGCAACTGACAAGCGACCGCTGCTATGATGCGCCGCATCACGCGCGCTGGAGGCCAAGATGGAGATTACGCAAAAAGTCCGGACCATTCTCGACTGGTACGAGAGCGACAATCCCGGCACCAAGGGCAACCTCGTGCGCATGCTCATGCAAGGCAAGCTCGCGGGCACCGGCAAGCTCGTCATCCTTCCCGTGGACCAGGGGTTTGAGCATGGCCCGGCGCGCAGTTTTGCCGCCAACCCGGCCGGCTACGACCCGCGCTACCATTTTCAGCTCGCCATCGATGCCGGCCTGTCCGCCTACGCCGCTCCGCTCGGCATGCTGGAAGCCGGCGCGTCGCATTACGCCGGGCAGATTCCGACGATTCTCAAAATGAACTCGTCCAATTCGCTGGCCACCGAAAAAGACCAGGCCGTCACCGCCTCCATCGCCGACGCGCTGCGCCTGGGCTGTTCGGCCATCGGCTTCACCATCTATCCCGGCAGCGAATATTGCTTTGAACAGATGGAGGAACTGCGCGAGCTGGCCGAGGAAGCCAAGGCCGCCGGCCTGGTCGTGGTGGTCTGGAGCTACCCGCGCGGCCCGCTGCTGGACAAGGCGGGCGAGACCGCGCTCGATGTCTGCGCCTACGCCGCCCACATGGCCGCCCTCGCCGGCGCCCACATCATCAAAGTCAAACCACCGACCGACAAGCTGAGCCTGCCGGCCGCCATCAAAGTGTATGAGGAACAGCACATCCCCCGCGCCACCATGGCCGAACGCATCGCCCATGTGGTGCAATGCTGTTTCGCCGGCCGTCGCCTGGTGGTGTTCTCCGGCGGCGACAATGTGAAGGACACGGATGCGTTCATCGCCAGCATCCAGCAGATCGCCGACGGCGGCGCATCGGGCGCCATCGTCGGGCGCAACAGTTTTCAACGGCCTCGGGAAGAAGCCTTGGCCATGCTGGCCCGGATCGTCGATATATACAAAAAAGCCTAACGCGCAGGGTGGGCTGCATGCAGCCCACCACCACGCAGGAAAGAACGCCGTAGGATGGGTCTTGACCCATCACTTCGAGACGCCCGCCGCATTTTGCGGCGCGCAATGATGGGTCAAGACCCATCCTACGGATTCTCAGCCTTGGCAGTTACGTTCTTTTTTGAAAAAAAGAACCAAAAAACTTTTACAAATTAGGCCGCGCGTTGGAGCGACATTTCTGACCAGATCGCAGACAAAGCGCCGACCAGATGCTCAATGTCCGCATCTGTGTGCACGGGCGACGGCGTAATCCGCAAACGCTCCGTCCCACGCGGCACGGTCGGATAATTGATCGGCTGCACGTAAATATTGAACTGCTCCATCAGCCGGTCGCTGATCTGCTTGCACAGCGTGGCATCACCCACGATCACCGGCACGATATGGCTCGGGTTCATCTGATGCGGCACCCCCACCTCATCGAGCCGCCGGCGCAACTGCGCAACGCGCTGCTGCTGCGCCGCACGTTCCACGCCGCTGACCTTAAGATGACGAATGCTGGCAAGCGCACCCGCCGCAACCGCCGGCGGCAATGCCGTGGTGAAAATAAAGCCGCTGGCAAAACTGCGCACGAAATCGATCAACGGCGCGGACCCGGTGATATAGCCGCCGATAACGCCAAAACCCTTGGCCAGCGTGCCTTCGATCACACTCAGCCGGTCCGTAATGCCTTCACGCTCGGCGATCCCGCCGCCGCGTGGACCATACAGGCCGACGGCATGCACCTCGTCCAGATAGGTCATGGCATTGTGCTTGTCGGCCACATCGCAGATTTCCGCGATGGGCGCGATGTCGCCATCCATGGAATAGATGGATTCGAACATCACCAGCTTGGGCGCGTCCGGGTCGAGTTGCGCCAGGCGGCGATCCAAGTCCTCGGGGTCGTTATGGCCGAAGATGACGATCTTCGCGCGGCTGTGGCGTGCACCTTCGATCATGGAGGCGTGGTTCTTCGCGTCCGATAGAACAACGCAACCTTCCATGCGCGAGGCCAGTGTGCTGAGCGCGGCCCAGTTGGACATATAGCCCGAATTGAACAGAAGTGCCGCATCTTTCTGATGCAAATCGGCCAACTCCTGTTCGAGCAGCACATGATAGTGGTTGGTGCCCGAAATATTGCGCGTGCCGCCGGCCCCTGCCCCGCAGCTATCCAGCGCCTCATGCATGGCCGAAATCACCGTCTGATGCTGGCCCATACCCAGATAATCGTTGGAGCACCATACGGTGACTTCATCGTCGCAATTGCGGTCCGCCCGCATGTGCGTGGCGCGCGGAAAACTGCCAGCCTGGCGTTGCAAATTCGCAAACACGCGGTAGTTGCCGGCGGTGCGCAGACCGTCCAGCTCCCGGCGAAAGAAACTCTCATAATCCATGGACTGCCTCCTGGGTAGAGTAAGAAAGAAAGGCCTTCTTTTTTGAAAAAAAGAAGCAAAAAACTTTTGATCCTAAAGTCGCATGCCTGGATCAAGCACTCAGCCAAATTGATAAAAGTTTTTTGGTTCTTTTTTTCAAAAAAGAACATCTTTCTTATCTAATCTTACTACGCTGCAACCGGCCGGGTAACCTGCTGCGCTGGCGTATGGTGATGCGGCAAAGGCTCCACGCGGCCGCAACGCCGCAGCCACCAGCCCCAGATCCGCGCAAACGGCAAAGGCAGAACAAGGAACCAATGTTCAATCACGCCAAGCGCCATCATGGTGATCAGAAAACTCAGCCCGGTCGCGCGGAACACACTGACGCCGGGCACCGCCGCCCGCTGCACAAGCACCATGGTGATCCAGGTGCCAATGGCGATGGACACGGGAAACAGCGCGTTCATCGGTCGGCGCCTCATAAAACTCTTCAGAAACATCAGTTGCTTCGGGAGAAACTCCTCGTTCAAATTTCGCACGCCCAGGAACACATTGAGTTTAGAGCTTTGCCGCATACCCCATAATATCATGAACGTCCACATGCCCACCTGATTGGGGCCGCCGCGCGTCACCCAGAGCACGGCCACGGCCGAGATGATGATCGCAATTTCATGATCCAGACATGCCTGTATGCCATGCCCGAAATGCGCCCATCCGCTGCACCCGCGCGCACAGCCGGTGCGGCGCGGGCCGGTAACAAAACCCATGAAGAACGCCATTTCGTGCCAGCCCCACACCAGCACGCCGTAGGTGAAAGCCGCGTAGGCGCCTGAAGGCGTCGCCACCGCGCTGCTCACCCCAAGCCGGTAGAGCGAAATCCCCGCCACCAGCGTGCCGGCCGCCATGCTCCAGCGGAAGGTGCGCTGCGGCAGATTATTCAGATAGACGATAACCCCGGTGCTGATCCACCAGACGAACAGACCATAGAGCGCCGGGTATAAAAACAGGGACATCCGCGCACGGCCCTACCACGCAAGCGCCATGCGCACCCGAGCGGGCAGCGCATTGGTTTTCGTCGGCAGCAGATACATGCGTATAAAAGTGACGCCCGCCGCACCGGTCAGCACAAGATTCTTCAGCTTCCCGATCAGGCCGCCGCGCGCACGCGCCGCAGCCTTCGCCTGAGTAATCGTCCACATACGGTCGAGCCCACGCGCGAAGGCCGGATTATCCAGATCGAGTTCGACCGGGAATACCTGCCGGCAAATCTCGCTCGTGATGCGGAAAACCTTGAAATCATACTCGGTGGGATCGACGCCAAGCGATGCATGGAACACCGGCCGCGCATGATCGCGCACATACATGGTGGCGAACACAGCGAGCAGAAAGAATTTGATCCAGAGCTTGTTCGCGCCTTGCAGAAGCTTCGGGTTGGCGCGCATCAGCAGTGCGAATGCCTCGCCGTGGCGGAATTCGTCCGCGCACCAGTTTTCGAACCAGCGGAAAATCGGGTGGAACTCCCGCTCCGGGTTGCGCTGCAAATGCCGGAAAATCGAAATATAGCGTGCATAGCCGATCTTCTCCGACAGATACGTCGCATAGAAGATGAATTTCGGCTGGAAATACGTGTATTTCTTCGTTTTGGTCAGGAAGCTGAGATCAACGCCAACACCGAAATCCTTGAGCACGTCGTTGATGAAACCGGCATGCCTGGCCTCGTCTCTGGCCATCAGCGCAAAGAGGTCGTGGATGTCCCCCTCGGCGATGCGCTTCTTGATTTCCGCGTAGAGCACGCAGCCGGAAAATTCGGCGGTCACCGAGCTGACCAGGAAATCCAGAAACTCCGCGCGCAGCTCGGGCGGCATGGTGGAGAGGTCGCGGTCGAACAGCTCGTTGCGCGTGAAATGGGTTTTGTTAGTATCGCGCTTGAGTTCGGCGATGAGCTCGTCCCACTCGGCACGCACCGGGAAGATGTCGAGCCGCTCCATGGCGGCGAAATCAGTGGTGTAGAAACGCGGGCTCAGCACCGTATCCTGCTGCGCCAGGCGGGTGCTTTCATTGATAGCCGCGGCGCGGGCTTCTAGCGACATGGGTCAGCTCCTTGCCAGGTGTTTTGGCTGCATTTCGGATTCCGCGATGGGCTGGAACCCGACTTCGTAAAGCTCGGTGAGTCCAAAGATCTGGGAAAACTCGGTCCACATCCTGCGCAGCAAACCGGCTTTGATAACAGTCGCCGTGCGTCGGCACACCACATGTTCGCCGAACGCCACGGTCGGTGCATCATGCACCACCACCTGGTCGCCCGGCTGAATATCGACACCGTCGGGCACGGCATGGGCGTGGAAACTATGCTGCGTCTGCTCGATATCGACGTCGCAGCCAACCTCCAGCGTCTGTCCGCCAAACAGGTTCATGACGTGTAGAGCGACGGTGAGAGAAGCGCGCCAAAAATGGCTTCATTTGCCGTGCCGAACGCCTCGATATCCACATGCCGGCCGGTGGACGGATCGAACAGGATCAGCCGCCCGTCCGACCATGAGGTCAGCCGGAAGGGCAGGAACTCGCCTAACCCATTCATATGCCGGGTGCGCGCAAAACCACGCAAGGTTCCGCGCACGAAACCGTTCTGCCCAGTCATGACCTGGATGGTCTTGTTGTTCGCCGCATTGACGATGACCACCGCACCGTCGGCGCGGTCTTCGAACATCAGCTCGCGTTCGGCAACCAAGGTGGCTGTGGGCTGCATCTTCCCGTCGCCGGAAAGGCGGCCGGCAATGGCGGCGAGCAGCGACAGCCCTATCACCGCGCCTGCGCCGAACAAGGGCAGCCGCGGAAAATAGTCCCGGCGGGCGCTGTTGGTTGGCATGATCACCCTCCCTTTCCGTCAGGCCGCAGCAGCGGCTGAGGTGCGGATCGTAGCACCGGCAGCGCGTGGCGCAACCGCTTCCACCGAGACCGCCATGGAGGCCGACGCCGCCAGCGCACGCGACAGCAATTGCGCCACCTGCACAGCATTCTCAACGCCGCGGATCATCGGCTCCGGCCGCTTAATGCGCCACGGCCGCACATTCGGCCACATCGCAAGATAGGCCAGCTTCTCGCCCGGCATCAGTTGCAACGGAATATCACCGCTGCCATCCGCGTGAACATTTAATGCAGCACCGCCGATCTTCGCGAAGGGGATGTTAAAAGACATCGGAAATGCCACGCCGAAATGCATCACCACGCGGCGGTTGGTCACCGTATAGACCGTGGTGCGCTGCATGAACCAGGCATAGACCGTCGTGAACGCCAACGGCACCAGCGCAGCGCCCGTCATGCGCGCCGCCGATATTGCAATCGCCACGCCCGCGTCGCCATTGCGCCACTCGCTGGCAATACACCACAGGATGATCAGCGCGAAATACGCGGCCACCAGGCGAACATGGAATACGCTGCGAACAACGACGCGCCACGAGGGCGAGCCCTGCCAGATGATGCGCTCGCCTTCGGGTAGTCTGGCTGGTAGGGCCTGGGTTGCCATGATGCTGGCTCCTAAGAAAGAAAGTAAGAAAGCAGTTCTTTTTTGAAAAAAAGAACCAAAAAACTTTTATCTGTTAGAGGAGCGGTTTTAGGCGGTCGGGGGTCGCGTAGAGGATGCCGGCGGCGTAGTAGGCCATGATTTTTTCCTCCTCCAACAAGGTTACCGACTCCGGGGACTTTGTCGCGGGCACGTCAGAAAATTGCGCGCCTAGGATGAAACTGACATGCACTTCGCCCCGGCTCTTCTTGATATCGCCGAAATTCATCGGCAGCAGCACATTGCGTCCACCGAACGCAGGATCGAGTGTTATTTCAAGATATCTGATGAGGACTTCCGAACGGTCAACCCAGCAATCCGAAATTTTGCCAGCGATCACGCCATCCGCACCAACCACCGACATCCCGCGCGGATCGGGATCCTCCCAGGCCAGAAAAAAATCGCCGGCCGCACGCAACGGCACGATCTTGGGCAGCCCGTCGTCAAACGCGACGTCCGGAACATCCGGCCGATCCGCCCATGCGCCAGGACCCATGTTGGCCAGCATCGGATTGCCGACCGGATCGAGCGGCGCACCGGGGAAATTGTCCGATGCCGTGCCGTTCGCTTCGACGAAGGCTTCATCGCGCGGCGCATAGCGCACAGTGCCGTCGTGCATGTGAAAAGCCTTCGGTGCCGGCACGGGCGGAAAGCCCTCCGCCACGACCTCACCCGTGCGGCTGTTAATCAGCGGATACCCCTCCCGCTTATTTTCGCGGTGCAGGTAAATCACCAGCCCTGCAAAAAACCCCCAGAACACGTAGAGCGTAAGTTGAGCGACGTCGATGTAGCCGGTGATGGCGCCGATTTGCATGATTAGAACCTTTCAGAGCAAGGCTGGATTGCTGGAAAAATCAGACGCACTAAGAAGCAAAGCGTCCGTTCGTCTGGCAGCCGAAACTGGCGCGCTGGCCAGCGGACCCAGCGCGATAAGTGTGGCAAAGAGCAGTCCGATTTCGATGAGATACACGGCCCCGTAGCCGGTTGCGGAATTGGCCAAGGTCGCGCCGAAATCCTCGCGCATGGCAAGAAGGCTGACACCGTCACGGATCAACCCGCCGGAGGCCACCGCTATACCGGCGGCCGAGGCCTGCACCGCGCCCCAAATTCCCAATGCGAGTCCGATCTGGCCACGCCCGGCAACCGCCATCGCCGCCGTCAATGTGCAATGGCCAAACAGGCCGGCGCCCAGCCCGATCAGCGCAACACCCATGCCGAACAAGACGACCGATCCGAAGGGGGCCGCAAAAACCAGCGACGTAAAGGCGACCAGCCCGATGAGCGCGCCGACGGCAGCGAGCCGATAAGGATCGAAGCCACGGCCTAACAGTTTGGCAGCCGTGCCGAAACCAAACAATCCGCCGGTGGCGAGCAGTGCCGTCAGTACGGTAGTCGCGCTCACCGAAAGATGCAGCACCTGACCACCATAAGGCTCCAGCAGAATATCCTGCATGCTGAAAGCCACCGTGCCAAAACCCAGCGCCACCAGGCGGCGGCGCGAACGGCCGCCCTGATCGAATTCTCGCCAGGATTGCATGAAACTCGGCCGCGGCAAATCACGCGATGTCAGCGCCGGATTACGCGCCTCCTGCTTCCACAGCGCCGCGCCATTGAACAGCACGGTAAGAACCGCCGCACCTTGAATGGCCTTGATCAATTTCAATTCGCTGAACGGAGCGAGCACCCAGCCGAACCAGAGCGCGCTGGCCACCATGCCAAGCAGCAACATCATGCACAGCAGCGCGACGACCTGCGGATGTTTTTCAGGCGGCGATAAGTCCGTGGCGAGTGCGAGGCCGACTGTTTGCGTTGTGTGCAATCCTGCGCCAACGAGCAGGAATGCCAGACTGGCCGCAATCTGCCCGACGAGAATGGGGCCGGTCGTATCACCGGAAAGGATGATGAGCGCAAAAGGCATGATGGCGAAACCGCCGAACTGGATCAGCGTGCCCATCCATAAATAAGGCACGCGCTTCCAGCCTAGCACCGAGCGATGATTATCGGACTTGAAACCAACGACGGCGCGGAACGGCGCGAACACCAGCGGCAGCGACACCATGACAGCAACGAGCCAGGCCGGTACGCCAAGTTCCACGATCATCACGCGGTTCAGCGTGCCGATGAGCAGAACCGCTGCCATGCCAACCGAGACTTGGAACAGCGACAGGCGCAGCAGACGACTCCATGGGAGTTCCGCGGTAGCGGCATCGGCAAACGGCAGAAAACCAGGCCCGATCTGGCCCCATTTCAAGGCGAGACGTGCGTTGAGACGCTTGGCGCGCTGCAGCGGAGCGCCGCTCATGCGCGCACCATTTCCAAAGCCTGAGATTTATAAAAACCGCTGGAGACAAACTCGGATCGGCACTGCCGCCAACCCGCGAGACCGGGGTCGGCTACCAGCCGGCGCGAAATCGCAGCGGCGCCGACAGGTTCGATCGCCGGCGCACTGTCGCCGCGTGGAAACAGGCGGCCGACGGCATGCATGGTGCTGAGCATGAGCGTGCGCGGCGCAAAGGTGAACAGCAGCGCGCTGTCGGTGCGCGCCGCAAGCGCCGCAACCACGCGCGCCATATCCGGCGCCTTGTAATGGATGAGCGAGTCCATGCCCACGGTGTAATCGAATTTGCCGGGGCCGGTGTCAGTCATGTCGCCAACCCGAAAATCGATGCGGCCGGCGCCAAGATCGCGCGGCATACGGTCGGCCGCGAGTTTGACCAGTGTGGCCGACAAATCAGTGGCCGTAACATGCGCGCCGCGGCGTGCGGCTTCCACGGCGAGTGCACCCGTGCCGCAACCAGCATCGAGCAGGCGCGCACCACGCAAATCCTCCGGCAACCAGGAGAGCAGCAGCGCGCGCATCCGGTCGCGGCCGGCGCGGACCGTGGCGCGTATCCCGCTGACCGGTGCGTCAGATGTCAGGCGCGCCCAGGCTTCGACGGCGGTGCGGTCGAAATAGGTTTCGAGTTCGCCGCGGCGGGCAAGATATGTCGTGCTCATCATTCGTATCCGAGCAATTCAAAAATGTCCCGGTCTTTTAACGGTGATCCGTTGAGCGGTTCCGTGCCAGCCCAAAGCGAGGCGGCGAGCCGCAAATATTCCAGTTTTACCCGCTCAAGCTCCGGGGACGACTCCATTTCAAAGAGTGTGGATTTCTTCAACCGGCTGCGGCGGATCACATCGAGGTCAGGAAAATGCGCCAGCGTGGAGAGGCCCGTCGCTGCATTATAGCGGTCCACCTGGTCGGTCGCGGCACTACGGTTGCAGATGACGCCGCCGAGCCGCACATTATAGTTTTTTGATTTTGCCTGAATGGCCGCCACAATGCGGTTCATGGCAAAGATACTGTCGAAATCGTTCGCGGCCACAATCAGCGCGCGGTCGGCGTGTTGCAGCGGTGCGGCAAAGCCACCGCACACCACATCGCCGAGAACATCGAAAATCACCACGTCGGTTTCTTCGAGCAGATGGTGCTCTTTGAGCAATTTGACCGTCTGACCAACGACATAGCCGCCGCACCCAGTGCCGGCCGGAGGGCCGCCCGCTTCGACGCACATCACGCCATTGTAACCTTGGAAGACGAAATCCTCGACGCGCAACTCTTCCGAATGAAAATTCACCGTTTCCAGAACATCGATCACCGTCGGTTGAAGCTGCTTGGTAAGCGTAAAAGTCGAATCGTGCTTCGGATCGCAGCCGATTTGCAGCACGCGCTTGCCGAGCTTGCTGAAAGCGACGGAAAGATTGGACGAGGTCGTACTCTTGCCGATACCCCCCTTGCCATAGACGGCAAACACTTTGGCGGTACCAATTTTCACGTTCGGGTCGAGTTGAACCTGAACACTGCCTTCACCGTCGCCACGCTTTGGCAGCAGATTGGTGCGGGGGCGATCGAGAACTGCGGTGGTCATGCGGCCATCTCCACGTTTATGCCTTCGAGCCGGTCTTCGAGCTCTTCGCCAGCACGGCGCAGGGCTTCCAAAGTTGCGTCATCGGGCGACCAGTATTTGCGCTCATGCGCTTCGATCAGTCGGTTGGCGATCTTGGCCGATGCCTTGGGATTCAGTGTCGCGATACGCTCCCGCATATCGTCGTCCAAAACATAGGTTTCTGCAAGCTGTTGATACACCCAAGGAGAAACTTCTCCCGTAGTGGCCGACCAGCCCAGCGTATTAGTAACACACGCATCGATTTCGCGCACGCCTTCGTAGCCGTGCTTGAGCAAACCTTCATACCATTTGGGGTTCAGCGCCCGCGTGCGCGTCTCCAGCGAAACCTGTTCATTCAGCGTGCGCACCACGCCATCACCGCGAGTCTGGTCACCGATATAGACCGAGGCTGCTGACCCGCCACGCGCTCGGCGCACCGCGCGCGTGATGCCGCCCAGCGTGTCGAAATAATGGTCAACCGTAGTGACGCCGAGTTCGATGCTGTCGAGATTCTGGTAGGTGATATCGACGCTGGAGAGAACATGGCCGAGAAGCTTGGGTTGTTTTTGCGGGGCGCCATCAACGCCGTATGCAAAACCTTTGCGCGAGACATAGGCGTCCGCGAGTTCATCCTCATCCGTCCAGACGCCGGCGCCGACCATCTGATTCACGTTCGAACCATAGGCGCCATCCGCATTCCCGAACACGCGCAGCGCGGCTTGCGCCATGTCGCCGCCGTGCTTGGCCTGATATTGCAGCGCGTGGCGGCGGATGGCGTTTTGCGACAGCGGTTCGTCGGCTGACGCAGCCATAAGAGCGGCTTCGGCGAGCAGCTTGGTTTGAAGCGGCAAAAGGTCGCGGAAAATGCCTGACAGGGTCAGCACCACATCAACGCGTGGGCGTTTGAGCTCGCCCAGCGGTATGAGTTTCGCACCGGCCAGGCGGCCGTAACTGTCGAAGCGGGGGGCGGCGCCCATGAGCCAGAGGGCTTGCGCAATCGGGCCGCCTTCGGATTTCAGATTGTCGGTGCCCCACAAAACCATGGCGATGGTTTCGGGCACGCCTTTGCCGTCGAGCGCATGCCGTGCAAGCAAACGGTCGGCCTGGCGCGCGCCATCGAGGCACGCGAAAATGCTTGGCAGTTTGAACGGATCGAAGCCATGCAAATTGCGGCCGGTCGGCAGCACATCCATGCTGCGGACGATATCGCCGCCTGGTGCGGGGCGAACATAGCCGCCATCGAGCGCGTGAATGATGCCAGGCAGCTCATGGTCTTCGCCAAGCAGTCTGTCCATGGCCGCGCGGTGCACCGGCTCCTCGATGCCGGCCGCATCGAGCATCGCGGCGCGTTGCGGCGCGGCCGGCGGCGCACCGATCACATGCAAACCTTCGGGAATGAGCGTGTATTCGAGTTCCAGCAATGCGGCAGTAAGTCGAAGAATTTCGTGCTGTGCGCTTTCATCCCAGGCGGGCATCGCTTGTGCGAGATCGACGGTAGTCGCCTGCGCCTGAATGAGTTCGGCGAGATGATTGCGCTGATCGGAGTCCACTTCGGGTTCGAGCCCACGCCAACGGTCGAGCGAGGATTTCAGTTCGAGCAGACCGCGATACAGGCCGGCGTTAGCGACGGGTGGCGTGAGATAGGAAATCAGTACCGCACCAGCGCGGCGCTTGGCGATCATGCCTTCAGACGGGTTATTCGAGGCATACAGGTTGAAGTTGGGCAAATCGGCAATCAGCCGATCGGGCCAACATTTTTCCGAAAGGCCGGCCTGCTTCCCAGGCATGAATTCCAGCGCGCCATGGGTGCCGAAATGCAGGACCGCGTGCGCGCCGAAATCTTCGCGTATCCAGCGATAGAAGGCGGCAAACGCATGGGTAGGCGCGAAACCGCTTTCGAAGAGCAGGCGCATCGGGTCGCCTTCATAGCCGAAGGCTGGTTGCAGGCCGACGAACACATTGCCGAAATGCGCGCCGAGGACAAAAATATGGCGGCCGTCAGATTGCTGGCGACCAGGCGCCGAGCCCCAGGTGGCTTCGATGTCGGCAAGAAATTTCTGCGAGCGTACGTGCTGATCGGCGGCAATGCGAACGGCAACGTTGGCGTCCGCACCATAGGTTTGCGAATTCCCTTCGAGAATCCTCTGGCGCAGGGCATCGACTGAGTCGGGCACATCGACCGTGTAGCCACTGGCCTTGAGGGTGCGCAGAACATTGAGCAGGGATTCGAATACGGCGAGATAGGCGGCGGTGCCGGCAGCACCCGCATTCGGCGGGAAATTGAACAGGATTGTTGCAATCCTGCGTTTCGCCCGCTCGGTGCGGCGCAAGGTGGCAAGTTTCAGCACGCGGTCGGCGAGCATGTTGGCGCGTTCGGTGTGCGAAACCATGTTGCGGGCGCAGGTGGTGCCGTCGCATCCGGCGCAGGGGTTGGCGGTGTTGGCGCGGCCGCAGCGGCCACCAAAAGTCATCGGCAGCATGCCGCCGTCGAGCTCGGGAATGGCAATCATCATCGTCGCTTCGATCGGCAGCAGGCCGCGGGCATTCGCATCCCATTGTTCGACCGACTGGAATTCGACCGGATGCGCGGTGATGTAGGGCACGTCCAGCTTGCCAAGCAGTGCCTCCGCGGCGCGGCTATCGTTGTAGGCGGGGCCGCCGACGAGTGAAAAGCCGGTGAGAGAGATCACGGCATCGACGATAGCGACTCCGTCGCGCATGAAGAATTTTTCCACGGCTGGCCGCGCATCGAGGCCGCTGGAAAAGGCCGGAATGACGCGCAGGCCGCGGGCTTCGAGGGCCGAGATGACGCCATCATAATGGGCGGCATTGCTGGAAAGTATGTAGGAACGCAGCAACACCAGGCCAATGGTGCCTTTCGCGCCACCAAGCGGCAATTTCTCGATTTTTTCTGCGACTCGGCCGGGGATCCTTGGGTGGTAGAGACCGATGTCCGGGTATTCGATCGGCGGTGCGGCGCGAACGGTGGTGCGCAGGTGCAGGCGCGGGCCATCCGCAAAACGCTCGACCATCATGCGCATCAGATTGCCGAGATTTTCTTCGGATCCGGCAAGCCAGTATTGCAAGGCAAGAAAATAGGTGCGGACGTCCTGCGCGGTGCCGGGGATAAATTTCATCAGGCGTGGCAGGCGACGTAGCATTTTCATTTGCGACTGGCCGGCGGCTGCGGCACCTGAGCCCGGCTTGCCGCCGCGCAATTTTTTCAGCATGGCCATGGCGCCGGTCGCTTCGCGCGACATGTCGAACCGGCCCATGCGCGTGAGGCGGGTGATTTCGCCGGCCGACATGCAGCAGAGCATGGCGTCGCAGTTTTCGCGCTTCGCCGCGAGGGCGGGTTGCACCATGCGAATATGGTCTTCAAGGAACAGCATGGTGGCGATAACGATGTCACCCGAGGCAATATCCTGCAGGCACTGCTGCAGTGCCTGCGCATCACTGCCCCAGACATCGGCAGCATGGACAGCGAGATCGAGGCCCGGCAGGGATTTTTTCAGCGATACGGCAGCGCGTGAGGCAGCACCGGCCAGATTGCTGTCCATGGTGACGATGACCATGCGAATCGGCGTGTCGCGCATGGCGGTGTCAGCGGCCGAAATGGGCTTTGGCATCGTACAATGTGTCCAGCGTTATCGTTGTTATGGCGAATTGCTGTGCATATTTTTCCGTATTGCGCCGGGCCTTGCCGCGCACGAAGAAGGGGATTTTGCCGAGCTCTTTCTCCGCATCGCGATCCCAGACAAGTGTCGGCTTTTCGAGCACCATTGTGTCGGCAACAGGCGCCTCGATTATCTCGGGTTCAACATGGGCCCGCGATACACGGCGCTCGGTGGTCGCACCCAGATGAGAGGGTGCTGCGCCATCCGCAAATTCGAAATCGTCGCGGAACATGGCGACCAGATGTTCCTCCAGCCCCATCATCAGCGGATGGACCCAGCTATCAAAAAGCACATTTGCGCCTTCAAAACCCATTTGCGGCGAGTAGCGTGCCGGAAAGTCCTGCACATGCATGGGGGCGGAGATGACGGCGCAAGCAATGCCCAGGCGTTTGGAGATATGGCGCTCCATTTGCGTGCCGAGCACGAGTTCGGGGCGAAGTTCGGCGACTTTGGATTCCACCTCCAGATAATCGTCGGTGACCAAAGCCTCGACGCCATAAATCTTTGCAGCCTCGCGCACTTCGCGCGCAAATTCGCGGCTGTAGGTGCCGAGGCCGACAATTGTAAAACCCATTTCCTGGGCGGCGACTCGGGCGGCGGCGATGGCGTGGGTGGCGTCACCGAAGACGAACACACGTTTGTTTGTCAGGTATGTCGAGTCCACGGAGCGCGAATACCAGGGCAGGTTGCCTGGCGAGTCGGCGAGCACTGAAGAAGCGTCAATGCCGGCGAGGGCTGCGACTTCCTTGATAAAATCGCGCGTGGCGCCGATTCCGATCGGCACGGTTTTGGTGGATTTCTGCCCAAAACTGCGCGCAAGCCATTGCGCGGCCTGGCCGGCGATTTCGGGATAGAGCACGACGTTGAAATCCGCATCGCCGAGTCGCGCGATATCAGCCGGCGTGGCGCCGAGCGGTGCCGCGACATTCACGTCCACGCCGAGTTTGGCGAGCAGGCCAAGAATTTCGCGCGAGTCGTCGCGGTGGCGGAAACCGAGCGCGGTCGCGCCAAGCACATTGCAGCGCGGCCGTGTGCCCGGCGCGCGCACCGGGCGCGGGGTGCCTGGCAGCGGCACCGAGGGGCCAGCGAGGGCGCGGACGATTTGATAAAAAGTCTCGGCGGCGCCCCAGTTTTCCTTTTTCTGGTAGGCCGGCAATTCAAGCGCGACGACCGGAACGGGCAAATCAAGAGCACGCGCAAGTCCGCCCGGATCATCCTGGATCAATTCCGCCGTGCAGGATGCGCCGACGAGCATCGCGTCCGGCATAAAGCGCTCATAGGCATCGCGCGCCGCATCCTTGAAGAGTTGCGCGGTATCGCCGCCAAGATCGCGAGCCTGAAACGTGGTGTACGTCACCGGCGGGCGTTTGCGCAGACGCTCGATCATGGTGAAGAGCAGATCCGCGTACGTGTCGCCTTGCGGCGCGTGCAGCACGTAATGCACACGCTCCATGGCGGTGGCGATGCGCATGGCGCCGACGTGGGGCGGACCTTCATAGGTCCAGAGGGTGAGTTGCATGGCGCTACACCTGCAGCCGCATGCGGCGCACCAAAGGACGCGCGAATAATTCAGCCAAATCGCCGGCCTGATCAAAACCCTGGATGGGCGTGAACAGCAGCTCGATCGACCATTTGGTGGAAATGCCCTCCGACTCCAGCGGATTTGCCAAACCGAGCCCGCACACCACCAGGTCGGGCCGAGCATCACGGCAGCGGTCGAGCTGGCGCTCCACATCCTGGCCTTCGCTGAGCTGCGTGCCTTCGGGCAGCAGCGCCAGTTCCTCGGCGAGATGCTGGCGGTGCAAATAGGGTGTGCCGACTTCGATCAGCTCCATGCCAAGCTCGCGCGAGAGAAACCGGGCGAGCGGAATTTCAAGCTGGCTGTCGGGAAAAAGAAAAATGCGCTTGCCGGCGAGTTCGTCGCGGTAGCGGGCCAAGGATTGCTCTGCGCGGGCGCGCGGGCCGGCGATCGCTTCTGTCACGCGCGCAGATGGGATGCCGAAGGCGCGCGCCGCGGCTTCGAGCCAGGCCGTCGTGCCTTCGACGCCGAGCGGAAACGGGGCGGCGATGCGAGCAGCACCGCGCGCTTCCAGCGCCCGCGCCGTATCGGCCAGGAACGGCTGGGCCAGCAAATATTGCGTGTTCGCGCCCACTGCGGGCAGATCGATGGAGCGGCGCGGCGGCATGAACCGCACATCCGCAATGCCGATGGCGTTCAGCAACCGCGTCAACTGGTCTTCCACGACTTCCGCGAGCGCGCCAACCACAAGCAATGAACGCGCAGCGCCCAAAATTTCGCGCGGCAATATCGGCACCAGCGAGGCCAGACACGCATCCTCGCCTTGCGTAAATGTCGTCTCGATGCCGCTGCCGGAATAATTCAGCACGCGCACCTGCGGCGAGTGCGTGGCGGAAAGCCGCTCGGCCGCCCGCGAAAGATCCAGTTTTATGACTTCGGACGGGCAGGAGCCGACCAGGAACAGCATGCGGATTTCGGGGCGGCGCGCCAGAAGCTGGCCGACCACGCGGTCGAGCTCGTCATTGGCGTCAGCCAAACCTGCCAGGTCGCGCTCATCGATAATCGCGGTCGCAAAACGTGGCTCGGCGAAAATCATCACGCCGGCGGCGGATTGGATGAGGTGGGCGCAGGTGCGCGAGCCGACGACGAGGAAGAACGCATCCTGAATTTTACGATGCAGCCAGATGATGCCGGTGAGGCCGCAGAACACTTCGCGCTGGCCGCGCTGGCGGATGACCGCGGTCTCCGGCCGCGCCACACAGCCTTGCATACCGTCGGCCATCAGAAATTGCCCACCAGCTCGGCGCTGGACCACGCATCCGCCGACAGCCGCGCCGCCCGCAGTTTGAGGATGAACTGCGCGGCGTTGATCACGTAGCTGGCGTAGGCGGCGAGCGCCAAAACCATCAGGCGCTGCGTGTCAAGCGAGCCTGACAGAAGGGCGGCGAGGTAGGCGGTGTGCAGGGCGATCACCACCATGCTCACCGCGTCCTCCCAGAAGAACGCCGGGGCGAACAGGTAGCGCCCGAAAATGGCGTTCTCCCACACCGCGCCTGTGACCATGATGGTGTAAAGGACAAAAGTTTTAACCACGACCGAGGCGGTGGCAGCCTGTTCGCCCTGCCCGGTGGCGAGAAAATGCAGCACCAGGCCGAGGCTCACCAGGAACACCAGGAACTGGAGAGGCGCCAAAATGCCCTGCACCATGGTCCAGGGCGAGGCGTCGCGGCGGCGCTTTTCTTCCGGCGTGTACAGCGGGCGCGCGGCGCGCCGGCGGCGGGCGGAATTGATGCGCCGCAGCATATTGGCGGGGTTTGCCGGGTAATAGGGCACATGCCGGCCGGCCACGGCGCCCCACGGGGCGCAATCCGCCGCGTTCATCATGCGGCCTAACACGTTTGTCGTGAACATGGCTTGACAACGCCTCCACCTAAAGGTGCGTTAATCTTTGAGAGCCAGTGCGGTCGCGCCTGCGCGCCCCCACCCTGTCCCTGCCGCAGCCCGACACACCAGCACCTGCGTTCGCGACCCAGATGCCCCAACCGGGGCCGCTGCATCGCCTGGACAAAAGCTAGAGCCGACCCGCCGCACCTGTCAAGGAAGGTTTACGTAAATCTGGCTTGACAGTTTGAGCAGAAAACGGTCTTCAATAGGGAAGAAGCAGCCGATGGCGCGCATGAGACAGCAATTCACCACCAGCGAGGGGTTTTCGGAGGCCGAAGCGGCGCGCGCCACGCGCCAGCACATGGCCGCCCCGCGCCGCACACCGCAGCTACGCGAGCCCGACGACCAGCGCCACGATCTGGTGAAGCGTGCGGTGGAAGCCGATGTGATTCCGCGCCTGCTGATGTCCCGCCGGCCGCTCAAAACCCTCACCCCGGAACGCGCCAGCGAATTGTACCCGCCATCCGCCGAACAGGTGAGCGACCTGGTGAATCTTTTGCTGACCAGCGAACAGCCCGCCTCGGCCACCTTCGTGGAGGCCATGCGCGAAGTCGGCACGTCTCCCGAGTCGCTCTATCTCGATCTGCTCACCCCCGCCGCGCGCCGGCTTGGCGTGATGTGGGAGGAGGATGAGTGCGATTTTACCGACGTGACGGTCGGGCTGATCCAATTGCAGAGCATTCTGCGCATGCTGGCGCCGGCCTTCATCGGCGAGGTCGATCTGCGCCGCACAGGGCCGCGCGCGCTGCTGGTGCAGACGCCGGGCGAGCAGCACGGGCTGGGCCTGTCCATGGTCGTGCAATTCTTTACCCGCGCCGGCTGGAACGTATGGAGCGAGCCTGTCGCCACCAGCGCCGAGCTGATCGACATGGTAAGGCAGGAATTCGTTGCCATCGTCGGAATTTCGGTAAGTTGCAGTGAGCGGCTGGATGCGATCGCGCATGATATTCGCGCCATCCGCCGCGAGTCGCGTAATCCTTGTGTGGGCATTATGGTCGGCGGCCCGATATTCATCGAACATCCGCAGCTTGCTGCCATGATCGGCGCGGACGCCACGGCCAGCAACGGCCGTCAGGCTGTGCAACAGGCACAAAACCTGGTCTCTCTTCTGGCGCGAGAACGGTGAGGTCACCCGCACCCTCATTTGGTCTGAACCATTGCGGCGCCTTTGGCGTCCGCCAACCTGTGACACAAAGGACTGCCCCACCCACACATACGACGAATCGCTAGGCGGGAGGCGATACTATGCAATGGAGGATCTCGTCTCTCGTGAAAGCCTTTGCCTCGCCCGTGGATTCCTTCGGCGAGATGGATGCGGAATCGGTGGCAACCCTGATCGCCACCGCATCGGACATCGCACTGATCCTGGACGCGCTCGGCACCGTGACGGACATGGCTTTCCAGAGCGAGGAACTTGCC
>Ga0116231_10007095_pt1 | contig 20816 bp, 14 predicted proteins | sample S1TSphgellanicum_2_FD_89695 | JGI IMG/M metagenome (GOLD analysis project Ga0116231, IMG submission 89695) | Host-associated microbial communities from peat moss isolated from Minnesota, USA - S1T2_Fd - Sphagnum magellanicum MG | ecosystem: Host-associated > Plants > Peat moss > Unclassified...
TCACTTTTTTTTTTTTTTTTTTTTTTTTTTTTTTTTTTTTCTTTTGGGTGAAATTTTGTCAGTGAAATAAATCAAGGTTAGTGCGTGGAGAACGAACAATTTTTCATTGCATTCCAGAGTGAACAAACAAGAGTCAAGAATGCACCATCGTGAGAGATGAATGTTGGGCACTGGACAAAAAACACTTCTCCATCGGGGTTCTAGTTTCTAACTTTTTCATCTCTACTTACTTAAATCATTGCATCAGAAATCGCATTCTACGACTAGTGTTATATGATTACAAATGGTATAACATCAACTAAAAATGGCATAAACAATGAGTTTGATTCAACTACAATTGCCATAAATGACAAGTTCGATTCAACTTCAAATGGTAGAAACAACTAGTTTACTCAAAAAGGACCAATGATAGAATGTCATTTTGACATAGTGAATTGACTTCTATTGGAAAAAAAAAAGAAGGAAAACTTCTATTAGGGTTTAGGGTTTGAGTTTTCTAATTGTAAAATTCACACCTCAAATTTTTGAAACACAAATGCTCATTTTGAAACACAAGAAATTTCTTGAGCTCAATTCTTATTTGTTTTTTTGAAAAACTTGTATTTCTTTTTAAGGGCGATAATAATGTAACCAACTAATTCTACCACCACCGCCATATGGTGTTTATATTGCCAAAGGATCCAGTTGTCACATGGATGCCATAGGCATTTTGAAAGGAAGAAAAAAGCCCACTTCAAGAGATTAAACCCTCAAGCTCCCACTTTCACACTTGCCATTTACCTAGTTACATATTTATGGTATACAAACCTTTTGAATTTCAAAGACTTGTAGATTTGTTTGTGGTATGAAATCACAATCCTTCCAATGGAAATGAGCATTGTTAAGTCAAATTATTTTTTGCTTTTGGTTAGACCACATTTTTTCATCTAAAAAACCAGAGAACACTTTTGGTTGATTACGACAAGTTTCTCTTTCCCAAAAATAGATGATTTTTTTTTTAATTCAAATAATTTGATGGTGGGCAAATCATGCATTTTTTCTCATTCTATAATTTTTTGTTGATTGTATTTTTCGATTTTTCATATGCAATTTGTGGAAATCAGATTTTTTTTTTTAAATCCAAATTAACAATATTTCAAAATTCAACAACAAATTGATTGTATGGAAATTGGATGCCATAGATGGGAACAATGTTTTTGTTTCAATTTTTTGCTCTAGTGTCACCAATGAGCATCCCAAGAGAGATTTAGCAATAAATGGCAGCCTATTCCTATAACCTATAAAAAATAAATTAATGTTTTTATAATTTGGGTACCTCTAAAGTAGGCAGGTTAGTCATAGTACACTTAAGTGCTCAAAGGACATTTGTAATCTCATTTGGAGTTGGTTGGGTCTCCAGTTTGAAGATGGATTGTAGACATTTTATGAACGCATATATTACAATTTAAATCATTCGATTTGGTTAAGAGACGGCCAAGATGTGGTGTCCCAAAATTAAATGTATCACTAAAAAAAAGCACCGTCATCAATCATCCCACACCTTGGTTTGCAACCAAAGTTTGCCCTATTAACGCACATGCAGAATCTGACATGTGCTCAACATATGTGCTTTTAGTACAAGATTAATAAACCCATCACCAAAATACCCATTTTTAAAAAAAATCACTTTCATTCAATGGACCAAATTAGAAAACATACATAAAGCAAAAATATCTATGATTATATGTAACCCAACATTCCACTAAACCCTAAATTGTTCAAAATCTTGTCGCCATTGTGCCATCGCACGCAACAATTTCTTCTTTTATCTCTGCCATTCTTCTTTTCATGTTTAAGTAGTAAAACATTGTGAAGCTTGCTATTAATTCCTCTTTTGCTGTTCTACAATTCATTGTGTCTTGTTTCTCTTGCTAATCTCTTGGTGTTATCACAACTCATTGTGGTCTAGCTCTTAGTGGATAACATGTTCTTTGTATGATATTCCAACTTAAAGTACAAATGGGTTTTAGTTTTGAGTTCTTGAATTTTTGCAGAAACATTATAACTTGAATGTTCTTCCTTATTATGCAAGTGTTGAGTGTTGATGGTGGAACTTGTGATTCTAGAGCACCCTTTTTAAAATTTTGTGCAAGTTCCTTTGTTTTTTGTCTCTTTTTTGCCCTTTTTTTTTCAAGCAATGCACCCCCATGTGTTATTGTGTTTTTGGTCTAGTTGAATCCTCCAAACTCATGTTCTTGAGTTTTGGTAATCATTGCCCCCTAGCTCCAATTCTTGTGTTTATGTATAATTCAACCACCCCCCTTGTGGTTTTTGTGTTTTTGAAGCAATCAAACCCCTTGTGTTTTTAGAAGAAATTAACCTCCCTTGTCCCCCTTATGTTTTTGGAGGCAATTTAACCCACCCCCTCAAGTCTTTATTTGTTTGTTCCATGTTTCTTAAACACTTGATCCCCTCCTTCAACCCCCAAAGGTTTTTTCTATTTGTTTTGTGTTAGTTGAACTCTTGATCCCCTCCCTCAACCCCTTCAAGTCCTTTGTTGTTTGTTTTGTGTTTTTTGAACACTTGATCCCCTCCTTTCAACCCCTTCAGGTCCTTTGTTGTTTGTTTTATCTTTTTTGAATACCACCTAATCCCCTCCCTCAACCCCCTCAAATCCTTCTTGTTTGTTTTGTGTTTTTTCAACACTTGATTCCTTCCTTCAACCTCCTAAGGTCTCTATTTGTTTGTTTTGTGTTTTTTGAACACTTGATCCTCTCCTTCAACCCCTTAGGTCATTTTTTATTTATTTTGTGTTTTTTTAACACACAATCCCCTCCTTCAACCCCTTCAAGTCCTTTGTTATTTATTTTGTGTTTTTGAACACTTCATCCCTTCCTTCAACCCCTTTAGGTCTTTTTTATTTGTTTTTTGTTTTTTAAACATTTCATCCTTTCCCTCAACCCCCTCAGGTCTTTTTCTATTTGTTATGTGTTTTTTGAGCACCTCATCCCCTCCCTCAACCCCTTTAGGTCTTTTTTCTGTTTGTTTTGTGTTTTTAAGCACATCATCCCCTCCCTCAACCCCCTTAGGTCCTTTTCTATTTGCTTTGTGTTTTCTGAATACATGATCCCCTCCTTCAACCCCTTTAGGTCCTTCTTATTTGTTTTGTGTTTTTTGAGCGCATTATCCCTTCCTTCAACCCCCTTGGTCTTATTCATGAATTAATTAATTGAAGTGGTTGCAAACATGTTGCAACATATCTTCGTGTTTACATCCAAACCCTTGTTTGATATCTAACTTGTTTATGAATATTTGTTATGCAACCAAGGTTCACACTCTTATAATTAAGAAGGTGAGCTTGTAGTCCAACTTGGAAGTTTTAGTGAAACTTGTCCCCTACACTTTTAATTACATTAACTAACTAAGCTTAAATGAATTTGGTTCGTTGTTTTCTTTCAAGTTCCTAACTAGTCGCTCTCTTAGCTATAGTTAACAAATTGCAAACTTTCCTAACTTGTTTTTCTTACCTTTATTTCCTTTGAACTTCCTTGATTATTTTTGCTCCCTCTTTTTCAAGTGCCTTTTGTCACATAATGCTCAAGTATTCCTATGATGTCACTACATGAATTTGAAAATAATCAACTAATGGTTCCCTACCATGGGTCTTTCTTAAAAGTAGATGAGGCCAAGGAAACAAATTACCATTTGCTAATACTTGTTGAGTTGTGTTGGTGAAGTTGTTGGTTCCCACCCGCACCTTTGTTGCAACTTCATCTATGTTCACAATTAGCTTTGATGTGTCTATTGCAACCCTTGGTTTATGGTTGTAAAGTTTATGGGCATGTCTACATAGTATTAAATTTCATTTCAAAAACACTAGCAGTTAAAGATTCATGATATAGAATAATTATTGTTGTTATGTTGATATGTTCCTTTGTAACATATTATTCTCCCCATTTTATATCATTATCCTCCTCTTCATCCTCTTCATTAGATATCGAATCTACATGTTTTTCCTTCAATGTATTATCTGTTGTGTACAGATTGTTAAAGATTTTTTCTCATGTATTGTTATAGGGTTTAGTGGCTAAATCCTTTGAACTTTAAACCCTAACAATATGTTTTTCTTGGTGAGGGATTGGTCTAACACTTTCTCTACCTAACTAGCCAAGGTTATCTTGTATGGTTCAATGTAATTATTATTGACCATAATAACATCTTTCTCTTTTCTAAAAGTTGTTTTGAAAAGTTTAAAGCAAACCATATCTAAAGGATGGAATGCATGGCTGATATGGGAAGGTAAAGTTATCATGTCTAGCCAAAATGTTTGTGTTTGTTCAATTGCTTGTAGTGTGACATGAAATTTGGGTGTCCATCTAAAATGAACAAATATATATTGGTAAAGGATATGCCACCTAATACTAACCTTTTGAAAAAAGACAAGAGTTTTTTGAACAAGAAACTAATCATCCATGTTTTTGTTTGCATAGCCATGCATGTTCCTTGTTTACATAGTTTCATGTAGTCATCACACATCTTCTCTCTCTTAAATATGTAGAACCCTGGTAGAGATTTTTTAGTTGTTTTGACAATGCAGTTGATTATCAACCATTCCTTCAACTTTGGTATGATGATGTAGCCTGTTTTAGCTAGAATATTTGCACCTAATTGTCTACTTGTTTATATCCATGTTGCATTTGAGTTCCAAATATGGTGTGCATCATAATTGTATTTGTTGCATAAAGATTGTAAGTTGTAAACATTTTCACATGACTATGTGGTTAGCCCTTATGTTCTATTGATTTCCAAGCCTTTTGCTTGTCGAATGTTAAGTTTAGGGTGTCAACATTTGAACCAATACCACCATGAAATCCTTGAAATTCCATGCCAAAATGATGTAACTATGGTCTAAGTTATTTCTGCACCTTTCATCTTCAATTGTTACAAGGTAATTGATAGCCCAACTTTCTACATAACCAAAGTCCAAGCTACTATAACTTCATCTTCTTTTTCTATGAGCACACCTCCTGACCCACATTTCCTAGACCTTGTTTTGCCACTCAAATGATTTGAAAAAAAAGTCAAAGGTATGTTCTAATGTCTACTGGCATGCTTAAATGATGTTGTCCCACTATTAATTACATCCATGGCTTCTTCCAACCATTCATCGATCCATTTACCTCTCTAAGTGATTGTGATATATACATATGTTAACCCTATGTTTTTTTCTTCTTGGTTTTGGTTCAAAAGGAAGAACATTATTTTTGTCTTGTGCAGGTTGTTATTCTAAGCCACTCCACCTTCTGTGTGGCACAATCAACATCATTGTGTTTTAGGTCCTCTTGGCCCTAGTCTCCAACATGTTGGGGTGTGCACTCCACCCCCACAAGAGGTATGCACTTGAATTTCTTGAATCTATCCCAAGCAGCAAGAAATTTTGAAAGGTCACGATAAGTGTCAAATGCATGTGCTTTTAATTGGGCATAAGAAGCAATAAGAACATATAAACTTTTGAAATCATCATAATCTAAATTCCGGTTCATTTTTTTTGTGTATGTAGTGGGTGTGTAAAACAATTTACATTTTTTCTAAACTTGAAAAAATCTGCCTCTCTTATGATTCCTTACATTATATTTAAGAACTATAAAACTTTTCACCCAACGATAATATTGAAACATTTTGAACTTCTAATTGTAAAGTTGATCTATTATATATATTTCTATTTGTTCATTTGGATCTTATTCTTCTACTTGATTTAGTTTTGGTGTCACTTTTTTTACTATTGTAAGGTGATTTTTGTGTTTTAAAAACTCTTGTGTATTTTCTTTGATTGTTATGACCTATGGTCTATGTTTATCCAACTTTTGTGATTCATCTAATCTTTGTTGTTTTAATTCTAATTTGATTACTTCAAGATTTGATGTATGATGCTCTACTTTGATATTTGACTTGATTGTTGATTTAGCCCATATGCTTTATAGATTTCTATGAAGGACTTCAGAATCACACTACTTGACAACTTTGACATGTTGAAAAAATGGGGATGAATAAAATTGAAATGTATTATTTGTATGCATGCTTAGAACCTTATGAATTTGCTATTATTCTTTTAGTAGGAATGCAACTAAGGCAAAAATGGGGGGAATTAAAAAAATTTGCCTCCTTTAATGTCTTCATTTGAAAATTCATGGGATTTCTACAAAATTTAAGTTTGAATATCCTTTTGTGTAATAGAACATAATTAGGTTTTTCATATTTATGGTCAATGTTGCGTTGTTTAATGTGACACATAAACCCCATTAGTAAACCTTGTTTCTCGAATCTAAACTTGGGATTTTATGAAACCATTTAAGCTCGTCCGCTAAACCAAATACTTAAAATAACCCCTTGTTTGTCCCTTGCCTATTGAGGTACATGTTCTCTTCAACATAAAAGGAAACTCTTTTGTGTTTGTTGATATTCAATTATTTTCAATTTTTTAGTCATCTCACCACCCATCACCAAATATTTTCACATTCTAAAGTGGCAATAAGGTGAGAAAATATGACCAAATTTATGCTTTTGGCTAAACATAAAAATCACATCCTACTCATATTGTAGAAAATTTCCAAAACACAAGTCTTCATATCCAAATGTTTAGTCATGGGCAAAATTCAAAATGCCCATACAATTGTGTATGTTCTTGAACCAACAACCCCTAACATTAAACGGGTGTTTGGTTGTAGGCCCATATTAGGTGATGGGCCTCTCCACCCTAGTAGCTTCCAAGAAAAAAAATTTAGTTAAATTGTTCCAAAATAATTCTTTTTTTACAATTTATTTTCAAATAACAAAAAACCTCGTGATAAAATATTTTGTTTCGAATTGTGAATTTTGGCAACCAAATAAACCATTGGTGGATAATCAAAGTTAGCCGAAGGCAAAGTGATAAACCATGTACTCAACACCTTCAAAGTGTGGAAAGTATATAGAATAAGGCCTTGTTGTAATGATGGTGCTTGAGATGTAATGCCCTAACAACAAGGCCTTCTTGACTTAACCTTGAAGGAGAAGGTCCATCATATCTACGGCTAAGATGTATTCAAATGGATGTTCAAGGTTTTATATTACCTTGATCATCCATTGTGAGAGACCTCCCTACACTAATTCAAATTCAAAACTTCCCCAAATTACACAAGGGATGGATGGTGGCTGTGAAACCTAAAGCGAAAAATCACATTTTGTGAATTAAATGGATTTTAATTTTGAGCCAAGGTGAACTGGAATTGATATTGGTTTTTTGAACTTTTTGAATGAGGCTTTTTAGTGGCCATATTAAGTTCAAAAAATGTTAGATTTGAACTTAGAAACCTTAATTTAGTTTAAGCATGGGAGGTTTATGTATTTAAAAATAGTTTAAATGAATTTAAAGATGTTTACCTTGGTACCAAGGTGGGTGTTGGTTCACCCAAGGTGAATTTACATACCTTGTAACCACCTATTGTTTCACCTATTTATTTTCTTACACCTACACGGGTAGGATCACCTTTTTGAGTTAACCTAGGAAATGTTTAATTTAGATTCAAAGACCATGATTTTAATTTGAAGAGTCAAGATGATATATTTATAAAACTTAAAAGCAACCCAAAAATATTTAAAGTTTTAGTTACCATTACTAGCTAGAGTGAACCAACACCAATTTTTTTTCAATTTTCCAATGGTGCATCATTGACATCATTCGTATAATGTTCATCCAATCATGTGGAACACAAGATTACATAGCTCTGTATAATTTGGTTATGGCCCATGAAATGTGTGTAAGTTGTGAGCTCAATGGTAATATTAAAAGTAAAATTGCATGACGACGTCATGAATTTTCATGGTTGTAAAATATAAGTGTGATTTGAATGGAAAATTGAACTAATAGAATGTTATCATGCTATCATTTGTGGTTGCAATTGTGCGACAACAAACAAACACAAGTTTAGGAAAATGTGAATCATGCACAATTGAAATGGAAAATTTTGCTACAACAATTCAAAAAAGGTAGAATGCTATTCAAATGTCATTGGTTTTTATCACTTAGAATGTGCCTTCTAGGGGGGTTGAATCCCAATTTTCCCTAAGTAGAGTGGAAAGAAAACTTGCACAATACAAACAACATTAGTAAAAGCAAGCAAAACCTACAGAAACCCAAAGTTTACAACCAAGTTCCCAATCAAAATCAAATTGTGATTATTCACCTTCCTTTTACATTTGCTTCAAAACAACAACCTACAAAACCCCAAAGCCTACACCCAAATTCCCAATTAGACCCAAATTACAAACATCAACAAATTGAACAATAACAAAATGTGATTGATACCTAAGAAAAGTTGCAAGAAAAGAAAACAACTTTATTCAAATCCAATCCTTTCCCCAACCAAAATGGCCCTACATGTCATGCATAAATTACAAAATGGGATGAATATGCCTTTATAATGTTAACACAAAAACAACGATGTGGTGAAAACCTACAAGTTCTCTTGCCACCTACACATCTCCATAACAAATATTATCCTTGCCCCACTCATGAATAGTGAATAAAAAGGAATAATGTGAAACTCATAAAATTGATGTGCATGCATTTTGACCACTAAGTTTAAATGTTTGGTCAAGCAATTACAAAGTTCAGATTTCATGAAATTCATAGTAATGAAGGTTTGCTTGTCCTCTTCACTACCTAAGACCATCACAATTGCAATGCCCACAAGTTTCAAATACTCAAATGGTTTTAAAGTTATAATGACATTTGAAGCCAAGTTAGTCGACAACATAATGGTAGGATTACAATCAATTATTGAATGCAAAGCAACATGAAAATTGATTTTCATTGTGATTACAAAAAAAAATTCTTGTTCATCAAGTAAAAAAGAATCTATCAAAGGAACAACTAGAACACCATTTAGTGATTTTGCCTTGGGTTGGGAAAATTTGACCTTCAAATTGCCAAGTGACCAAAAAAGTGACCTTTGCATCACATGCCGCCCAATAATTAGGATAAACAATCCCATTTGCATTCATCAACTCCTAGGTGAGGAAGTGTCAATTGAACTCTACAATCAACCCTTAAATTGCACATGGGCATTGGGTTTTTACAAATGCAATTGCAAGTGCCTAAACCTCCCTACTCACCATTAAAACTTTTATAGTAGTGGGATTTGTGTGTTGCATATTTAAACAAAACACAATTGGTAGATGTAAGTAAGGAGATCCAATGAATTTAAATGTTGCAGAGGATCTTTAATCCTTTAGTTTCCATGATTTTTTCCAACTTCCCATATTTCATGTGTTGCTTCAAAAAGTGGGCAAAATAAGTGTAAATTGAATGTAACAAGGCTTTTATTTTCCCAACTAAAAATAAGTTGGAAAGTGTTCCCACAACCAAATTACACCTATGCGTCATGCAATGGACCCCAACAACAAATGTGCATGTTTTTCACTTAACTACATTATCACACCATTGCTCATGCCTTGAAAAAAAAATCACACCATCTACCCAAAAATAAATAAGTTTGGAAGCCAAATCTCCAACAAATAATCCCCCAAAAACACATACTAATCCACCAACATTTTGGTAAGGTTATAAAAACCACCTTCATCAATGACCATTTCCAGATTCAAGAAAATGGGTATCCTCCTCCAACCTTTAACCACAAAACAAAATATTGATATGCAACTCTAGTTACCAAGTGTTGTGACATAATCAAAATTCAATGACATAAAATTGACCTTTTGAATAATGTGTTTAGAGGCTACCAAAACAATGTGGTACATACATTTTGTTATTCCCCATTCATTAGAAGCAAACAAATGCATATTGGGGATCTGATCCACCTTCAAAAACTCATAAAAACTTTACATGCACTCATAATTCATCATTAATCTCCCTTGTTTTAAATGGTGAAATATAGTTGCAAATTGAAAAAACTTTTTCTTATTGGTAGCCCTGGTCATTCATATAATAAGCAAATCCATTAGTGCAATAGATCTTGGAATTTTTTGCATGTTGGTATTCAAAATTGGTGTACCATTCTCCAACTTTTTGCCCATATTTGGGGCACTTACATTTTCATCTCCCATTATGTTTATGAAACCCATCTAGATTAGGAACCAAAACCTTTTTTCAAAATTCAACTTTAATGCATATCTTGCTTTACACATGGTGTATCTTTCCATTTACTCCAATTACAAGTTCAACCCACAAGTGTTTTTAAAATGTCTTTCCATTTCTTAGGATGCCTTCCTTTTTTTGAGATGGGTTAAAACCTCCAACATCATCAACAATAGAAGCAACTAAATTTCCAATAAAAAAAACAATATTAGAATTGGAGCTTGGCAAAAATGCTAGGTCCAATATGGGTATTGCAACATGTTTCAATTGTCCATTTCCACACATTGTTGAAGAATCTAGAAATACAATCCCAGATCCATATTAAAATTAAGAAAACTTGAAGTTTGTAAAAAATTTCATAGATGTCATGATTGAAAAAAAATGCCAATCCATAGTTACAACAAACAACATGAACAACAAACACATCACTTGTAATACTTTTGGATTCTTAGAAACTTTCATAAAACCCTAAACCTTATTGAAATTTCTTGCATTCTATGAAATCCAAAATAAAAGAATATTAATAAAAAAGTAAGGCAAAATCTTATTCGCACAAAAAATGTTGAACATCGTAACACAAGTATCAAGTTGATTTGTAAATACACCTTCCCAAAACACTTGCATGTTAGTTTTAATTATATACCTCTAAAGAACCGTCACAACAAGTTGTGTAGCAAAACAAAAGGGGTTTTGAAACCCCTTCGCCAAAAAAAACCTTGTAAAATGGTTGCAAATTGTTATAAATTGTTACATATATGGGAGGCAAGTTAACATTCCTTGGTTGAACTGATGACAACAACCAAAAACAACAATAACACTCAAGAAACATGACATACTCGAACCCTCCTAACTTGATATGATCAACCTTCTACAGACATATATCACCAACAACAACAAGAAAATGATCTAAATGCTTTGTGGAATTGACACTTTGGAACAATAATGTAGATGACCCACAAACATTAAATTTTCACACAAAAAGGATTACACAAAGAAACATAGTAAACAATGGTGTAAAAAGAAGTGTAAGTCCATTAAGAGAACACTTACTTTTAAAAGATGCATCCTCTTTAACAAAGTTTTACACAAAAATGATTACACAAATAAGCATAAATAATCAATCTGTAGAAAGAAGTGTAAATATTTTAGGAGAACGTTCACCTTTAAAGGATGCATCCTCCTCAACAAAATTTTACACAAAAAGGATTGCACAAATAAGCATAAACAATCAATGTGTAAAAAGAAATGTAAGTCCTTTAAAAGAACACTTACCTTTAAAGGATGCATCCTCTTCAACAAAAATTTACACAAAAAAAGTTGCACAAATAAACATAAACAATCAATGCGTAGAAAGAAGTGTAAGTCCTTTAGAAGAACACTTACCTTAAAGGATGCATCTTCTTCAACAAAATTTTACACAAAAAAAGGTTGCACAAATAAGCATAAACAATCAATGTGTAGAAAGAAGTGTAAGTCTTTTAAAGGAACACTTACCTTTAAAGGATGCATCCTCCTCAACTTTTTATAACCTTCAACACATAATTAAACCTTTAATAGGTAGAATTGTACAATGCCTTGCACTACTAAAAAACATTAAGCCTAGTCAAAGAGTATGCTTTCACAAGGATCTTCCCATATCTAGAACAATTTGCAAAAGAAATAATAGAGGATCCTTTGAAGATGGCAAAATACCCTTTCCAATGAAAAAAATTAGGACCATCAATGTGGTATTGACCTATAAAAGAAGAAAGGCAAAATGTAACATGGCTTTTAAGCTAAGCTAAAGGAAAAAGTGACAACATTGGAGACAATGAACGTGGACTTCAATGGGAAAGAAAGGCAAAATGTAACATGGCTTTTAAGCTAAGCTAAAGGAAAAAGTGACAACATTGGAGACAATGAACATGGACTTCAATGGGACTTGTAAGTTGAGTGCTCAAATGACGATTTTATACAAAAGGAATGTAAAAGGAGATCACAATAGAAGGAATGGGGATGAGTAGCAACTACTAACTTGTGTTCATTTTAGGTTAATTTATGTGAGGTGTTATGATCAAGGGTCATTGTTTGGAATTGACACACATTGAGTTGTCAATGAATGTGATCATGAATCAAAATCGCTGGTTGTAAAACCCACAATTTGTAAATTGACACTTTCTATTTTTAACAAATTTACAAAATTAAAAAAGAAATTCCTTTCAAGGCTTTTCATACCCCTTTTTTTAGGTCACCTTTGATTGAAATTTCACACAAAAATAACATTGACCAATATGCACCAACACACCATGAAAGATGGATGAAATGCGAATAAAAAACATTTTTTAATTCTATTCATGTCCCATAACTAACTACAATGGTTAACAACCTTTTTGTCATTGCCAACTTTTTCCCAAAAACCAAAACAAAAAAAATGTGAAAATGAAACAATTTTTGGGGCTTTTTAATCACCAAAATTCAGAATAAATAGTAAAAATTGTGGAAATTTTATATTTGGTTTCAATAAGTTAGTAAAAAATATCCAAAAATGATTAAAATTTTTTGCTTTCATAGTTGGTTTATAACCAAATTTTGCTAAATCTTCCTATGTCTAATCACCACTTTCACTAAATTACCCTATGAATGACCACCCTTTTGGCTAAATCATTAAAAAGAAGCACAAGTGGTTAGCTACATATTAACCATTTACATGCATCTACCAACCTCATAGCCTATCAAGGGGCCTTGCTTACCTAGTTACATGGTAACCAATTACATTCCTTACACATAATTTACCTATGATAAGCACCCAATTACATTGGTGTTTTATTTTTGTGCAATATTTTGCCAAAATGCAGAAAATAACAATAAAAGGGAATATTATGTCACAAATTATGATTTTTTCTTGAAAAAATCAAAAAACTTTCGAGATTTTAAAAAAAAATTATTTAAAAAAATTCTTCACATTTGGACTCTCATTTTAGTTTGGTAATATTTTAAAAACTAATTTAAAACTATTTAGACATGTTCTAAAAAATAGTCACCATTTAACGTTAAATCCTTCTTAGGATGCTAGCCAATGAAACAACATCAAAAAATTAAATTAAATTAAATTAAATTAACCTAGGTAACATGAAAGGGGAATATATAAGTGTTTCACCCCCAGGCTTTGTATTCTTTTGCAATTGTCTAAAGGTGAGGTAGTAATAGAATGCAAAAATAGGCTTAAATGGACTCTAGCAATAGCCAAAAAAGCCCGAGTGATTGAAGGCCCTAATTTGCCAAAGGCCACTAGGCTTGGCTTGGTGCTTAGTGCTTTACTACTTGCAAAATAATAATCTTTGAAGGCTTTCAACACAAAAACTTGAGGTCCTCATGAAACAAAATATACCACTTAAACTCATTTCATTTCCTTCCACATTTAATCACCCCTAAACCCCAAACCCTAAAACCCCTAACACATGGTTGATTCTATAAGCTCCAAACCCTAAACCCCCAACACATGGTTGGCTCTATAAACCTCAAACCCTAAACCAACAACACATGGTTGATTCTATAAACCTCAAACCCTAAACCCCCAACACATGGTTGGCTCTATAAACCCCAAACCCTAAACCCCCAACACATGGTTAGTTCTACATGGCAAGTTCCAAGATGTTGAGTGTGTTGTGACATTGAGGTTACCCCGTTTTACACTAGGAGTCAAGGCCGATGTTCAACCCAAATCAAGCATTCCTATTGGTCTAAGAGTTGAAATTAGCCCCAAGGGCTGTTTACATTAGGAGTCAAGGGCTGAAATAGATTTTTATTTATTTATTTATTTATTTTTCAATCTGCCCCGAGCTACTAATTAATAAATGCTGAACTTTATGGCCTTGTATTGGCCCCCAAAGCTGAGAAAAGGATATCATCCAATTTGAAAAAAGATTATCATCCAATTTGGGAAGCCAATTTGCAACCCTTGGGGCCAATTTTCCAGCATTTATTTAATATCCTGACATCAATGTTCTAGCAACTATTAGTAACTCGGGGCCAAACAACAGGCCAAAAATGCTCAAAGTTGGCCCCGAGTTTTTTTTGGGCCCTGACTCATAGTGTAAAAAGCAGGCCTCAAAACTGGGTATGAAACTCCTATAAGGACTAATGTAGGTGAGAGACACAGTTTAGGCCAAAAATGCTCAAAGTTGGCCCCGAGTTTTTTTTGGGCCCCTGACTCATTGTGTAAAGCAGGCCTCAAAACTGGGTGTGAAACTCCCATAAGAACTAATGTAGGTGAGAGACACAGTTTGGGCCCAAAATGCTCAAAGTTGGCCCCCAGTTGCTCAAAACACAGCATCAATACCCCTCCTGTTTGATCATAAAGGGGTTGAGATTTCTAAAAAGACATTGAAAAAAAATAAAAAAATACCGATAGCCCTCCAGTTTGGTCATAAAAGGGGGGTAGAGATTTCTAAAACCCATTGAAAAAATAATACCCTAGTACCTTGGGCCAATTCGACACTAATTATATTATTATTTTCAGAAATGATGAAATTTTCAAAAAATTATTTCTTCCAAATCAAGAAATATTGTGAAAAAAAAAGTGTATAATTTAGGAATATTTCCATATGTTGAAATGAAAATTTCAAAATTAATTAATTAATTAATTATTCGACAAACATGTGTTGAAATGGCCAAGGTACTACTAGTAAGTACCCTAGTACCTTGGCCATTTCAACACATATCCGTCGAATAATTAATTAATTTTTGAGAAATTCATTTCAATAAATGAAATATTCTTAAATATCCACTAATTTTCCTTCACAATTTGTTTTTTTTTTTGATTTGGAAGAAATAAAATTTGAAAATTTCAACATTTCTGAAAATAATAATATAATTAGTGTTAAATTGGCCAAGGTACTAAGGTATTGCAGTTATAATTATTATATTTTTTTAACCTCATGTATTTTTTAATCCTGAGTTTCAGCATTTTATACTTATATATTTAATAAAATTTCATTTACTTTGCAGATGATAAGAGTGTTTAGAGGTTGAAAAAGGGGTTGGGAGATGAAAGAAGGGCCCAAAAGGAGGGTCAAAAACAGACCCATTATTTATTACCTTAGAGGGGCCAAAAATCCCTTACGCTAACTATACCGTAGTATCTTGGCCATTTCAACACATATCCATCAAATAAATAATTAATTAATTAATTAAATAATTAATTTTGAAACATTTCATTTCAACAAATGGAATATTCCTAAATATTCACTATTTTTTTTCCTTCACCATATATTTTTTTGATTTGGAAGAAATAATTTTTTTTGGGAAAATTTCAAACATTTCTGAAAATAATATAATTAGTGTTGAATTGGCCAAGGTACTACTAACTAAGGTAGGGTTTAGGGTTTTAGGGTTTTCATAGTAAACCCTAAACCCTACTACTCTATAATGAATCCCAACACAATATCCTTGCCTTGGTAGTTGGCAAGGCCCCCAAAAAAAGCTGTGGTCAAAACTGAAGAGTTGGTGATTGGGTGGGGCCCCAAAATCCACCATTTTTCTAAAACCCTAAGTTTAGGGTTTTTATAGTAGGGTTTTCATAGTAGGGTTTTTATAGTAGTTTTAAACTCTACTTGTATTAGCGTTTTTATAGTAGGGTTTTCATAGTAGGGTTTTTATAGTAGTTTTAAACTCTACTTGTATTGGGGTTTTATAGTAGTTTTAAACTCTACTTGTATTAGGGTTTTTATAGTAGTTTTAAACTCTACTTGTATTAGGGTTTTTATAGTAGGGTTTTCATAGTAGGGGTTTTCATAGTAGTTTTAAACTCTTACTTGTATTAGGGTTTTTATAGTAGGGTTTTCATAGTAGGGGTTTTTATAGTAGTTTTAATCTCTTACTTGTATTAGGGTTTTTATAGTAGGGTTTTCATAGTAGGGGTTTTTATAGTAGTTTTAAACTCTTACTTGTATTTTGGGTTTGATTATTTTGGGAGGAAGAAAATGGGGTCCATTCAGAAAGACTAGTTTCAAATCACCTTGTGCAACAAAACTGAATAGAAGAAGAAGAACTCCACAAGAAATTGGGCTCACTGCAGAATTAATTGACCCATGGTTTGGGTTTTTGAGGTTTTTCAGAAGAAGCTATAGAGAGATGGAGGTGGGTTGGGGAGGAGGATTAGTGATAGCAGTTGTTGTGACATGGGTAGTTGGAGCTTATTGTTATTGGTGTGTCAGAGCTCTACCCATTGGAGTTCCCAGACTCCTTGCTAGCATACCAGTCCTAGTAGTTTATGCTTATTTGCCATTGATCTTCAACAGGCAGACTCACCTGATTGGTGTTGCAACTTATTTCTGTATCTTCACATGGGTGGGATCATTCAAGTTGCTGCTGTTTTGTTGGCATCAAGGACCTGGATGTGATCCTTGGGTGTTTGCATCCTTCCCCAGGTTTGCAATTGTCATGAGCTTTCCTGCTCACATCAAAAGGAAAGGGAGGGATTTGAAGAAATTCCCTGAAAGTAGTTCATGGTTTGTTCATATCATGGAATCCGAGACATGGAGCATGCTCTTGGTGAGATCAGGTGTGAAAGTCATCCTTTTGGGTTATATGCTTAATCATGTGTTTCCTATGCGGGATTCAATCCCCAAAAATGTCATGTTGGGGCTCTACTGCATCCAGCTCTATCTTTTTGCCACTATTCTGTTGGAAACTCTAGGAGCCATAGCCAATTCTGTGTTTGGAGTTGAGCTTGAGCCACACTTTGATAACCCATTCATGGCTACTTCACTAGAGGAGTTTTGGGCGAGGAGGTGGAACCTTCTTGTCAGCAACATGCTGCGCGAAACTGTTTACAATCCTGTATATTGGTTGCTTAAGACTAGGCAACAAAAGCTCATGGCACCTGTTGCAAATCAGACATCCAGTGAGCAGCAATCTGGAGCATTTGGTGCAACCAACTTGCAATCTGCTCCAGGAATCAAGTCAAGAAGCTCAATTCAAGAGGGGATTTCTGAAGCTCAACAACAACAACGACAAGTTGCAGAGAAGAAACCTGAATCTCAAGTCAACATACCTAAGTTCTATGCAATGCTTGCAACTTTTTTGGTGTCTGGCCTTGCACATGAGCTTGCTGTGTACTACATGACCTTAAAAGTGACAGGTGAGATGACTGCTTTTTTCACTCTTCAAGGACTAGCCACTGTGCTGGAAGCCAGTTTGAAAGTCTACTACCCGCAACTAAAACCTCCAAAACTTTTATGCAGATTTCTAACTCTTGGGTTTTGTTTCATCACCTCAAGCTACCTGTTTTGGCCACCCTTGTCTCGAGGTGCTGACTTGCAGGTGATTGCTGAAATGCAGCAAATGCTCAGGATCTTCTGAGCTGCTTGATTTCCTAGTTGAGTTTGTAGCTAGAGGAATTTCATTTCATAGCCCTTGTCCTATAATCAAAGACAAGCAAAATTTTCATGTAAAACCAAACTACACACACACACACACACAAATCACATGTTCTTTCCAAACCAGGAAACTGGTTTCCACCACATTTGATTTTGTATATTTGGGATATCTGATTTTGGGGACACGTTCCTCAAGACAAGCAATGGAGCTTGTAATTCACATAACTTTGTCCTCTCACAAGTTCACACGTGTGTGTCTTGCTTCTCTCTTTTAAGTACCAGATACCTCTTTCCTTTTCTCTCTTTTATCACTCTTCTTGTGTTCCCTCTTCTTCTTCATGCTTTTCATCTTGTCTTTCTGTTTTTAGGTTTTGTTGAGGAACCAACATTCATGGTTGAATTTTCCTTGTACTGCTACCCTTGCAGCAGAAAACTCAGTAAGTGAGCTGATGAATGTTTTTGACCTCAACTCAACAACCAGCAGTTGAGCTGTTGAAGGAAGTGGCTGCTGTTATGTTAGTAGGAGGTCAATACCATACATGTACATGATTGAAGGTCTCTCTGAACACACATGATGACTGTTTCTGTTTTGTACAAACCACTCTCCTTGCTTTTGTTCATTCTCTTTGTTTTTTAGGGCTTAGGGTTTCCTCTTTTTTCATGCAATTTGCTGATATGTTGATAGATCTGAAATCTCTACAAACCAATACTATTGAGTCAAGTCTCAATTGCTTTCAGGTCGACTAAAATCATAAGTACAGAGTAACTTCAGTCTCAGTACTTATGATGAAGATACATTGACAAATTCATTGCTGTGTCTCAAATTCTGTGAAGAAAATATGTCTCTTTTTGAATAATATTTCTCTTTAGGGAATTGTTCAGTTTCCTACTTTGAATATGAAGAGAGAATGCAGTCTCTCATAGTGCAGTATACAAACATTCTATGCAATCAGAAGTGCTTTTTAAGTTTGCCTTTCCCCTCTTCACGGGAATGTATGAAGCAGATTTTGTTTTGTTTTTTGCCTTTCATCAATAGTGGTTTATTATCCAAAGCAATGTGCAGTTCAACTTTCCAACCAATTTGAGCTCCAAGTTGAAACATTTATGACACGTGCATGTGTGTTTCCTCAGTTGTTACAATTTGCATTTTCTTGGTAGCTAGCTGGCTCATGAAGATGCTCGAGGTTGTAACCCTTCATCCCTTGTCTGAAGTTATTGGCCCAGGAGCATCATATAGAGCAGTGACACTTACGGCTTTCAGTGCTCAGTGATGTTCAAGGATCTGAAACCAACTCCACCCATCTTAAAAGAGATAAATGTTTTCGCAACCAAAGCAGCTTGTTCCAGTCAATTGCAGTTCAAAGTCTCAAAAGGAAACACCAAAGTCTGACCTCTCAAAGACTATAAAAGTGGTACTTGTGATTTGGGAACATATAATCTTCTGTACTGTTCCTGTTTCTTTTTCTGTTGAATTGGAGGAGACCACACTAGTCTGCTGCCTTTGCATATGTCAGTTAAAGAAGTGAGGAGATTCTGCACGTTACCTGCAGTTTCAGTTTGGGAATACTCACTGGAGGAGGTTGCAAGTCGGCAACAGAAAGGACTTGGAGCAACTACGGTGATGGGCATGGCCCACTTCAGTGGCAATTGTTTTTCAAAGAAGTTTCGAAGTCAATCTTGCCTTGAATAGGCTTCATGGATTGGTTGTCCATGCCACAGGGCTGCAGCCGCAAGCTTGATGGGACAAAGTTGCATGTTATATGAAATAGAAGGGACCATAACAGCATCCAGAAGGTTTGGAGAATGTGCACAGGCTCATGGCAGCAAATGGCAATACTTTGGAGACCTGCGGACAATGGGAGACTGAGGATTGTGAAGAGAAAGTTTCCCCTTGCAGTCGGTAAGAAAGAGAATGACCTCTAAAAGGATTTCTCAATGAGAACAGGTGCTGTTGGGTTGGAGATGGGAGGAAAAGTTCCACAACATGCTGATGGCAATGTCATAGCTTACAGTTTTTCCCCCCTAGAAGTGATGAGAGCTTACAGGATGCTTTGGATCTGTTCAACTCAGATTCTACTGATTGTGGAGGAGGGTTATGAAGACTGATGTTGAAGATGGGAGACTGTTTCTTTCTTCAACATTTTATATGCCCACGATGCTCATTATATGGACTCCAAGGTGATCTACTACATTGAAATGGAGTGAGTCAGACCGCTTATCAACTGAACATTGTTCAATTAGTTGGTAAGAGATTCCACTAGGGTTTTTCCTAGATTCTAGTTGACATTTGATAAGAGATTCCACTAGGGTTTTTCCTAGATTCTAGTTGACAATTGATAAGAGATTCCACAAGGGTTTTTTCTAGATTCTAGTTGACAATTGATAAGAGATTCCACAAGGGTTTTTTCTAGATTCTAGTTGACTTTTGCCATACTACATGCACAAGTGGAAGTGAGAAATCCAAACTTGGAAATCTTTCACCCGTCTCTCACCAAAACTTGTCAAAATGGTCATCACTAAACACTCACTTAATCCACGTCGAGAATGTGATAAGGAATAGCCACTTAGAGAGGTTGGGATGTTAAACCCTAAAAATCAAATAGTTTTTCTCAACCTTAACTTGAAACCTCCTTGACCATGTTTTATTTTAATATCATGTTAGGGTTTCAAAAAATAAAATAAAACCATAAGGGTCGGTGTTTAGGGGGCCAATTCTCACTCTAATGTTAACCTACAAGTTAGGTTTCATATATGATTCTCAAAGTGAGAATTGGCTTGAAACCGGGAGCCAATTCTCACTCTAATGTTAACTTACAAGTTAAGTTTTGTATAAGGTTCTCAAAATGAGAATTGGCTTGAAATCGAGGGCCAATTCTCACTCTAATGTCAACTTACAAGTTGGGTTTCATATAAGGTTCTCAAAGTGAGAATTGGCTTGAAACCTTGGTCAATTCTCACTTCTCACCTTTTTACTAATACTTGCCCAACACTAATTTAGGATTTTTGGGGATTTTTTACATACAAGGGCAAACATAATCCACCATAGCACAAATGTCATCACCAATACAATACAAAAAAAAAAAGGAATCATTCTACATCAATGGGACAAGCTTTCTCATAAGGTAGGCATTGATGTCAAGTGAAAAACACACATTGTTGCAAAGCAACACAATGGAGCAATTCAATGCCAACAACATAAGAACTAAAATGAATATACCAAAAAAAAAAAAAAACTTAAATATTTGAAAAAAAAACAAAAAAATAAAAAAACAAATCGAAGTAAAAAACAAAATTTTAAAATAAACAAATACTTCCTCTCTTTTGCAAAAAATAAAAAATATAATTAA
>Ga0116231_10007096_pt1 | contig 20813 bp, 13 predicted proteins | sample S1TSphgellanicum_2_FD_89695 | JGI IMG/M metagenome (GOLD analysis project Ga0116231, IMG submission 89695) | Host-associated microbial communities from peat moss isolated from Minnesota, USA - S1T2_Fd - Sphagnum magellanicum MG | ecosystem: Host-associated > Plants > Peat moss > Unclassified...
GTATCATTTCCAATATACTAAGATGGTCTTTTCTTCCATTTTTTTCATCAAGAAAAAAAATTCAATTAATGAATCTCGGACAATTTATTTGTGAGGGTTTATCTGTATTTGAATATCAACCCTTTTATGGATCTGGAAAAATTATAGCCATTCATATGGATTTTATAATAATCAGATCAGCCAAACCATATTTGGCTACTGGAGGAGCAATTGTTCATAGTCATTATGGTGAAGTTGTAAGAGAAAAAGATACTCTAATAATTTTGATATATGAAAGATTGAAATCTGGAGATATTATTCAAGGCCTTTCTAAAGTTGAACAATTGCTAGAAGCTCGTCCAATTAATTCGGTATCAATCGATTTAGAAAAAGGTTTTGAGATTGGAATAGGGATATGACAAAATTCTTCGGAAGCCTCTGGGGATTCTTTATTAGTGCCAAGATTAGTATGGAACAGAGCCAGATTATTTTGGTTGATCAAATCCAGGGGGTTTATCGATCACAGTCAGTACAAATATATGATAAGCATGTAAAAATTATTGTACGTCAAATGACTTCTAAAGTACTTACTTTGGAAAATGGAATGGCCAATGGTTTTTTACCCAGAGAATTAATTGAATTTTCACAGGCACAAAGAATGAACCGTGCTTTGGAGGAAGTAGCTCCTTATAAGCCCATATTATTACGAATAACAAAAGCATCTCTTAATACTCAAAGTTTTATATCAGAAACCGGTTTTCAAGAAACTACTCGGGTATTAGCGAAAACTGCTTTGCGAAGTCGAATTGATTGGTTGAAAGGCTTAAAAGAAAACGTCATTCTTGGTGGAATAGTTCCTGCAGGTACTGGATGTCAAGAAGTTATTTGGCAAATAACTCTGGAAAAACAGAAGAATTTTATGCAATGAGATCCCATATTTTTTCTCTTTTCCCTTTTTAGATGATCTGTGTCTTGTTTGTGAAACCACTGAAATATGGAAGCACACTATGTAAGACATATTAAGAAGGCCGAAGGTTTTACCTTGAAAGGTTTTACTAAAATCATGGCTTAATAAAACAGGAAGCAGACTTCTGTCTATAGAAAACGCCATTTAAAGATCCACCATGGGGAGTATATGTTGGTTTTGTTTTGAAAGACTTGAAACCAAATATTATACTCTTTGAGTGTTAATGGGCGTGGAGAGTCGTTTGCGAAGAAACTTGTAAGTATGGTTTGGTGGGAGGCAGATAGACAGAACAAAGACTGACCGTTGACCCAACCTTATGAATATTCAGACTATAATAATTCTAAATCTTCGGCACAAGAGCGCTTGATCAGTGAGCTATTACGCACTCTTTCAAGGGTGGCAGCTTCTAGGCAAACCTCTTGGCTGTCTTTGCACTCCTACCTCCTTTACCACTAAATAGTCATTTAGGGGCCTTAGCTGGTGATCTGGGCTATTTCCCTCTCGACGATGAAGCTTATCCCCCACCGTCTCACTGGTTGACCCTTATCCCCCATTATTCGGAAATCATATCTAGTATTCAGAGTTTGCCTCAATTTGGTACCGTTCTCGCAGCCCGCACTGAAATAGTGTTTTACCCCTAAATAGTCCGGTCAACTGTTGCGCCTCAACGCATTTTGGGGAGAACCAATTAGCTTTGGGTTTGAGTGGCATTTCACCCCTAACCACAACTCATCCATTGATTTTTCAACATCAGTTGATTCGGCCTTTAGAAAAACTTGGATAAAGTTGAACCAGAAGATCACGATTTAGAATAAATTCATGAGGAAGTTGTATTTCCTTAGGATCTACTGTTTATTGGGTGATCAGAGGGAGGAAACTATACAAGATCAAGCTATGCAAAAAAAAATTCCTTTCCTTCCCCTTAGGAAGGGAGGAGTAAACCCCAAACCTATAAATAATTTAAAAAAGCATCCCCCATTAGTCCTTTTTGGTTCTTTACCTTCTACCGTGGCTTTTCAACTTAGTTTAGAATTGAGACGTCAATCCATTCAAGTATCAGGTCGGTTACCCGCTTAGAGATATACTGATCTTCCATCATTAGGTGATGGAGTCTATGTGTGTGGGGTTAATCCATTTTTAAGTCGGACAACAACAACACTAATGCGACGTCGTAAATGTAAACACTAGCCGTTATTATAAGGTCAGCTTGTCTGGGACTGGATCTAGGTACTAAATCGTAACAATCGAAGTCAAATCATGAACCAATCAATGAGGCAAATTCGATGAAACAGCAACTAGTACCATAGAGAAGTGGCCATAAACTAGAGAGTCTGGCCCAATTTGAAAAATCATTCAAAATAGTTTTAAAAATTGAATTTGGTGTTTTTTTATCAAGTAGAGGTGACTCCACAAAATTTATAAGTGACTTCATAGAATTTCTGACCTCATTTCCACAATTAGAATATTTAGAAATTAAGACCATTCCAAGGCTCTTTTTCACCATGCATAAACTAAACCAATAATTTAAATAAATATAAAAATGAAGGCTTCGATAAAGGCGGATGAACCCAATTCGTTGAAACACATAGCCCATGGCTGAAAATAACTAAATTTTTTTAATTCCCATTTTTCCTCTTGTTGTTTCGAAGAAAATAATTTATTCTTATCAATTTTATTTTAATGTTCTTCCGACTTATGAGGTAGGAGATACTCCATTTAGTCAGCACACTGGTAATTTTTTCACACTTTTAAAAATATTTAAGATTCTTTCTCGATAAAAGCGACCCTATCCCAAATGAAGTTATAGAGTCAAATCCCTCTCGTATTGACTATTAATTTGCTTCTAACTACTAATTAATTGGAAAGAGCTCAAAATATCAATTTTTTGAACAGCCAATCGATTATGATAAATCGGATCAAGTTTTCCAATTTTCTTTTCTGCGTTACTTTGACGTGACATGATGATGAAAAAATGATTGAATAATTTATTTTGACTTTTTAACTCCATATTGTAGGGTGGATTTCATTAGTTTATTCACCGGAAATCTCCCTCCAAACCGTACGTTCTTGGCACTAAATAAATAATCGTTTATCAGGTTCTCTAATAAGGTCAATTAAGTTAAAGGATCTTGTCATGATGGTCCACTTTGTTTTTTTCATTGGATTTCAATAAAGTATGAAACCTATAATAATGACCATTCATCCATGGCATCTACATGTTAAGAATACAAAATTGACATATAGAAAAATGAAGTCAAGAAGGCCCTGCAATTTTGTCATCGGGATTATGGGCTTTTATCTTCTGGAAATTTCCTCTAGTTTCGAAAAAGTTTTGTAAATTTTTTACATATTTGCAGGCTTTTCCCTCCTTTACTCAATCTTACTCGAATTGTTCGTCGGTTTCAAATAGAAACTAACTCATTTAGTTTTGGGTTCGGTACCCCCTCCACTCCCCCTCGCAATACATTTGGATATACCCTTTTGTGCCCCGCTCCTCCTAGGATAAAAATTTAGTAAAGCCAATTCAAACTAGCTGAGGCTTTGGTCTGAAATTTTAGATATTGGTGGGCGCTTCTTTGTCAAATGAAATGTAGATACTCTCCTTAGGAGATATATATCCCTAGAACAAAAGTTAAAAGTCAACTCAAACAAGGCCATATAACCGGAGATATTTGACAAGTCACATTATACGTCAATCCAAACAACATCTTCTTCTCTAGGGAGCCTAAAAGGCACTTTTGGAACACCAATGGGCATTTTATTTCTGATATATTGGATGAAACTCTTCAACAAAAAATATATGTTATTAGAAGAAACTTCACTAAGCAAATACCTAGAGTGTACCAAAGAATAATACTATTTCCTTTATTGGGAAAAAATGGAATTAAAGAGCCTGCAGATATGGGTAAAAAAACTCCGGATCTATGCTTATTTTCAACTCCCCGAAACATTTCGTCGCTTGTTATGCCCTTCCTCGTCTCTGGGTGCCTAGGTATCCACTGTAAGCCCTTCCTCGTTTGAACCTCGCCGTTAAAGGCTATACCATCCTACTTCAATTAGCTTGATGATTTGGAGATTGGGCTCCAGATTAAAATGGTAGGTAAACATGGCATTTTTAAACTAAAAATTGCTGCATTGAGACATGAATACTGACCAGTTTTTTTTTGCTCAATTTTGTGATGTAGTCAAATGGGGTTATCATCCATGAAAATTTTGCCAAATTTGGTTGTAAACAATATGCCAAAGTTCTTTGGGGGAAAAAACATCCTTCTTTACTTTTGGCTACCTATAGGAGCCAAGTAAATAAATCTGGTTAGTTTTTATCTTATTGAAGTATGGCTATTAAAAACAGCAAAAATATCTTCATTTTCACATTTTTAAAATTTAGTCACCTTTAGGTGAAATTTCACCAATGAGAAAAAGGTTGTACTATAGACATGATACCCTAACGAAAACATTGCCCCCAAAATCTTGATCAGAGTATGCTAATGTCCACAAGCTCTCTGAATGCAACACAACATAATTTCAACACTTGATTTTATGACAACCTCAGCTTTGTGACAAAGTTTTGGAGAACAAAAGTTTTTAGTTAAAAATTCCCATGGAATTGTAATGCCAATACATGATGATACATTGATACAAAACCTCAATTTGTTGTAAAACTAAGGGAGAAGCTTGTATCAAAACTTCAATTTGTTTTATTACTAAGGGAGAAGCTTGATGAGGCAAAAACCATAGTAATCTAACTCACCCATTTTTTATGGGAACTTTTTGGGAGCATAATCAATTGCATGTAAAATGTGGCTAACATGGTAGCACACCATTGGATACAAGCTTCTCAATTATAGTACACATTTTCTTTCCTTTTGACATTTGTGTACCTTTTCAATACAGTTTTGCACATTCATGATTGATCACTAGTTGGCTGAACCTCATAACTCATGAACCTATGTCATATTTTCACAAACGCTACACTTTAAACAAATGGAAACATATTAATGATTTTTTGTTATACATTGGAAATGTTTTTAGTAATTTGAATGCAATATAAATCGGTCTGTGAAAATCTGACCAATGTGGGGTGAAAGCACACTACAAGGGGGTCACTTCCAGCACTTTCAAGACATGTATGCAAAATACATTTTTGCCAAACGTGTTACATTTAATTTTGGGTTTCACTTTTGATTTTTGGGCTTGATATTTTGATTTTCACAAAGTTAATGACATCCAATATTATTTGGAAAAATAAAATAAAATTGAAAGATTAAATTCAAGGAATAATGGGTATATTTATGGTATATGCAATATAATAGAACTTGTTTCCATTTTGGATTGCACTAGGTTTGGGTTTAGTCAGCCAAAAAATGATTGAAATGAAAATTTAAAAAATGGTTCACCTCACATATTTTGTCATCTTCCATTTGAAAGCAATAGTTTGTCAAAATGTTAATTTACCACATACTTATGGTCATCACCCCCAAAAACACCCATTTGTGATATGATAATTATCAAACTCTTCACATGGTTCACAATTCCAATCGTATGGAATCACAATGTTTAATAAATATTACAAATTTCATAAATATTAAAAATCATTTCAATCATTTTTTGAGTATATTTGCATTTTTTAATACATAGTGACATACATCTTTTTGCCACAAATATATTTTGGAATCACAAAATATAAGTTGAAAAAATGAATTTTCTTTTTTATTGAATTTTTTGTGTTATGGTCTACCATATTATGCAAAATGTTTGGAAAAATATGCTCCAAATTAACATGGTTGAAGTTCAAACATGGACACCCCTCAAAAAAAGTACAATGTGACAACATTTTCGGCCCCCCTATACTATGTTTTCACCCTATGCTTTTGTTACACCAAATTTGCATTCATTCCAAGGACATTTGCCCATATATGCTTTAATTGAGATCGAACTTTTGTGGTGTTTTCACTAAATTGTGATTTTCATTGGAATTCATCCATGAAATATAATAGTTATTATTTATTTTTTGTTTGGTTATTATGTTTTATAATGTCAACATTAAAATCTCCCATAATAATGATTGGATAATGTTCAGAAGATTATTGAATTATAGTTTGAAGATTGTTTAATAATGTAGAAATTGAACATGAATGAGTTTTATACACACATACAATATGTATTGTTTTTCGTGTATTAATATTAAAAGTTGTTACTATATATTCTAAACTATCACTAGTTATTGTATTGAAGGGATTTAAATGCATGTGTATGTCATACATCATCATTACTCCATGACCATCATGGATTGAAATATATAAATACTTCAATGAGTTTACAAATTTGTGCACATCTGTTGATGCATGGTGTATTTTTGTTTCCATAAAACATAAAATATGAAACATTTGAAGGTTATGATCATGATTGATGTTTTTGTAATGTTGGTGTAAAGACGTTGTATTCAAGGCTTGTATAATTACATGGAAATTATGTAATTTTTTTAATTGAAAAATTAGTGGTATTCAAGTTGCAATTGTTTTCAATTTATTCATCTTTACATGTACTCTTGGATCCACATAAAAATTTCATATTGGAGAAGAGTTAACAAAATTAGATTTTTTTTTGTTTCAAAAAATGATATATCAACATTTTTTATAGTATTTTTAATATTGAAATATTTTATTTGTTTGTGTATGGAAGTATTCTTGTATAAATAGATAATTTCCATTTATTTGAAAAGGTTTTAAATTTTTTGTTTCACACATAGGAAGCAATGGGTAATGAAATCTACAAAAACCATGGTTTTTTTTCTTACATGTATAAGTGTGTTGATGTTCTGCATTTTGTAGTGGGTTAAGTAACAATGATACATCACAAGAAATATACATGTATACAAACCGTTCAATTTTTTCATTTATGTGCACTCTATATGTAGGTGCATTTTTCATCCATTAAAGTCCATGGACATGTTAGCTCCCACAATTTTGGAATTCAATGACGAAAAAAATTCAGAAATATACTAAAAAAGACAATGATCTATTACGATAAGTTTGCAGAAACAAGAGTTTTATGATCATAGTAGGTTACACATGTGGCAGGATAAATTCATATCAATTTTACTATATGAACAAAATTGAGGTCTTCTATTTTATTTGGGAAATCATAATCCTTCAACATATGTAAAAATGATAGAACGTTAAAGGACCAAGTTGTTGAATCATTGCAAATAAATTTTTTTACAACTTTTCAAAATAATTAGGTGAATTATGCAAACTTTCCAAATCATAATAACCGAAGTACGATTTGAAGATATTAGTTAAATTTGGTTTATCTCATATTTGATAAGCTTTTAAAGTTCTACCACATAGTTTTCCTTTTCATATTCGCACCCAACCAGAACTTATGATTTTTTGGATGGAAACTTTAATAACTTAAAAAAAAAGGTTATAAATATTTTTTGAAAATCTTGAGATTTATGAAGTAATTCTCATTGTGCTATTTGTTGATATGAAAAACCTTAAAATTTTTATCGAGGTTGCCCATAGAATAATGCTAGAAAATTTGATTCCTTTGCATGTTTATCTTTAAATAAACCTACAAGGTGACTTGGGGCAATAAAATATATAGTAATTTCATAATCCATTATTTTTGTAACATCTAAAAAATTCTGTATCATTGAATTTATTAGTGTATAATGTATAAATTTGAGCAAAAGTAAGACATGGTGAAATAAAATGTTTTTATAATTTTTAAAATTTTTGGACTAATGGAATGATTTTGTTTCTAGAAATTTCATTTGGTACTTGATATAAGGGTGGTTTATTTTCACTAATCATATATATTAATTCACTTAGTCCGTCCGTTCATCTGTCTATCTTTATCTTTATCTTACTTTAAGTTACCCTGGGGGGGGAGAGGAATAAAGATGTGATAAAGTGAGTTAGGAGCGTTGGATCGGGAATCGGACGGGTGGAATGATGTTTTTCAGGGGTAAGTATTGTGTTGGGGTAAAAGTCGTGAGCTGGGAAGTTACACATGGGGTGGGATGGACCGTTGGGGGGGACCGGTGGGTGAGGAGGCGAGAGACCATTGGACAGAGAATAAACAATAATGTCGTGTGCCCGATGCCGAGCCCGTCCGACTCTAAAGGACGTTGCTTTGGGGGGGGCGGACGGGGAGGGTCTGTTGGTGGAGACATATTTTTTCACACTGAAAAATGGGGCCCTTCGGCTACTCTAAGTGCCCTTCTTTTTCTTTTGGGGGTTTTCTTTCTCCGGCAAATATCTATTTCAAGGAGTGATGAAAAAATTGGAGATAAGGCACACTAGCAAGGGAGGGTTTGGGTTTGTAAAGTCTCTTATAAGGTTTATAGGGTTCCTCAACCTTGGGATGAGTGGATGAATGAGTGGATGGATGGATGGATGCCTCCTTCTTCCATATTTTAGCCAGGCTTTTATTTTAGCTCCGACTTAGTGGGTGTTCCAAGTTTGAAGTAACCTTACAACCACTTGAAATGTGCCACAATGAAATGAAGTTATTAATTTAGGGTATTCTTTGACCCCTTAAGAATTAGGACTTTAATTTGCATTTTTTTCCCCTCTTCAAAGTGGAGACTTTGCTAACGGCTTTTTCATGGGATGTTGTTGCTCTGTTGAACCCGGTTCCGGTTTTCAAAGCTTCTAGAACCGGAGAACTATGGGTTGGGGGATTTCTTTTTTAAAAAATTAGAATCCAAAAAATTGAAATTATAAAACTAGATTATTTTTTACTATTAGAAGAAAGGATATTTTAAACCATTAATGTTTAGAAAATTTTAAAATAATCTAAAACCGTCTGTGCCTTGCAGGCACGGGTTACCACTAGTATTATGTAAACAACTTGTACATATGTGTGATGTTGAATTATGTTCTATTTGAATTAAAAATATATATAGAAAGTTGTTTTGACAATTGATTTGAAAAACATTTAATTTTTTTAAAAAACATAACCTTTCATAATTAAAACATGGAATTATGGGAACATTTTGGATTTATTTGTTGTAAATGTTAATGTATATTGAATTATGTGTATTTTCCTTTCTATTAACATTATGTTTTATTTGATTTTATTGGACATCATGTTTTGCAAGAAGTTATGTGAAAATTAATTTTTTAATTCTTCTAAATTGCATTAAACATATGACAATTGAACTTTGTAATTTATGAAAGATTCTTGTGATTTTTTAGTATATATATTTCACATTATTCATGATTTATGATCTTGTTTTTTTAATATTTAAAAACATGTTGATGAATTTAAATGTTTTTGTGTAATAAATTAGATTTGGACAAACCTCCAATAATTCAAAAATATTGTTGTCATAAAATCCCTTATCAAAATTCTTTTTTTTTGTATCACATTAGGCTCAACAATCAGATGGGAATGTTCCATTTGAATTTTGGGATTTTTAAAAACTTTGTTAAGGGAAACTAAAGTGAACGGATTAAATAAAATATCATTGATAAGAACATATTTGTGTTGTTTGTAAAATAAAAAAAGTATTGAATACGATTTCTAATTTTGTTTTTAGTAACATTTGTATTACAAAAAGTGTTGAACAATGAAATAACATACTCCAATGATGAATCCCAATTATTTTTCAAAATGTTCATTAATGCATTATTTTTCATTCCAATAAAAACATGTAGTTAGTTGTGATAATTGAATAAGAAGTTATTGTACCATTGATTTCGAAAGAGATGCAAAATCATCTAAATCAATGGTAATTTTTGAATCACCAATTTAAAAAGTAAGCAAAGACGTAAATAAACCATTAACATATTGAATTGGTTCAAAATGTTGAAAATTGTATGTTATATGTAAAAGGATAGATTGAAAACCCATGCCACATCGAAACATAATGCATATTGATACTTTATCCCAAATACAAATTGACCTTTGTAAATATTCAACTATCCAAAATATTACAATGAAATCTCCCCACAAACCTTCCATACTAACACTTAATGCCATTTTTGTCACATATTGATGTTCATTTATGACCATGCCTTGATGCAAATCAAACAAAAAATTTGGATTTAATTCTCAAATACAACATTGTTGGGCTTTTTCTATATTGATAATAAACATTGATTTAAATGTGCCATGTTATTTTGCCTCAATGTTTTTTAAAAATAATTATTCAATGAATATGATATAAAATTAAAAAGACAATTTTTTATTTCATATTTGTATGTTGAAATTAGATGAAGGCCATATGAATGCAATACATGTTCCAATGATCGATCAATAAGATTCAATAAAGGTGTTTCCATGATTATGAACTTCAATTTAATGGATATCTATATAAACAAAAGCATAGTTCCCACATAAACTCATTAAAAAAATAATAATGATTCATTTAAGACTATTTATTATTATTATTTTTAAAAACAATCTTTGCATTGAAAAACTCTTTATATTGGAAAATTTCTTAAATGGAAAAATTGTTTGAATTGAAAAAAATTAGATCAAAAAAATATTTGTACTAAAAAATTACTTACATTGAGAAATTATTTGCATTGAAAAAATATTTTCATTGTAAGAAAAAAATTAAATTGCAAAAATTCTCTCATTGAAAAAATTGTTAGATTGAAAAATCACCTTCATTGAAAAATTACTTACATTGAAAGAAAATTACTTGTATTGAAAAATTATTTCCTTGAAAAAATTGCTCCATTAAAAAAACTCAAGTTCCATTGAAAAATTACTTTCATTAAAAGTTTTTTGCATTGAAAAATTGCTTTCATTGAAAAAACTACTTGCATTGAAAATTTATTTTCATTCAAAAAATTACTTTCATTGCAATAACTACTTCTATTGAAAAAAAAAATTCATTGAAAAATTACTTCACACACAAAATGTTGCATTTAAAATTATTTTTGGCATTTAATGTATGAGAACTTTCCTTTTCCTCTAGAAAAAAATTATGAAAATGATTATATAATATGGGTTATTTAAACCAAAACTTTGATATAAGGAATTTCTACATATATAAATTATTCATATATTAAAGGTCATTATAGAAAGGTCACATCAAGGCTATCAACAACCTTAATGTTTAAAAATGTTTTTGTTTAGAAATTGATTTTGATGAATCAAAATCAAGCTTGTGTTTCACATTATGCTAAACATTATCACTAGGAATAATTATCGAAGGAATAACCAAACCTTCACCCTTCAAACTAGTTTTCGCTTGTGGGATAAATAGGTGGATGTCTTTTTGAAAGCCAACAAGGGTAGATGTGGTCGATAATCCAAATTTACCATGAATGTGAATTGAAATAAAATTGAACTTGTTTTGGATGAGGCAAATCCAAGAATTCAAATTTTGTCATACAATTGCTTCAAGCCATTTGCCTTCATTAATCAATAACACATGTTCATCATTGATTGTAATGGAATCATAGAAAAACCTAATTTTTGAACCATTGATTTTGAATGACAAGTGTTACAATGAACACCACCCTATAATGCCTTCATTTCAAAAAGCATGTGAAAATCAAAAAGGTAAATCAATCAAGAAAGAACTAAAACCATGCGTACACATAAACATAATATGTAGTATTAATAGTAGTTGTTGCCCATTACCAATTCCGCCCATAGGCCAAAGGCTTCTAGCCAAAACTAGATGGTGCCAACCTTGACATAGACCAGACCAAAAGCCCAAACCCCTAACATTTGCATGCTCAAGCTAGTTGTTTGAGCATTGGCGCGAGCACTGCCTTTATAGGCGATACGCCTTGAACTAACTGGCACCAAAGTGATTTGTCTTTCACCTGCACATACCACTCCCCACCTCGGAATGGTATGCCAACTACCTGGAGATCCTTGCACACAATAGACCTAAAGGTTTGTGGCGGTTTGCCACGGCCATATGTGATGCCCTTCAATTGTGCAAAGAGCGCAATGTGCGGGTACTTAGCTTTTGATAGTCTGGCCACATGCCCTAATTAACTTAGCTTGCACTGAGCAAGGAGGTAAGCCAACAGCTTGACCTTGGAGGTGTTCCAAATGTGCTGCAAGTTGTGCTAGTTTGACACTCAAACGCCCATGATCCCCTTTAAGCAATTGTTGTATGCCACCTCCAACCAGTGATGTTGAGATTGCATCACATTCCAGGTCTCGGCCCCGTAAACAAAGTGCGGTAGTACAAAGGTGTTGACATAATATGTAAACAAAAAGAATAAAATGCATAAGAAGTGCATAATAAAAGATGTGAATATGTAATAATTTAAAAACTTAATACCTAAAAAAAAACCAAGAAAAAGATAAAAAAATTAATAACAACAAAAGAATCAAGAAGAAAAGGTCATTTAAGCACGAAAAAAAACATTATACCCTTTTATTCAAACCATATTTTTTTTCATTTCTTATTCATTTTGAGTGATTTAAAAAGCTAGGAGCATGAAATTTAAAGCTTTATAAATGATCTTTGAAGTGAAAAAAAATTAGACCAACATATATTTATTTTAAGCTTTAAAAAAAAAAAGATTGGTTTAAACCTTACATTTTCACCCCTTTCATTTACATAAGTCATATCTTGCTCAGTTTTTAACCAATTCCAATGATTTTTATGACATTAGATGTGCCAAAAAAGGGGCTACAAATTGCTTTCAATGTTAAAAGACTATTGACCAATGTGGAAAAAATTATAAAATTTTATTTACAAAGGTTTTTCACATACTTGTCTACCTTACCATTTTAAAATACAATATTTTTTTTTTTGACCAAACACATTCCAAACATTTTATCCCATATTGTTTACCCAAAAAGGATTTCCATTGGACTATACAAAGACATTTTTCTCACATTTAGTAGCAACATTATACTTTATGTCTAGTATGCAATGGAACATGGATTTTTGTTTTTTAAACAATTCCAATAAAAAAAAGTCATTTCAATGAAATTTTATTTTTTATAGGCCATTATAATAGAGATAATTATGTGGCCACCCGGTTCTCCTTTGCTTGAGGAGGGAAGAATCAAATGGTTGTTTTTTTTAAAAAAATTATTGTTACATTAAACTCGAGTAATCACTAGGTGGTTTTAAGGCGGGAAAAAAAAAACCACTTGGTGGCCACTAAATTGTTTCGACATTAAACTACAAAGGACCACATGGTGGCCATCATGTCATTTTTTTCTCCCTACTTAGAAACTTGGTTGGCCATTAGATTGTTTCTCTTTTTTTTGACTTAAAGACTTAATGGCCATTAGGTCGTTTTATTTTTTCGCTTGGAAACCTAGTGGCCACCATGTCGTTTTTTTTTTTCGCTTGGAAACCTAGTGGCCACCATGTCGTTTTTCTTTTCGCTTGGAAACCTAGTGGCCACCATGTCGTTTTTTTTTCCCCTTGGAAACCTAATGGCCATTAGGTCATTTTGACATTGGACTACAAGGGATGACCTAGTGGTTGTCATAGATGCCAATACCATGGACCTCATTTAATTGAATGTTCATCCATGTACTTAACTTTTAGTTTAATTTCAGTTCATTCTTAGTTAACTTCCAATTAAGTTTTAATTCACTTTCACTTAACTCATAATTCATTTATGGTTGAGTTTTAGTTCATTTTAGTTAAGTATTAATTAAATTTTAGTTAAGTTCGAATTAACACCTAATTAACTCTCAATTAACTTCAAGTTAAGTCCTAATTAAGTCCTAGTTAATTCAAAATTAACTCCAAGTTAACTCCCAATCAACTTCGAGTTAAACCCTAAAACATTTCTAATTAAGTTTTAGTTAACTCATAGTTGATTCTAATTCCCAAAAAAGCTTTACCTCTCCCAATCCTTTAAAAAACACTTCCTTTGGAAAAGGGTGGAATTACCCCATCCTCCCCTCCTCACCCAAACAAAAACCCTTTTGAAAAAAAAGAAAAAAATTCCTAACTCCTTGTCCCTTTTTCTTAAAGCTCCACTTACAATTTGTAATTCTTTCAATCTAATTGAATTATCCATTCCTTATACCCATTGAGACCCTATAATAGAAAACCAATGCATGAGAAACGAAAAAAAATACCTTAACCCCTTTGCTCTCCCTAAATCTTCACCTATAAACCCCACTGTACCCCCACCCAACTTTATAAATTAGTATTGTTTGCCCCATGCATGCTTGTTAAAACCTAAAATCACACATGCATATCTACTATCTTAGGGCAATAATAAATTTTTATAACATAAAAGGCAACAACAATACAAAAAGAAAATCAATTTCAAATTAATTTCATTATAATTTTGTTATTAAATCTTCATCAAAGCCTGATTGAAGTTTTAAAAATAACATCAAATTAATTAAAACCATTTATATCTCCAAGAAAAAAATTATTTTCAAAGTGACGTCTTTTATCTTAATCAATTCTTGCATAATTTTTTAAATTTCATTTTAATAAGATTTAACAGAATTGAAGCTAATTATTTGTATGTTTATCAAAAAAAATTCATTTAAAAAATTAGTCATATGAATTGTTATTACACTTCATAATGATATGAAACCTCGTGATACAAAATGGCAAGTGACAACCCAAAAAAATAATAATGATATAGAAACATGATTAAATCGGTTACCCAACATTCATATTTTGAGAAGAAACCCAACAAGTAGATGGGTAGATTTCAAAACAACCCATCAATTGGATGGTTGCACCCAAAATGTACACATGCCCATCCATTAGCTTGGGCCAATAAAAAACTTCCACACAAACTTATAACTTCATCCTTTCAACCAACTTTTGATTCTCTGACCCCTATACCACTTAGAAGGTGTTCCCACAATGCCTATGTAGGACAAAGCCAACCAAACACAACCCAACCCTAATTGAAACAAACAATGAATTGAAAGCACATGACAAAATGACCATTAACAATAAACAACAAATATAACCTAGCTTTAATTGAAACAAATAATGACTTCAAAGCTCATGACAAACTTGTTAGGCTACGATCATATGCTACCATATAATTAATAGATCAAAATTTTATGTAGCTATCTATTGTTTACTTTATAAGGATTTGACCTTTGGACGTATGACTATTGGTATCCCCTATCCTCTTAGGGGGGGAATATATGTAAACATTTTCCATTATTAATATCATTATGCTTCTATTTTTTTTATCTTTTGTATTTCCTTCAAGATTTCAAAAATGACAACCAACAACAAACAAGAAAAATAGCCCAACCTTGATTGAAGACTACATGAGGTATTCTTTTCTTTTTTCATTTTGGGAAAAGGGAAAATTCTACACTAATTACACTCAACTTTGTATTGTTAGCTTTTATATCTCATCATAATCATCTTGAAACAATCCATTTCCTTAATTTCTTGTGATTTTCAATCAAAATAAACACATGATAAAAATCTTGGATGTTTTGAGGTTTACTTCCAACACATCCAACAAAAGAATCATTAGGCTATTTTTTTACAATCAAAATGAGGTGATCCAAGTTCTTAATCCCTAGCCTATAGTGTCAAAGATTAATGGGGTGTAAGCATTCAATCATGAACTGCACCCACCCCCTTAAGCTAGTGTTTTTTAAAAGAATATATTTTAAATATATTTTAAATATTTAAAAATATTTAAGTTTTTTTACACTATATGTTAAGGTTTACATCAAAAATTCACCCCAAAAAAGTAGTTGGGTAAGTAATAAAATTTTCGAAAAATAACTAAATGTGAATCATTTTACATTACAAAAATATTGAGTACAATTATTTTTTAAATTATTTGTAGGTGTTTTTTATTTAGTAGATTGATTTCAAAATTTAAACACATGTATATCAATGTATTGAAATAATGTTATATAAAAAAAATTCCATTTGTAAATTTTTTTTTCCTAAAATGTTAAATACATGAAATTAAAAAATGATTTTAATTATTTTGGTACAAGTTTGCAAAACTACACCCAATGATGACTCTAGCAACTTAAAAAATGCATTCAATTTTAATTTGAGAGCCTGTAATCCCAAGTGCTTGACAAGCCAAAGACGCCACATTTAGAAATTGAAATGCACATTGCCCCCACCAAATCACTTCAATGGTATCCTGTTTGCTTTTGAGTTTTAGAGCTTTTTATTGCTCACCACGAATTATGCGTAGAAGGCTATGCGTGTGTGTAGGTACGTGAAGGTGGGGAGGGGCAAGACGATGGACTAGTGAAAGGGAATAAAAACAATGTAATGTTGGTAATGCCTTCATCAAATTGTGTTACCTAATGTAAAAACAACATAGAGCACGTGAAATAAAAGGATCAAGAATCATGGTCGGGTTGTTTGAAGCACTTACAAGCTATGAGGCAAGGGGACAAGCATGGAGTGTAAACATGGGGTTGTCTTTGGAAAAATAGAGTTTCACCATCTATAATGGACTTTTCCATGTTTCAAGAAAACACATTAAAGTTGTATCAAACATGGTGTTCGTGTACGCTTAAGGGAGTGAAAAGACAAAAAACTCTAAATCCCAAGATGCATTGTTGGGTTTCAAGACTGGATTGATTGACCTAAAAAAATTACTAGCCCAATGGGTACTTGTAGGCACAAATTGCTACAATTGGCCTTTTGTCTACTATAGGGAATTTGATGGTGCAGTGTTTGCATTGAACATATTAGGATTAGTTCTTCCCAATCAACAACCTTATTGTAATAGTAGTAGATCTAGTTCCAACTCTAGCCCAATTGATCAGCTTGGCTAAAAATTGGCAAATTTAGTTAAATTGGAAGTTTTGAAACTACAAGGGATTTTTTTCAACAACCATATTTTTTCTTCTTGTGGTTCATTCTTTGAAACCTTGGTGGTCATCTTGTTAAAGGATTGTAACCTTGAAAGTTTCAACCCTTCCATCTTAGAGGACACAAGTAATCCACAACACTTGGATTTGTAGTTGAATTACATGATAGTGGTTGTCTATACATGAAATTCAACAGGATTAACCAACTTGTGGAGTTGAAATTCAACACCATTAGGTTAAAGAGCTTCAACCCCATCAACTTTTGAGGAACATCAATTGTGAAGGGGCGTTGGTAGTAAGAATGTTAAGAAGTAGTGGAGATGCACATTTACAAAGGAACGTGGAGGTGGGGGTGGCATTGGTGAAGTGCGAAGGTTTCTAATCGTTTCTTATTTTGGGTCTAAGTAGCCTTTCTTGAGCCATGCTACCCTTTTATTTTAGGCTGCATTTTATTATTATTATTATTATTATTAATTTAAGGATGGCATTCATTTCTTCTCCCCATTCCTTTTCGATTTTCCTTCTTTTGAGGGGTTTTGCCCCCTTTTAGCATTGGGTTCCCTTTTCTCATTCTTCTTGAGTTTTTGCCCTTAGCTTTAAGGCCTCTTCCATCTTCCGGTCTTGGTGTGGTTCTTTGTGCTTGTTGTTTGGTTGGTCTCTCATCGTCCTTCTTGAGCTAGAATGGGGCCCAACACAATGTCCCATGTTTTGGATGTGGGTCATTATTTTGGCAACGTGGCATAGTACATCATTAAAGGCATTGTTAAGCATTTCTTGCTCTTCTAGCAGATGGTGCCCATGGCATTTCAATTACCCCCTTGGTCTTCTTTCCGTTTTTGGCTATGTGGGCCTAGGTTTCAGCTTTGGACCCCTTCAACACCTTTCATTTAGGTCTTTCTTGGCCCCATTTGTATTCACACTTCCCTTTTGTTTTGCAACGAAAGGTGATATTAGTTTTTCGTTTCCCCTCAATTGTTTCACTCGAGATCCGTTTGACATGGTTGCCTAGCACTTATTATTTTTATTTCCACAATGGGTTTCACATTTCCCCCCTAAGGGTGGATCAATTGGGCATTAGGAGACCATGATGTGCCTTTAACGATTCATTTCAAGAAATTGGGAAGAACTTCAAACATGGCATTTTCTTAGGGCAAAAGCGTTTACAGTAACATTACTTACGAATTGCGGCCCTTTGGTGACCTTGCCTTCTCTAGATCCTATGCCCATCTTTCCCCCCATTCATCAACTTGGGCAAAGTTTAGCCCTTGGGCATGCTAGGGAGTTTGCATGCGTTGCCAAAGCCATAACCCCCCTTGCCCCAACCCCAACATTTTTTGAGATTATTAGCACTTTGCAAACTTTGCATCCTTCAAGCTTAGATTTTCCTTGCTTGGATTCATTGGTGAATTTCCAATCAAATGTAGACCTTGAGCTTCCTCTTCATTCTTTTAGGTTGGCATTCATGTGTTTGTCCCATTTGTTAGCAGGGGGTCCTTTAAATATGGTTTTCAAACATCTCCAAGATTTTTTCAACATAGTAGATTCAACAAGTGGTTTCATCTAATTCCACTAGTTGGGTTCCCATGTGGTTGTAGGCCGAATCCTAGGGTTTGTTGCTCGGATTTTTGGTGTTGTTAAGCTTTTGACTGGCCAAACCCACAAGTGGCATTCAACTAATAACAATGGGCAAGGTGCTTCATTAACTTGTGTGTAAAGCATTGTGTCTTCAATTTTGTGATGCATTTTCTTTGCACCTATTGCCACATCAATTTGGTGTGGTTATTAAGGACAAGTGTGCAGTTATGGTTCATGGTATTTAAGTCGTTTTAGACGTTCATCCCAATTGGGTGGTGCTTCAAGTGGACATCATGAATGTTTTCAACTCCATTTCACATAAGGCCATCTTGTAGGAACTTCAAGTGGTAGGAAGCCAATTATCATGACTTTTCTTTTTTGTTTGTGTTTTTTTTTGCTCAAAAATCTTCTTTGTTTTGTAATCATCATTTCCTTTCGAAAGATTTGTCTATCCTCTTTTTATCTATTGGTGTGCATTATGACAATTTGTTTGTTAAGCCCCTTTTTGTTCTTGCCCATTTTTGTGTTTTACATTGCTAGTCAAATGTTTTTCCTTTTTATCTTTTCTCCTCCTTGGCTAATGACACCCACATTTTTTACCTTGCTTCTATCATCACCTCTATTTTTTATCATTTTGTCTCCTAGTTAACATTCATGGGGCTAGCCATTTAGCCCCACAAATGTTTAGTTTGGTCCCCTTTAGGCCTCCCTCATGGGTTCTCCTTTCCTTTTAGTTTTTGCTACCCTTTCGATGGCATTAGGGTTTTTGATTCCTTCTCCTTTTCCTTTTTGCAGACCGATTCAGACAAGGACATTTGCCATGCATAAATGCTCTTGAGGTTGGGGGATGTTCAAGGTGCTTTTGGTATCCTTTCTGGGTGAAAATCCTTTAAGGTGTACCACATAGGACAAAAAGAACCTAGTCCTTATTGTAGTCCTTTTTTAGTTTATATTTTGATCCCCATAAAAAATAATGAAACAAAAGTTGTCAAATATTTCAAATAGGACTATATTTTAAACCATTACAATTTTAGATTCCATCATAATCATTTATAAATGTGCTTTTACATGGTAAAAAAAAACTTGGTAAAAAAGACAAAAAAAGGTGACAAGATTTTCGTACATCTTAAAGAATTTCAACCTTTTTTAATGTTTCGCCAAGAAGTTTTCCTATTTGTTATGCCCCCTTTCTCCCCCCCCCCCCTTTTGTGCTTAACATCAGCTTATGGCTTTTGATTCGACCTTTATGGGGGTTTTTGGGAGGCTCATAAGCTAAGGTTTTTTAGAATGCCCTTAAACTTTTGTAATGCATTGGCAAAATTTTCTCCCCATTTCTTTTGGCAAGGTTGGCTTCATTTCCTTTGAAATTATCATGTTGACAACCTATTTTGGGAGTTGGGCTCTTATTGCCCTTATCATCACCTTGATATTCTTGGTTTATTTTTATTGGAGGCAATAAAGGTGATCAATTCAAGTTTGCTCTCATTCCAAACCCACTTGAGGTTGGTGCAAAAGCTTCTGCCTATGGTGGCAACATTGTGGGTACCCCCTTTTGAACAACTTGTAGAAAAGGGTGTACATCAATTTCAAGAAAACATTTCAAAGCAATTACATGACCATTCTTTTTCCAGCATCTTTTTTGACTTGTCTTGGGATTCACATCATGCATGTTTGAGTTCTTGCATAGGGTTAGAAATGGGCACTTGGTTGTTTACACACCCAATCATCATTTTTTCCCATTTGTCTTCAAATGTTGTCTTCTTTGCGAAACACACCATGTTGAGCCTCCCGCATTCGTTGGCCCTTGGCTTGTCACATTGCATTTTTGGCCAACCTTTAAACCCCATGGGGATTCACTTCCTTCGTTGCACTCATGGTGGGGAAAGGACGATGTCCCATGATGCCCATGTAGGATGCTTTTGCATTCATTGCAAGAGATGTAGGTTTTCATGTTGCATGTGAACAAACCCACATTCTTCCACCTACCCTTTAGTTATCATGCCAACAGGTCGACATTGTGATTTCATTTCATGGCATTTGCACATTGGCCAATGTCATCATCTTGACCCCATTATAGGGGACTTGGTTTTGCGTGTTGCATTATTTCACGAGGTGGTTGTGACAATGGTGGCTCAAACAAAAAAAAGATTTCATCAAGATCAATACATGTTGTAAACTTGTTTCTCCCTTTTGCCATTGAGGTCTTTGGGTGTTTACATTAACAAGCCAACAATTTTTTCCATTATTGTGTTAACATGGCTTGGGTAGTAAAAGGCTCTGAAGGCCATTTTCTTTCAATTTCACATGTGTTTTACAAGCAGAGGTTGTGTTAGTGGCATTGTAGTAGGTGCAAGCTCCACTTATTTCAAAGTGGGCCATTATTGTTAGTGAGGGTTTTTATAGGCTAGATATTTTTTATAAAGTCCTTTCCCTTTCTTTTTTTGACATCCTTCTTGTGACAAGTAGGGGGAGAGCGGGGGGGGGGGGGGGAGTTAATCAAAAAAGTCATTAGTATCCTCATTTTAGCTGCCACAAGGTTTTGGCCCAA
>Ga0116231_10007098_pt1 | contig 20805 bp, 19 predicted proteins | sample S1TSphgellanicum_2_FD_89695 | JGI IMG/M metagenome (GOLD analysis project Ga0116231, IMG submission 89695) | Host-associated microbial communities from peat moss isolated from Minnesota, USA - S1T2_Fd - Sphagnum magellanicum MG | ecosystem: Host-associated > Plants > Peat moss > Unclassified...
TCTTTAATCAGAAAGAGCAGCAGAAAATGAGAGCGAACGTAGTGATTTCGGATATGTGTTCATGTCGAAGGGGGGCAGAGTACTATGTGGGGTGTGTGCAGAAAATCACACATTTGATTATGGGGTGGATGTTACAAGAATCCTCTTATGCACATCAATTTTTAAACTCTCAATTCTATTTAGTGTTATTGATAGTTGCATCAAACTCCCACCACTTCCCCCATAATTGATCTATGTGAATGTTATAGCGACAAAATTTCACCACTAAACTTGCAATGATTTGAAAATTCACCATCACAAAACCACAAATGCTCAAGGCTCAAGCTTCTTGAAATATTCAAGGTGCAACAACCATTCATTGCCACCATCTTTAAGCTTTCAAAACACGAGGCATATGGGTTTTCAAAGCAAAACCATTTGCTAGCTACTAGTTTTGGGAAAAGGAAGTTCATTAGGCAACCTAACTTGTTTGATGGTCACAAATTGGCAATGCCTTTAAGCTTTAAAGTGTTGCAAAGGGGTATTGTTAAAGGCCTAAAAACATTATTGATAATGGAGCTTGTAAACAATTGGATTAGACTTGCAATGGAAGGGCATAGGTAGTTTGCTTTTTGGCACACAAGGTGGGTGTGTTGGGGTGTTTGGGGCAATCATTTTTTTCCCTTCATGCCATTTTGCATGTTACCTTTTTACATCATGTTTTGGTTATAAATTGCTAGAAAAGAAAAACTTGGAATGGACCCAATTGTAAGAAATGTTTTTGATAAATGATGGATATTGACAAATGGAAAGGATTTAGAGTATTTGTGAATATTAGGTGATGGATTCTTGAAATGACATTCATTATTTTTTCTCTAAGTCACTAAAACATGATCCATTAAATCTAGCATTTAATATGATGAAACCTTGTAAAACTTTATTTATGAAGACATCATAGATTTGGAAAATGTACAAAGGAATAAGAAAAAGGAAAAGGGAGAATTCATAGGATGTCAAATTATCCCAAACTAGATGTCAAAATCTCTTCATGTCAAAAATCGACCACATGTAGTAGGTTGGCCATATGTTTTCATGTTAAAAACCAACTGGCTACAATAGGTTGGCCATGGTGATGGGAGGTGTGTTTTCAAGGGGTGGAAGTTGGGAAGTAGTTAGGCTTACAACTACCATTCGATTAAAGATGGAAGATGTTTGCATCCTTTGCAATGTGATTGAAATTTTTTGATGAAAAAAAGTAACTAAAACAGAAAGATGAGGGCCCTTTGGCCCTTTCAAGCTCCAAATGGCATTGGCACAATCATGTAAAAACACATTGGCTTGTTTGTGTAGACATCCAAATACCTCAATTATTAATGGGAGGAATTGCTTAGTGCAGTGTTAGTCATGATATCTTTTTGCTTTGGCTTAAGCCGCATTGGAGGCACCTAATTCTTGAGTTGCACAAGATCAAGGAAGTAAATTTGTTCGCATTGGGTTGGCAATGACAATGTCGATTAGGGTGTGAATGTCATCTTTGGTGAGCACAATATTAACCCATTGACAAGTGGAGTTGAATGTGGTTGAAGGAAGTGCATGTAGTTATTCTCGTCCCATGTGGAAACCAATGTCTCATGCAATGGTAGTATAGGTGTCATGAATTGCATCATGAGTTCATGTGTGCTCATTGCCATGAACGCAATGTAAGAAATGAATACCCATAGGGTCAATGGGATGTGTGCACATGCAATGAAGGATATTTGTAATTGAAGAATGGGGTAATCCAAGTCACCTTGGATGTGTTGTGAAAAAAACTGCAAAAAATAATCGAAAGGTTGAGAAGATTGGTTTGAACTATAAGCCTAACAATCACCCCTAGGTTAGAAAATGATAAAATTCGAACACAATGGGCCTTGGATATCCTATTAAAAAGCATGTTGGAAAGGGTATGATGGTGCAGACACTCTAAAATGGAATCTTGAAGTTGAACCATTTGTTGCATGATGAGTTTTTCAAATGGAAGAAAACATATGTGAACTAGGGGTGGTAGAAAATCACATGTCGCTTGAAGTGTTGATAGAAATGGAAGGTGTTGTTGTGAACTTTAGCTAGGCTTAAGAAAGGAAGGGATTCTAATCGACCATGAACTTGAGAGTTATGATGGAGGCTATAAGGGCCTAATTCCCTAAATAGGTTGTTGGGATGATGGTGGTTGTTAGTATTGAGCCCGATGCCACCGAATGTGATTGGGAGAAAGGCTTGTTTATGGGCTAGAGGTCCTTTTGGGCTATCAAAGAATCTTGGACCCAAGAAACCCCTAAACACTTGAAAGAGGGATGAGTCAAAATAAGTAAGGGATTCCATGAAGGTGGAGGAGGGAAGTGTGCATTGTAAAAAATACGATGGTTATTGCACGAAACAATGAGTTAAAAATCCAAAGCTACCTAAACATCACCCATTCTAGGAAGAATGTTCATTGTTGAGCATTTTCTACATTTTTTGTGAAAGATGATGTGAATGATGAAGTGCCCAATGGAACCCCCAAGTTTACGATTCCTTTTGAGGGGCAGTAAACTGGGATGGGCTGTTGAAATCAAACAATATGCTAGAAGGTGACCATGCTACACATTTCTGAGGTTGGAAAAAAAGACCTATCACACAAAGTTCGGTTTGAAAATGTTCACATGCAAATGATATAATTGACAAGGGACCTATGATGTTAGTGTCATATGCATTTAATAGGTGAATTTCAAAGATGATAAAACATATGTTTAAACGTAGGTGTGATTCTCATGGTGGAAGCTACATGTGAACTCTTTATGTAAAAACAACTACACCCGTACTTAACATTTGGTTGTGCAATAATATTTCTCACATCCAAGATTACATAATTTTTGTTTCCAAGCCTCACCCATAAACATGAAATTGGCACTATAAAAGGTTAGAACCTACTAAAAGCAAGCCACTTGGACTAATTAATACATTTAGCTAATCAAGAATAGGTGTTAGACTACGTTATGACTTTGTTGTGAGCAAAAATGCTGAGTCACAACCATTTTACCATGTTCACCAAGTGTTATCAAATGTGAGTTCAAGCTTTGGGAACTTCATGGAACAATTCTTATTTCAATTTTTGCTACTTTGAACTTGCCATAAGGAGGGGAAAATTGAAACAAAAAGGAAAGTTTAGTGAACCATTAGGTAATGAGTCGTCAATTGATTGAAAAACTTGAGATGAATTTGTCATTAATCTCACAACAAATGCCTATAAATATGTGGACCTAGAATAATTGCTATATTTGTGTCACATCAATATCATATGGGATGGTCAATTGTGGTGGGAAAATATCAAAATAAATTAATTTTAGGCTACAATGTCATTTTGGGCACTTGAATTTAAAGTTTTTAAAGTTCAACACAAGGTGTTCTCAAATATTTTTACTTCAATTATATATATATTTATCTTGTTCACTATTTTTTCATCATTATATATTTTCCATAAGATATTGTGGGACCATTCACGAATGAAATTATAGTATTAAATTTGGACTATATTTTATCTCCATTGTTTTTTAGTTACAAAGATTTTTTTCCTCCCCTTAAAGATATGAACCATAGTTCATAGTAAGCAACATGGGGGTGAATGCACAGTATAGTGATTCAATAGTGCTAGAAAATACATTCCCTATAAGTCCATATAAGATTCTTTAAAATGATTCAAATGGACATTGTTATTACTTTAAAATTATTATTATTCTAATATTTGAATAATACATGTTCAATCACCTACAAACCTTCCCAAATCTCTGTGAAAACCTGTATTTAATGTAGCTGATATCATTTTTAAATTTGGAATTAAAAAAAAAAAAAAACCCATAAAGTTCCAAAGAATAATGCTTGATCTAAAACTTTCAAAAACTATGCTTTTGGGACAAAAAAATTGAAAAAAAAATAAATATTGCAACTCATATGGACTTATGAAAACATGATCAAATTTTAACTGTTCAAAGACCTTAACTATTAAATGGTTAAGGTTTTTAAAGAAAAGATTCCTTATATGAGTTTATCATCTTGTATTACATATATTGAGTCCCAATAAGAAATTTGGAATGTTAATCAATATGAAAATTTTCATTTTGTGATCTAGTCAAATGACTAGTCCATATTTTTCAACTTCAAAAGTCCATTACTACTAACAAATGATTTTTTAAATTAATAAATAACCACATAATTCTCTTCATAATGAAATTGTTAGTTTAGATCCACATCCCAATTAGTAAAATTAAGAATATATTAATCACCATATACATTTGACTAAAGAGTACCCATAGAAAAAACATCATTTTATCACAAAAGTGAGCCATCATAGCTTGCATCTACCCATGGATCAATTTTCACATTTTCATTTTTCCAATTTGAAGCATTTAAAATGTTTGTCTATATAGATATCAAATTCTTTGACAATTCATCAAAATTCCCATGAATGTTTAGAGAATTCCCTTCATTTGATTCTAAAGATTAATTTCCACCAAGTTTGACAAAAAGGTAGGGCAATACTCAAATTTGAATAATAATTTGTCACAATAGCCTTCAGGAAGTTTTTCAAAAATGTCATTGGTGACAAAACATGCCAATTTTGTGTTGCAAAACATGAAAAAGTACTTCCAGAAAATGGTCAGAACTACTCCACAATTGATACTTAAATATTGATGAAGGAAAATCATAAACCTTGTCACATGTACTTTCACCTCAACATATCTATCTATGAAGGAAGGCAGTTTGTTTTGTTTTGTATCGTATTGAACTTATGAGATCCACCAAACTGGGATGCTTCAGATCATGTTCTTGGTGTCTTTGGAAAGCTCTTGACAAGTAGGGGTGCATGGGCTTGGTTCCATGATATTTGCACTTGTGGTGCAAAAGTTCTTGAATATTGAATGATTTCTTCACTGAAAACTAAATTAAAAATCATAGCTGAAAATGTCAAAGGAATTGGAATGTGCCTTTGGTGTTGTTGGAAAGATCTTGATGAGCAGGATTTAATGGAATTCATTTGATTTAGATTTAGAATGTGGGAGATATTGATTTGAAAGTGATTTCTGCCACTGAAAATTCAAATAAATTCCCAAAAACCACGTTTTGGAAGGTAAAATCAGTTGAGGACAAAGTAACACTTGGGCCAACAGCACAGGCCACACTAGCACATATAAAATAAGAGTTGCAAACAAGGCAAAGCCTGCTATCACTCTGCTGAAATTCTAATGCACAATCTCCTAATGTTGTTAATTCAGGTAAAAAAAATTCCATCAAGGCAGGAAAACAAAACCCAAGATCAACCACAATTAAAAAAAAAGAAAATTCATCAGGCACGATAGTGGCTCACATCCCAGGCAACGCAGTTGTATGAAAATTTGCAGAGAAATCTCCACAACAAATGATCTGAAGGAAACCATGACATTGAGTGCAGTCCTAAAATTTTTTATAACAGTTGGTCACAAAGTGGTCTGCAAGCTGCTCTTCAGTGCAGAGCACAAAATGGGTCAGCGTAGTAGTTTCACCAGCTGTCTGACAACAATACAATTTTCTACAAAAACGTTGGCTGAAAGGCCTAATTTTACATTACTCTGAAGAGCTCATTCCTGACATATATGACAAAATCTTCTTCCAGTCTCTGCAATAAGTCCAAGAGGGCACGCTCATCTGTTCCAGGAAACTGGGACAAAATTGCAGCTCTTGTCACCTACACAAGAACCACCCAAAAGTTGTCCTGAATGAGCTTTTAGAGAGAAGCCCAAATGGGTTGGAAAGGATAAAAGAAATAACAAGCAAAAGAAAGACAAGGAAAATCCATAACTGCAAGAAAGGGTGTCTAGAAGAGGTCAGAGAGTGTCAATCACCCCATTTGTAGTCATCAACCATTGTACCAATTTCTCCTCAGTGGCTGTTTCACCACCATCAGCTTTGACTTTGACTCTTCCATCATCTGGTGCTTGAGTGGGGCTTGTCTTGACCTTCTTTGCAGGAGTCTCTGATGTCTGTGTCTTCTCCCGAGAGGTCCAACTTGGCATTCGCCGCCGCAATCCTGTCAGAGTCATTTCATCTGAACCAGTCTGTGGTAGCCAAGGAGGGGTTGTGAACACTCCAGATGGACTCTGATCAAGTACCTCTGATTTACTGTCACTCTTTTGAGAGCCCAAGGCATCTGCAGTTCCTTCAGGCAGTTCATCAGCAGCAGTATCAATTGGAGTTGTGATGTCTTGCCTGTCTGTAATGGGTGCTGGTGACACAGGCAATGGAAATCCACGCTCTAACATCAACAAATAGATTTTGATATCACGGTATGTCACCTGTATACAACCCACTTGCAAAGCAGGTCATAAACCCACAGCATGCAAGTATTGGCAATGATGCTTGTGACTCTCACAGTGAAAAGACCTCAGTGCAACAGGAACACATTGTGACAGTTGTTGAGGAACAACTTTCTGCTCAACCAGAGGTAGTATAGTACTGTCAGAGTGACAGAGCCTTACAAACTCAGCTGACTGTTCTTTGATTGGTTTCAGAAACTCTGTGGATCCTGCTCGTAGAACTGCTGCCTCAACCTCCAGTGATTTTTTCGCTGTGAAACCAGCATCATGGCAAAAGCGTTCCCAATCCACTTCATACCCTGCCTTCACACACTCAGATATGTATTCGATTACTGTGTCCTCCTTGATTGGTTTTGGTCGATCTGGTAAGTTCTGATGTCACAACAGAAAACAAAATTTCATGACAGGTGATTTCTTCATATCATCAATCATGAGAAGTAATCTTGGTATCATCAAATTGAGACACTTGTCTGAATGGAACTTCACAGTTTTTGGCAACACAGATACAGACTTCAGATCTGATCAATCTGTGGTTTATGGGTAGCCTTTATTGCCAATACAAAAGGGTTTAAAAGCAAGATACCGCAATAGCAGAGAAAGAGATTCCTTCCTCCTGCCACATCCTCCAAGCCTCTTCCTTGGCTGATGTAACCCGTGTTTGGTCACCCCGGGAAGAAACAGACTTGCTATCTGCTGCTTTGGGCATTGGTGAGACCGACAGCAGAGTTATCTTCTCCACAAAGTCAAGAGCCAGATTCAGATCTGTTGCATGTCTTTTGATTGTTGCAAGTATCTCTGCACCATGCTTTGTCACCAGCCACTGACATCCCAAGACAGCAAACAAGAATGGATTTGAAGCCTTTGCAGCCAAGGAATCGCCCATGGGACATTATCTGATTCTTGCAAGATCCCAATTTCAGTAAATTGACACAAAATTTGGAGATTTTGTCACAAAAACCCTTGAATTTTGTAGACCCATTTCTAAAACAGCTACTGAGAACAAGCTTGGAACTATTGACAAAGTATTTACCTGATTTACACCATCAATGTTGCGAAGTCGAGCCTCAGTTGAAGGTCGTGACTTGGCAATCTTTTGCAGAGTCTTCTCGTTGCAGATTGCATACCTATGAAAACACAAATCTTGTACTCAAAAAGACAATCTCGTAACAGCAGCATTATGTACCATGTGTAAGGAAACTGAAGTCAAATTTTTGATCAGAGGTCAGGAGGCACCAAAAATGGAAAATGGGAGGAAAAAGAAACACTCACGGAGCTGTTGAGTTTCTCCTTGCCAAATCTGCTCTTGTTTCCATCAAGTGATGGTAAAGCTTGAGCTCCGGCTGAAAAAGGAAAAAAAAATGGATCTCATCAAACAAACTGTTTTCTGCCACGAGTGACAGTCTTGCAGACATCAATAGCATTCTGAGTGCAGGGAGAGGGAGAAGAGAGAACAAAGATAATAAGAAAGACTAACACAAAACAGCAGAAAACCTTCAAGAGACTCCATTGGTAGAACAGATCAGAATAGTTCATACTTCCGTGAAGCCTTCAGGCTCAGGTTGAGCCATGGTCACAACAGGAGGATCACCCTTTTCTGCTGCTGCTGCTGTTGCCTGCCGGTTCATCCCACCTTGCTGCTTGCTCTCTTCCTCAGCCATCTCTTGCGTCACTGGTAGCATCAGTGATGATGCCACTCCCATGTTGCTAGCTGCCCAGAGAAACTGATCACCCTTGCTTGCAACACTGCAAGAAAATAACCAATTCTGTGAGGTTTTGGTTAGATTGCACTCTTTTCCATGAGCTTCTTCCAATAAAAAAGTTGGAGATGTGATGATGGAAAACAGACACCCAACTTCTGTTGTGTCCACCTGCTGCAAAGCAGAGGCTTATTGGATTGGGAGTAAAAATGTCTACCTCATTAGCCTGAATGTAGCACGTATCGTTTCCTTCAAGTAACCTGTAAACAAGGAAGCTTTAGAGAGCAGCACTGACAGCATAAAGTTGACTACTTTGTACAACTCTGGTGCATGGCTGTGAAGTACAGAAACATGCAACAACATCCAAGACAAGGGTCATATATCAGACAAGCTCTAACACACAGTGTCTTGCAAACCAGAGAAAACATGACCATCAAAACAGAGGAGAAGAAAAATCTGCATAAAGAAAATTTGGAGAAAATACAATGTAAGGAACACCACCTTGTGGCAATCCAGTGCACTTCATCAACTATGAAAAATACAAGCACACATTTTGCACTGAGGATTGATATGTACCAAGAGCAAGGAGTTGGTCTGCAAGGGATTTCCACCAATTTGCTGATTTCCCACGTCCCAACCCATGCACTGGGGACTTTTCATAACCATTATCAATGATCTTCTTTGCCTATCATCATGGTTTCACGTAGCCAGTTTTTTAGGTCCAAAACCCAAGATCAGAATTCTTCAGACACCCAAGATCAGAATTCTTTGGAAACCCAATATCAGAATTCTATCAAAAAATACCAAAAAACTACTTCAGCAAAAAAAAGGTTTTCCAGGTTGGCAAACTTTCTTTGAGAAGATCAGGAAAGAGGAGACATACAATGGAGCCACGTAGAACATCAATTGGCAAGCCAATGCCCCACTTGCCTCCACATGACTTCACAGCCGTCAAAAGCAGATGTCCTTCCTCTGACATGTTGCGGTGGGTGACCACTCCTTCCCTTAGACAATTGTCACAATGCCCTGCATCCTAAATCCTCATGTTATGATTATCCCTGAGATAGATCTGCCTGCAAAATAGAGAAAGATCTGCTACCATTATCTGCTGGATCTGCTACTGTGTCTGCCAGATCTGCAAGTTTACCTGCTGGACCCACTTTGTTTGAAACATACAATGGACCTTCAGAAAGCTCTACACTGTCTTTTGCAAATATGAAAAGGAACTTACCACAGTTGGCATTTGGTAAACTCTCCCCAAAGTAGTTAAGCAACGTGGAACGACGACACTCAACAGTGGAGCAGTACTTCTGGGCTGCCAAATATGCATTCATCACTGCCTTCCTTCTGGCTTCCTGGTCTCTCAATAGAAACAACAACAGCTATCCAACTCATGATCAGAGGCTGATACAGAAGTGATCAGTATCGTATTTTGGATGTGCAGGATCCTCCTTCCTTTTCCTTCAACCATTTCACAAATGGGTAGCCTTGCAGATACTCTTTTTGTTTAGGACAGCATTTACTTTCCCCTAAAACCAGGCGAAGGTTTATCGGCTGCATGAGGCTAGGCCAATGAAAAATCTATGCATATGGCATGGTGAAGACATGTAAAACATGGCAATAGATGATGAGACCGGATCAGAGAGGAAACTCACAGAGGTTGAGCCGGCAGTGTAGAAGTCAGCCTTTGTGAAATCACCCCGGGTATAGTACAGCCAACAGTGAGATGGCAACCCATCCCTGCCACATCGGCCACTCTCCTGGTAGTATGCCTCCAAGCTCTTGGGACACCCATAATGGATCACCCTACGAATGTCTGGTTTATCAATGCCCATTCCAAATGCCACTGTTGCAACCACAATCTGCAATTCATCGGTTGAAAATGCCCTGCAACAGCCACTTCACATGTTTCTAATGGGATCACTTGTTCAAAACCAAGTCTCAATTACAATCAACAGACTCTCTTTGTGCATAAGTCTGGTGTAGATGATAATAGCTTTTGGGGACCAACCGCACCTGTGTACCTCTGTGCGTACTTTTGTGCCCATCTTGGCATGATAGGGTCGTGCATCTGCTCCTGCTTTTACAAGCACCCCTGTCACCTGTCCACAGGAGAAGTGTTTCAATTGAAGGTGGCAGGGAAGACAATGAAAACCCCCCTGCCACAACCGTAAACTCATAATTCAACAACAATTGTGGCAAGAACTCAGGAAGAAAAGAAAGAAAGAGAATTTATTTATTTATCCCTACCTCTTCTACATCTTTGACAGTGGTGCAGTAGATAATGGTCGATCCGCTTTTGCCCACATCTTTCAGAATCTCTTGAGCAAGTTCCTCTCTAAATGCATTTGTGCGGTTGAGGCTTTTCACCCCATAGAAAATATTGGGTCGGTCAAAGGATGACACTGCTGTATATGCATTTTGCAGCTCTAGAGATTTGACAATGTCTTCACGCACCCTGCATGAGAACAAACATCAAAAACAGCATTTTTTGAGGGAGTTTCTAGACTACTGGAAATTGTCCAAAGTTAAGATTTTTCTCTTACAAAAGAGTGGATGTCAAAAGATCATGTACAATTTTTCTGTGTCTTTGGGAAAAAGCCATAGCATAGATCTTGAGTCATCATTTCCATAAGCTTGCAAGCTCTACTCAGTTTTGATATAAGGGTATACTCACTTGTGGGTGGCTGTTGCAGTGAGAGCAACAAATGGCACCTTGGGCAAGAAAGGTCGCAAACCATCTAGCTTCTGGTACTCATGTCTGCAGTCGATCAACACACCATTATGACATGTAAGTGGTTGACACTACCAGCAATGCACGAAACATGAACTCAAAACAAAAACTGGGTCACACAAATGGTATACCTGAAGTCATGACCCCATTCAGATACACAATGCGCTTCATCAACAGCCAATAGTGACACTCCTTTCCGCAACAATGCTGTCCAAAAGCTGCAAAAAAATTCTACCCACATCAGAAAACTGTAAAAAATATACCCACTTCTGATTATACGTCAATGTTTCAGAAAGCTAAACATTCCTTGACCCTCTCAAGGCAATTACAGTAAAAGGTACTTTTTACAGATATCAGCTGACCTCTGAGACACATTGCAAGCTTTTTCAGGAGTCATATAGAGAACATCAAATTCTCCATTCTCAGCTCTTCCATTCACAGTTCGGTCTGTCTGAGCACTGCCCATAAATTCAGCCTTGACCCCTCGCTGTTGTAAACCCATGACCTGATGATATTCAATGTAGAAAAACAAGGAAAGGATTTTTTCAGCCATGAAAAAATGAAAGAGCACACATTTCATTTCAACTTTTCCTACAAAGAATGTTAAATGGGTGTGGGTGCGCACACAGGAAGGTACAAAATGCATGTGAAAAAAGATTGCATACCTGATCTTGCATAAGACTGATGAGTGGGCTGATAACAATTGCCGTTTTCTTGGTGATCAAAGGTGGTAGCTGATAACTGGATTACCCCATACACACCGCATGCATTGATCAAAACCCATAATTATGTTCTCTTTGGAAAGCAATGACATTAGGGTTTACCAGCACTGGAAACTCAGATATCTGGATGATTTGAATCTCTTCACAGGTAGCTACAGGAAATAACGCTGGGGAAATTGAGATCCGCTCACCATATTGATTTCCCACTGCCAGTAGCCATGATTACCAAGCAGTCCTTTCCTTGCAGAATCTGTGTCACCACCTCCTTCTGGAAAGGGCGGAAACTCGAGTAACCAAAATACTCCTGTTCCATAAAAGAGAAACAACCCCAAAACCAGAGGACATGGAAATGAATGCTGAATTCTTAAACCCTAAAATATTTACTTCCAAAAATCAGGTCATAAACAAATATTGATGGTAAATCCATAAGCTCTTGGTCTGGTTTTGATCCCCCTATTCTGATGCCTTGTCATAACATTTCATGCCGGATGTACAAAGAGAAAATCCTTTTCAAGGAAACTCTCTTCAAAAATGGGGGAAATGTTGAAACTGCCATCACACAATTTGCACAATTGGGCATGGACATGAAAAAGGTGGCAAAAATAGGGCAAGAAAGTACATAAAGAACAAAGAAGGTTTTGGAGTGAAAAACAAAAGCAGGTTTTGTAATCCAAGCTTGTTTGAGATGAAATCAACCAGGGGGTTGTTCCAAAGCAAAGGGATTCACATTTTCTCACCTCATCTCTGAGTTCCCCAAACCCATCACCTTCTTAATCAGTTAAACTCGCACTCTCAGATTTTCGCCTACCACAAATGTTAAAACTCATCTCACAGCCCTGAATCAATTCAAAACCCAAACCAAAATTGAGAGAGCAATGTGATCATGGGGATAGAGGGGTCGATCACCACACCTTGAGGATGCGCTCCATAGCTTGAAGAAAAAAGCAATTCCAATGGAAAGACCTCGTGTAAAAACAAAATGTAATGTCTCTCTTGCTCCCGAAATCCTTCAGCAACAAACGCACCCTAGTGTCTTATTCCCCAAAATGCTGATGACCCATTTCTCATTCTCAAACACACTCATCACCCAGTTCTCTGATCTTGAAGAATTGTGGAAAAACACATGAAAACAGAGCACATAAGTCCTTGCCGTAAAATTGCCACCAAAACACTTTAGCAGCAAATAAACCCTATTGTTTTATTTCCCAAAATGCCGATGACCCATTTCTCCTCCTCTATTGTTGAAGAATGTCCCCCCTTTCTTCCCTTAGAACTTAACTCTCTCATCACCAAGTCCTCTGCTCTTGAAGAAATGTGCAAAAAGCCCATGAAAACACAGCACATAACTCCTTGCCTTCAAATTGCCACCAAAAATATTTCAGCAGCAAATGCACCCTATTGTCTTATTTCCCAAAATGTTGATGACCCATTTCTCCTTCTCCCTTGTTGAAGAATGTCCCCTATTGTTCTTCATTAAGAACTAAACCCTCTCATCACCCAGCTCTCTCTGATCTTAAAGAAATTGTGCAAAAAGCCCATGAAAGCACAACTCATTACTTACTCCTGGCCCTAAAAATTCCCACCAAAATATTAAAAAAACTTGCAGCATTCATAGCTGAAACAAATCAATCCTGATGGTAAAAGAGTGCAATGTTGGGTTTACTTCTTTGCTACCAACTCTTGTCTACAATTGTATACTCCCTTTTCTTCACAAACTTTTTCACAACTAGATGTGACAATTTCTCTCTCCAATTTCACACACACACATTTGAAAAGATTACGCCAGTCTCTCTATTACACTCCTTTGAAAAGATTACAAATATTTTACAAAGATTACAAAGATTTTACAAAAACCCTAAACCCTAAACCATTTCAAGCCACCAATTCCAATAATCTCATTGATCACAGAAGTAGTTTTTTTTTACATTTTTCCCCGGTTCCCACTATGTTCCCAATGGGTTCCCCATCAGGTTCTCAATAAGTTGGGGAAGGGTCAGTCTTCCACTGGTTTATATATCTGGTTAGTTATATACTAAGGTTAGTTTCATGATTAGGGTTTTAATGTTAGGTGTCTGATTAAGGCACCCATTGCCTCCCGAATAAGTTTAGCCTATTTATTCACACATTCTTCAAAAGGAAAGTGAGAGGCTTCCACTCTGACATTTTCTTCTCATTTTTTTCTTCATGGTTTTCATGAAGTTTGAGAAAATAGGTTTTTAAAGCCTACCCACTTGGTAGGTAGGTAGGTAGCATCCATAGAACAAACTACACCCTAATAATGGGTTGGGTTTTGAATGGTGAAAATTTTACAATTTATTGAGATGTTTGGACAATTATCATCTAGGTAAATTAACAATCCTTAAACCTAAACTTGATTAATGTATTTTGCACCTACACATTAATTTATATTAATGTATTAATATATTTTTCACCTACAAATTAATTATATAAATGTATTAATGTATTTTACACTTGAATCAGAGCTTTTTTGGAGGTTGAGCAATTTTCTTTGTCTCCTCTTGGACTCAAACCATTCATATTTGTCAAAAGGAAAAAAACAAAATAAAACCTAAACCTTAGAACCTACTTGATGGGTGGTATACTAAATGATTCTCAAAATGAGTATTTGATAATCAAGCCTTATTTATGTATAATAATAATTAACTTGATTAATTTTTTTTGGGTGTAATTGATACCAAAAAAATAAGAAGTAACTCTTTGGAAGGCACATTCCACAAGTTGCATTGGAAATAATGTATGTTAGAAATTATCATTTGTGGAAAGGCATTGGAGGCACATTTTACTTGGTGATGTGCGTCGAAATAGAAAAGGAAAAAAACTTGAAGGTATTTCCATAGTAAGTTAATGACCCATTGTATAAACCTAGGTGCCATATAGTCCTTGCAACAATCCGGTGGAAATTACTTATTGGTGGGTACTTAATTAATTACATGATCAATTTTGCTCTCATATTTAGGATTCCCATTTGAATTTTTTTTATTTTTTATTTTTTTCAATTTTGTGGTATCAGAAATTTGGCAGATTTTTCACCCAAAAAAAAAGAAAAGAAAAATTATTTGAACTTTGAAACCTTTTAAAAAAGATCCAAAAGCTTCCCCAAAAAAAATTAATTAAAAGAAAAGGATACTGCAAGTTCCCATCATAAAAGCATAAAAATTTCTAGAAATATTAAAATGAATATCAAAAGCAGAGAGAGAAAATAATTTAATTGCTAAACCTGTGGTTCAGTAGATAAGCATAAAAATCCAAGGAAGGCAAAAAGAAACAAAAACTAGTGCTTCCACTGAGAGTTGAACTCAGGACCTCCCGCTTACTAAACGGGTGCTCTAGCCAACTGAGCTATAGAAGCTGCTCCACCACTTGTTCAATACGTCAAGGATTTTTGCATTTTATATAGATTAGGAGTGGGAACGGCGGCGCCAAAATCCCCAAACGAGAGTTGTTGAAGGCTCCGGACGCATCTGCAGAGTCTCCAGAGACTTAAAAGACTTGAAAAAAAAGAATCTGATGCAAGACAGAATTGAATGAATCTGATGCAAGACAGAATTGAACGAATCTGATGTAAGACAGAATTGAACGAATCTGATGCAAGACAGAATTGAACGAATCTGATGCAAGACAGAATTGAATGAAAATTTCATAAAAAAGATTTGAGGAAACTGTGAAAGGACACGGGAAATCACAAATGACCGCATTGCATTTTGGCAAGGAGTTGCAACGCATTAAAAATAGGCAGAAAAAAACCAAACAGCCAAAAAGAAAAGAGCGTCGTCGAGGAGGAATCCTGCGAAGAGGAGACAGACGAGACAAAAAAAAACGCACACGAAGGACGAGACGAGAGAAACCGCGCGGCCGACAGTGAACCCCGAGGGTGCAGCAGCACAGTTCGTTGCTCAAGAGATCTTTCAAAGTTTCCATTTAATTATTCTACAATTTCCCCCTTCAGCAAAATAATTACAGATATTGGCAACATTGCATTAGCCTTTTCGTCGTTGAATTTGCTCACTTGACACTACTGGAATTTGGGATATGGCATGAAGGTGCATATCCCTTCATTGGCTTGTATTGCCGACAAGGAGTGGGTCAGCTAGCCATTCATGTGAGTGGAAGGCACTCAGGAGAAGGTCATATTTCTCTGTCTAGTAAGATAGAGCCAATTCAGAGATTGGGCACTCCACCCAAAGCTTAATTACGGGTAGGTAATGCTCGACGATGAGGGTCTTAGCAGAATAAGCGTACAGAACAAGATCAACAACCTGGTGGACTCTGTACACCACCCTTCACATGGTTCTCCCTTTGTGGTGCTAATGCACAGAACATCGCACAATAGCTGAAGATTTATCTATTTTGCAACAAGAGATTCTTCGAGCAGAAATGCAGAACTAACCAAAACAACACAAATGATGAGACTTCGCCACAATGCAAATATATTCTTATGCAAATCACACATGCTTCCCAATACTCCAACTTGATCTACTGCCAGGACCCATGTAATACTCTATCTGTGGCCAAACAAGCAATGGATGTTGTTGCTCAAAAATGCCCAACGTCTCCTCTTGGAAACGCCTAGTTCCCAATCAGCTGCCATTCCCTTCATCCTAGACATTCTGCAATAGCCCTGAAAGGAAACATTGAAAAATCAGGCCCCCATGCCTCTAGAGCCAACAGTGCTGTTCTTCAACTCACAAGAGATCTGCAACATTAGATGGCAGTTTCTCAATAACAGTGTTATAGAACCTCTGAATATCTTGAAGAATGCGTTCATCCTCCCTGGTCACAAAATTGATGGCCACACCTTTACGCCCCAACCGCCCACTACGTCCAATACGATGCAGATAGTTCTCTGGCTGGGTTGGCAGGTCATAGTTGATGACCAAAGACACCTCCTGTACATCAGTGCCACGAGCCAGTAGATCTGTTGTGATCAGAACACGAGCTGAGCCAGAGCGGAACTCCCTCATGATAATGTCACGTGTGTTCTGATCCATGTTTCCATGCATTGCTGACACAGTGTGATCACGGGCTGTCCAACACAACCATAATATTAGAATTCACATATAGCAACTTGTCATCCATGCACCTTCTTGAAACAACATCATTGTTAAAAGAAAATCTCTGATTTCACTTTGATCCACTGGTTGCTGCTGTGGACCTCATTCCTGCCCAAGGCCATAGAATTGAAAAACAGCATTTAGAGCATGGTGATTAGGTGACACAAATAGAATGCATACTCCGCATCTTATATGTGAGCCAGTCCACTTTGCGCCTGGTATTAATAAAGATTACACATTGGGTGATAGCCAAAGTTTCAGAGAGATCACATAAAGTGTCCAACTTCCACTCCTCCCGATCAACATTAACATAGAATTGCTTAATACCCTCCAGCGTCAGCTCAGTTCTCTTCACAAGAATCTTGACTGGTTTGTTCATAAACTTCCTTGTGATCTCAAGTGCTTCAGGTGGCATTGTTGCAGAGAACACACCCACTTGCAACTTTGGTGGAAGAAGCTGAAAGATGTCATAAATCTGTGCCCAATGCACAACATTTCTGATCAATAAAACTGCACGTCCCCTTCTCACTCTTTCACAATTTTGTGAGCAGAAATGCATGTGAGCGTAACCTGTCTGATGATGCTCATCCACAGGGCAACTGAGAATCATAATGCTGATAAGCAGCCTTTGATTCCACATTCACTCAATCATGTCTATGAGATTGCAGAGGAATCTCCACATTTAAGGTAACACAACAATGGGTGTGGTCATACCCTTATGAGAGTTACTAAGTGTCAGACCACATTTCTCAGGACCTGAATGTATTTCAACAGAAGTAGACTTGTCCACAATTAAAATGGGCCCAACAGTGCACCAAAATATCTTAAAACAGGACTCACTGGTAAACTCCATTGAATGTGCACTTAAGTAGTCAAACAAAGCACAAAAAATGTAAACTTCACAGATTATGATACACTTCAATCTCTTCATCCCACCAAAGAAAACAGATTTTGCAAGAAGAAAGAAAACAAGAGGCAAGGACAAAGAAAAACAGACCTGATCCTTGAAACCACGTGACATCTCATCAGCCTCATCTAGCACAAAGCACTTGATGGCATCAGCACGCAAGGCTTTTCTGCGCAACATATCATACACACGTCCAGGGGTTCCCACCACAACATGTACACCACTTTGTAGTATTCTCTGGTCCTCCCTCACACTAGTTCCTCCTACACAGGCGTGGACCTTCACCTGGAGATAATCACCCAATGACCGCATCACCTTCTCAATTTGCTGCGCTAGCTCATGAGTGGGTGCCAGCACCAGGGCCTGGCACTCCAAAAGGCTATAGTCCAATTGTTGGAGAATGCCAGAGCAGAAAGTTGCAGTCTTGCACGTGCCAGACTGTGCTTGCTGGATGACATCCAGACCCATTGTAAATGGCACGATACCACGTTGCTGGATGGCCGAAGGCTTGTCAAAACCTGTTTGAAGAAGTGGCCCAAACCCAAGGACAAAAATAAGAGAATGAACACCTACCTAAAAGAATCTCATGTGGACTTCATGAGTTAGAAATTTGCCAATTTCAGCATCATGTCAAATACCAACCCAAAACTAAGGACCAGAAGGTTCTCATTTATCCACAATGAGCATGGGGCAAAACACCACAAAACTGCAATATCCTGCTGCCAGAACAGACAGAGTTTGAACTCAAACATACATACCACACAAGCAATCAAAGACACACAAAGCTATCAATCCAGACATGTAACCTAGTAATGTGGATCTATTCTGCATAAGTTAACAAACAATTAGGAACCTGCCATTCAATTCTTAGAGAAAAGTCCAGTACCATATGCATAGATGCCTCTAAGAAGATTCTCATGTAGCCCCATGACATCGAAAGTCTCATGGACCTCATCCCATGTGGAGATGAAATCATCACCCTCCCCATTCAAGCTGCCATCAAGAAGAAAGAGGTACATTACTAAGCAAAACCTGGAGAATCTCCAGAGATAGAATTAGGGGGTTGCAACAGCAAGAAAAAAACTTATCAGAAAACACAACAGTCAGCAAATGGTTTCTCATCTGCATTGTTTTCCTTGAATGGATCATGCTTTTCTTTAGCTAATGCCCCCATACTGAACCTGATCTGACGCCTCAATTATCCATAAGAGAATGTTTTTAATAATAAGAACCATGTAGGAGCTCTTCAAATTGCACAATGTGCACTGCAATACAACTCTTCATCATCTGCTGGCCTCACAACAAAGTCAATTTACATGCAAACAATGCACCTCAAGGCCATGAGTAGTAAAACAGCCACACGGAATGAATTGTCAGCACATAAACCACATGAAACTCTGCCATTCCCATCCTTCCTAGAGATTTGTAAGCAACAACAATTCAACTTGTTGTTAAAGAAGATAACAGTCAAAAGGCCTTCAAGGTGGTGGCAGAAAGAGAAAAGATGAGAGACAGCAGAGCTTGACATACATGCTATCCATCTTGGCGTCATACTGGCGAGCGTCAAATTGAGTACCTTCAGGTGCAGAACCTGCCATACTCTTTCAATAACTGCACAATACAATACCAAAGTCTAAACCCTTCAGCTCTTCCAGTTCTATACATGCTCTTCCAGCAGCACACTCCAAGATCTTATCTTCGAGAACACAGACAAGCCCGGGAAAATAACGGCTCGCTGCGCAACGGCGCTGCACTTTCTTGCGTGCTGCCGGACTTTTTTGGCAATGTCCTTCATATCATTTTTGGGAAATGGAATAAGTTGAAGAAATCTCTCAAAATGCAACCAATGCATTTGCAATTAAATGTGACTAATTGTCATTTGCAACTAACTCTAATTGCCTTTGCAACTATTTTGCACTTTTGACCACTTTTGCAACTACTAGTCTGAACCCCGTGCCTAATGCACAGGTGTGTGTGTCAGCAGCAATTCACTGCCAAATTTTGAAGCAACACACTCTGATGCACAGCTTGGAATTGAAGCCGCCTCGAATCTGGTATTGTAGGTATTGGAATACTACATCTAGCCAAGCGGCTTTGCTGACTCCAGCATCAGTACAATCTGTACTACATACACCTTGCTTTCATAGTAGAGCTGCCAGCTAGACTTTTTCGTCTTCCACGTTTGGAGGAAAAAAAAACAACACAACATCCTGGAAATGTACAGAGAACTTACAGTGTTAACTACACATTCTGATGTCTAATTGCCAAAATGGCACTCGCTGTCTTTATTTCACGGTACGCGGCTGTTGAATCCGGTATGTGTGACTCTTCCTCGGGAGGTGACTCCGACTGGACAAAGAAAAGAACAAAAAAAAGGAAGAGCTCAGGAAAGTCCAAGAGTCGTACCGTCCTCAATATCCACATCCAATAACTCTCGAGCAGCTTCCTCTAGGTGCAACTGATCCTGATACTCCAGAAACTCTTCAAGATCGGCAAGCTCTTCAAAGTCTTCCGCAAATTGGACTTGCTCACCATCAGAACCGGCAAACTTCGAACTCATCCAAACTTTCCGGAAAGCAGGATCGTTGCATTACAAAATTGACCGAAAAAAAACAAAAAAACGCGTTACATGTGCTCATGTGTAAATATTATTCATCATACATGGTGATTATTTATGCACCATCCAGCAAGCAGCACATGGAGGATGATGATTTATCTAAATAGGGACATGGATGGAGGGCCATTCCTTCCCATTCTTGGTGGGCAGAAAGCTGCAGTGTCAGACTCAGTAGAGGGATGGTGTGCAGCCGGCAACCTCGGAGCTTCCAGGGTGTCGATTTGCATGGACGACCGGACGGATGGATGGACGGATGACGGGACGGACGACGGGACGGATTCATTTCATCAGCAGGGTCTAGATTTGAAGCCAAGATCTCCTTGATCCTTTCTTTGTTTGGTTCTGCCATGATTGTTGTTGTAAAGCACCTGGCTCCAACTACTCCAACTACTGCAGATCCAAACTTCTTGCAGCTGCCAACTCTGCTGCTCCCAAGGTTATTAACGCTTGCTGCAGCTGTTGCTGCATGTCCTAATCCCAGCACGCTCTCTGTTTGCACAGTGGGAAGAGAAGAAACTTTGTGATCAACACCACCGCCACCACCACCAGCAATGGACCCAAAGGAAGAAATGATATGCGGTTGCTTCAAGAGCAACTTCTTCCTGATCATGGGTTGATCAAAAAGTATTCTACTTGAATCTCGTAGCTCATGAGGAGCTGATAATCTCGAACACAAACTCAAAGGAGGAGGAGGATGAGTGCAGATCAAAAA
>Ga0116231_10007099_pt1 | contig 20803 bp, 11 predicted proteins | sample S1TSphgellanicum_2_FD_89695 | JGI IMG/M metagenome (GOLD analysis project Ga0116231, IMG submission 89695) | Host-associated microbial communities from peat moss isolated from Minnesota, USA - S1T2_Fd - Sphagnum magellanicum MG | ecosystem: Host-associated > Plants > Peat moss > Unclassified...
AAAAAAAAAAAAAAAAAAAAAAAAAAAAAACTTGAGTTTTAAACTCAAAGCAAACAAAACATGCATTTCAATGTAAGTTTATAGACCACCAAGTTGTTGCATAAGGGCCTTCATCATTTTATTTTTTTTAATTAACTAAATACCACTTCGTTAGCTACCTCCTGTACTTTGAAACTTCACTATAAATTCTGTCTTTTCCATCCCTAATAATCATGCACATATGCTATGTTTTAATGACTATTATTAATGCATACCCTATATTAATTATATTTGGAATTGAAAAAACATATATGATTTTATTATCAAATTCTTGAATTACAATTTTTATTTAACAACTCATTTTAATGGGACCCTATATTTTTCTCATGTAGTTTTCAATTTTGTAGAAAAAGTGTCACCCTTAAGTTAAAACTACAAAGGAAAAGTTTGACGTGTCAATGAAATCTAATCAAAAATCAATTTTACCAATAAATTTTTGGAATCCCAAGATTGATAAATGGAGTTTACCAACATATGATGGTTTCCTAGGAAAAGAACACTAGAGGTATATTTAAGATTTTAAAATTTCAACACAATAGTTGGGATGCTTGCAAGCTCTTTCATTAGTGTTACAACAATTGGTGAAATTTTGTTTTTATAACTATGATGGCTAGTTTGTGGCTAAAGGGGGAAATAACATAAACAGTTGACCATTAGGTACAATGATTCAATAATCCATCAATATGTATATATACCAAATAGAAAGAAAATTTAAATAATGCAAATCATTTTCTTGAAAATTATCAATGAATTATCAGACTATTATTAGGTTACTAAACTATCTTCACATTACAAAACTTTTGTTGGGTTGCCAAACTATATAGTTAGAACTTCATAATAGTATTATTATTATTATTAGTTTTTTAATGAAATCCAACCACATTGACATAATCATAAATTTTTAGTAAAACATGACATGTTGTGATTGATTGTGCAATCATGTAAATCATAGGTGTCAAATTTTGTTTCATAGTCATGTAGGTCATATGTGTGAAAATGCACATTAGGAGTTGAACCTTCACCTCCACTACCAAAAACCAGATGAACTTAAACAATACAAATCAAAACTTTAACTTGTGATGAACAATGTCATCACATGAATATGAATTTCACATATGTGTCATGAAATTTCAAAAATTGATCTATTTCATACCCCATTATGTATTCATTTTCATCCAATAAGTAACTTTCATCATCCATGCTATCAATCTCATTGATGTTTTTATATAATATGAAATTATTTTTCATCCATGTGTAGATTTTTTGAATACAAATGCTTCCATGTGGCAAGGTTCATTCATGCCATCAACTTCATGTGGTGGTTAATTTCCCTTGAATCCCATTTATGGTGTCAAAGTTCATCTATCAAATTAGTTTTACCTATACAATTAATGATATTCATGTGGTTTATCTCATCCATGAAGACAATTTCAATCTTATAAAATTTCATCCATATGACCAATCAATCATATGTGATAAAGTCATCCATCCACAATACAATCATTTCTATTACTAAATATTTGTTTCAAGAGTAGTAATTTTGACTTACACACATATATATACAATTTTGATTAGGCCCCCTTGGTATTGGTAATAATAAAACCCAGTTTTTTCTTCCAATCATATTTTTTCCCATGATGTGTACCCAATGGATGATCTTTTCCAAGTAGGTGCACCCTTTGGCACTCCTTTACCTCCACATCTTTGGAGTTTTTAACCATAAAGAAGGTTTACTTTGACTCCTCTTCTTTATTGCACTATTTCCAGTATTAAATCTCACCATTCTCCTTTTTGTGATTAGTATAGTACAAAACTTTATTGCTCCATTAGCAGTATGTAATTGTTACTTATACTATTCTACAATTGGACAAAATGTCCATCAACCTCTCACCCCTTTCTTCTTTAATTACCTTCCTCTATCTTTCAATCTTTTTTAGTAATTTTATTAAAGCTTTTGCAACTAGATTATTTGCATTTAAAAAAAAAATCTAATCTCACAAGTTTTCTCAAACCCTTTGTAATTACCTTAGTCATGATGGTTGTTTGATTATTACATGCACTTTTACACATTACCCCATGCCAATTGCTATTGATGAATGTTTTAATTTATTAAATCTTAGAGGTCCATAATGATAGTGTAGATTGATATATAAGCTTTAAAACTTGGACATGATATCTAGAGGGAATTGTTGCTTTATTTAATTAGTGGAAAATATTTTTTTCCTTAAGACTTAGTAAAACAAAAACAATTCAAAGAACACATTGGTATAGTAATTTTACTAAATTTTTTAATTATAAATGTTTTGCAAACAAGTAGTATAATATTGCTAAGGTAGTGAGATGTTTTACATATTAGGATAAAAGTTATAATAGTGGTTAAAAACTTCACAAAAACTATTAAAAACTAAAATTTAAAACAAACCAAAATAGAATAATATATGTGGGTTCAATTGTAGTGGATTACAATCATGTTTTAGTAAGCAAACAAGTGACAAAACAAGAGTTTTAAACTTCAATAGAAAGTACAAAACTTTTCCACACTCCAAATCCATGATTTGAATTCCAAAAACACACTAAATACATGTAGTTTTAACAACTAGAACCATCAAGCTTTGCACACACATGAATTCACATTCTACTACTACAATTCCAACAACTCCACAATGATCACACAAATTGTGTCCTCCCATAGAGTAATGATTTTCTCCGAAATCTTCCTCTCTTAGGTAGCTAGTCATTGTAGAAATAGGTGACAATTATCAAATCATATTTTCCCTCCTAATTTTTCTTTCCCTAACACACATTTTTAGAATCCCTTAAAGATACTTAATAATATTTTCTTAAATGATATGAAACTTACATGATTACACACACCATTAAACTTGACATCTTCAAGGAATATAACTCATACACCTAGGTAGTGTGCAAAACATTGGTGTATATATAATACCAACTTAAAATAACCTTCATAATCCATCATACAAGGAAAGAATGTTGTAACCCTAGCCTTGGGCTTGTGACCAAGGCAAGGGCTGGCAAAGGTGCGGGCCAAGAGTGAAGCCCAAAAGTCACATTTCATGCTTTCGAGAGTGTAAGAAAATGTGAGGGAATGAACCTTCACACTTTCAAATGAGCTCCCACTTTGGGAGTTGGGAATCCCAATGGACTTTAGAGGGCGATTGTAGGGACCAAAACTCATTAGATAGAGAAGTTCCTTATATTGTTGAAAAGTTCTTGGAACGTAGATGTTTAAAATGAGCTCGCATGACCCACTTGAGCACTTAAAATGGCCAAAAAAAGGGCCGAGAGTCAAATTGCTATTTCAAAATAAACCTTAAATTGGCAATTTGATTCTCGGCCATTAAAAGTCAAGAATCACCCAGATTACCTTACATGCAGGTGGTGTGCGACATATCATTGGAAAGCTCTTGACAAAAACTACAATTTTGCTTTAGACTTCACCTCAATCAGAAGTCTTCACACAAAGTTATGGGCCTTCAAAGTCACGAGAGTCCCAACTTGGGACAAAATGACATTTGAGTGCTGGTCCCGTGGCTAGGCACAGAGTATATTATAAGGGGGAAGGTGGTGGCTTCCCCAAGTCTGGGCTGTGGTGAGTCTTGTGAGTCCATGTTTGCCCGTGGTTCATTTGTGTTTGCTTGTGGTTTGTCCATGCACCAAAGGTGCTCTAACTACACACTAACCAACTTCTTATTTGGTTTGTGTAGGTCTCTATGAGTAATTTAATTACTTGTCACTGTTCCTAATCCCCATCCCGAAACTCCAAGACGCCTTTCTACCCCAAAAGTGTTGCAAGTTAGGAAGCGTGCCCCAATTCTTGAGCCTTTCACTATTTTCACCTTAGACTCACATTTGAGTCTATCAAGGAGCTTAGGAGCATGTCAAAGAAAATAACATTATTGTAATCATTTAAAAAAATTAGATAAAACCTACTAGTAAAACCACTTAGTAATTTATTAAGTTTGTTTTATTTTTAAAAAATGTTTTTTGCAACAATTACAAAAAGTTTTGAAAATCTCATTTTCTTAGCATGATACCTCTACAAAGTTTCCATAGATTGAATTTAATTGCATTTGAAATCAATCAAACAAAATTCAACAAAAACGTCAAACCTTTAAAACAACCATGGAAATATTTTTTTGTAATTTTATTGAAATAAAATTTGGTAGTTTAATTACAAAATTAAATGAAAGTTGCACATATATATCAAATTTACTTGTTGATATCTTGCTAGTGTTTCAGAAACAATATTAAATGAACAAATGTTTTCAAATTCACACAAAGATGAAATGATATCAATAAAAAAGTTATATTCAAAGGTAAATTGTTAGAAATATACTCCTTTCCATGTCAAATTGGTGGAACTAGCAATATGCAAACTTATAATATATTTCCCCATATTACTATTCAAATGTGTGTACCATGATCCCATATTGCTAATTCCATTTTGGATGGTACTCCTTGAGGGCTCCTCTTTTGTGTTGTTTTTTTGTCTTCTTGTATTGATGGTAAGTGCATTGATTTTGATCAAATTGGTGGAATGAAAAAATATAATCCCTTGTCCTCATCATTTGGTTCACTTATGCAATAATCAATGAACAAGTTTTTAGTCAAGGATACCTAGGCGATACCATAATGATACTCAAGAGAAGTTTTGATATTTGGCCAACATTGGTTTGATTGATCCAAGATTACAAATGAATTGAAAGAAAAGGACGTGTTGTTCAAAGTTTAGAAAGACAAAATTATATGTAAATGACACACAATATTATTAAAATTTTAAAATCAAATCTAACAATAGGATTCAAGAATAACATCAATAATATTTACATGAATAATGATAATTGCAATCTACTCAAATTAATGTAATATGTTTTGAACTAGAAGTTCATTTGGTAATTAGATAGCTCATGTAGGGAAATTATAAGGTATCAATTATGAGGTTGGCACCAATCAATAAGATGACATTGCCACTATTTTGGGAGGAGACATTGTGACCAATAAATGGTGTGGGAAAGAATCCTAATCATTTAAAAAAATTATTAAAAAATAGAAAGAGGACTCAACTCTCACTTTTACAACTACCTTCATCTTTTAAACAAGAAGGAACAAAATGAATAAAAGGGTATGCTTCTTTCAATTTTTTACCTTCTTTTTTGGACATCTAGCTATCAATGCAAATTCCAAGGCTCAAAGATTTGATACCAAAATTTGGTGAAAGCTCTAGCATTCCAAAATTTTGATGCAACCCTTACCAATAACTCTTAAATACATGAATGGTGAGAAAAACAATGGATATGGAAATTTTTGTTTATGTAATAAGTTGCTTCTAGTGGTTCTTATCTACCTATGAACAGATAGTAAAAATAAAGCCTATGACTAAACATGTTTATTTACAAAGATCATTGATTTTTCAAGTGAACAATGGAAAATCACATCAAATGAAGGTGTTTGGTAGTTTGTAGATCAATCTATTCCTTTCAAGATCATCTATTAAATACATAATAAATGTAATGGTAGTGACCATTAATTAGTAGAAATATAGTTTTAAAACATTTTGAATTTTTTTTAAGATAAGAGATTTTGAATGATTTCTTCTCCTGTTATGTTTTTGGTACCTTATACATTGTGGAGATTAGAACTTTGGTAGAATTTTAATAAAACTTGAGAGGTGGATAAAAGTATTGATTAGGTGGTACCACAAGGAATTTTACACCTTCATTTTCAATACCCATCAAATTTTAGAAAAATATGAAAAACACATAAAGAAAGGTTTTTAATTTTTTTTTTGTTGAATACATGAACTAGGTTATAAATATTTTGAAACTTTAACAATGTAAAAAATATTTTGAATTTTGATATTCATATTCATTACATTCACACAAAGTTTTTGAAATGTCACATTTGTTATTTTCCATAAACTTTTTGGTTTTTTGAATAAGGTTTCAGGTTTTTTTTTTGTGGATATAATTTTCTAAGGTACTTTGGATGGTATTTTAGTTGATATTTTATCAAGTAATTATTTGAATAAGTATAATTTAGTGTTGAATTTTCAAAGTTTAAGAATTTGATTCTTGAAGGGGCGACATCAATAAGAAATACAAATTTGTAATGATTTCCACCTTTTTAATTGTAATGGAAACTTCAGGCCATATGCTTTGGCATGCAATAAATAGACATGATAAAAAATTATTTATAATTATGAAATTAAAAAAAAAAAAGGCCTAAGAATATTAATTGACCAATTTTATTTCCTTGATTGTCCTTTGAGGTGGTTCCTAATGGGTTCATGCAATCATACTTTCACTTAGATGTATGTGAATTATGGAATGAAGAAGAACAATTTTAGGATTTTTGTTTTACACATGTATTGAATGTGTATATTTTTTGAAAATTTGAAGTTTCAGTTGTTTGTGTAGTTTATATTAGTTTCTTAGAATGTAATTGTTGGAAATACAATTTAGTTTTGTAACTATACTATATAGTTTGGTATTGTTTTTAAAATACAAATAAGTATTTACCATCATCTCACAAATCAACTAATCTTCATCACATAAAATCAACACACTTTTTCTAACATGTAAAATGTGTGATCCTTTTATTAGTCAAAATTGAGGTTCCTTTTATTGCAATAGTACCAAATTACACATGTTGCTCAAAGTAACAACACCATGATTTCTAGGTTGTAGTATATCATTTGCCAATTCACTCATGTTATATCACCTATGTGCAACTTTGTGCAAAGTTTTTCACTAATCCCCCCTTCACCTCATGCACACACTATTTTCATTTTTAATTCTTTCACAAGTTTCCTAAGTTAGTCATTAAGATCCAGTACCATCAATTCATTCAAAAATTTCATTGCCTCCCAAATATTATTGCACCCTTTAAAATGTTTTTACTAATTAATACTAAGAAGATGTTACTTTTGGAAAAGTCCAAAGCAATTAGGCATTTCATAATAACAAATTTTGTGAATATGTTTCATCCATATTTACCATTATGCAACATGATTGTTACAATGGTTGGCACAACTATTCAAAGGTGCAAACAAACTAATAGAAACCACACCCACCACTAAGTAAGGACCTTTTGAGAATATTCTTGAAATACTCACTATATATATTATGACCTAACAAGATGTTACATTGTAATATTACGTAAACATATGTTTAAACATTTTCCATTAAAATAAGAAACCTTATAATGTTGAAAACAAAATTTGACCTAAAAATGTGAAATGCATTTACCATTCAATACATTTGAAATGGTTCCTATTAACTTGTGTGTGCCCTCCAATGTTGGTCATTACCACTCTTTTGGTCAACAACATGGACCTCTATTGCTTGATGATAATTATCATTTTAAAATTACTTTTAAGGTGAGATAATCAAATTTTAATTACTATGGTACGTGGGAGTGTCATCACAAACTTCCAATATCACAAAATTTGAATAGAATCCATGTGATTTTTTTAAAAACAATATGTGCATCTAGAGGCTTCAAAATGTAAAAATGGCACCAAAAAAAATTACTTTTACATAATTGATGTGAAATATGTATGGTTTACATTTTAATTAAATTCATGCAATTATTGCGATGGAATTTTGCATAAAATTATGCAATTTTTGTGTATTAAACATTCACATTCACCTATGTCATTCAAAAAACAAATGTCATCCATTTGAATATTTAAAATATTGAATACATACAAATATTGTTCATATTAACCATACCATGGAATTCATGTGATTTTGGTACGAACCTATGAAAACCAAAATTTGCATAAAATTTATATTTATTGGGATTCACTATGAGAAATTATGTCCACCGCAACCACACAACGTTACAACTAGAACTCCAAAACAACTAATATACAACTATCCCATGAAAATACGAAGAATTAATTTTAAAATGCCATGACAAAAAATCAAGAAGTTGTATTGTGGTTGCAAGTTAGTTGCCTATACATGGAATGCACGCACTATATATATGGTTGTAGTCAACCATGTTTGACTTTTGAGCAAGTTGTATTTTAGTTGCATGTGACAACTACATTACAACTAGTGTAAATGTAATTCCCAATCAACAACTATTTTGCAACTAGTGTTGCAGCTAGTGTATGGCCTTGACACATATGATCATGTCATGTGTGTGCATTTCCACCACCCATTAGATATGAAACTTTCAACTTGGTTGCGATTAGTTTCAACTATGATTTCCATTGGTACAATAGTTGTGCCACTAGATTGCCACTATGTAAATACTATAGTCATATTTTTTGTGATTGGTGTTCAATTGTTGTATTAATAATATCCCACTACACTACAATTCACAATATCATGTTAACATACATACATATCAAACCATAGAATTTCATGGAAGGTGAAAATCTACTTTTGAATGAAATTATAAACAATGTGTATATTCTATTAAACATTCAACAAGGGTGTGCATATGGATATGTCTTTATATACTTCAATGTTTTCTATTCAAATTCATGTTTATTATTTGATATTTCATAATGAATTATTGTTAATAATTTATTAATTAATAGTTAATATGTAATACACTTAATTATAATTAATTAATTAATCAAATTGAAATAATTATTTTGATAATTAATTATCAAATATTAATTCAAATAATTAAATTTCAAATAATTATGTTAGATGATTAATTATTAATTATTAATTAATTACATTAAAATCAAACACAAAACATGTGGGGCATTGTTTTTGTATAGGGTGCAATTAAAATATTTAACCCATATGTTTTATTTTCAAATTTTCATTTCACAAACTATATAAAGGAGATGTTTTCTTTTCTATTCTCACATTAAAATACATGTGCCATGTTGGGATGAACTTATAAAAGCTTCACTTTAAAGGCAAAACAGAAAACAAAATTAAAAACATTATGTGACTATTATTTAATTCACTTACCTTTCTACCTTCCTACTTGCCTACCTAAGTAAGTAGGTAGGTTGGTATGTAAGAGCTACCAATTTACCTACTTATGGCTATGTTCAAACCAACTTAATTACTTATATATATAAATTTATTTGTTTCCAAAATTCAATTAATATGCCACATGGCAACTTTTGATTATGTCACAATCTAAAATGAATAATCATAATGGATGATGGATATCAATATTTCAAAAAGAATTCACCCAAAAATCTTCATAATGCCATGTATTAAATTTTGATGAATTCATGAAAAATGATGTTAGAGTGACATTATGGTTGTAGTCATAGGGGAGTTGCATAATAATTGAAAAAGAGTTGTTGCAATTGAATTGCAATTGAGTTGTAATAAGTTGCATTAAAATTAGATTATACATACAATGAGTTGCATTTCTTGCAACTCATGCAACTTGTCCGATAACATTCATGGGTGTAGAGTTACAGTGAGTTGCAAATGGTCATTACAATTCAAAAATTGAATTGTAAGTCTAGTTTTGCAAAACACCCCTTTTTCTCCTAGTGATTTTTGGAACATTCAATAGCTATAGTAAAATATAAGAAGAACAAGTTTACTTTTATTTTTTTACTCATAAATGGTGGAACAACTTATATAGCAAGACTTGATGTAATCCCTTGCACTTGTAGATTCCATGTATATTTGTGCAAACAATTCACATTGAACAATCTTGCATAAGTGATTTTGAATCTTACGTGATAAGAAATTGGGATGCCTTACAATTGATAAAGGTGCCATAATGATTTATGAATGGAGTTCACATAAATGTGATGGTGTCCTAGCAAGTGAACATTAAAAACAATTTTCAAGAGTTCAAACACACTAATTGTGATGTGTTTGTCTTGCAATTGGTCAAAATTTGATTTTGGAACCACAATGGCAAGTTTTTGGATGAAGGCGAGAAATAAATGGGGGGGGGGAAGTGCAAAAGGGGGAGGGGGAATCTAGGAATAATGATTACATTGTTTATTAAGACATGTCATTTTAAAAATCTTGCATTTGATATGGTGGCAACGTGTTCATATGACAAAATAGAAAATAATCATTTTCTTGTATATTACAAAAATAATTTTAACAAATAATTTTAAAAAAATATTGGACTTTTGATGGGTCATTAGATAACTATTTGGTGTATTGACCTTTCATTGGGTTACAAAGCCATTGTTGAATCGTTGGAATCTTATAGCAAACATAAAATTAAAAATCGGAGTTTTTGGTGGAGTTTGACCACATTGATATAATCCCTAAATGAATAGCAAAAAATGGTGTGTCTTGAATGATTATGTAATCATGTGTGTCCAATTCAATTATGAGTGATGTAGTTCACATGTATGTAATTATATCACAAGAAGGCCCCTTGAACCTTCACCTCCCAAAAACCACATTTTGAACAACTGATCACAACTTTAATTTGTGACAAATAATGTCATCACATAAATAAATAGTCATATTTATTCCAAATTTCACATATTATGATATAATTATATAATTTCATAATGAAATTAATTTCACACGTCTAATTATATACATATATATAATTTAATTTTTTTCACATGAGTTTAATTTCGTGATTACATTTTATTTTAAAATATTAATAATTGTGTATAAATTCATAATGTTTTAAACTTCAACTCATGGGTTCCAATTAAATAATTTAAAAATTAAAAGTTAAATTAGAAAAAAATTTACTACCAAAAAAAAACTGAAGTTAACAACATTTATGGACCATTTTTTTTTACAAATACCTTTTGAAACTTGATATAGAATCTTGGTAATTTAGGCCAAAAAAAAAGCTAAATTTGGTAATAAAAAACCTAGAAAAACATTGATTTGTTGTCACTCTTAAAAAATAATTGCAAGGTTGCAAATTTTTTCCAAAAACAAATGATGCTTCAACTATTATAAAGACATCACATTAATTAAAAATATTAATTTCAAAACGAAAATTTTATTTTTTAATTAAATTTTCATGGAATAGTTACTAAAGACCACAATTGGTGATAAAAAAAGGGGTCAACATATATATATATATGAAGTTTTCTTTTCCCCCCTTTTTAGGCCATGTTACTAGTTTAGAACACAATGTGTGCAATGAAAAGTTGGATCAAGTTAACTTGCATGTTGCAATTATACAAGTAATTCTATAAAAGGAAGGTAAAGTATGCATGCTCACTAAATTGTTCCTGGAATATGCATTGATGACATAAGACATAAAATTATACATATATAGATAGAGCTAGCTAAACCTTCACCCATTAAAAAAAATATTAGATTTAGATAAAAATACACTCCACATGCATATATGCTCAAGTTGTAGAAGAAGGGACATCTCTAAGAAGAAGCTCTTGCAAGTTTAAATATGATCCCAATTTCATAAGAAATCAAAGAGGATGATGATGTAGATATTGCACCATTTTTCCAAGATTCCTACTACCCAATAGGGTGACCGACTAGCTCAGTGGATAGGTGTACTAGTCCCTAAGTGGGGTGGGCTATTAGCCCTTGAATCTATTGAATTTAATGATGAATATTATCCAGTGGCCAAATTTTTTAAGGGGTTATGGCAGCAGTCTTTTTTTTTTTTGGGTTGTGAATTTCACACTGTTGGAAATTTTGATTAAAAAAGAGGAATATTTTGTTGTAATATTATCTATTGTTTGAAAAAAAATTTGCCAAAAAAGCAGATAGTTTGAGTTTGTTTCATTAAATTTTTTCTATTCTTGGTTCTTGTTTGTTGTAGATATTCATATTACAAAAAGGATTTTTTTGGGACAATGTGTTCTAATAACAAGTCACTATTATTTGCTAAATCTCTCTTGGGATGCTCTCTAGGCTACTTACACTTCAGCAAAAAAAAATTTGAAAAAAATAACACTGGGTTAGGGTTTAACAATGTTTTTTTAAAATTTAAAAAAAAAAAAAAAAAAATTCTATAACTCCCAATTAAATAATTAAATAATGGGAAATCTGAAAATTCCAGAAAATTCAGGTTTGGTTTTTTTGCTATGAGTAACATAGAGAGAGAGAGAGAGAGAGAGAAACATGCTGGAGCTGATGGAAAGTCTTTTAGCTTTGCTAGTGAAGTGCTGACCAAGATCTCTCTCCAAGTTGGGTGGATTTGTTTTTCAGCATGTGGGATGATGGCATGGCACTTTGTGTGCACTTTATGAAGTTGTGATTCCTTTTTGAAGGCCATTTTTAAAACATCTTTTGGGTGCCTAGTTGGTGTCCTTCATTTTGTTTGTCTTTAGAGTGGGTGCAATTCATGTCAACCCAGGCTATTATTTCATATTCCAGTTGCTCCTAGAACCTTCTGAATGAATTTTTCAAGTCTGCCAAAAAAAGAGAGGAAGGGGGTGGCTAAAAGAAATCATACAGAAAACCAGTCAAGCCCACACCACCAGTCCACTGGTTTACTGTTTACTCCACATTTGGCCTCATTCAAATTGTTTTCCTTTTTGCCACGTTGGGCATGCATTTAGTGTGTGACTTTCTGAAAACCCACTCAATCTTTCATCTAGCATATAGGGTTAATCCCTAAAACCCTAATCACAAAGAATACCTACTTTAAACTTCTGAACTCCACCCACCAAGCAGATTCAGACCCTTCACAAAAAACTGGAAACCCCTAAACCCTAACTTCATGAAGATGAGAGAAAAAAGCTCTAGTTATGGCAAAAAAAAAAAAAAAAAAAAACCAAGAAAAGGAGGAAATAACAAAAAAACAAAAAAAAAAAAGAAACACCTAAACACTAACAAAATAAAAAAAGGAAAAAAAAAGTCTGTTTATGGAAAAAAAAAAAAAAAAAAAAACTCTAGTAGTGGTTGAGTTTGCATGACAACAAAGAAAAGAAAGATTCTGCACCAATTTTGAGTACAAGGAGAGAGACAGATGCAACCCACTTACTTACACACACAAGTCTGTGCATCGAATGCAAGAAGTCCAACTTGTTTACATGTCTGTGCATCGAATGCAACAAGTCCAACTTGTTTACATGTCTGTGCATCGAATGCAACAAGTCCAACTGGTTTACATGTCCATGCATCGAATGCAACAAGCCCAACTTGTTTTACATGTCCGTGCATCCAATGCAGCAAGCCCAAATTGTTTACATGTCTGTGCATCCAATGCAACAAGTCCAACTGGTTTACATGTCCTTGCATCGAATGCAACAAGCCCAACTTGTTTTACATGTCTGTGCATCCAATGCAACAAGCCCAAGTTGTTTACATGTCCGTGCATCCAATGACCATGGCTGCAGTGGTGAAAGAGAGGGGGAGATGACGCTGTGCACTACGGTGTCTCCTCCTTTCAACATGAACCAGTTACAAAAGTACACGCCATTTACAGTACTGTTATGGGCATGTCTACTGGCACTGGATCAATACATATATCTAATGGATGATGATTGACTACCGAAGCTAATTTAACTGGGATGCACATGTCCAGCATTCGAGCATCAACGAATTCCTGAAAATAGAAAGGCGCAGACATTGGGGAAAATGTAATACGCTGATCTTTTGCAGAACTGGGTCCCTTAGAAGAAACACTTGTGGTGGTTTCAGATCTTTTTCAACTCTTGCTTCGGAAAAGAGAGAGGCATGCAGATGTTGTGTTTGGATCTTTTTATTAAAGAACTCTATGTTGTTGGTATGAACAAGATTTTTGTCATTTGGGGGAGAGTCACTCTATACTACTAGTACTAGTACTAGTATTAGTACTACTACTACTACAACAACAACAACAAAGGGTGTTGGAATCCCCAAAGGACTAGGGGCACAAGTCAACCAAAGGATCAAGTCTACTGGGTTGGGGTTTTTCATTTAAATTACTACTCAGTTGACAATTTGAAAGTCTACTACGGCCCTCAGGAGCACCACCCAAAACACATGTCACTTGCTTACGGAGTGGGGACTTAGAGATACACTCTTCTTATTACTCGGTGATGAATGTGTAACCGAGTATAGTACCAAGCCATACTATAACCATATTGTAACCATACTTTAACCATACTTTAACCATATTGTAACCATACTTTTAACTCAGTTGCATATAACCATATTGTAACCATACTTTAACCATATTGTAACCATACTTTTAACTCAGTTGCACTGTGTGTATGGAACTGTGCCAAACCTTGCAAATTCTATCTCCTCTAACAAATATTAAGTTACTTTTCAAAACCAGTACGACCATGAATCATCTCCACAAGAACAAATACAGAGTCGGTCGGACAACCTGTGAGTCACTTTTTTTAGTAAAACGCGTCTTTTTTGATTTCATACCTATTTGTCATCACTTTTTTGTCAATTTCATGAAATATCTGAAATGGATGTATGATGAATGTTGTTTATTTTCATCCCTCCATGAAACGAGTAAGTGCCACATTTTTTATCCAAGAAGCAAGATGGTTATGGAAAAATAAGGCAATTGAAAGCTGACTATGTGATATCGAGAGCTATGAGTAATATAGGTCACTAATAAAAAAATGAAGGTAGGAGGTAATTGCTTTTAACTCATGGGAAAAGCTTGGCCTTACATTTTAGGCAAGTTATGGCTATACATAATTAACATTACATAATTTTTATGTGAATTGTGTGTTCGAATTGAATAAATTCATACAGACACACAATTTTATTTTTTTAAAGTTGTGTATTATGGAGATGGAGCCGAACTTGATTTAAAAGTGAAAGCACACTACATTGTTCATGAAATATTGTCACAAACCATTTTTACAAGATTTTGAAATTTGTAATTTGTAATTGGCTATGTGATTAAATAGAAATGGTTAAGTTGATAAAAGACTCAACTTTACAATGTTACGTGTACTATAATCACAATATATGAATTTTTAAAATAGTTTTTGAATTGTCATAACATAATGAACATTTTAAAAAGTACTTAAAAAGTTATAAAAATTCATAATCAGTGCATATGGATTTCATGCACCTTCATATAATTTTTTTTATTGAATAAAGGAGCCAATTGATAATATGGTGTGCTAACATTTATATTAAAGAAGACTTTTTGAAAGGATTTTGATGATCGAATTTTTATATGTACTTTGAATTATACATTTTTTCTCTTTTAAATCCTTTCTTTAGTGAAAATAATAATTTAGAAGTTCATATTTCAAATATAAGTTTTCCATAAGGTAAACTAGGGCGAATTTTTTTAACAATGAATTTTTAATGATAACTTGTAAAATGACTTGTGTAATTCAAAGTATTATGCCTTCACATTGCATTCATAGTGTTAATTAGGCAATTATTAATTTCCATGTGTGCCTAAAAGTATTACACTTTAAGATGTTTTCACCCTTCAAACCATACTAGCTTTAAATTCTTTGTGAAAATGATTGAAATTGGAGGTTGTCGAAATCCAAAAAAATTGTCTCAAAATTAGACTAAAAGTTCCATCAAAAATTAAAATTAAACTAAATCTGGGATTAAAATTGATTCCTTTCGAAATCAAGAACCAAACAAAACTAGTTTAAATTAATTGGTGCTAGCTAATTATTGAGTTTTGACCTGGTTATCATGTTGGTTATTAATAACCTACCAACTAGTTATTGATTTTTTATAACTAATTAATAAACTAACTACTTAATATGGAATTCAAAATCTAATAACCTATTTGAATGACCTAGTTATCATTTAGGTAAATTATCAATTTTAAGACATTAAACATTTTTATAATAAAACACAAGAAAATCAAAATTATAATAATGATTATTTGAATTTGAAAAAGACCTTATAATTGACTAATAATCAGTAGGATAATTAATAGTTTTTAACATGTTATCGAATAACCTACCTTTATGCATAATTGATGGTTATTATTAAAATATATTAATAAACTAATCAACACCCAATTTGTTTTTTAAAAAATACCTACCTAATAGTTATGAAAAATTTAATAATTGACCAACATTAATTTAAACGTCTAAAATATCTATGATTAATTTTCATATGGAATAAGATGTTATGGGCATAAGAGATGATAATGTGTACTTGTTTAGTCCTAATTAACCATCTAACCTTTCTTAATTCAATTTACATTTGGTTTAATGATCCAAACAATCAGCAATTCAAATTGAAATAATTATAATCTATTGTGGACAAAAGGAAATAGGGAAAACCAATTCCATTTTTGCATATAAACATGTTCATGAACACTTTAATTAGACATACATAGCTTGATGCAAACATTTTGCAATAAAGTTTTGAAACATACAAGAATCCAATAAGTTGGGGGTTCTTAAGATACACATCAATTGACCTAAATGATTTAATATAATCTTGCATCAAACCACATAGATGGGATCTAGTCAATTAGATCATTACCTTTAGTATTCAATAGGTCTTTCGAGCTTTATCACCATCTTCATGCATATGCACTATTCTAATTATTAAATGAAAGCAATATCATGAGACCACTTTCTAAATAACATTAACATTTTATCCCTTAATCTCAAAGAGATGCAAGGCAAATGCCACTTAAACACTTGTTCAACCCTTGTTTATTCCCCATTATTCTTGTGATATACATTCTTCTAACTTCAACAAGATCTTAAACTTTCTACCTAGTCTTTCTTACCCTAAGGATACTTAAGTTATTATAGTCCAAGTTTTTTACATATTTCAAATCCCTAAATTTCCATAATTAGATTTTCACCAATGCAATTCTATCATCTATGATTACATGCATAATGCCTTAAGTTCAAATTTCCTTTCATTGATGTCATTTTTGGACTTCAACCCTTCATATGTGGTTCTAAGCAACATTTTTTGTCCTAATTCAATTACTAGAATGTAACATAATAATTTCTAGTAGCATCTTGTCATGAACTTGATGAATCAAGAAATCTAAGCACAACCACAACAATCTAATGAATTAACTAGTATGTCTATTTTTCAAACATTCTTTTAAATTTTAGTTATTTAATTTTTTCCCTTTGTTTTCCTACTTTCCCCAATTTGCTAATAATACCTTCATTCCTCTTTAGTGCTTCCCAAATATGTCTTCACATCGCCATGCAAAACACATATTAACAATTTGTCCCTCCAATTAATAAATGCAACATTGTTCAAAAAACCACCAAACCTGTTGCCTCTTTAACTCCATGACTTGTCAATATTTAGCAACACACAAGCATCAACCTATCCACCAATACTCTCTAACAAATCTTCACATCACCATGCAAAAAATAGTAATGTTAACTACTTCACATTTATTCATTGTTAATCTTCAAAAACCACAATGATTCATCAACCAAAAGTCTTTCCATATTGTAATCTCTAGATGTTTCTAAAAGCTAACATAACCTTAAATTTATTTCCTTACACAATAGCCATTGAACAAACAAAAATAGCCATTTTTTAAGCCTATAGTACTACGTCCACTCCAAATTCCACCATTGGTTGTGTGTCATATTAGGCCTTAAAACTCATGAACTTCAGTTTTGACACAACTAATAAACACAACAATGTACAATAATAGATAGTGTAATGGGCATTTTCATTCTTGAAAGAACATTGAATTAAATTCAAGATGTAACATGGTTATTTTTGGTGATTACTAAGCGATAATAATTCATGGGTGTTTTAATTTTCTTGCAAAGGTTACACTCCTCAATAAGGATAAAATAAAACCCTACATTGTGACAAGAAAAATGTTTTAAATGTCAACTCCGTGCATATATGAAATGAAATTTAAAATTGGCCAAGCCATTGTCATACAAAACTATAGGGGCCAAAGGAAGAGGCCATGAGAATGTGAATTGGGTTGTAAAGTAGAAAAAGCCTAGTAAGCCACTTGACATAATATTCCTAACATGTACAAGGCAATAAAAGGCCCACAATGTTGGACTTGTCTATCATAGGGTTAAGGATTATTATTGCATTAAGAATTATCACAAACACACACACAAAAATACAATTAAAAATAATATGGGGAAAAATAATAGCTATAGATTATAGTTATATAAGACACAAAAAGGTGTAAGGCAAATTTAAAAGTACATAAAAACACAAAGTTAAAGGAGTTCCAACTTACAAGTTTGAAAATAAAGATGCATAATGAAAGCTTTTCTAAATAACAACATTAGAAGGTAATAATAATGTATGTTTTTTTACATGGATTTGCAATTGTGAATCTTAATCTTAAAGAATTTATGTTTGTAGCCAAAGCAACAGTCATAGAAAAATGTAGAAGAATGGTGATCATCCTTAGGAAGATTTAGCCAAATTGGTTAGAAACCATAAATAAAGTACAAATCTTCAATCATCATTTTATATTTCTAGCTACATAGTGAAAACCAAATATATGAATATGGCGTTTTAAAATTTTTTTCTGTCTTTCTTTTAGTGATTAAAAACTTCAAAAATCATGTCTTTATCAAATTTCAAATTTCGTTTTTTGGTGAAATTTCACCAATTAAAAAGGCTAATGATAAATCAAAGATTCTTACATTTTCCCTACAATTGAAATTAAAACCCACCACTTCACCAATCCATTCAAAAGAAAAGTGGTACACATAAAAACACATTTCATTAATAAAGTCGTTATCCTAGCAACAACAATTGATTAGTCCATTTTACATATGTGGGCCCAATGCTCGACTTCTACCACTAAGTTGTTAACAAAATATCAATACTAGTTAGAGTACATGTCAAATCCATATCATTCAAAAATAAATAATTTCCATTTCTTCTTGTCTTCACACACAATTTCACAAACATCCTTTTTAAAAGATCATCAACATTGGTAGCTCCTACAGGTCCTTTTAATAGCCTTCTTTCAATAGATGTAATTCTCATAAATATTTTATTTAATCTTTGATTAGTTAAAGTTAAGTGATGTCCATTTTTTTCAATCCTCATATTTAATATTAGTAAACCAAATTACTTTTGCAATTAAGTTAAAGAAACAAATGTTTCTTATAAACTTGCCACCCACACACCTTAACATTATCCTTTTTATAGTTTGGTTGTGTCCCATAATCTTGGGCTTGCAAATTCATCCCTTAATGATTTCAATTTTGAGGTTAAACACAATTGTTACCATTGAATTAAAAGTTCAACCTTTCCATTAAGATCAATAAAATGTTTTTATTTACCCTAATTTTTCATAAGAGAAAATTACACAAGTTAAATTGTTGCAATTAGGGTAAACAAGCCCATCACCAAACACAAGCTAATAATCAAACACTTATTCATATATTCTTCATTTTTTGTTTCTTTCTAACGTTCTTCATGATTATGGGTGTGCCAAATGAAGGTCTATGATTCCTTTTTGAATTTAAAAGGTAATTAAACAACAAAGAAGTAGGAAGAGAATGAACATGTTTAAAGAGAAAAATGTTTGAAAAAAATGCATTATCTACCTTCACAATTTTCAAACCCCATATTTTTCTCAGTTTTTTTAAAGTTTGAACAATCTAAAAAGATATGGGTGTCCCAACTTGAACTTGACAATCCCTCTTGGAACTTTGAAACCAATCGAATTATGTCCAAGGATCTCCTTGTGCCATCATGGGGTGCCAAATAATGTTGGGGGCCCCTTCTCAAATTCTTTATTTATTTATTTGATGCATTTCTAGACCAAAGCTACAAGAATGGTAGTGGAAGCGTGTTCAAGCTATTTTTGCATCCTATAACTCAAAAGATATTTAATATTATAAATATATTTAATCATAGCCTTGTGTCCACAAAGTCACAATCTTATCCAATAGTTGACTTAACATGCCTCTACATTGAAGATATTTGGATGCCTTCACTTTCCTTAATAGGGCAGATGTTTGTTGTTCAAAGTACCACTTCAATCCAAAATTGAGATCATTTTGTGAAGTGAAAATATAGTTAACATAATCATGAAGTTATTTTTTAGTAATGAAATAAAATAAATTGAAAACCACCACTTTATTCAATTGTTGACAAATAACAAATTATGCTGAAATGTTTTATAAACATGCTTCTTCAATGCCATAGCTCTTCTTTTATGGTTGTCATTGTGGTGTTTCTTTTACTGGCAAAATTTCGCCAAAATTTTGCCAAATTTCAACCTGAAAAATATAATTTTGGCCTATCTATACAAAAAGATTTTTCATGGGAAAAAATGGCCCAAATTCGCCAAATTTTGAATTAAAACATTCCAAATCACCAGAGTCCTATGATAACTTGCTGAAAGTAGCCAAGACCATAGAAGGATTTTGTGATGAAAAAATTTACAAAATTCTAATTACCTTCCAAGATGATTCCTACATGTCAACCCTAAATGATGATATTCCTAATTACTTTAACCATTGTTCCATTGGGTCAACTTTACCACTCCAGAATATAAGTAAAATATAATAAAAGAATGTAACACTAGTCCAAGGTCAAATTGTTATGGGAAAAAAATTTAGGAATGGTTTCAGTTTTGGTTCCTTTTTTATTTTCAAATTTGGCCAGTTTGTGGTTTTAGGGTAGGTTATGGGTAACCTTCCAGTTGGGTCCAAAAAATCCAAAACATCATTAGAAATAATGCAAACAAGCTAAATTTTTTTTAATTTCCAAAAAATAAATTCTGTTTATTATAAACTTGCTATGACAAGGTCAAATTAATATTAAAATAGTTGATTTTTAAACTCTAAATTACACTACTACTTTCTAATGGATCAAAACCTTGTTTTTTTTTTTTTTGGGGGGGGGGCTGGGGGGGGGGGGGGGGTGTAGTTTAATACAGAAAGCATTTGATTTTTTGCTATAAAATATAG
>Ga0116231_10007100_pt1 | contig 20802 bp, 21 predicted proteins | sample S1TSphgellanicum_2_FD_89695 | JGI IMG/M metagenome (GOLD analysis project Ga0116231, IMG submission 89695) | Host-associated microbial communities from peat moss isolated from Minnesota, USA - S1T2_Fd - Sphagnum magellanicum MG | ecosystem: Host-associated > Plants > Peat moss > Unclassified...
CGCGGAGAGAGCGTCTGGCTCGGCTGGTTCCTGCACACGACGCTGATGCGGTTCGCGCCGCTTGCGGAGCGGCGCGCGGATGTCGCGAAGGCCGCGCAGTGGCGCCAACACGCGCTGGCGTTGCAACGAGCCATCGAGCAGGAGGCTTGGGACGGAGACTGGTATCGGCGTGGCTATTTTGACGATGGAACGCCCTTGGGGTCGGTCACGAGCGACGAATGCCGCATCGATTCGATAGCCCAGTCTTGGGCCGTCATGTCGGGCGCGGGAGAGCGAAGTCACGCGGTGCGCGCCATGTCCGCGGTCAATGCTCAGCTGGTGAGCCGCAGCGACGGACTCATTAAACTGTTCACCCCGCCTTTCGACCACACCGCACATGATCCTGGTTACGTCAAAGCCTATCCGCCGGGACTGCGCGAAAATGGCGGGCAATACACCCACGCTGCGGTTTGGACGGTCATCGCCTTCACGATGCTCGAGGCTGGCGACCGCGCCATGGAACTGTTCTCGCTGCTAAATCCGATCAATCATGCCAGCACACGGGCGGGCATATACCGCTACAAGGTCGAACCGTACGTGATTTGCGCCGACGTCTACAGCGCACCAGACCACATCGGCCGCGGCGGCTGGACTTGGTACACCGGTTCTGCGGGCTGGATGTATCGCGCAGGCATCGAGTCAATCCTAGGCGTCAATCTGCGTGGCAACACGCTGACCATCGACCCCTGCATCCCACGCGCTTGGAGCGGATTCGAGCTCACCTTCAAGCACGGGAGTTCGCGCTACCGGATCGAAATCAAGAACCGGCGCGGCGTCGACAAAGGCCTCGTACAGGCTACGCTCGACGGCCAGGAGAGGAATGGCGAGGTTTGCGAGCTCGCGCTGGTGGACGACGGCCGCTATCACTACGCCAAGGTGACGCTCGGCTAGGCTTCTAGGCTTCGGGTTTCGAACGCAGCATCGCCAGTGCTTTGGCGAACAGCATCTTGCTGACCGTACCCGCCGGCACCATGCGCAACAAGCGCAATGCCAATGTGGGCCTGGCGATCAACAGGCCTGCCGCCAGCGCGCCAGCCGCTCCGATACCGCGGCTGCTCAGCAGTGCGCGCATGGTACGACTGCGCGGGAACCGGCCGTTCGAATTGCCGCGTGCCTGGCCGTCGCCCTCCTCGGGCGGGGGATCGAGGATTCTGCGAATCTCTTCCCGAGACTCGTGCAATCTGTCGAATATGGCCTGACGCGCACGCGGCTCTTCGGCTGGCACGGATGTCACTCCTCGTCAGACAAGGCATGTTCGAGGATCACCTTGTCCTTCTGCCATTCGCGACCCAGATCGCCCAAGAAGGGGGTGCGGGAGCTCAACAGCCTCTTGAGGTACATGAGCATGACGACCGCGGCGATCAGGAAGCCGCCCGCGAGGCTGCCGATCGCGGTCAAGCGGTACGGTGTATCCCAAAAGTACGCGATCACCGCCAGGCACGCCAACAGCACAAAAAAGAAAGCACAGAGCGCAACGCAACCGCAGGCGATGACGATCGAGCCTAACTCGCGCTGCGCCCGCGAGAAGTCCAGAGCCGCGAGCTCAGCATAGGCTGCCAGGTGGCGCAGCAGCGCAGGAGCCGCCTTCGGCAATGACCACAGCCCGCGCACCCTAGAAGCCTGCCTCCCTGGCCTTCAGGAGCGGCGAGTCGCTAGGACACCTACGACCGCACCCACCAACGCCGCGATGCCCACCGCAGCCCAAGGGCTGTCGCGAACATAGTCGTCCGCGGTGCTCGCCGCCTGCTTCGCGCGCCGCCGCAGGTTCGAAGTGCCGTCGGCAACGCTTTGCTTGGTGGCATCCACCGCATGCTGCACCCGCGCGCGCACATTCTGTACATCGGCATCCTTCAGATCAGAGATTCGCGCCATGAGCTCCTCGACGTCCGCAATCAAATTCTTGATCTCGGATGACGCCGCCGATTTCACTTTGACGATACCCTCGCCCAGATCGTCCTGCAGCTTGCGTCCGCTCGCCCGCGTGCCGGCCGCGGCATCGGAATAGTTGTCTTGCATACACACTCCTCCAAACCTTCACAATGGTGCAGGGCCGCTGCGCGCGGCATCGGCCTCGGCCCGAGCCCTGGTGTAGGACGTCCCTCACATGGTAGCACCGAACCGCTGCGCCTCAGATGCGGGCGCTTGCGACTGACCTTAAGCTGAATTCGCCCGCGCCGTGCACGTCAACTGCACTCGCACGCGCTCTTCGAGCAAGTCGGGACCGAAGTTTCGCATCCGCTCTATGAAACTCTGAGAGATTTCATAGCCCCGGGACACGAGTAGTGTCCCCAAATCCGTGCGCAGATCGTCCATGAGGATCATGCCGGGAGCCACATCGCGCAATCGAATCTCGCGCAAGCAGGGGCCGTCCACGGCCGCGCCCTGCAAGGCCGCGAGATGTCGCAGCATCGGGCAGTGCTGGGGCCCGAAGCGGGCTTTGAGCGTGGCAACGGCCGTTTCCGCGTTCTCACCGCGACTAGTCAGCGCATCGAACTCCAGCACGATCATTAGAACGGCCGCATTTGCCGCAACGATGGGGTCGCGCGGCTCAGGAGCCGGTTGCGGCCGATTGGCATACGCGAGGATGGCAGCAACGTTCTCGAGTCTAGGAATTCGTCCGAGGATGCCTTGAGTGACTTTTGGCGTCTCGCCCATCAACAAAGCCTCATCCGCATTGAGTGCTTCCCCAGCGACCGCCTTTTCGACGAGTTCGACAGGCAGGGATACATAACCAATTTGTGACAGCAGGGCGGCCGCTTCCAATTCCCAACTGGCAGGAAGACCGGCCTGGGCCGCAAGGTCGATGGCCAATCGCTTGATACGACTGCCGCGCCCGAATGCCAGCGGGTTGACGATGCCGAGTACGTCCACGAGCGCCCTGATGCTGCCGAGCACGGTTTGCTGCAGCAACATCTTTTCCGCAGTCACGAGCTGGTAGTGTCGCAGGGCGGCGTCCACGGCCGCGAGGAGCTTGTCGGGAGCGCAAGGCTTCGTCAAAAATCTGAAGATCTGGCCCTCGTTGACGGCAGCCACTGCCGCGTCACGACCCGTCTCTCCCGTGAGCAGCATCCTCGTGGCGTCGGGCCACTGCCTGCGGACCTGCGTGAGAAAGGCAGCGCCATCCATGACCGGCATGCGCATGTCCGAAATGACGACGGCGGCTCCGTCCATTTCCTTCAGCCTGGCGAGTCCCTCAGCGCCGCTCGTCGCGGTCGCCACCCTGAACCCGTGGCGCAACGTGAGTTTCAGCCCATCGAGCACGCGCGGTTCGTCGTCGACACATAGAATGGGTGCAGGCATTGCCAACGCCACGCTCATGCGGCCTCCTCGAGAAGCAGCGCTCCCGTCTGTTCGAGCAGCGCATCCCAGGTGCGGGAGTCGCCAATGCTGCGAAGGTAGTCATCACCCAACATGGGCGGGTTCCTCTCATAAACGGGAACGTCCGCGGGGATGGTCTGTGCAAGCAGGGCGTGCGCCATTAACACCGCGCTCGAGACATCGAAATTGCCCTGTTCGATGCGTCCAGGCGCCTCATGATGGGCAACCGATTCAACGATCACGAAGGGAAGCCCCCACAGGCCCAACAAGTAGGCACCGGCGGTAGCGTGGTCGACTCCAATGTACTCCTGCTCGGCCTCCTCGAGCGGTCTGCCGGACGCCGCTGCCTCCAAGACGCGTTGCATACCGTCGACGAATTGGCGCCCGAGCAGCAGAAAGCCGACATCGTGCAGGAGACCCGCCAGAAACGCGTCCTCCGCCCACGGAGTATGGGCAGCGAGAAAGCGTGCGATACCGGCGACTCGCAACGCGTGCCTTTGCAGCTGTCCGAGGTCCAGAGCAGGGCAGATGGACTTGTCGGGTCTGAACAGCTCCGCCGATAACACCATGCTGCGGACCGCCGACAGACCGAGATAGCTCACGGCATGCTGGATGCTCGAGACCTGACGGGGCAGACGAAAGAACGCCGAATTGCACACCTGCAATACCTTGGCCGACACCGCAGGGTCCTTTTGGATGATCGCGGCGACCTTGCTGGAGTCCACGCGCGGATCCTCGAGCGCGCACTGCAAGGCAGCAAAAGTTCTCGGCATGGGCGGTAAGCTGCCTATGGAGCCGAGCCGGCTGCGCAACTTCTCGGACTGGATCAGAGATTGGGTCATGAGACAGCGATCGATGCATTCCTCCAGTTTCCCCGACTCGCACGGCTTGCTGAGATATCGGTGCGCGAGCGACACCAACCGGTGCGATTGTTCCTCGTTCGCGTAGCCCGACAAAACGATGCGGATGGTGTCGGGAGAATCGCTCTTGGCACGGGCAAGGAGTGTCGTGCCGTCGACGCCGGGCATTCTCAAATCCGTCACCAGGACATCGAAGTGCCTTTGCTCCAGCAGCCCGGCGGCGTTCGCGCCGCCCTCGGCAAACTCCATGCTCCAATCTTTGCGCCTCGCATATAAGGCCGCTTTGAGGCCCTCGAGTACCAGCGGTTCGTCATCCACGAATAGAATTCTCTTCATGGCGAACTCGCGTGCAACGGCAGCCGCAGTGTGAAACACGTCCCCTCTCCGGGCGTGCTGCGCACGCTGATGCGGCCTCGATGTTTGTCGACCACGATGGACCGGGCGATCGCAAGCCCTTGCCCCGTGCCGCGGCCCACCTCCTTGGTGGTGAAGAAGGGGTCATAAATCTTGTCGATGAGTTCCGGTGGAATACCGCACCCATTGTCCTCGAAACTGAACTCGGCCCATTCCCCGGCGACACGGGTCTGGATCGTGATCTTGCCTGTTTCCGTATCGCGACCGGCGTCGGCCAGTGCATGAGCCGAATTGACGATCAGGTTCAGGAATACCTGGCTCAATTCCCCGACGTTGCACATGACTTCGGGGAGATTCCCGCACCGTAAATCGACGCTGGCGACATACTTGTACTCGTTGCGGGCAATCATCAGGGTGTTCTGCAGCGCCCTGTTCAGGTCGGCCGGCATCTTCTCGGATGCATCCGGATGCGAAAACTCCTTCATGGCGCGGACGATGGTTGCGACGCGCTCGGTGCCCTCGATGGTTCTCTCGATGGCGCGGGGAACCTCGTTTCGCAGGAATGTGATATCGACCGGCTGCTCTGGGTCGTGCATGAAATCGTTCGCTGCGATTGCGGTGAGAAGTTCGTCGAATGCGTCGCCCAGAAAACTGACGCTGTCGGTGATGTATTGAATGGGTGTGTTGATTTCGTGTGCGATCCCGGCGGCCAATCGGCCGACCGCCTCGAGTTTCTGTGCGAGCCCGAGCTCCATTTCCGCAGCTTCCCGCAGCCGCATTTCCTTTCGCAGTTGCTCGTTGCTGGCTTCGAGGCTCGCAGTGCGCGCCTGAATGGTTTCCTGCAACGACGCCAGATGCTTCTCGAGCTGCCGTTCACTGTGCCACTTGCCCGACAGAGCGTTGGCACATTGCAGTACCTCGACCGCTTCGAAGGGCTTCTTGATCACGAGCACTCTATCGGGCTGCTTCAGCCGGCGCAGCACCTCGTCCCAGTCGTAGTCCGAATACGCTGAACAAATCACGACCTGCAGCCCCGGGTCGACCGACCAGAGTTTCTCGATCGTCTGCAGGCCATCCCACCCGGGCGGCATGCGCATGTCGATGAAGGCCAGCGCGTAGTGCTCGCCGCCACTGACTGCGTTCTGTACACGCGCCAGTGCTTCGGCCCCCTGGAACGCGGATTCTATTTGATAAGCCGGCCTCTCCGCCGGCGCTTGATGGGCCGGGCTCTGCGCTTGGGCGGAGGCGGTTACGCCCAGCGCCAGTCGCTCGAGAGCATCGAGATCCGGGGATGCGGCGCGACGCGTGAGGATCTTGGCGAAGTCCGCATGAATTGCGTGGTTATCGTCGACGACGAGGACCTTTGTCGGCATCGAGTGGCTCATGCTGCAACTCCGGAGAGCAGGGTGTCGGGCTGTTCGATGGGTAGGCGCAGAACGAAGCGGGAGCCTTGACCGGCGCCGTCGCTGTGAGCGGTGAGTGTGGCGCCAATGTCATGTGCCGCAATGGCGCTGTTGTGCAGCCCGAAACCATGCCCGTTTTTCTTCGTCGTGAATCCGAAGCGCCAGAGCTGCGACAGCACCTCTTCGGACATGCCTATACCGGAGTCTTCGACCGTGACCCGTACATGATCGCCGTCCCGTTCGAGTTTCACCGCGATGCGGCCATGATCTGTGCCGCGAGCGTGCACCGCATCCCGGGCATTGCTGACCAGGTTGACCAAGATCTGCAGCAGCCGGTGCCGGTCAGTCATGATCGGCGGCAGTTCCTCGTACTCGCGCACGACGTCAATTTGCGTGAACTGGGAGACCTGCACCAGCAGCGCGGTTTCAACGAGTTCCTTCAAACGGACCCCTTCACGCCGGCCTCCGACCCGTGCGAGCTCCTGCTGTGCGCTGACGACCTCGCTCAAGTGCACCAACAAGCGCGCAATGGTGTCGAGTTCCGCTTGAATCGCCTGTGAGCCCGACGTGATTTGAGCCGAGAGCGCCGCAAGATAGTCGGGCAGGTGGCGACCGCGCTCATCCGCCGTCAGGTAATCCGCGAGCTTGTCGCGGTTGCTGCGCAAAGCCCTGGCCGCCAGTTCGAGCCGGTCGAGACGCAGAGATTTCAGTTCACGCTGTGCCGTGGTGTTGGCTATCCCTAAGCTGTTGAGTATGTTGCCGACGTTGTGCAGTACGCCGGTCGCGATCTCCGCCATGCCCGCCTGATGCGAGCTTTCGCGCAGCTGTTGCTGCAGGGCGTACTCGCGCTGCTCGGCGCGCACTCGCTCGGTGACATCGAGCGTAATGCCGGTGATGCCTTCGCCGGCGCCATGTTCGGGCTCCACGGGTGCGCCAATCGATTGAATATGGCGCACCTCGCCGTCGGCTCGGACTATCCTGTACTGCAGATTGACGCTTGACGGAGATTTCGAAAGGCGAGTCACCTCCTTGTCGATGCGCTCACGATCTTCAGGGTGAATCAATTCCAGCCATGAGTGGTAGGTCAGGGGAAGTTTTTGCGGATCCTGCCCAAAAATATCCCACATGGCACCGCCCCACCACGAGACGTTCCAGTTGGCATCGCGCTCGAAGACGCCGACTCGCGCCGCCCGCGTGGCCATGTTGAAGCGGCGCGTCAAGCGTTCGATCGCTTCTTGTTGCACACGTCGATTGGTGATGTCCGCCTCGATCGCCATGAAGCCTTCGAGTTCACCGTCGGACCGGAATAGAGGCTCGATCTTCATGCCAATCCAGAAGCGACGGCCATCCTTGGTGTAATTGATGAGTTCCGCCGATACGCACTCGCGAGCCCTCAGAGCCGCACCGATTCGGCCCGTCTCGCAACGATCGGTCTCCGGTCCTTGCAGCAGCTGTGCCGGCGTTTGGCCTATGGCCTCGTCGATGCCGTAACCGGTGACCCGGGTAAATCCTGGATTGACCCACGCGGTGACGCCGCGGCTATCGGTGATGATGATGGCGCTCGTGGTCGTATCGGCAGCCAGTCCAATGAGGGCGAGGCGGCGCCGCGTATCGCTGTCGTTCCAATCGATGTCACTGCGCACGCAGTCGCTGCTGCCTGCCTCGGCGAAGCTATCAAAGGTCATGACCCAATCCTTAAACGAAGCAGCCCGCGCTCATTCTTTCCCGCGCTCATTCTTCGATGCGACCCCGGGGTGCGCCCATGTCACCTAAGGATTGCTATCGGCAGCATGCAGCCCTTATTTGAGGCCCTTTCTTGTAGGATAAGGTCTTTAAGAAATGTAGGAATTATCTGACAGACGCGGCGATTGGGCTTCAGTGCTTCGACAAATGCGCTTCGCACATCTCCCTGAGCACTTCCGGCAGGCGACCGTAGTCGCGCGCTTTGTCGAGAAAGTGAGTCGCGCCCAATGCGATCGCCGCACTCTTGTATTCCGGCAAATCATAGTTGGTCAGAACGATGATGCGGGGTTTCAGAGCGCTGGTGGAAAGCGCGCGCATGACGCCGAAGCCGGTTCCCTGCCGCAGGTGCAGGTCGAGAATGAGCACGTCCACCGGGTCACGATTGACGGCAGCCACGGCGCCGGCCTCGCTGTCCGCGGTGCCGACCAGCTCCACGTCGGAAATCTGCCGTATTGCCTCTGTGAGCCGTTCGGTCAGCACCTTCGAGTCTTCGACGAGTAAGACTCTCAAGCATTCAGCCATTATCATAATTTCCATGGTCCGTCATTGGATGAGTCCATTTCGCAGCGCATACGAGGTGATGTCCGCGTTGGCCGTGAAGCTCATTTTCTCGAGGATTCTGCTGCGATACGTGCTCACCGTCTTGACGCTGAGGCTGAGTTCGTTAGCGATGTCCGACACGCCACGGCCGGCCGCCAACTTGCAGAAGATTTGAAATTCCCGGGTCGAGAGCCGCGCGTGCAGCGGCTTGTCCGGATCGCCGTCGAGGTCCGCGACCAGGATTTCCGCCAACGCTGCGCTCACGTAACGACGTCCCGACAGCACGGTGCGCACCGCCTTCATCAATTCCTCGGGTGCGCTGTCCTTCGACAGATAGCCGCTCGCGCCCGCGCGCAAAACATTGACCGCGTACTGCTGCTCCGGCAGACCGCTCATGACCAAGACGCGCACGCTAGGATGACCCGTCTGGATATGTCTCAGGATATCCAGCCCGCTGCGGTCCGGCATGTGAATATCCAGCAGCACGAGGTCCCACTCTTTTTGGCGCAACTGGTCCAATGTTTCATTGCCGCTGGCGGCCTCACCGATCGCACTGATGGTGGGGTCGGCGTCCAGAAACTGCTTGAAGCCGGCTCTAACCACCGCATGATCGTCGGCGATCAGTACTTTTGACACGTATCTTCTCTCCCCACTATCACCTACCTCTCCTTTGAGCGCGGGCGCGTGGCATCGTTCCTAAGATGAGCACACGACAACTTGTAACCTGAGGCGGCATTGCCCACCTGGGGGCTATGGCTGAAACTCGGCTGGGATTTAAGCCTAAACTGTGTAGGTGTTCGTCCTACGGAGGCTTGGTACCGTCCGCAGCAGCACCACAGCGCCAGCAATGGGTGAACTGCGGCTCCGAACGCTCGCCGCATTGCTCGCAGGTCCACGGTGCTCCAGAGGGTGCCTGCGCGGCGCGCGCCAATGCTCTCGAAGCAGCAGTTTCGTCATCGTCGTCGACAAAGAGCGCGGGCCAGGTCTCCAACATGGGCAGATCGCCGAGCGCACCGCCCAAGTATTGGTTGCGCAGTTCGCTCTGGATGCCCGCCATCAATAAAACATTGCGCGCATGCGCGACCTCGATGAGGGAGGCGGAGCGGAATACTTTCTTCATGATGCCGCCGCAGTTCTAGCGCAACGACTCCAGGAAGGCTCGCACGTTTGCACCGCGTTCCAAAGTCTCTACCAATGCAGAACCGACCACGACCCCGTCGACGTGCGCGGCAAGACGCGCCACGTGCTCGCGCGAGCGAATTCCGAATCCCGCGCAAACGGGGACGGGCGAGCAACGCTTGACCCGATCCATGTATTGCAGAACTTCGTCCGGAACCTCCATGCTCTTGCCGGTCGTGCCCGTCATGGTCACCGCGTAGACGAATCCTTTCGCGGCCCGGCAAAGCACCTCCAAACGCGAAAGAGGAGTCACGGGGGTCACCATCTGTACCAGCGCCAACCCTTCCTGCTCGAACGCCTCGCGAACTTCCGCGCTCTCCTCGTACGGCAGATCCGGCACGATGAAACCCGATACGCCGGCGGCGGCGGCAGCGCGCGGCAAAGACTTCCACCCGTAGGCAAGCAATGGATTCATATAGCTCATCAACAGAATCGGCGTGCGCGGGCGCGGCCGCATCGCTTGCAGTTGCTCGATGATCCACGGCAGGTTCACGCCGTCGGCGAGGGCGGCAAAGCTGGCGCGCTGTATCGTCGTTCCGTCCGCCATGGGATCCGAAAAAGGCACGCCGATTTCCACCACATCGCAGCCGCCGGCCACCGCGGCGAGATTTTCGAGGAAATGGCGGCGCGTGGGAAATCCCGCGGTGAGATATCCCACCAAGGCCGGCCTGCCGCGTGCAACGCTTGCGCGAATGGCCTCGGTGATACTGTCGCACGGCAGCACCGTCAGATCACCTTCAACAGCGTGTCTTGCAGTATCGACATGTCCTTGTCGCCTCTTCCGGAGCAGTTGATCAGCACGTGCGCGCCCGGATGCTGCCGCGCGAACCGGCGCGCGCCGACGAATGCATGCGCGCTCTCGATCGCGGGCAGGATGCCCTCGTGAGCTGCACACTCCGACAAGGCGTCGAGGGCCTCGGCATCGGTCGCCGACTCATAGGAGACGCGGCCGCTCTTCATGAGATACGCATGCTCAGGACCCACGCCGGAATAATCGAGACCCGCGGAAACCGAGTGTGTCTCGCGCACCTGGCCGAATTGGTCCTGCAGGATCAGGCTGTAGCTTCCGTGCAGCACACCGGGCGTTCCAAGAGTCAGCGATGCCGCATTCTCGCCGAGGCTAAGGCCGCGGCCGCCGGCCTCGACGCCGATCAACGTCACATCGCGATCCGCCAAAAATGGATGGAACAGGCCGATCGCATTGGAGCCGCCGCCCACGCAGGCCACCGCGGCGTGCGGCAGTCGCCCGGCAAACTCCAACATCTGTGCGCGCGCTTCCTTGCCCACGACGGACTGCAATTCACGCACGAGATAGGGATAGGGATGCGGGCCGACGGCAGAGCCCAGCGAGTAATAAGTGCCGTCGGGATCCGACACCCAATCCCGCAGCGCCTCGTCGATGGCCGCGCGCAGCGTGCGATCGCCGCTGTTGACCGGCACCACCGTGGCTCCCAGAAGTTTCATGCGTCCGACATTGGGCGCTTGCCGCTCCACGTCGACCGCGCCCATGTAGACCACGCACGGCACCCCCAAACGCGCCGCGGCGGCGGCGCTTGCAACCCCATGCTGGCCGGCGCCGGTTTCGGCAATGATGCGTTTCGCCCCGAGACGTTTCGCCAGCAAAGTCTGTCCGACGGCGTTGTTGATCTTGTGCGCACCGGTATGCGCAAGATCTTCGCGCTTCAGCCAAACCTTGGCGCCCCACCGTTTGCTCAATGAGGGCGCAAACGACAGCGCCGTCGGCCGCCCTACCCAGGTCTTGAGTTCGTGGGCGAACTGCGCTTGGAAATCGTCGTCGTGCAGATACCGGTCGATGCCCGCCTGCAAGCGATCGAGGGCCGGCACGAGTGTTTCGGGCACATAACGCCCGCCGAACTCGCCGAAACGGCCCTTGGCATCCGGCCATGAGCGCTCGGTCGCGGGCACGAGCGGCCTCGAACTCATGACTCATTCTCCAAGGCCGCCGCCCGCGCGTTGCGCACGAACTCATGAATTTTCGCCGGATCCTTGACGCCGGGGTCGGTCTCGACACCGGTGCTGACATCGACGCCGAAGGGGCGCACGGCAGCAATGGCTTCGGCAATGTTTTGCGGCGTGAGGCCGCCGGCGAGGATCACCTGAGTCTGCCGGGCGAGCTCGGACGCTCTGCCCCAATCGGCGAGTTCGCCTATCCCGCTCGTCGGGCCTTCGAACACCATACGCGCGGGCAGGGGGTCAGGAGTCTTGCGGCCGAAACGCACCACGGGCAGCACTTTCACGTGCGCCGGTATGCGGATTTCCCGCAGGTCCTCAACATCCGTCTGAAAGTACTCGGGCTTCAGGATCCTGCAAATCTCGTCGACCTTCATCTGCAGCGGATGCTGGGCCACGGCGATGCGCAGAATGCCGGGGGGCGCGAGCGCGGCCAGTTGCGCTGCCTGGCCCGGCGTCACCTGCCGCGGACTTGGTGCGAAAACGAAGCCGATCGCATCGACGTGGGCTGCGGCGGCCGCCGCGACGGCATCGGCACTGGTGATGCCGCAAATTTTGATCCACATGCCTTCGAGTGTAGCCATTTAAGATTTCACTGTCCGCGTCGCTGCAAATATTTCGCGCAAAGTACGTGCCGGCTCGGGTGAGGTCATGAGCGCGGTGCCGATCAAAGCCAAGCGATATCCCAGGCGCAACATATGCTGCGCATCCGCGGGACACGAAACTCCGCTCTCCGCGACCGCCGGCCAGCCTTCGAGCAGCAGCGGCGCCAACGCCTCGAATCTTTCCGGTACCACCTCGAGCGTTTGCAGATCCCGGCTGTTGATGCCCACCAAGACTTGCGGCAGATCCTGCGCGCGGCCGCTCAGCACCTGTGCCGCTGCGGCCAGATCCTCGCCGTCGAAAGCCTCGAGCAGGACGAACAAGCCAAACTCCGCCGCCGCATCGAGCATTTGCGCGAGTTGCTGCCGCGTCAACATGCGTACGATGAGCAATGCCCCGCCCGCTCCCGCCGCCCGCGCCTCCGCAATCTGATAGGGGTCGACCAGAAAGTCCTTGCGCATGGCCGGCACCCCAAGCGGCCTCAGCGCGTCAGCGGCGCGCTGCAGATGTTGCAGCGATCCGTCGAAGCGTGACGGCTCGGTCAAAATCGACACCGCAGCCGCCCCGCCGCGGCCGTATGCAACCGCGCGCGTCAACCAGTCATCGGACTCCGCGCTCAAGGGGCCGGCCGCCGGTGAGCGCAATTTGATTTCCGCAATGACGTCGAAACCTTCAGGAGACAATCTCAACGGCGGCGCGGCGGAAACTTCCAGCGCCCGGCGCCGCAGCAGCGCCAGGGGTTCGCGCCTCATCGCCGCGGCGACGCGCTGCACGCTCGAATGCGCCATCTCGTCCAGGAAACCGCTCATGCTGAGGTCCTTGCAGACCGCGGCCCGTCCCACGGCGGGTCCGTAATCGCGACCGCGCGGTTCGCCGCGAACTGCTGCAGGCGTCGCAGCCAGGCGCGTGCGCCGCCGCTCTCGATGGCATCGCGCGCCAACGCGATTCCGGCGCCGATCGATGCCACTCGGCCGGCGATGGTGAGGGCCATGCCGGCCTGCAACAGCAGCGCGGCACGGTGGGCCCCGTGGTCGATGCCGTCGAACACCTGAAACAGCGCTTCGAGGTTGGCGGCCGCATCTCCGCCGGCGAGCGCTTGCGCCTCGCAGCGCTCGATCCCGAAGTCTCGCGGATCGAGTTCGCGGCGCAGGATGGCGCCCTCGAAAACCTCGTAAACGAGAAAGGGACCGATGGGCGTCGCCTCATCCCAGCCCGCGGCGCCGTGCACGACCCAGGCGCGCGACAGCGGCATGCCGGCGAGCGTGCCCGCGAGCAACTGCGCGGTCGCGGCGCTATGCGCGCCGACCAGCAAGAACCGCGGCGCGGCCGGATTGGTCAGCGGTCCCAGCAAGTTGAAGAGCGTGCGCACTCCCAGCGCGGCACGAACCGGTGCGAGTGCCATCATCGCGGGATGAAAATAAGGTGCGAACAAAAAGGCAAAGCCGGTGGTCTCGAAGCATTGCGATGCGCCGATCTCATCGAGGGGCGGAACAAATCCCAAGGCTTCCATGAGATCCGCACTGCCGCTGCGGCTCGAGATGGATCGATTGCCGTGCTTGACCACGGGCATGCCGCAGGCGGCGGTCAACAAGGCGGCTCCCGTCGAGAGATTCAAGCTGCCCGAGGCATCCCCGCCGGTGCCGACGATGTCGATGGCATCGAGACCATCCGGCAGGTTCGGCTTGCGCGAGAGGCCGCGCATGGCGTGCGCGAAACCACGCACCTCAGCAGCCGTCTCACCCTTGGCGCGCAGCGCCGCGAGCAATGCACCCGACATCGCCGCGGGAAATTCCGGCGATGCCATTTGCACCAGCAAGCGTTGCGCATCCGCTTCCGTCAGATCGCGCCGCTGCAACAATTGCTCCAGCAGCTGCGGCGAGGATTGCATACGTCAACTCTCGAGGAAGTTTCTCATCAACGCCGGGCCATCCGGCGTGAGAACGCTTTCCGGATGGAACTGCACTCCCTCGATGGGCAGCGTTCTGTGCCGCACGCCCATGATCTCGCCGCTCGAGGTGCTCGCCGTGACCTCGAGCACCGCCGGCAGGCTCTCTGGGTCAGCGATCAGCGAATGATACCTACCGGCGTCGAACTCTTGCTCTAGCCCTGCGAAGACGCCCTTGCCATCGTGCTTGACCTTCGACACCTTGCCGTGCATCAGACGCCGCGCACGCACCACTTTGCCGCCGAATGCCTCCACCAGCGACTGGTGTCCGAGGCACACCCCGAATATGGGTATGCGGCCGGCAAAGGCTTGGATCATCTGCATCGACACGCCGGCGGCGCTCGGCGTGCCAGGGCCTGGCGAGACGACCAGATGGGTGTGGTCTCGCGCGAGGGCCTGCGCGACGCTCAGTTCATCGTTTCGATGCACGTCCACGCGGGCTCCGAGCATCAAGAATGCCTGCACCAGGTTGTAGGTAAACGAATCATAGTTGTCGATCAGCAATACCCTGCGCTGCATGTTCTACAGGCCTTCCGCGGCGAGCTCGAGCGCGCGGCGCAGCACCGCGCTCTTGGTCATGAGTTCATCGTACTCGGCCTGCGGTGAGCTGTCGGCGACGATGCCGCCGCCCGCCTGATAGCTGTAGCTGTCGCCGCGAAACACCAGCGTACGAATGGTGATGGCTTGGTCCATGGCGCCTTGACGGCCGAAGTACCCCACGGTGCCGCCGTAGAGTTGACGCCCGACCGGCTCGAGTTCGTCGATGATCTGCATGGCGCGAACCTTCGGTGCGCCAACCAGGGTTCCCGCGGGAAAGGTGGCCGCGAACAAGTCGAAGGCGTCTTGACCGGGCGCCAGCCGCCCCTTCACACCGCTGACGATGTGCATGACGTGGCTGTAGCGCTCGATCACCCGATAGGGATCGACGCTGATAGACCCTGGGATGGCGACGCGTCCGAGATCATTGCGTGCCAGGTCGACGAGCATCACATGCTCGGCGTTCTCCTTTGGATCCGCCAGCAATTCGGCATGCAGCGCCGCATCGTGCGCGTCATCGGACCCGCGCGGCCGCGACCCTGCGATGGGCCGCAGCTGTGCGAATCCGGCATGGCACTTGACCAGCGCCTCCGGTGAGGAGCCGACGACGGTGATGTCGCCCAGTTCGCAGAAGTACATGTAGGGCGAAGGATTCAGCAAGCGCAGTGCGCGATAGACCTCGAAGGGTGCCAATGCGTGACGGCCTTCGAAGCGCGCCGCTAGCACCAATTGATAGACGTCTCCCGAAGCGATGTATTCCTGCGCGCGCAACACGCGCGCGGCATGCGCGTCCTTCGTCAATGAAGGCACCGCGGCGCCGAACCGGCCGGGCGTGATGATCGCAGGCACCGCGCCGCGCAGCGCCCGGACGACCTCGCGGCGCAGGCTCTGCCGTTCCTCTTCGCTGCCTGCGTGCAGCAACGCAACGCCGCGCGTCAAATGGTCGAAAACCAGCATCGAACGCGGCGCCACGTAATGAGCGTGCGGTGCGGTGGTGTCGTCGAGGCTGCGGCCCGTGACGCGCTCGAAGTATCTGACCGCATCATAGGCGGTGAAGCCCACCAAACCCCCGGACAGAGGCACTCCCGGTATGTCGGGTTTTGGCTGCGGAGCCCGCTCGAGGGCCCCCCGCAGCTCGTTCAACAATTCAGGCTTCGAGCGAGGCCTGGGACGCCACTCGCCGTCGATGCAAAGACCCCTCGACTCCAACTTCACTTCCAGGCAGTCTCCGAACCCGATGAAGGAGTAGCGGGCCAAGCGTTCGCCACCCTCGACGCTTTCCAGCAAGAATCGAGGCCGAAACGGCGCCAGCTTCAAATAGGCGGATACCGGCGTGTCGAGATCTGCGGCGATGTCGAAAGGTGGTTTCATCGTCAAGGCGGCAATCCTGCAGCCTGCAACTCCTTCTTGAATTTCCGCGTCAGCTCCACGAATCTCGGCGTCAAGCCGACATCCTCGTACAACGGGTCCCCATGATCGTCGGCCGAGATGACCTTCGAACCTCGCTCGTAGGGCATGGCGGCGGCAATCTCATCCAGAGACGTGCGTAAAAGGTCGCTCAAAATGGTTTCCAGCGGCTGACCAGGAAACAGCTCCGCCAGCGCATGCAGGCGCGCAGCGTCGTCCAGGGCCAGGCGAATCGAATATTCCTGCGCGGTCTTCTGCGGCGCCGCCGTCTTTTTCCACCGATCCAGCAAAGACTTGAATTTCACACGACTCCCGCCATACCTGGTATCGACAAGCAGGCATTATAGCCTTTAGGGGCTGACCCACATCATTCCGACCAGTTCGAGCACTGTTGACTCCCCGCAACTTTCTGCCGGCCACGCTGCTCCGCCCGGCGGTGGGCCGCCCGGCGGTGGGCCGCCCCGCGGTGGGCCGCCCCGCGGTGGGCCGCCCCGCGCTTCGGCGCTCGGCGGTGGGCCGCCCGGCGGTATGCCGCCCAGCCCCTCCCCAGCGGGCAGGTGGGCGTTGGGCCTGAACGATGCGTTCACCTACAGCAAGCGTGCGCTCGTGCTGGTGTGGACCACGAACAAATTCCTGACCATCAGCCTGATCGTGCTCACCGTCGTTGCCGGCGCGCTGCCCGGAGGCGTCGCCTACGTCGGCGCGCGCATCGTCGACGCCGTGATCCACGCCGCCGACTTAGGCCAAAACGCAGGCGGCGCGCACCTCACCCAGGTGCTCAAGTTCGTCGGCCTCGAGGCTTTGCTGGTCGCCGCGATCTCCCTTGCGCAACGCGGCCTCAGCCTCGCGCAATCGCTGCTGCGCGCGCAACTCGGGCAACGTGTCAACGTCATGATCCTCGAAAAGGCGTTGACGCTGGATTTGACGCAGTTCGAGGACTCGGAATTCAACGACAAGCTGACCCGTGCGCGGCGCGAAGCATCGAGCAGACCCTTGAGCTTGGTCATGCGAACGTTCGCGTTGCTGCAAAACGCGGTTTCCTTGATCACGTTCGGCGGGCTGCTGGTTCGCTTCTCCGGGTGGGCCGTCGTCCTGTTGGTGCTGGCCGGTCTGCCCGCATTTCTCGCCGAAGCAAAGTTCTCCGGGGAGGCATTTCGCCTGTTCCGCTGGCGCGCACCGGAGTCGCGCATGCAAATGTATCTGGAATCCGTGCTCGCTCGCGAAGATTACGCCAAGGAAGTGAAGTTGTTCGATCTGGGCCGGCGCTTCCTCGACCGCTACCGCGACATATTCAAGCGGCTCTACAAGGAGGATCGCGATCTGACGTTGCGCCGCGACGCCTGGGGTTTCGGCTTAGGGCTGGTCGGCACCGCTGCATTGTATGGCGGTTATGCCTGGATCGCCGCGTCGGCGGTGATGGCCAAGTTGACGGTTGGGCAAATGACGATGTACGTGACCCTGTTCCGGCAAGGGCAGTCGGCGGTCGCCGCCGCATTGTCCGCGGTCGGCGGCTTGTACGAAGACAATCTGTATCTATCGAATTTATACGAATATCTCGAACAACCCGTGGCGAGTTCCACCGGGCGGGCCAAAGAGGGTCCCGCCCCGGGGGACGGCATCCGCTTCGAGGATGTGGAATTCACTTATCCCGGCGCCGCCACGCCGGCGCTCTCGAACATCACCATGCACGTGCGCCCGGGCGAGAGCTTGGCGTTGGTGGGAGAGAACGGATCCGGCAAGACCACGATGATCAAGCTCTTGACCCGTCTCTATCACCCGACGCGAGGACGCATCCTGCTGGACGGGCTCGACCTGGAGGAGTGGCAAGAAAGTATTCTGCGCCGGCGCATCGGCGTGATCTTCCAGGACTTCGCCCGCTACCAGATGTTGGCCGGCGAGAACATCGGCGCCGGCGATGAGCCGGCCTTCGATGATGAGCCGCGCTGGCGCGCTGCGGCTTCCAAGGGACTGGCAGCGGAATTCGTCGAACAACTACCGGCCGCCTATCACACGCAATTGGGCAAATGGTTCAAGGACGGCCGCGAACTGTCGGGCGGACAGTGGCAGAAAATTGCCCTTGCGCGGGCATTCATGCGCAGCGAAGCCGATATCCTGGTGCTCGATGAACCGACTGCCGCGATCGACGCCGGCGCGGAAGCAGAAGTTTTCGAGCACTTTCGCGAATTGACCCACAATCGCATCGCCATCGTGATATCGCATCGATTTTCGACCGTGCGCGTGGCGGATCAAATCCTGGTCTTGGACGGAGGCCGTATCATCCAGAGCGGCAGCCATGAATCTTTGATGGCTGACGGTGGCCGCTATGCAAGGCTGTTCTCGCTGCAGGCGCGGGGGTATCGTTGATTGGACATTGGGGACGGATGGGATCATGAGGCACAACATTTCGATGAGTTGGCGATGCACGGCTCTGGCCGTGTTTCTGGTGGCCGGTGCTTTGAGCGTAAGCCCGCGCAGCGCAGCCGCGGCGGGAGCGGCGAGCATCGCGGGCGTACCAATGGGCACCTATCGGGCCGTATTGTCGTTGCCGGGCGGCGAACTGCCGTTCGGGCTGGTGCTCGAGCGTCGCGGTCAGGCGGTCGTCGGCTATCTCGTCAACGGCGTCGAGCGCCTGCCGCTGCATGAGGTGACCGTATCCGGAGCGCACCTGGAGATACTCATGCCAGGCTATGAAAATCGGCTCATTGCCGATGCCAGCGGTAACACCCTGCACGGCGAGGTCGTGCTCGACAAGCTGGGCGGCAAGCAGCAGCACGTGCCCCTGCAGGCGCAACTGGGCCGGCGTTACCGCTTCTTTCCCGCCGCCGCAAGCAACACACCCAATATCGCCGGGCGCTGGGCCGTGACCTTCACCGACGACGACGGCAGTGCCGAGAAGGACGTCGGCGAATTCAAGCAATCGCGGGACGTGGTCACGGGAACCATACTCACCGACACCGGCGATCACCGTTACCTCGCGGGCCAGGTGCATGGCGACGAGTTGTACCTGTCCACGTTCGATGGCGCCCATGTATTTCTTTACAAGGCCAAGATTGCCGCCGACGGCGGTCTGGCGGGCGACTTTTGGTCGGGCATGGCGTATCACGCCAAACTCGCCGCAACGCGCGACGCGAACGCATCATTGTCGGATGCTTACTCGCTCACCACCATGCGCGGCGGGTCGAAGGCATTCGATTTCGCATTTCCGGACCTCACCGGCACCATCGTCAGCTCCAAGGATCCACAGTTCCACGGCAAGGTCATGATCGTCGCTCTGGCCGGCAGTTGGTGTCCGAACTGCCATGACGAGGCAGCGTTTCTCGAGCCGCTGTACCGCGAATACCGCGCCAAGGGCGTTCAGGTCGTATCCCTGATGTTCGAGCACTTTGGCGACTTTCCGCGCGCGGTCGAGGCGACCCAGCGCTTCAGGCAGCACTACGGAATCGAATACACGACGCTGATCGCCGGAATATCCGACAAGGATGAGGCCGGCAAGAAGCTGCCCATGCTCGATCGCGTGTACGCGTTTCCCACGACGATCTTCATCGACAAGAAGGGCATGGTGCGCAAGATTCACACCGGCTTTTCCGGTCCGGCAACGGGCGACCACTACACGCAGTTTGCCGCGGAGGTGAAGGCCACGCTGGATGAACTGCTCGCGGAGACCTGACATGCCTTCATTCGACGTGGTGTCCGAGATCGATACCCATGAGCTCACCAATGCGGTCGATCAAGCAACCCGTGAGCTCACGCAGCGATTCGATTTCAAGGGCACCGATGCCGCCTTCGAGCTCGAGGACACGACGGTGACCATGATCGCGCCCGCCGATTTTCAGCTCAAGCAAATGCTGGACATCTTGAAGTTGCGCATGTCGAAGCGCGGCATCGACGTCGCCTGCCTCGAAGTCAAGGACCCTGAGGTCAATCTGGCGCGGGCCAAGCAACTCGTGATCTGCCGGCACGGAATCGACGCCGATGCGAGCCGCAAGGTGGCGCGCTTGATCAAGGATTCGAAGTTGAAGGTGCAGGCGCAGGTGCAAGGGGACAAGGTCCGCATCACCGGCAAGAAGCGCGACGACCTCCAGGAAGCCATTGCCTTCCTACGCAAGGCAGAGGTGGGCGTGCCACTGCAGTTCAACAATTTTAGGGACTAGCCGGCGCCTGCGCGGCGGACTGTGCCGGTGCCGGCCGCGCCTGTGCAGGCCGCGCCGGTTCAATGCCTTTGGAATAAATCACGGTGCCATCGAGCGTCACGATGATGGCGTCGATGTCGTCGAGCCGGTTGTAGATGTCCATGGCTTTCTCCGGACCCAAGACGAACGCAGTTTTCGAGAGGCCGTCGGTGCGCGTGGCGGTCGGACCGATGATCGTGGCGCTGCGCACCTTGCTGGCCGAATGGCCGGTATGAGGATCGATGATGTGGTGATACCGCACGCCATTCTCGTCGAAAAATCGCTCGTAGTCGCCCGAGGTCGACATGGCGGCGTCGACCAATGGAATGCGCGTGATCACTTCGCCCTCGCCCTTGCGAGGATCGCGGATTCCGACCATCCAAGGTTTGCCGAAACGGTCGCCGATGATGCGGCTGTCACCACCTGCGGACACGTAGGCACGCGTGAAGCCGCGCGCCTTGAGCACATCGATGCCGCAGTCCACGGAATATCCCTTGGCGATCCCGCCCAGATCGATGCGCACTCCCTTTTGCGTAAACCGCACGGTTTGATGCTTGGGGTCGAGCAGCACGTGACGATAATTGACGGCAGGCAGGGCGGCGCCGATCTGTGCTTCGCTCGGACGCACGTGCTTCCTGAAATCGTACATGTAGCCGACGCTCGCGTAGGTGATGTCGAACGCGCCGTCGGTCAATTCCGAATAGTGTTTGGCCGTGACGAGCAGGTCGAATAGC
>Ga0116231_10007101_pt1 | contig 20802 bp, 14 predicted proteins | sample S1TSphgellanicum_2_FD_89695 | JGI IMG/M metagenome (GOLD analysis project Ga0116231, IMG submission 89695) | Host-associated microbial communities from peat moss isolated from Minnesota, USA - S1T2_Fd - Sphagnum magellanicum MG | ecosystem: Host-associated > Plants > Peat moss > Unclassified...
GGTAGCAAAGAAGATATACAAAAGATAAAAGAGGATAGAAGGGGGAGGGAAGGAAGGAAGGCGGAGGGGGGTGGGGGAGGGGAGGGGGGGGGACGATGGAATTTAAACACTTATTATGAATACAAGTCCATATCAATTAAACTATGTCCAACATCCAACACATGTACGTAACTCTAATTTAAATGAACTTATGATTGGTCTTGGTAAATTTTGGGTTTTTGGTTGGATTTGGGTTTAGGATTTGTTATAAGAATTAGATTTGGAGGGTTTAAACCAATGATGACAAGTTTTAAAATTTAAGTAGGTTCAAGTTTAGGTTATATGTTAGGTTTTAAAGTTTTTGAATTAAAGGTTTCAAGTTTTGTTAAAATTGTCATCGAAACTTAACTAGATTAATGGACTCTTTTCAAAATTGAATTAGAACATAAACCATTGGTTCTATTTCATTTTGAACAAGTTTGGGTTCTTTAAGTAGATAAGTAGAATTTATATATATATAATCTGAAAGTTTTAGAAATTCTAAAAACTAGTTCAAGATAGAATCAAAAGTTCCATCAAAAACATTAAAAAAAGTTAAAATTGGGATTGGAAGTTCCTTTTGAAATAAAAAACTAAACAACATTGGTTTGCACATGATAAGATTGACCTAAGACCCACCCCCAGTCAAAACACTACCTTAAGACTAAAACAAGACTTGCAAATTGGCCCAAGGGTCTTAAGGCCTTTTTATACAAGGTCTTAATCTTAAGTCTAAGTAAAGTCTAGAATGTAATTAACATTCGACCTTTTGGCACTTTGCACATCCTTTAGGTGAAGATTTTCCTTTTGGCAACCGTTGTAGGTTCCATCCTTGCAAGTTTGGGCAAAACATGTGAGATAAAATGGGGTGCTTCCTATTTTGTTCAATGTCACATTCACATAATTATCATTAAGCTTCCTTGTGAGAGCAACCTAGAGAAAACATGGATATAATGCAAAGAATTTCACCACCAAGGATCAAATGAAATATAAAATTTACCTTAATCACCATACCCTTGAGGTTTTATTATAATTTTTAGAGAATGAAAGTCACACATTTCCTTTAAGAAAGCAATAAGGAAATGATGTAGTAAGTTGCAATGCATTCATGATGAATTTTATTTTGCTTATAGTGTGTTTGGGAATGTTTTGATCTTTGCCATCCTTTGTTGTCCTTGTTCTCTCCCAACTTTTTTCATGGTCCCTTGGGACTTATAACAAACATTTGATCCCCATTTTCATACGCTCCACCTAACAATTGTTTAACCTTGTCTCCCAAACTATATCTAAACAAGCCCTTGTTTGCATCAAATGATCCTCAAATTGCTATAAATTTAGACCTAGATGAAGATACAAGGATATGAACTTCTTTGGAAGTTTTTCTATCTTCAAGGGTTGACATTTGACCTATCCTAATCCAAAGTGACAACTATCACACCATTTTAGATCCTAGTTTTAGTGAGGTTTTTGGGATTTGTGATAACAAAAGGCAAGTTTAAATGCACCTTCAAAAGGGAGTTGATACATGGACATGCAATTGGCATCACAGATAATGATTTTTTTTTGAAAAATTGATTGACATTTTTAGAAATTAAAATCATTATAAAAAAAAATTGAAACCATCCCCAAAAATAAACTAAAATTGACCCCGACCTAAACTTAGAATTGGACATTCTTATAAAGGTCCCATAAAGGTCGGACCTATCGAACCAAAACCATTGGTCAAGAAAATTTAACCTAACCCCAAAATTGACGTGTTTTAATTTTTAAAAATATTTCTTGGTCACAAACTAGAGAATCTTCCATTTTACAAAAAAATTTAAACCTAGACTAAATGGTTCTTGTAAAAACCAACAAGAAATCAATACTCTTTATGACCAATTGCCTAATGTTACACAATTTAGAAATGATCGTTTGGTGAAATCTGGCCAATTGAAGTTTCAAGTTCAAAATATAGATGCGCCTTCCCAACCTATCTTATGTTAAATTATCCACCTTTCACCTTTAAGAATGAAAAAGAAACATAATCCTTGATTCAAGTGTGAAATGTGAATACCTAAGGTTGGTCTACAATATGCCACAACTTTCTTTTTTTCCTTATTCCTTTTCTTCATGTTAGAACTTGACCACCAAAATAAAATTTTAAAAAAAAATTACTGCTCTTGTTTTTTTTTCCCCTTATCCTTTTTCTTAATAATCTATGTGAAGAAGAGAATGATCATTTTGGGATTCACTTGACAACCAAGATAAAAATAAAAGCTTGATTTATGATGAGAGTGATATCCTCATGATGTAGGGAAAAGACTCTCAATCAATCAAAAGGAGGAGGTTAATAATTAGTACTTATTACTTAAAGCCTCTTCACACATAGGGGTAAATTAATTAAAAAGTTAAGGTTGGTGTTAGGTTAGCATTACAATTAGGGTGTCAAGGGCCACGATGATAAGTTAGGGCAATAAGTTATCATTACTTGGATACCACTGTTTAAAAAATCATGGGTTAGTACCATACATACAAGGTAATTATATTTCCTACTCTTTCTATTCAAGAGTAACACCTTTTTACGTTCACATTATCTCTGATCTTTTATTTGAGTAGTGAATCCCTTTCAAATTTCAAGCATTTGTTGTTGCTTGTTCATTCAAGCTTCTTCTATCATTACTACCTCATTCAAGCTTTTGTTGCTATTGCTTCTTCATTCAAGTTTCTACTTGTGTTGTTTCTTCATTCAAGCTTTTGTTGTTGTTGTTACTTCATTCAAGCTTTTGCTATTATTGCTTCTTCATTCAATATTTTGCTATTGGTGCTACTTCATTCAAGCTTCTATTGTTGCTTCTTCTTCATTCAAACTTTTGTTGATGTTATTTCTTCATTCAAGTTTGTTGTTGCTACTTGATTTAAGTTTTTGATGTTGCTTCTTCATTCAAGTCTATTACTACTACTTCATTCAAGCTTTTGCTACTATTGCTTCTTCATTTGAGTTTATTGTTGCTATTTCATTCAAGCCTTTATTGTTGTTTCTCCTTCATTCAAGCTTGCTACTATTACTTCACTCAAGTTTCTACTTTTGTTGTTTCTTCAAATTTGCTGCTGTTATTTCATTTAGGCTTATCCTGCTACTACTTCTTCATTCAAGTTTGTTACTGCTACTTCATTCAAGCCTTTGTTGTTGCTATTCCTTCAATCAAATCTACTACTTCTATTTCATTTAGGTTTTTATTGTTGTTGCTTTTTCATTCAAGTTTGATGTTGCTACTTCATTCAAGCCTTTGTTGTTGCTACTCCTTCATTCAAGTCTACTACTTTTATTTCATTTAGGTTTTTACTATTGTTGTTTTTTCATTCAAGTATGATGTTGCTACTTCATTCAAACTTCTAATGTTACGTCTACTTCTTCATTCAAATTTGATGTTGTTACTTCATTCAGGTTTTTGCAGTTGTTGCTTCTTCATTCAAGTCTGTTGCTACTATTTCATTCAAACTTCTACTACTACTACTCTTCATTCAAACTTTTTCTTCTTTTTTTGTTGCTTATCTCATTCAAATACATTTTTTCCTTGTGATTCAAATTTTATTATCTAGTCTTACTCATTGAAGATTTTGTTATTAATCCTTTGTGTGCATGCACTACTATTAATTCAAGTCTTTTTATTCCTGACTTTTGTTGTGTTATTCTTGCAAGAAGTTCTTGCAACATGAGGCCATTGAAGATATTTTTGCTAGCACTTTTCATTCAAGTCATTTTACATGTGCATGATCAATGTTTCACTCTTTGCCATGAAAATGATTTAATGTCCTCAACGTGTGAATTTTGATTTTGTTTTCTAGAGAGCAAAACATGGTTTTACAACATGATCAATTCCATGATTCTACATTAGTAAAGGTTTTCTTGTGTTTATGACTTGCTTTTCACTAAGGAGCAAGTGGCAATTGGGTGAAAGCTAGGTCTACAACCTAGTATTCACATTTCCTAATGACTTAATATGACAATTCAAGGTGGATAGAGCACTTCAGAGTGAATAAGGATTTTCTTTCTCACTTGACCATTAAGTTGAAGCATTTGATGCAGAAGGACACAAAGTATAGGTCTGTTATACTTGTGGGAATTTGTGTTACATGTTTTTTGTACAAGCTTGCTCATGGTGCAAAATACCTTCATTGCAATGACTTGTTTGCCATTGGCAAATTGATAGTCCATTTGATTTTGTAAGAGCTTGTTTGTTTTGTCAATGTGATTTTCAAAAATTAGTTTCAATGGTCGAAATGGGAAGATTTAGCAAAAGTGATGAAAGGTTTCAAAGGGTTTTGTGGTTTGTCTTTTGTCCATGGTGCCATTGATGTAACACAAACTCATATTGAAAAAATTCACAATGCTTTCATTGGGGACTATTTTTTTTTCAAGTCAAAAGGTTACATCATGTAGTTGTAGGTTGTGGTTAATTGTTGAAAGAAATTTTTGGATGTTTTTGTGGGATTACCTGGTTCCATGAATGATGCTCAGATTCTACACCTTTCTAGCTTGTATGGAAAGCAATGAATGGAGACATGTTTCATCTCAACAAAGGTGAAGAAGGAATCAAACCTTACTTGATTGTTGACAAGGGTTACCCTTTACTACCTTGGTTGATGATTCCACACAAGCAAACTAACAACATTCAACATACTATCCTTGAAGCATTGTATAATAAACATTTCTCTTGAGGTAGAAATGTTGTGGATAATTCATTTGGCATTTTGAGAAAAAACTTTAGAGAATTATTTCTAAAAACCAATTTACATATTTTTGTTTCTACCTACTGTAGTTATTTGTTATTTTATCCTTTATAACATGATCTTGGATGGGAAGAACCTTGACATGGAAGCTTTTATGATTCAATTATATATGAATTTTTTTCCCAGTTATGTGCATTAAATTGATTTGGGGCAAAGATAAAGGCTTGTTACAGATGATTTGGGTGAGAGAAAGAAGATTACCACAAAAGACAATGACATTGAAGTTGAATTGGAACATATAATTTTTTTAGGAACAAATCAAATGTGATTCTAGAGCAGTTATTAGGAAATAGGCCTTGTTGAATGCATTGACATTTCAAAATGATCTTTTACAAATGTAGCATGAAACTTGTTAATGAATTGGAAACTAAACTTGTGAACTTATGAATTCAAAAATGATGATCTTGTACAATCAAATGTAATTATGTAGTTTGATATAAAATCAAACTTGTTAAACATGATTTGTTATTGTTGTAGGGGTTCAATTGGTTTTTAGAATCACCTCTTCTATAGGTTGCAATTCTTTTGTTGGTTGAACATCCATTTTTTCTTCTGACGAATCTAAAACTAATGCAAAGGTGTAAGTAAGAGCAACTTGGCCTAGATGAAGGCATGACACATTGTTGTGTTGAACTAAGATAAGACACTCACCATGTTCTTGTTTGTCTTGTATAATTTTTTTGTTTCTTTATTTGAAATACTTCAATTGGTCTTTCATGGTACGCTTTTGGATAGTAGTGCGACATTCTTCAATTTCTAGTTACACATTGGTGTGATAGTCTTCAAGCTCCAATTGTGTTTGGTTGATGTAATCCATTGTTTCCACAAGTTCTTTGCTATTTTTGACTGTTACATCAATTATGGGCGAAAAAACATTTAATTATTTTCATTTTATTCTTGTGTTTCTAAAGGTAATTGGAGTTGCCAAAGGACCTTGTGGTGGTATAACACTTACTTGGAGCATTAGAGAGTTGAAAACAAATGCAATTAAGTCTTGGTGGATTGTTATCATAGTCATCTAACAAATTGATGACATTCACTCAATGTTCTTCAATTGGAATTATTTATTTTGGCACATCATCCTCATTGAAAAGCTTTCGTGTGAATGAACATTGGGGCATAGAGTCTTGCTCTTCTTGTGTATTGGTTTCATGTACAAGTATTATTGTGATGTAGTTTCCATCACCTTCAGCCTATAAATTTTTCATATGTAGTGGTGTGTTAATGATGCGCTTTCCCTGAAATGCTTTACTTGCATCATAATACTTTCTATTGAAGGATCAAAATAAGTGATATTTGTCATGCTATTTGTAGTCAATTTCTAATATGATGTGTGATGTCCAATGCCCTTGTGGTAGTTAGAAAGCTTTTTGAAATTTGAATTGATTCCATTCCACTTATCTTTACACATGTTCTCATTTTTTGACATTCTGTTCTTAATGAACTTCTAAAGTTCTTCACATATTTTGTTCCATCGCACTTCAACTACAATAAGTACCATGTGCGCTCTTGGATCCATCAATTCCTTTTGAGTTGCATGTTCAATGTGTTTGCATTTTATCAATGTCATCACTTCTACTTGCTCCCGATTTCCATGCCTCTATTGTGTTGCCTCTTGTCTTGTTTTTGCCGATCCTCTACTTCTATTACTTGCACTTCTCCCTCCTATATCTCCACTACCAACACGTTTCCCTCCTATATATTGGCGGCATTGTTGCAATATCTACAAGCATTGATGAAGAGTTGTACATTTCCATTCTAGAGGAAATTCTACAGCACTTGGAGAAGCTCCCAAAGACATAACCAAAGAATGCCAAGCTTGTTCTAATTGGAGGTGTTTTGGCATTGAAGTTCCAAGCTAAAGTTTGAAGATATGTTCCATGATGATAACTTACTTCCCTAGAGTTTGTGGTGATCTTACATTTAGTGATGAGGGAAAAATATTTAAATTTGGAATATTTATTAATTTGTAGCAATAGATTATTGATAAATTACCATTAATTCATAGTTAGATTGATAACTTGCCATGTAGGCATGCCACATAGGCTACTTACCATTAGACATGATATAATTTGAACATATGTAATTATTTTCATCGCTATTGACAATGTTATCCGCATGTGTGAACAACCTTTTAGTATGGTGGTGGGTGGTTCTTTGATTTTGTTAATAACCTTGGGTTTTGATTTTTATTAAATTCAGAAATCAAAGAACCAAATGGTTTCATGAAAGAACAAACAAAGAACCAATAATATTATAAAAAGGTTATTTGACCAATTCTTTAATTTTTTGAGAATCACAAGTATATGTCAGAAAGTTTGGATCTTTGATTTTTTTAATGCGAAATGTGAGTATGAAATTGAAGGACCACCAAGGAGGTTTTGTGCCATTCTAATACCCACCTCATACAAGTTATTCAGGTCATGCTAGTTAGTACTAAAAGACAACTCCAATGTTGCATGTCTTTTGCAAGTGGCCTCTACAAAATGCATGCAAAGTGCAAGAAGCTTCTAATAAGAATTTAGAGTTTTAAACACATGCTGCTTCTCTGATTTTACTAATGGATGCACAAACCCTAAGATTTATATGGATACATTGTCGACCTTGCAATGTCCTCATATGAACATGCAAGCTTTTGACACATGATTTGTGTTGTTTTAACACCTTACAAGATCACACAAACTTATAAGCTCAATGAAACTATTTCTTGGCTTCATTTTAGTTTGTGGAACAATGGGATTAGCCTGGGTGGAATCCATGTAAGTATTAGTCAACAGCCATTGGCCTTGGATGAGGCTGAATGGTGGGTGGTTGCAGGTCTGACCAATGGCAATTAAGCTGAAGATATTGACACTTGGGAGAGATTGTTCCGCATCATTAGTAACTTCGTAGACTAAATTGGCTAGACCTCATGGTGTTGTATGTGGGCGGAATCTCTACTGAGTGACAGATTATGGTTGCAGATCAAAGACCTCATGGATGTATGTGAATCGCTGCAGAATGTGACAGCGGAACTGTGACCTCTTGCAAGGTGGCCATGAGCTCTTGATGCTCAGGCTAGCTGGATTGTCTTGGAGATAGGTACACTAGTTCTTCTTTTATCTCTCTTGCAATTCAGACATGGGGACTTCCAATGTCTCCAGAGACATATTACTCTGAAGTCTTGATTAAGTACTGGACCCAACTCTACTTTGAGATCTAGCTCCATAGTCCTCAGAATATGAGAGCTCTTGTTTTGTGGACAAGACCCATGTTCTTATTCCAAAGGAGTTTTGAAGAGCTTAAATTTATTGGACTTGACAGTGAACAAGTTAGTTCATTGTGCTCATGATACTCATGATGCTCGGAAGTTTAGGGTTTAGGGTTTCAAGTTTGATTTTTTCTTTTGTTGAGCAGTGGAGGCTGTTGTGAGAGTTACAATTTCTTGAACAAAAGAATCTGTAAAGTCACCCTGTCTTCACCTTGGCTATGGGCCTGCTTTCACCCCTATCCCCTCTTTCAGTGATATCCACAAAGTAAGGATATTTTATTAAATCTCAGTATGAAATGCTGAAACTCGACATTTAATAATGCACAAGGTTCGAGAGTAACTATAATAGTTGTATAGGTAGGAGCAGTGAAAATATATGTAGGATGAGTCAGGAAAAAAAGAAAGACAAGATGAAACTCAGTTCAAAAACTAGTTTGGGTCCTAGTTATTTCGCTTTGTAAAAATTTCATTCTCACTTAAGTGTTTAATGGCCTATTATGCCAAAACTGACTGTACTCGCTCCCTAGTTGTAGGACTTTACGGATGACTCTAATGTAACAAACTCAAAAATTGCTGTAACCAGGAGATAAACATCACACTTCAGTAAATCCCACCATTTCTGGATATGTGATGAAGAAAACTACTACTTGAGCAAATTTCTCATAACCCAATATCAAAAACCCCAGTTCCGGTTCTAAAAAAATAATTAGAACCGTTTTGGTTCCAGTTATGATTATACACATAAACGGAATCAAAAAATATTTTCCAAAAATGTGGGGCCAGACTTGGCTCTTGCTTTGTCATAGGCCTCTCGTATTATGAGAATGCTGCCCACCATGGAACTTTACACCAAACAAAATCATCTAAATTTGTTTACTGTAGTACCTTGATGGCTTTGACAAATGTCCATTGAATATTGAATTGATTTTGAAATTTTCATTTCGGAAAAGAGAATATATGTTTGAAGATTCAATAATTTCATTAAAAAAAAAGTGCCAATTGAAAAAAAAAAAATTCTGAAAATTTCATCATTTCATAGGGTAGTTCGTAGCTTCTTGTGAGAAATCCTTACTTTTGCTTGGTTTTGGGTTGTGATTTCAGAACAATTATTCAATTTCTATCAAGAGGTTCTGCAGTACACAGTAGGTAACAATGTTAAAATAAATTTTTAATTAGTCAAGATTACACTAAAAAAAGGAAAAAGAAATTCCCAACATTTTCCCATTGGGGGAGGTTCAAAAAAGACAAAAATTGTTGCAGCAAAGATAAATCTTAAACCTTAAACATTACACCCAATACTAATAAAAACAACCATCAATTGTTTTGCTTGAAGTTGGGAAAGTTGGAAAAACAAATCATTGATGTTTTGGAGTCTCTAGGGTTTAAATGTCATTTAGAGAGAATAGCAAGGGAAACTAAAGGATCAAGATGCACTTGATGATAATGTAACTTATGCAAATGAAGATGTTGAAAAATGCATATTCATTGAGTGCATCCTTATGTTAGGATAATTGCTTTCATTGCATTTTACATTTGTGTTCCACTTTTTATATTATTGTCTAGCGTGCAACTTCTCTTAACAATGCACCTTGGGACACTAAGTGACAAAGAAGAATATGGCCTCCACAATGTCATCAATGCTTCAACCAACATGGTGGAAGAAAATACAAATGATTTATTTATGTATTTTTTAGGTTGTAACGTTACCTTTGCTAGGTAGTTTTGTAGTAGGCAGCTTATTAGAGATATTCACTGATGTACAACATGTAATATAATGAAGTGTTTTGAAAAGATATTGCAAATTTTTTTGTTAAATAACACTCTGAATTTTCCCTTATGAAGACAACCAAAGATAGGTAAACAACAATTCTTTCTATGCTTTATGATACAAGTAAAATGGACTATGGCCAAAAAAGAAAAGGTTGTAAAATTCATTGATCAAAGCATAATTCTAGTAGCAGATGAACATCAATCTTGGAAAAACATATGAGAAATCACAATCTAACTACCACATTGTATATGCTAAAGCTTAGGTGGATTAGAACCCTTCGGATTCTTTCTCATTGAACATCCATAGATTCTTAATGGCATTGATAATCCCATACCCAAGTACATCCTAGAAGCTTTGACAAGAAAGGATATTCAACCCAAACCCACCCATATTGAAAGGTCAATCTTTAACACTCACATTTCAAGTTAAAATGAACTATTGACCCCATACTCAAAATGCCCAAGCTTGGGTATTCACTTCATCTCACAATAGTGCCTTTTCCAATACACAAACCTTAACTTTTAACACAATGCCATTAGGAATCACTCGTGAACTCCCTTCTGTTTTGCATCATTTTCACCACAAGCCCATATTTAACAAAATAAACACAAATTCTACATTTCCAACACAATGAAAATTGGGAGAGTAAAGTCATGCATGAAGAACATTCTTCTTTTTATGCATTTCAAACAATGTCAATTCTATCATCCTTTACAAACATAACCCAACATTGGAATACTTAACTTTTTTTTTTGTTTTCCCCAAAAACCAACAAAAGACCCCTAATTGCAAGATTACCATCCTTCATATGTCCACAACTCCTCGTCCTTCTGTAATACAATGCACCAATTAGAGCCATGCTCCCATGGTCTTCATGAAGAGCAAAAACCAACACATACAAGCTTGCAAGCTCATATTCTAATAAAGAGAAACATAACACCTACATTTTCCCTTCTCCATGAATGCACAACTTGCAAACATAAAACAAAAAAACAAACAACATACTATTCCCAACATTGTATGGTTATTGTGCTCATGACAATCATTGTGTTTTATCAACCGTTGATTTAGAGTAGTACTTTGGCAACTTTTTCATTTTTAGGGCTCCTTTTAGGTCACAAGACAACCATAAGTTGAGGTTTGTTGTATGTTTCATTTATGAAAACAACTAATTGCAAAATAAAGAAAAAATCAACAAAGTTCCATGTCATTAAATAATATTTAGACAATCAACCCAATGGCTAAAGATATATCCATAATCATGTTTAATAAATGGATTCATTTGCATAAGTTGCATTATCATCAAGTGCATCATTCAATGGGAAGAGTTCATTAATGAAAAAATCTTGATAATTGGGGTGATTGATTGTTGTCTTGCTTAAAAGAATGAATACAAAGAATGTAAAGACAAAAATAAAAGGAACAATAACAAAAGTGAGGAATCAATGGAGATTTGTGCATAAATTGTGCAAGTTTATTTGACGCAAGAGTTGGGATTTGCATATATATTGATGTAGAGTAGAATGATGAACTTATTAGAATTTATTACTAGCTTTTAATTTGTTTTGCTAGTAAGTTTGTATTCGATCCATCATTTTGTATGCAACTTGCACCTTGTGTATTTAGAACTTGTTTTTCTATTCTTGGTTCTATTTACATGAATTTGAGTATGTCAATGAAGTTCCAAAACATTGTATGCATGGCATTTGTGGAATGATTAGTTGAAATTTGGAAACCATTGTCTAAACAACAATGGGGACACATAAGTTTAATTGAACTACAATGTTCTACACATCAATGTTATTTTCGTTTAACAAACGTATATGTCCATAACTAATGCACATATGAACTCACAACTCATAATTAGGCAAATCTGATTTTGTTCTCCTTTTATTTATATAATTCAACACATTATGTTTTTATCACACATTGCATGGTAAATGCACCTTGAGTAAAGCCATTACTTTGTTTCATGTACTTGTACCAATATTTGCTGTTGTTGTTGTGGCCTATGTTATTTTTTTATTGTCCACTTAACACATTTTCTTGGTTTCATTGCAAATTTGCATGTGTTGACATACGATTGAATATCTTTGCCAACTTACATTTGTTCAAACACATCTACTACCATACAATTTCATTTACCTCTTTTTATCAATTTATGTATATTCAAGAAATTAAATGTGCATTGTTCAAATGTGTGTTAAGACACAAGGCCTTATCATGATTATTACAACATGTATTGCAAAAGTTGAAACCATGTCCAACTCATTTTGACATCTTCTCAATGTTCTACCATAGTTATACGTGATGTAGCCATTTTTGTAACAACCAAGCCTTATTTTTGTGACCACAACATCACCTCGTGTGTCAAATTCCATGTCAATCATTAAAGCAAACTATTAGGCTTACCTCTACATTCATATTTCACACATTTAATTCAATATTTATGGTGAGTTGGATTTTGATGAATTCTATGAACAAACTAGCACATGGATAGATACAAAACATGTGATTCAATTCCAACCAAAAGCCAGAAATACAAAAAAATAATATTTGATGAATATTTGAAGCTATTAATGTTCAAAATAGATTTTTGTTCAATGTTTTTTGAGCATATAGGAGTATTATCATGTTGTGTCATTTAGGTTTTCCTGAATGAAAATATATTTAAAAAAAGTTGTTAAAATATTGGCTTGTATGATCCAATTGCATGTGTTTCCTAATCAATATGTTATTGAAAAAGTTTTGAAACCACTAATGTCCTATGAGGCTTCAATGTGATGTGGAAGCATGATCACATGGGCATCATTTACATTTATCCAAAAATGACATTAGTTCAAAATTTGGAGGTAACATTGAAAAGAAAATTATGCCTTCAAAAGTGTCTAAAACTATTCATTAAAGAAATAAGGCATTTGAAATATATTTGACATGTTGTTTCATTTTTAAATTGATTTTTGACAATTTACCAATTTTTATCATACATGTTTTTAGAAAAGACACATATTGAAATTCATCCTATTTATAATTAGGTGAAGTACGTTACCCAACTTTAAATGGTTAGGAAACATGATCTAGGACAACAAGTTGTGTCTAAGTGGGGGTTAAATAGTTTGGGATTCAACCAACTATAAAATATTATCATATCAATTTTCCAATGCCATTATAAAATTGTATATGGGAAGAATGCATGTAATTATTTGTTGTGACATGCTAAGTGGAGTGATTACAAAACATGGACATTAAATTAAAACCTTTCTTTCTCAACAAACAATAAGAAAAATCATCACCAAAAAAAATTTAAAAAAATAAAAAATCATAATATTATAATTTTGAATATTTTAAAAGTAAAGAATACAAAAGGATGGTAACCATATTGCAGTTATGCTTTTCATTCCTAAAAATAGGATTTCATTTATTCTTAATATTGAAAATATCAATACAATCTACATAGGGTCAAAATGGACAAATTTCTTGTAATGACAATGAAAACTAGTGGGTATAACAGCTGTGATATTTGGTATGATAACTAGCCTATTGGTTTTCACTCAACTTAGAATTGAACCTTGAAAAACTGATTACATTGTTAAAAATCTTGAATCATGAGACTCAAGTAACATCAATGGCTTAACTTGGGTTTGGTTCTCATGCAATATTTCACGGGTTTGAATTCTAGATAGTTAGGCAAGGTTTATAAAGTTTGTGGTTTCTAAAAGGTTAAGGATTAAGGATCCAAAGCTTTCCTAGCGGGTAGGGATTATGGATTTAGCATTTAATGATAGACATATAATAGTGAGCATTTACTGGTAAATATTTAGTGAAATTTGATAATTGAATTGTGAGAATCAGTCAAGATGACCATCTATTTTTATATTGTGAAAATTGGCGCATTTGAGAACAAGCTGATTACAAAAACTAATTTTTTTGATACCCTAGCTAATTCCCACAAAACAAAAAAAAAATTTGGAAAAGAATCAAGTCACTTCTTACAACCTTATGGTAAAAATTGAATCCAAATGTTCTCACCAAAAAATGAGAACACCCAACACTAGTTTGTACCAGGTTTTAGACTATATACCAAACCAACATTGGTCATAATTCATTTATTTTCCATGTAACTCCCATCCTTATTTTGGAATGTGTTTAAAGCTTTAAAAACATCACTGGGAATAAATGAATTATTGACTACCTTTTAATTTGAGAGAATTGTAAAAAGATTGAATGCAAAGGAGTTCCAAACATCCAAATTATGCCGTCCCAAACTAAAAGGCTTGCCCCACACCTTACCTAACATAATGGCTAGGGCCTTGAAGATTCCATAGTATAATAAGTCTTGAACAGAAAGACCCAACATTGAACAATGAGGCAGCTGCTAATGTGTTTTCCACTATTGGGTAGTTCTTGACTTTTATGAAGAACCTCCAGTTCCAGTCCTTAAAAAATTTAGAAATGTTTGTGTGAAAATTCTAGTTTGGGTTTTAATAATCAGAACTAGCCTAGTGGTTTTGACTTGTCAACCACGGACCCACCCAACACTAGTTATTTCCTAGCACAAAAAGCTTCAGCTAGTTCACCAAAGAGGAATCATCATAAAATGAAGACTCAAACACTTGGACCCAACCCCTTAAATGCATCATTAACTAGTTCATCACTTTTGATCATTGGATGCAGGCCATCTCCATGAAGTTAGCATGCAGAAGGAATGAAATGAATAAATAAATAAATAATGGAGAGGAAGAGGAGGTGAACTTCTTTTTGTTCTGACCTTTTTATCTTCAAATCTCTTTCACCATTGTTTGTTGCCTTTTTTTGCCTTCATGGGTAGATGGTCATCATCGAAGGAATTGCACAAACAGGGGCATTTGTTTCCATTTCACAAATCTTGTTTCCAAGTCTTTCAAAAGAATGTAAGTTAAGTGATGGTCTTATGAACGAAAAGCGGTAAGTGAGAACAAAAAGAGTAATCACTAAGGAAAATGATGATGTTTAGATCGTGACCTTAGAGTAACTCCATTCATGGTTTGCATAATATATTTTGAATGAAGAATAACATTTAAATGCTGGTTTGAGCTAGTAAATGCCATCAGGTCAATAAATTTGCATAAGTTGAATATTGTAAACAATAATTGCATAATAAAACAAGATTCATTGGCTATAATGATTAACCTAAGTCATTGAATAGATATAATCTCTCACTTTTTGTTATCTCATTTTTCACTTTTATAAGTGAGAATTGGTAAATGGTTGTACACCATGTTGGATGTGATTAACACTATTACAAGTCCAAATAGGGGGTTATGAATGAATCTACTTGCACAAAAATGAACGCCAAAAATGAAGGAAACAGTAAAGGTGAGGATGACGAAAACAAAAGACAAGACAAGATTCATGAAATGTGAATCCAAAAGTTTCATATGGATGTCAATTACATATTATATAAATTGATCACACATGCCAACATGACCATCAAAAGGCTTTACTTCTCACCCACACAGGTACAACAGGGTAAGCAATGCACCAGGGTAACAAGTTGCAAACCAGTGTGGAGCGGTTCTCAAAATTGAGGTGAAAACTGTCTTAGTTTGTGAGCTAGTTCTCACCCTACAGATTGTTGGGTATCACCATTGGTGATACCTGGATTGAAATCCACCCCTTGAGAATTGCCCATTTGAGATAACACCTTACTTTTAAAAAATCAAAAATATTTGTGAGAAACAGTTGAAAATAACTGAATGTTCTTCTGCTTGTGAGAACCTGGTGAAATTAAGGAAATAAAAATCTTGATACCTTCAGAGGTTGTCAGAAAACCCTTTTTTTTTGTTTGGGAAAAACTGAGCTGATTCTTTAGAACTAACTGTATGAGAAAAAAATCAAAACAAATGGGTAAGAACAAACTGCTCAACACTAGCTAGTTACAACTGTTGAAGACAGAATTTTACCCTTTTAGAATGACTCTAAGAAGGGTCAATTGTTCACATTTGGATTTTCAACAATTCATGAATCCAAGAGAGATGATTTTATATGATTTTTTTTCTCATAGGTAGTAGTGAGGTCTTCGTGAAGGTCTTTTTAGCAAAATCCTGGCTTTTTATATAGGTAACTAGAGTTTCTCGAAGGTTTCTTCTCTTCACTTCTCAGCAAAGGGATTATTATTATTCAGAGCTCATTCCATTATTAAGTAAAGAAAAATAAATGAGGCCACTTCAAGATCAAAAGAGTTTTTTTTTTCTTTGATTTTAAAGACAAAAATTAATTCACAAACTTTTAATTGCCACCCACTGCACATTAAAAGTTTGTGAATTAATTTGTCTTTAAAATCCATTTATGGTTGGTGAGTGGGGCTTGCATTCAAGCCTGGGTTTTTTTTTCGTTTTTTTCAATTTTGTGAAGTAGCCAAACTGACGATTATTGACAAGAATATTTAGCCAAATTTGGCTATAGACCAGATATGAAAGTAGAAAAATTTAAGAATCTAATCATATTTCAGCTACCTGCTGGAACCTGTTGTGAAAATCTGTCGAATTTAAATAGGGCCATTTTTTTTTCACAAAAGTCCTTTGTATGTGTCAAAATCATATTTTTCAAGTCAAAAAATGCAAAGACTTGCCAAAAGAAAACTAAGGACCACTTTAGACGAGGATCGAGGGTCCAATTTCCTGGGAACCAATTTGGACTGATTTGAAGCAAATTGAATCCTTGAGTTGGACTGTACCTTGGTCCCTAGCCTGATTCTTAGTTCTCCAAATCAGGAGCTCTCCTTTTTGCACTGTTTTTTGGTCTGAACCAATTGATTTTCCCTCCAAAGCAGATGCTATGTGGGTTTAGCCTCAATTTGCCACTTTTTGGTATTGGACCCTCGTCTAAAGACCTTGGGACCAGTTTAAAGCTTTCTACCAATAAGATTGCTTGAATTCATTGGTCCCTGGACCTTGGAACCTTGTCTAAAGTCACCCTCAGATTCAAGCTGGTTGAATCTCCCATTTTGGGAGGGTTGCTTCTAGCTGAAATATATTCAACCTTGGTGAATAGATGATCAAAGAAAAACTGCACAAATCATTGGAAGAATTAAAGTGGTTAATTGTTCACAAAGTTCTACCTTTAACTTAATACACCATCCTTTTAACACTTTGAACTCTCTCTCTGCAATAAGCAAAGCTGTCAGGTGAAAGACAGCGTGATGATGTCTACTTGCTGCATTCAGAAGAATATTATGCATCATGTCTACAAAGCAAAAAAGGAAGGAAGGCATGTATTGTTGAAGCATAAAATTCTCTGATGAAGAAAGATTGGTAGCTTGCTGGCTACACCACTCTGATCTGGAAGGCAATGTGATGATAATTTAACAAGCTTCTTCTCTTGGATCAGTTCTGAATCCAGCATATGACTGAGTTTTAGTTTTATCCGGGAAATGGGGTCTCTCTGTCATAGCATGTCCCTGACCCCACAACCCATCGTTAGGTAGACATAACCTACCTACCGCCCTTTCATAGCTGATGCCCATGCCCTCCATAAACCCCACAGAGTCAATATGGTTGTGAAAAGGAGTCACTGGGTCAGGGTTGAATAGAAGTGGAATCTAGTGTTCACATGGAGACTCTTGAAGTAAGAAGGAATTTGGTTTCGTGAGGAAGGCAGAATGTGCAGAAGATCATTTATTACAAATTGAGTTTGCTCTATTGTTGGGTGGTTCGCACTTCTTCTGGGAATCGACGGTTCTGGTTCTTAGAACAAATTTGAAGAACCACGTCAGTTCTTTAAGAATTTTTTTCCAGTTTTAGAGAATTAGTTGGTTTTCAGAAATCCCAATAAAGTAATAATTGGCTTTCACTTGGTTGTTGTCTCAAGAAGGTTCATCCCAAGACCTCCTGGAAAGAGATCATGGGCATCACCACTTAGCTGAAAATTGCTTTATCAGTTAAGAGAGTAACAAATACACACCTCAACGCTTGTACAAAACACCTGAAGGCGAATAACAAAAACTAACCACCAAGAGGTAGTAGGAGGTGGGGGAGAAGACATATCCCATAGAGATCTTTCAATTCATGTATTGGTGTAAAGGAGAAGCATGCTTGCATATGGTCTTATACACTCTTAGTTCTTTCAATGTTGACATCATAGTAAGATTGATTCCTTGCTTCATGTTGCTTGCAATAAAGAAGGTGGCATTGAAGTAGATGGTATGGGAAGTCTTGGTAAAAAACATGGCATATTTGTTACATTAACTTCTTGGGGGATATTATATGTTGGCTCCATCGTTGGAGAATCTTGTCTATTCATCCACATATTATTAATTTATGAGAGGGTTTATGGTAAATGGAGCTCTTCAAGTAGTCAAAGATTCTCTATTAGGCCCCCAATGAGATCTTTAATTGTTGGCATTGTGTCCCCCTCTTGAATTTCTCCTACAATAGGGTTCCATAATTGTTTTAAAATTTTGATCAACAATTATATCTTCATTAAGGCAATTTGATCATGTTGAACCACTAGCTTGTGGTGAGTGAATCTTATGTGAATATTTAACATTAATCTTTCCTTCTATTTTTTCAAAATCATGAAGGTGCTCATTTCTAAAAACGAATTGAAGTCTAGGTCATGTGTGAGAGACCCATATCTACAATCTACCATGTGCTTCGGTAGAAAGTATGTATTGGGCATTGGATTCCATTTCAATACTTCTTGCAATTTACAAAATAATTGCCCTTGTGACCATACGTTGATAAATTGTGTGTCCAATTTTGTTTGTTTCTCAACTAAACAATTGTGTCCATGCAACTCCTTCCAAGCTCCTATTCATGTTTGCATCATCATCTACCATTCATGGAAAAGGAAACTTTCAAGTGAAAATGACCTTGTTTAAGATCAAATTTGCATTTTTGACACCAAACATTCCATAGAAGTGTTAGTCTTAGAATGTCTCACAATGTTCTCATGTGATTATGCATGATTTTTCAACTTCCCATGGTATTTTTACCTTTGTAGGATCTTGTTTAAGAGGTTCCATTTCACCAATGAGGATTTCTTCCCAAGTGTTGTGGCCTAATTATAATGAACACTTTGTTTTAAGGTCTCTAAAATTATTCCAAGCTTCTATCATTGTTATACATTTCATGAACCCATGTTCAATTCTTTTTAAGATACCTTCCATGCACAAGGTACAAACTCCTTCCTGTTTTATTTTAGTTCTCCAAGTGGCTATGGGTAAGCCTCCTATTAGAACTATAAGCCATATCATTGCTAAGATTTTCCTTGGTAACCATAGGTGCCAAATGTAGTAATATATTTTAAATCTTTGTTCAACCATGGCTTCCAAGTTGGGCATCAAAGCTGAGTTGCTTTGACTTCAAGGACATTGTAGTTGTGTGATACTCCATCTAGTTGTGTACTTAAAAAACTTTTATTGTGGCAAAACTCTCTACCTTTTCCATGTTTGTTCTATAGGATCAAATTATGCATTATATCATTATGAAAACTCTAAATGGTTTGTCCTTCATGTGGTAGTTCCTTGGGATTACATTTTCACCATATTCTAGCTTTAATTTTGAGCAAAACATGAGCTTATGTGGGCTTAATTCATGGTATTTCCACTCATCATTCTAAAGCATTTGTTAAATTTCTTGTCTTTAAAATGTTTATAAATTTTGGCTAATATGCATTCATTTGTCCTCCCTTGGACTTGATAAAATTTTTGTATCCTAGTGATGACATTCTTCATTTTGCACATTAAAATTCTTTAAAATTCTTCATTTAGCACCTTGTCATAACATTCTTTACTCGCGAATGTTTACCAAATTACACTGGTTGATCTATAAAATTCTTTAAAATTCTTGCTTCTTTGGGCTTCCATAACATTCTCGCACCAAGAATGTCATAACTATGTTTTGTATGCTAAGATTCAATTATGGCAATGATAATGTTTTTTAATCATTTACTTTTGGGTGCATATTCCATTGAATGGGCCAAGGGATGTCTACAACATCAAATAACATCGATTCTAGTCCAAGTTATAACTTTTAATGACCCTTATGAATTCTTCAACTATATGCCATCTATGTTTTTCCCCCTTCCACAAACTTGGATGCCTTTACGGACCCATTTGTAAAATTTGGAATTTGGTTAAATGCCCCATAGTTCTCATGCTTCATTTGTGAGTTTTTATTACCATACAAGGGTTGCTTCAAAATTTCATTCAAGATGTTTGGGTTTAATTGCAATAATCCTTCCTTTAATTTACACAAGGTTCAAGCTAACCATATTCCATGCCACAAAGGTGAGTCCTTTGCTTTTACCTTAGGAACCATCATTATCCATCCAATATCTAGAGGCCATAATCCTTTATATCAAGATCTAAAATTGTTCACTATTGTTTAAATAAAAATTTCTAGGGCTTTGGGCCTAACATAATTTCCTAATCAACATGTTTGCTACTAGAGCTAATGTTTGAGCTTTTGGGTGTATGATTTTAATGCCTCCTTTGGATAAGGGCAATATTGTTGTGTCATATGTTACCCTGTTGAAAATTCAAGTTAGGTTTCATTAGTTATTGGAATAGGAAGTAACTAGGTTACTTTCACAAGGTTGAATTACTTTCGTTACTTATTTTAGTTTGGTTATTTGTGGTTTGGTCTTTTAGTTAAATACCTTGGTGTTGATGGTTTGGCTCTTTTTTCTTCATTACACAAGTTTGTGTATTTCATGTGACAAGAACCTTGGAGAGTTCTTGATGTTGTGTTTTGTGTTGTGAGCTTTATGTTGTAGCTTCCTTTGAATAAATATTTATGTTTGCACTTGAGTAGATTTCCTATTTGTTAACATGGTATCAGAGCTTAGGTTGTTTGGTGCATAGTTATGACATTCTTGGTGCGAAAATGTTATGGAAGCCCAAAGAAGCAAGAATTTTAAAAAAAATTTAAAAAATTTATAGATCAACCAGTGTAATTTGGTAAACATTCGCGGGTAAAGAATGTTATGACAAGGTGCTAAATGAAGA
>Ga0116231_10007103_pt1 | contig 20800 bp, 12 predicted proteins | sample S1TSphgellanicum_2_FD_89695 | JGI IMG/M metagenome (GOLD analysis project Ga0116231, IMG submission 89695) | Host-associated microbial communities from peat moss isolated from Minnesota, USA - S1T2_Fd - Sphagnum magellanicum MG | ecosystem: Host-associated > Plants > Peat moss > Unclassified...
TTAAATAAACAGGAAAAAAAGGGGGGGCCAAAAAAAAAAAAAAAAGAAAAAAAAAAGGGAAAAAAAAACAAGGGATCGGTGCACGCCGCAGCAACGCACACTTTGACCGTTTACCTATTGTAGCCTTTTTTTCCATTTCTGGCTAAATTTAGCCAGTTGAGTGTTTTGGTTTCAAATTGGCTTTTAAAAAAAAAAAAGTGTTTTTTTCTTTGTTTTCTAGTAGCCAGATTTCGATAATTTTTTAAAAGAGATCGCCAGATTTTTTCTATTTGGTTTTAGCATTATAACCAAAAATGTGAAGGATTCTTAAAAGTTTTTGACTTTAATACCTGGTTTTATATTCAAATTTGGCTAAATTATCTTGTGGATGGTCATGCTACAGTTTGGCTATATCACAAAATTTAAAAAAATAAAAAAATAAAAAACTTATTTAAAAAAAGAAAAGAAGAAAGAACGCTGTTAATAACCTATGGTTCCAAATATGGGGGATAGTGTAATCGTGGTTAAGTGAAGAGGGGAACCCTGGGTTAATGAAGTGCGGTTAAGGCAGGACCCGGGGTGCCGAGGAGGAGGAGATGAAGAAGAAGAAGCTCTTCTTTCTGGCCATGGAGGAGTCGTCGTCACCGCCGCTGCTGCTGCTGTGGTTGCTGCGTATCGTGACGGGAAGCTCCAACAATTTTACATTGGAAGCAGCAGCGGGTTACGACTTTCCTGCAACTCCTTCGTCTCCTTATCTTCGACTCCATTGAGAAAATGTCTGTTTTCATATTTGTGTCTGTTTTGTGGCCCAAAGAGGGGGAAGAGGAGGATGGGCATTATAGGAAGAAGAAAGAAGAGAGTCGTCGTCGACGTAGATCCTTCAGGTCGTCTTGTTGTTGTTGTTCTTCTGTTGGGAGGAGAACCAACCCCTACAAGTAGATCTATCTGCAAGCGGTTGAAGTTTTGTCTGTTTTGTTTTTTTCTGGTTCGTTTCTCTATTGGACTGAAGAAGAGATCTATTCTGCCTCCTCTCGACGGCTCTCTCCTGTTGCTGCTGCTGTTGTTGTTGTGCTGCTCATTTTGTTTCTGTCTGAGAGGAAACGAACTAACTAACCGGGGGGAAGGGGAAGAAAAAATAAAATCACAGTCAAGAATGGGGCCTGTTTGTGCCTGCTAGGTCTGTAGAAAGCATTGTGAAACATCTATTCAGTCTCGATGCTTGCCTTGAACAAACCAGTTGCAATAGCAGCAGCTAGGAGGCTCAGTGCGGTGAGGTGAGGTGAGGTTCGCTTCGCTTCGCGTGGGCGGGCGGGCGGTCGGTCGTCTTCCGGGCTTTGGTTTGCACCTCGCAGGTTCGAAATCTCAAGAAACAAATTACAGAACTTGGAAGCTGCAATTTGCGGTTGATTTTGCTCTGTTTTTCTTCGTTTGTGATTCGGCTTCCTTTTAAGCAAAAAGCATGTTATGACTGACATTCTCTTCTCGTGTGAGAAAGAGAAGGAGGAGGAGGAAGAGGGCTTGTCGGTTAGGCCACAGGCCAGTTCTAATTGTTCATGTGCAATTTAGGTTTCTTTTCCAAGCTTAGGGAAAGAATTGGTGCAAGAGATTTGAGAGAGAGAGAGAGAGAAGAAGAAGAAGAAGAAGAATCTGTGCTCTCTCTTTTTCTGCAGACAGATGTAATCAATCCTCTGTGTCCAGACTTATGTTCCCTCTCGGAGCAGCTCCACCCATGCTCAGTATGTGGCCCTGCCTGCAACAGTATTTCTCACATCCAAGACTAGTTATTTACTTTTTTCTGACCTCACCCATTTTAAAACTGAAACTGGGACTGCAAAAGTTAGAAGACTTACTAATAGCAACCCACTTGTACCAATCAAATAATCTAGCCAATGAACAGCAGGTAGGTGTTGGGTTTTGATGAGCCTTTTGCCAGCCTCAGCAGCATCTTGTGCAAAAATGCTGGGCCAAGACCATTTTTCGGAGCCAAACTGTGGCATGTTTTAACTTCATCTAAAATTTGCTGTACAGTGCACTGGTGGTGTTGCTCTTAGCCTTGATGATGGCCTTGACTCTAGAGGTAGTACTGGAGTCATGAAAGTCTTCTTGTGAAAGCCACTGATCTTCCTTGCTGGCTTTGGATGATGTCTGTTTCACACTTTGAACCCCATTGTAGCTGGGCTGATGGTTGTAGGTTTCGCTTACCTTGCCCCTCTATCCATGATGATCATCACTGGCAAGGTGACTGATAGCCTCACTTTTTACTGAGAGGCTCAATATTGACCTGAAGACCCATTGGGAAGGAAGGGTGGGTGGGCACATGTTGTTTCTTGGTCCCTCTGAATCCGAGCTGCAGTTAAATGGTAGGCTTTTGTAAAGAGGTTTGGCACTTAGAATGAATGCACCTGGCAGAAATCACATCTACGTGGGAGTGGCTGAGGGTTGTATGACTAGGTGGACTTCAGTCCATCAGAGCTTGGGTTTGGAGACTTCCTGTCCAGTTAGTTTGTTTGTGGGGACATGGGGGACACAATGTTGTGTTTGCTCTTTGGCTTTCTTGCAAGTGTTCCAGAAGTTTGCTGTACTGAAATGCTGTTGAACTGGCCAGGTGGTGTAGTGTGACATGTGAGGTGGTAAGGCAAATTGTCTGCCTCATTTGACGAGATTCTTGGCTCTAAACAAAGTCAGGCTGTTGGGGACATCAGAGGTCTGACCCAGAAAACAAAACATTTTGGAGATTTGGAAGGCAGTGTGTGGGCAATGCTCTGTCACAACTATGATGGCGGTGTGTGGGGCTTCATCACTTTGTGGTGGTCAATCCTCCTTTCATTATGAATGCATGGACCCTTGCCCTAGTTCATCTCCTGGGGATTTGCAGACCAGTCTTTTGTGTTGGGGCATCACCAAGCTGGAAAGTGAGGCATCATCTTGTCTGTCGGCAACAATGGGCAATTCAACTGACCCTGAGGATTCTGGGGCATCACAGCCACCACCTTGGAGTACAGGGGATGGACAGCAGATGGAGGTTGCTCCCACGTCACAACCTGAGTCTTTAGAGATTACTGTACCTAGTTCAAATGATCAACAGGAATCAGGAGGTGTAAGCCAAGGGCATTTAGATACAAGTAGCAAACGGAATATGATGCAGGAGGATTCTGTCCTCCAGGTAGTTAACATAATGAAGGAAGAGGAATCAGAATACCCATCAGAGGTTCAGGTGAAGCAGGAGGAATTTACAGTAGCTAGTAAAGAAGGTGCCATTAACAGTCCAGCAAGAAAGCGGGTGCGGATGGGAAGTCCCTCCAGCTACACCTTGCAGGAAAGGTTGATGAGTCGAGAAGGTGAGGTGTCACTGTTCCGGCATTCATCACCTACCATCAGCAACAAAGGGGCCACACAGGATTTGTCGGGCAAGTGGAAGGAAACAGGTCCAAGTGTAAGCAGTCACTCAGGTGAGCAGCCAAGCAAGGGAGGGCAACAACAAGAGCTTTGGTGGCTTACACCCAGGAGTTCACCTGCCAAGGAGTTTCCAGTGCAGCCACAGTTGATGTTGAAGAAAATGAAAGGTAGGGATTTTATGGGGGATTCAGTCTTTGAGGGAGGGGGACAAAGAAGCACTTCAAAAGAAACTGATGGTCCATTCAAATCACCCAGTTACAATCCACACATGCTGAATACATTGGATAACAAGCAGGGTGTAACTGCTTCACAGACAGCTCTTTCCTCTCATGGTGGAAGTATCACTGCAGAACCAAATACATTAGAGCACCCATTTCTTTCACCACAGGAATTCACCTCTAGTAGGCTTGGGGGTAGCAATGTGGCTCCAGATGTGGAGGATTCATCCAGGGTTGCCAATCTCTTCCCTGGAAGAAGAGTTGCTGGAGGTCACGGACCTCCCAATATTCCAGGCCATGCTCGTGATGCAGTAGGGGTGAGTGATGGTGGGTATTTAGAAAGGCATCAATCCCTCACTGAAACTGCTCAACACCCCCCATTGGAAAGCACAAGTTCTGAGACAAGAGAAACAACTGGTTTGCCACTGCCCATCAACAATTCACATGGAAATGCCAACACCAACTTTTATGCACATATCCGAGGGGCTATGCCTTTGGATATAGTTTCTCCCCAGGTGTTTCCAGCAGAGAACTTCTCTCAAGCTGGAGTTCTTCCCACTTTCAATCAGGATCCTCTTAGTTCTGGTCTTTCAAACACAGAACTCTATAGCATAGGACCTCCACATGCTGGGCAGGCTCCACAATTCTTGGAGAGAAATTTGCAGCAAATTAGCAAGGATATGATAGCACGTAATCTACGGGCAAATGCACAGTCAAGTATCCCTGTTCCAACTTTCATGAACTCATTGCAAACAACGGAGTCCTCACATGCAAATACACCAGACTTCAGCTCTCTAGAGTTTTTGCATGTGTTACAGAGGTCTAATCGTGGACCTCCTCAAGGAAGTGGCAGTTATGTTTCAAATTTTCGGTTTTCAAGTGCACCTGCTACATCACAGTATGGGTTGGTCCCTCCTGAGTTGAATCTGTCACTGCCAGCACAGGGAAGCCAGGCATCAGCACTGGCACATTCTGTCTCATCTCAGCAGGAGTTTCTTACTCCAGCCCAAGGCTCTTACTGTCATGTAAACCACACCCAAAGGCCAGAGGATGGTTTTTGGACAAGAGCTGGAGATGTAACTGGAAACCATGGACTTTCTAAATCCCTGCAACTAGATTTATCAGTTCCAACTTGGGCAGTACCTCCATCAGTAACAGCAGTGGTGGAAGGCCGGTCAATTGGCCAAAGGGTCTGTCTTCATGATTACAATTCCTATGAAGGCTTTGCTCAGGCCATGCGGAAAATGTTTGAAGATTGCATCTTAGAAGAGGATCTTGTTGCCATGGGGCAAGAAATACATCTGGGGAATGCTATTCCAGGTTATGTAATTGCTTATGAAGATGAAGAGGGAGACCTTCTTCTTGCTGGTGATTTGGGTTGGAGGTAAGGCACCTGCACAATTCCTTTGTTAATAATTGGCAAACTTTTCAGTTCATTTTGTCCTCAAAGGATCATGCTCTTGAAGATGTCTGTCCTCTTTCCTGGTTTTTTTTCCTTCATCTTTTCTCATTTGGTTCTTCTTTTTCTTTTCGTTTCTCATTCTGTGTTCCTCATTCTTCAGTTTCCTTGCCCTCTTTTCTTTTCAGTGTTGTTGAGCTAGCCAGCATCATGGCTGCATCTTCCTGTTACTCCTGGTATTGTAATAGAAACTAAGTATGTTGGTTGATGTATTGACATTGACCTTCACCAACTGCCAGGAGCTGATGTAGCAGTCTATGAACATGCAATGTGACTGTCACTGTCAAAACTGCTCCTCAGTTTTGTTTTTGTATTCTCTGTCCTCGTGGGATGGATTTCCTCTATTCTCCTGTTTGCTGATATGCTTTCAGATCTGAATTTTCTATAACCTTATGATCAGGTCATCTTTTCTATTCAGGCTAAAGTTGAGAGTATGGATAGCTTGTGCTGTAACTATTCCAATGGTTATTCCTGGCATTTGTTGTCTGCAACTGTATGGCATAAATCATTCTTGCTGGGGAGTTTGGTAATGCTCAAATGAAGCGTTGAACCCTCCTCACCTCTTAGAAATCTTCAAATTAGTATTTAACTGTTGTTTTGGTGAGAGGAATTGCCTGAATACTTGATGTGTATGTATCTTGCTCTTGATCTGTTAACAGGGAGTTTGTGCGGGCAGCAAAGCGGATCAGGATTGTGTCAGCTGTCAAGAGTTCCCGGCCCAATGTCTCTACAGGTGCATTAAGACTTGTGATTCATTAACCAATGCCATCTGGAGTTTCCATCCATGCACTCTTTTGTGGATATGATTATCTTTTGGGTGTGCCTTGTATTAAGAACTTGTAGGTCACTAAACCTCTGCCTCACCCACACATCCAGTTGGGCTTATAAAGAACTGTCCAACGTAATGTCTGGTCTGCTACATTGCTGGTGACAGGTCCTGAAGTCAAACTTTAATCAAATTGAATCAGGCTAGTTGGTATATTATGTGGAATGCTAAGGTGAAGATCTGGTAGGCAAACCATAAACAGTGTTTTTCTGGAGCATGATTTTGGGGTGGGCAAGGGTGGGGTGTTCTTACTCTGATTGTACTGTAAAGTGTATCTGCAGCAGACTATTATTTGCAATGGAAATGTCAATAAACCTATGGCTGAATAGTATGGATCACTGCACCTTTTCCTGGTTTCCTTCTATATGTTTTGCTTCACAGTTACAGAGATTCTTTCAAGTTAGTTCTGATGCCAAGGTTTTTTTGTTGGTCACTAATGCAGGATTGTGAAATCAACTAGAATGTTCTTCAGTCCAAGGATGCAGCAGTAGACTCTATTTTGGCACAGAGGTTTGGAGGCAGCTTCTTTAGTTCTTTTGCAGGAGAAACCTCTTGCTCCATTTTTCTGTCTCCTATGAGAGAGGAACTTGATTGAAGTAAGATATGCACACTTCACTTTTCAGATGGGGAATCCTGTTTGCACTGTTCCTTTTTTTGTCTGCCAGAGGTACTCATCAACTCCACAACTCATTGAGCAGCTTCAAACCTCTCCTGTTGTCTCTGTGAAGTTTTAGCAAGGCAAAGTTGCTCAGATGAAACTGTACTCAGTTCTGTAGGTTGAAGTGACATTGATCTTGTGGATTTGTCTATGTTGAACTATATAAGGATCTAAAAAGGAAAGGAGGATGATGAATGTACATCTCAGGTGCAGTCACTTGGTCTTATTCAAAGAAAATATCCAGGGGTCCAATGCAATTCTGACTTGTACAGAGTGAAGAGATCAATGGAAGAGTGCAAATTCACTTCCTGTGCTCTAAAATGATGCAGGTGGAAGCAGCAAGAGGTGATTTTCATTTCTAAACTTTGCTGATGTGCAAGTCTCATTGGAAGTTAATGCGTGCTGGAACCCATGGTGATAAGTGATATTGCAGTTCTAATCGGATTTGCTTACAAGCTAGACATATGGTTTCTGCTTTAAAATGTGTTGAGAAAGTCTGCTGTCATGGTTGACTCTGAGCCTATTTGTTGAGGGAGTAGAAACTTGGGCATGCAGAGGGAAAAACACAGTCGTCATCAAAGATTCATCTGCATACCTTTGGTGGCATTACTTAGCAAGATCCATAAAAGTATGTCTGATCATCCACCTGGGACCTGTCTGTTTTCACTGTGCTAGTTCCAGACCAACAATCAGAATGGAGACACTGTTCAGAGCCTGATTCAGGCTGTAAATACAGTAAATCAAGCATACACTTCATTCATATCGATAACATGACACAGGATATGAGAATGTCTTGACAAATTTATGTATGGTGTTAGTGCAATGAAATACAAAATAAAAAAATGAACATGTACAAGTCAAGAACTGGGATAAACTGGAATAAAGTGGAATGCAGAATGACAAGGACCTGCAAAAGAGAGCATATGGTGAGAGCAGGCCAGCAGTGAATAGAGGAGGCTAGACACCCTCAGGATAAATTAATAGATTTGAAACAAAGTTGTATACACCAACCATTTGGTGTTTGCCTCTACAGAATTCTAACTTCTGAGCAAGATGACATCAACACAAATATCCTGTTTGAGGCATGCCTTTTCAACTCCTGAACTAAAACATATGTTTATCCCTAAACGGGATAGTTTTCAGGGCCAGATACCAAGAAACTCCACTTGAATGGGCATGATTTGGTGATACCATTGAAGCCCACAGGATGAAGGATGGCTGCCTAGAGAGTGAAATAAACAAGTGGGAGAAAGATAATTGTATCCTCACATTTAGGCAAACTCATCATCTGGAAGCTTGAGGCTTGGACCAGTGGTGAAATAATCATCCACACCTCAGTGTGCCCTAAGATGACTTGCTCTCTGCAATTGGAACCCGGACATAAAGTTGGCCATACAGTGTCACGACGGCTGATGTTTGATGGGCATCAATTCGAGAAGGCAAGGATATAACCTGAAAACATGGTGTTTTAAAGTTAACCTTCCTCTTCCTCTTTCTATTTTCTCAGATTTTGAAGGTTGCATGTTGCATAATAGGATCTAGTTATGATGACCATGAATTTCACATCACCATTGTATCAGATGGCACTTAGGCTATGATTCTAGCCGATCTCCCAGTTGGTTTCAGATAAGAGCACTTACCTTTCTGAAAGGAGTAACCCCCCAAGGATTATCTGGATCCTCTGGCATCCCTGCAATCACAAGTCTGCCGCCTGGCTCACATTGAATTCGTACCTGCCACCAAACACTTCTCGCGTGGCTAAGAAATGCAAGTCCATCATAATTGATTATTCCATTCAACATCTCCTCTCTTTCTTTCTCATGGCTGCTTGCCCTAAGCTCATCTTTGGTTAAGGCAGTTTCAAGAAGCAGATGCAATGATCCATCATTTTAGATACACAATGGGTAATGAGAGTGTCTCAAACCTCCTCACGTGCAAGTCCAGGGACAAGGGCATAAATCTCAAAGCAATCTACCTGCAAACCACAAGAACTTGCCCTAGTCAGTGACAAAAGTATGTTTTCTTATCCAATCTATTAGAAAGGCAGTGTCATGAAAATTTGGTGTAGATTTGGTCTACTTGTTCACACAAATTCTGGGACAAAGTGCGTCTCCGTTGTAACCTGGTTGCTGAAAGAGCAGTGGGAAGATGCAACAACAAGAAAACAGAGAAACCCAAGCATGAGATGAGTCATATAGGACCTAGAGACTCACATGTTTGTGGACATTAATCTTAACCCAGTCAGCTTTAGGACCCTCATCAACTATTGGGGGTTCAAAAGCAGTCACAATCCCATCACTCTGCTTTGCCATCACTGGCCGCCTTGCAGATTCCTGCTTCAAACTTCTCTTCCCTGTGTTTGCTCCCGCTGAGTTGATGGGTGGGCTTTGCTCCCTCAACCGTGGTCTCCCCTGTGCTCGTACAGCTTTCACTGCTCGTTCCAGCACAGTTGGTGTTCCTTTTCTCTTTACCCCGGTGCCTGCTGCATTCCACCCCTTGCTCCCTTGGTCAAACAATGTCATACATATCCATTTAGTTTCATAATCTAGTTTCTTACATGCTAGAGCTAAAAAACATCTTTATGAGCTCAAAGCTCTTCTAAGCCCAGAATAGTCCTACCCGTATTACTGCTGTTTTACAGTAGAAATGACAACAGTCAAACAATACAGCAGGTGCTCTCTTTGAAGAGAGGTTTACATCAACAAAGACTACACTGCTTTCCATCTCTATTGAATCTTAAAATCCTGTGAAGTTGAACTTTTAATACCGATGCTTGTCAACTTCTTCTCCTTTTTTGTATGCTTCCCACCAGAGCCTTTCTCCTGTGATACAAAAGCATTCAGACCCACAGAAAGTTGTTTGCATGACAACATAGAACCAGGCCAGCCAAGACCATTTGGATCATAACTAAACCTCAAATCAGCATCCCAGATGTGTAAATTTGAAAGGATAGTGATCAGAACAGAGTCTGACAGTGCATGGCCAGAACACCTATAAGATATTTGGCCCCATTTTCAGGCAGTAACTGAAACATGATACTGCTACAAAGATAACTAACCTAGGAATTTTCAGCTATCCTTGCCACCTAGGCAGTCTAAAACTTTCCACTTACATTTGTGTCTTTAGTTTCCCCATTGCCTGTGCGTTGGGAGTGCCAGCCCTGCATTGCACGTGCAGCTGAATCTCGTCTCGCTCGCCCTGAACCAGATAAACCCCCAGCACTTACCTGCAAACTCAGCATACAATTTACAATCAGGACCTCATTGACTTGTCAAACAGTGATGATGACAGCCCAAAGTTGATTCTCTAAAACAAGTGTAGTGACTAATACATGTGTGTTGCTGAACTGTTCGCAATCTAATGATAGAACTCAAAGGTAAAGAGAGGTGCTAGTACTTGAGCTGTAGGTGTAGTGGGAGACCCTGTTCCCTGGCTGTCCATCTGCAAAAAGGAACTATCCATATGCCCAGGTCTCTGAATATTTCCAGTTCCTGGAACCCCTGTTTTATATCTCTCATAGTCTAGAAGTGCCTGCAGTGTCAAAATTCACAAAAACAGTCATACGTAAATTAACAAGTCCCTAAGACCTATACTGAATAAAAAAATACGACATCCACTTATTTTCTTCCCATGATATTGTAAAGAAGGGCGCCACAAACACTCACAAGGGATGTGGGAATCATTCTACCTTCTCATAAAAGCCACGGAATGACCATGATATGGTTGTACATGTCCTGGAAGAAAATTCATCCAGAACAGTCAGCCTATCTTTACAAAATATTTCAACCCTGCTGGTAGATTGGAGATGGAAGGGTATGAACAGAAAATTATTGCTCATTTGCAACAAGAAAAGAAAGGATATTCATCAAATGCAGGATACCTTGTTTGTCTTTCTGCAGCCCACTTTTGAACACATCTCTTCTTCAAAGCAATATAAAAACAAGAAGGAGAGAAGGTTCTAAGTGTCAACACTGAAATTGTGAGAGACTTTAAACATAGTACTATGACATTGAAATCATTGAAATGAGATATATGAGTGCTGCTTACTTGGGTGGTTTGAATTCTTCACCAACTGTCCGCCAGAGCTTGCTGGCTGTAACCTACACAATGTGGATTGAAGTACACAGCCTGAATGAAACAAGCCACATGTATCTGCACTAAAGGTAGCCTACAAATAAACAGCAGATAGAGTTGCAGGAGTGGTTTCTATCCTTGTACCTCACTATGGGATCAGTGGGAGACCTCAGATATGCATAGCAGGTTTGCTGTGTGTTCTTAGACCAGCAAGTCATAGTGTTTCCCAGATCTCCTAGTGGACTACATGCTGTAATTCCCAGCACTACAAAACCCCTTATATGGTTCCTCCTTACCATGACAACGGAACAAAACATTATCATCAAGCACTATAGTATGGAAGCGTACATGATCATGGCCGCCAAGCCTGGTAACCACCCTCCAAAGCCTGCACCCAGCCATTCAAAGGAGCTCTCAGCAGCTAGAGATTGACAGATCAACAACTGTTACCACCCCTCTAGTTTTAGGCATCCTTTCTAACCCTGGTGGTGGGTGTCTTTCTACTTGTCAGATCATGTTTGTTGAAGTCAGGTGTCCTGTTTAATGCTACTAAAAAAGTTCAAGCTCCAAGTCAAAAGCTCTCTTTTTTGCTTCTACAGTCTTTGCAGCTCATCTAAAATTCATGATCTTAAGTACCCATACATACATTTCCTAGCATAGGTGCACTTCATGACAACTAAAGAATGTGGGCAGTAGGTATTCATCATCTCAAATTCAAAAGGGTGCAACATGCTGTATCTGCTGCCACTAAGAAATTGCTCACTTAAGCACATTCAACTCTAGTCCATAAAATTTTGGAGGCTTGTACTCCATATTCCTTTGCTTGAAGAAATGCTCCAGTTCCTCAACAAATTCCATCTGCTCTTCAAGTGTACCCTCTGCACCATCATCTTGGATTTCCTTCTGGTCCTCTTCTTGTTCCTCCTCCTCCATCTCCCCTGCTTCATTGGTCTGGACATCATCCATGCTCTCAGTCACAATCTCTTGACCCTCCTGAACATTCTCATCATCTGCTTCAATCACTTCATCAACCATCTCCTCAGCCAACTCATCAGCCAGCTCTGCTGCCATCTCATCAGCTATTTTATCTGCCATCTCATCTGCTATTCTGTCTGCTATTTCATCTGCCATCTCATCTGCCATTCTGTCTGCTACTTTATCTGCCATCTCATCCGCCATTCTGTCCACTATTTTGTCCGCCATCTCATCCACTACTCTGTCTGCTATTTCATCTGCCATCTCATCAGCCATTCTGTCTGCTACTTTATCTGCCATCTCATCCGCCATTCTGTCCGCTATTTTATCTCCCATCTCATCCACCATTATGTCTGCTATTTTATCTATTTTATCTTGATTTTTCATCTTCTCATTCTCAATCACACCGTGCTTGGTTGTCTCCTCATCCTGCAGTGGTGCTCCAACTGCTGTTTCCAACAGCATTTCAGTGCCTGATTCAACTGGAGCTTTAAGCATCGGATTGGCATCAAATTCCTCAATCATTTTGCCATCCCTTGACTCCTGTACTTTTCCCTGCTCCTCCTCTTCTCCTTGTGTCTTGTGTACATTTATGGACTCATCATTGTTGCAAGCTTTGTCAACCTTGACCATGCACATATTTTGTTCCACCACTTCACTTTCTTTCAAGTTCATCTTCTCTGTCTCCAGCTCTTTCATTTCCAGAGGAGTTTCCTCCATAAATGTGTCCCCCTCCTTATTGACCTCAATGCTCTCCTGTGGAGACACCCCTGGCTCATCATCTGCCTTTGGTTTCTGGGTATCACCTCCATTTACCACCTCTTGATCTACAGCAGCAATATTGTCAATTCCCTCCAGCAAAACAGGTTGAGAGTTGGTCTCAACCATGCCAGTCAGTTGCTCTGCTGCAGCTCCCATCTCTTCTGCCTCTCCACCTTTCATGTGGAGATTTTTTTTTCCCAAAAAGCTATCCAAAAGAGGATTTACAGAAGAACCCTGCTGCTGCACAGTCTCTACTAACCCTTCAGGTCTTCCATTGTCAAGTACAGAAGATACTGGCTGCTGCTGAGCCAGCATTGCTACTTGACTCCCATCAGCCACCTCCGTCATCCCACGTTTATCACCTTCTTCTCAAAACACTCACACGTACGTGTCCCACACCAATGTTATGTATTTATTCAATCCTTCTCTGCCACTCACAGTCACAAGATTAAGTGAAGAGACCCAAAATAAACCACTGCCAAAAAGAAAACAACAACAAAAAAAAAAAAACACATACACACATGCACACACATACATACAGACATACAGACAGCACAACCAGAAACCCTGTCAAAGAAAAAAACTGGATGCAAGCATCACATCATACAGAGATCTCAACAAGACTCTTTATCACAAAATGTGGAAGGCATTATGAAAGAAAACAAAAAGAAAGACCAGAAAAAAGTAACCATATGGCCAGAAAAAGAAAAAAGAAAAAGAAAAAAAGAAAGACCAAAGGAAGTAACCTATTTGAGAAAAGCTGTTATCTACATACAACCAAAATACTCTGTTTCTTTCTTCCTCCAGAGATCATGAGAAAGAAAACCAGAGCCACAGAGAAAGCAGCGAAGCCAGAAGCAGCAGCAGCAGCAGCAGAAGAAGAAAGAAGAAAGCCTGAAGCCTCAAAAGAAAGTAGAATTCCCGAGAGAGAAACAACAAACCTTCCCCAGCCCCTCTAATGCAAAAAAGCAGTTACGTCTCTCACAAAGAACCAACCAAACCAAAAAGAAGAGAAAAACAACGCCAAAAAAAGAGCAAAATAGCAGTGGAAAAACACACACACACACACACACACATGCACACAAAGATATCCAAGAAAGGAAAGAAAAAAAGAAAGCAAGCAAGCAAAGCAAAGCAAAGCAACCGAAACAAAATACAACAACAATAACACACCTTTTTTTTCTCTTCTTCCTCTTCTCCTCTTCCTGCGTCCTCCTCCTCCTCCTCCTGCCTTTTTCGTCGCCACTACCTTCATGTGCAAAGCTTGCATGCCGAGAGTCAATCCTCCCTTCCTGCCTGCCTATTCTCGCATAGTGCAAAACGCCATCGCCAACGCTCTGCCAAGCTCGCTCCCTCTCTCTGTTCGCCTGCTGAGCGCAACTTTGGTTTTTTTTTCCTCTGCCCATAAAATCTGCCCTTTCTTTGTTTTTCGGGGCTTTTTTTTTTTCCCGGTGGGGGACGGGGGTTTAACCCGGGCCTCTCTCTCACGCCCTGCCCGCAACCCGTGCCCCACACTCCCGAAGAACCTAAAATTATAAGACCAAAAAAGCATACATGTTTCTCTTGAGCCCGGATATACCTGTGGGTATGTAACAGGGTAACAGACTTGAAGACATACCCGACTCCACTGGTAAAGTTTTTTTGTTTTAATTACCCAAGACAGGGAGAGCAACAAATGTTTTTTTCCTCTTGCCCTACCATCTGCCCTTTTTTGTTTCTTTTTTTTTCCCCCACTTAACCCTGGCCTCTCTCTCTCTCTCTCTCGTGCTGCCCGCAACCTGTGCCCAACACTCCCCAAGCACCTCAAATTTGTTGCAACTAAATTTAATTAATTTATATAATTAATTAATTTAATGTCTTGGGTTTTCCTGTATTGGGTGGGTAAATAGTTTACCCTGATATACCCATGGGTAGACATCAGGGTAAAAGACTAAAGACATAGGTACCCTACTTGATTAGTAAAAAAACCATTTGTTACCCTTTTTTCTTATTATCCTACCTGGTTGGTAAATCTTGTAATATAACATTGGCAGCTTCAAGGCTAGTTACATTATTTTCAGAAATGTTGAATTTTTTTTTTTGAAAATATTTTTTCAACGAAAAATCGAGAATCGTTTTAATTACACTAAAATATATTTCTCTTAACATGAAATCTTTTTTTAATTAAATAATTATTCAACACTAAAATGCTGAACTTGCCATGGTACTATGGTATTTCAAACTTATCATGCCTTTTAAGGCACAATGTTTGTCATTTGCCTTTACCTAGATTGATAGTTTTGCAAAGCCTATATAGCCTTTACCCAATTTGGAATTTTAAAAAAATTCTATATATCTTTGCCTAGGTAACACATTTTTTAGAAAATATTTTTGAAATGAATCATGAATAATTAATTGTAACCCTGATTTGATTTGTCATTTTTGGTTTTCAAAATAATAATAATAATCATGTGTATTTTGGATAGGTACCCCCATAGACACAACAAATAAACCATGGTTTTGGCTTTTTGTTTTTACCCCATTGTGATGTATTGCTAGGATTGTCAAGTGATATCAAGAATAAATAAAAAATTCAAATTATCAATCTTTTAACAAAATGCAAATTTAAGGTGCATTCTTTAATTCCCATAAACAAAAAAATAAAATCATAGGAGGAGTTTTGGGATGGGATTAGGATGAAATTTTCAAATTGAGTTTAGATACATGTAAAACTACACAAACCACATGAGAAGGTGCTTAATATATGGTGCATGAATGAACCACAAACCAACAAGGAGTCCAAAACTTAAACATGCCACTCCTTATATATTTTAGAAAGATAAAATCGTACATTTAAATATGTTATGAAATTATGATATATTTAAAATATATTTTCATAATGGATTATAAGCACTTTATTTATATTTAAGTAAATTATAAATGATCATTTTTCAATAATTGGACCCTATATTGCTTTGCACACCATTTGAAATTAAAATGGAAGTGACATCCTAAGCTCAGAAGACTCATAACAACCCAAAGTTGGGAAGAGGCATCACCTTCCTCAAAATATATCTTGTAATTCTTCATGGGGATTATATTCAAATGAATTTTTGGTGCAATTGCCAAGTTTCAATCCCACCACTTGGGGGGGGGGGTCATAACTTTTTCATTTCAAACCTAAATTGAAAGCTTTGAAAGGAAAATTTGTAATTCTTCAAAAGAAGTTTTTAATGACATATCAACCTCCCCAATTGAAACTAATTTGACCCTTTCAAATCATCATTTAATTGGCCAATAGCCACTTTGATATGTAGTTTGATTCTCATTGATTCAAATGGCCATAATTATTGTTACAAATGTTTTTTGAAAAATGAAACCCTACTTTATTGACATACTTTTCCAAAAGAAATCAATGGTTTAAAGAAGGCTCAATTTGAACAACATTTGATCCCTAAAATTTTAATTCAAAAATTTAAGGCACCTCAAAACTTTCAACTTCCAAAATGAAAAAAAATGACTTGGGAATGTTAAGGCTTCTTCCCTTGCACCACCTTCACACAAATTTGTGTTGAGTTCAAGGGTGTCTTGATCTCACTTCCAACTCATTTCCCTTATCTTGCCCAAGCTTTGATCATGAGGCCAAGGCTATAGTCACAACATAATATGGTTTAATCCATATTAGACCATGTGCTTTTCAATATGAGAATAGAAATCACAACCTTTGAACAAATCCCTCAACAATGTAGGCATATTACATAGATTTTATGATTCCAAGTTTTATATTATAAATGTTTTTACTTAGACTTTTAAGCCTAATGTCCATGAGATCTTTATCCCCCATTAGTGAATGCAAATATGGCCTTCAAATAACTTTTTATTACACTCCCAAAATTATCCATTGTTGAAATTTCATTCCATTCTATTCCATTTAAAGATATATTTCCATGTTGTGTGATTATCAAAAACATGGATATATTCCTAATGGCTATCAAACTTGGGTATGTACCCATTTATCCATTGGGGTTGAAACATTCATAGAACTAGAGGTCCTAGGAACCTTTGGAGGTCAAGGATCGAGAGAACCTCATGTCCCATATAGCTATTGGGTTGAAAATTTCACAAAGTTGCCTCCTTTCAATGACATCGCCCATGACAACAAACATTCCCCTTTTGAAAGAAACATGCATAATTCGTTTAATGAACTCCTAAAACACTCCCCTTTCCAAAGAAGCATGCACAATTCTTTACCAATGCAATAGGAGTGGCATTGAAAGGAGGTGACTTTTCCTCTCCATGTCTTTATCTTGTTTTCATTTGTAAGGGAATTGTCAACAATTTTTTTTTGTTTTTTTCTTACCTTATAATTCTTATTCTTATTTTTTTTCTTTTGCATGTTTTTATATGGAATAGGGAGCCAAAGGAGCTTAGCATGTTGTGGTGGTCATTATTGTAAGTAAATCAAGTAGCTCCCCCTTTAGTGTCAATCTTCATTTGTTGCATTATGCCAAAATGTGGCATCCACGACTTGAATGTGTTTCAATTTGGTCATGGAATAATATATGCTTTACAATCATGCCATTTTTATGACTATATGACTCTATATGATTATAATCACGTTTTAAAAATTATTATGTGTGCCATTGACCTTATTTGACCAATTCTTCAAAATTAAATGATCTGTATTGGGGGTTCATATTTGTAAATTGAAAATTCTTGTTCACCTTCAAATATATAATGTATTGATATTATATATTGGCATTTGGATGCAATGGGTATTATAAAATTCTAATAATTTTGATGTCAGATTAAGTCCACAAAATTGAACCTAACTTGGATTTAATGATATATATATATATATAAATATAATAAATATTACATAAGCTTCTACAACATAAAATTTGGGTGCAAACAAGATCAAATGAGCCAACGGCATTATTTTAAAAAAGGACTGCACGTTTTTTTGCTTGAAAATAAATTTTTCATGCAAATGAAATTTTAAACAATTGTATTTTTTGTAATAAACTTTTATAATTTTCCAAATATACATAACATGTTTTTTTGTTTAGATTTTTTGAATAAATATGAAAATGTTTTGATTCCTTGTAAATTTAGTGTTTTGTTTTTAAAAATGATAACAATTTCAAATCATAACCAAAAATAGATTTAAACTTTTTATGTTTTTTTTTCTATAAACTAAAATTAAAAAAAACACATAATGTACATTATACCCCATTTGTAAAGGACTTTTGAAGTTAAAAAATTATAGATAAATTTTTGAAAGTTCTTTGAATTTTAAAGTTTTAGAATTCCACAGATTTTAGGGTATGAATGATTTTTGAATGTGGCTAATAGGTCTTTATCTTCTTAATTTTTTTGAAATAATTTTATTTTTATTATATGAATCCTTTTGATAGGCTTTTGCAAAATTGATTCCTTTTAATGCAATAGATGTTCACTTTCAAAGGTCCTAAATTGAAACTTAAATTGAAGATTTCATCAAATGGATTTTTGGTTTGAATTTTTTGACATTCATATGAATGAAAAAAAAAATGCTATGATTACCATGGTTTTAAATGGTAAAACATAAATATCTCTCCAATTTTGATTGTTTTTCTTCATCATTTGATGCCTTTTTGGGTTCATTTGATTATGATTGCACCCATTTTCATGAAGCTTGCTATTATGCTATGGTTTATTTAAAGTTTTTCTTTCTTTCAATATTGTGGTTTTGAAACTTTGGCAAATTTTCCCATATTTTGGGAATTTGTCTTCTAATTTGCACATAAAAAATGAAAATGTTGAACTTGTACCAATTTTATTTGAACCACATCATGAATATTCACCCAAGAAACATTCGAATTGGGATTCTTGTGCAAAAGTTTATTTTGATGAATTTTTTCCTTGAATTTTTTTGACATTTATTATTTACATATAATATCTTATAAATTATATCCAAAGGATTTCAAAAGAAATCCATCATGCCCCAAATGGCATTGTTTTACCAATCTTATATAATCAGTAGCCAAAAATGTAAATTTGACCCAAAATTATTTAGTTATGAAAATTTCATATTTATTAATTTATCAAAATATTTGGTCATACAACTTGGAAAAATGTTATAATTTTTATTAAATTTCATTTAATGAACCGAAAGACCATTAAAAAAAAAGATGAAAACTTACTATTCAAAATAAAATTGAATGAAAATTATGGCCTCAAAAATAATATATGTGTATAAATTAATAATTATGAAATTTATGTAATTTTAATATTTTATTTTTAAATTTTAATTATATAATATTATATGTTTAATAAATTACATAATTAATTTAAAATTAAATCTAAATAAATATAGATAAACACAACACAAGATTATACAACTTTTATTGATTCACTATATGTTCGAAAGGTGGGGAAATTTAACATCTAATTTTATATTATTCAAAAATTTCCAAAAAAAATCATGTTGGTTTTAAATAGGTTTATTTACAAAAAAAATTATGAAAAAGAAAAAGAAAAATTCTTTGAAACATTATTGTTGTTCAAATGTATGAAATAGTGAAGATTTAAATGCATTTTCAATCAAATTACTTGATATTTTGTTTTTAAATTTTTTATAACTGTGTACATCTTGGAAAGATCTTTAAAAATAAAATTTAATCCTTTCATTTGGACGAAGTATGGAAAAGATAATGATGTTTAAAGTTAGCTACCTTTGTATGGGATAAAGAATGATGTGGGATAATGTTATAATGTTTTTCTTTCATTAAATTCATCACATGTCCTTTGTTAACAAGTTCAAGTTTGTAAACTATATAACGAAAGAAAAGAATATTAGTCCACACAAAATACATGCACTAAATTTATTCAAAGTGCAATACCACTTGTGATGAGCCAATAAAAAAGGCTTGTGACCAAAAAAATAAATAGGAACCTACTTACTTACCTATCTAAACTTCTAGGTTACCTACGCTTACATAGCTTAGGTTGTTTGAGGTTTTAGCTTAGTCAAGGTTCATAAGCTATGTTAATAAATAGGTAGCTAGATTGTCAATGTGGTTTTATTATGCTTAAACATGAGTCTACATTTCATAAGTCAATAAATATCTATTATTTAATTATATTTACCAATTGTAATAATCAAAGTCATGGTAATAATAAAAATCACATGACTAATTGCATAAATTACTATGACTAGAGTTATTACTAGTGGCATAAGCCATGAGTTTGATTTTACTACATAATCATGTAATAATATGTGATTTAAATTACCACAAACCTAGTAATATTTGAAATATTATATGCCATGTTTTGGTGTAGTGTTGTTGCATGCCCATGAGTTGTATTGATTGTCAAGAGGTCATGTTTTTTTCTTCTCCTTGGAATTAATGTTTAATGAAGTCATGTTTGTTTTCCAAACGTAGTTTGGATATTTTCAAGGTTCTTTGGAGTTTTTCAAGTTTTTTCCCCATGTTTTCTTCACTATTGTGAGTAGTAGGTGATGTGTGTTAATGAATATGGAGCTTCTAGAATGAGCATTTCTTGTAAATAAACATCTAATGGATTTTTCTCTCGACAATTTAAAAAGAAAACATGAAAACCTTTATTGCTTTCTTTTTTTTCTCTTTTAGGTTTGTAAAGTTCATTTTATGATTTTGAAAGGAAGATAGTTTCACCACTTCTATCAATGAATAAGACTTGCATTCAATTCATATAATAGCATTTTCAACTCATTTTCATAACCAAAAAAGTTTCTTTTACCTTCAATTTTTTATAACATGTAGTGTGTTGTATGGATATAAAGTATCATCTAATGTGCATCTTGACTACGACCATGTAGACAAAGAAGTTGATTTTGTATGGGGGATCAATTCATGAGGTTGGGGTAGCAAAGGCCAATTGGGATGCCAATCAACCATGCAACTTTGAGTTGGATGGAGCTTGAAAAGCAAAAGGGTATGACATGTTAATTAGTTGTTATACATACAAACATATTTCAAATTAATCTTAGTTAACAATGGTTATTAACACCATCTTAACATAAATGCCATGTCATATATTACTTAAAATTTAATGTTAGTCAATGTTTTAAGTACAAATTCATGATTAATTTTAACATCGTTAACATTAACCTAACATTAGGGTTAGCACTAGGTATGGCCATACTTACAACTACAAGAGCTTACACCTACTTATAGGTGTAAGCTTCCTTGCACTATTCTTAAAGGAGTAAAAATAAGAACCCTCCCACTCCTCCTCTTGTGATCTATGTATGTTTAGAGTCCCGATAAGCTTCGTGTTGTGATCTATGTATGTTTATTATGGTCGTGATAAGCTTCACCTTATGCTTTGTCATGGGTAAAGCCCACGTGTGGGGGGGGGGGGGAACATTTCCAAAAGTGTGGGGTTGGCCTTTTGGCCTTGTTCTTAGAGTATCCTCCACTATATCCTCACCCATTCATTGAAAAAAA
>Ga0116231_10007104_pt1 | contig 20798 bp, 13 predicted proteins | sample S1TSphgellanicum_2_FD_89695 | JGI IMG/M metagenome (GOLD analysis project Ga0116231, IMG submission 89695) | Host-associated microbial communities from peat moss isolated from Minnesota, USA - S1T2_Fd - Sphagnum magellanicum MG | ecosystem: Host-associated > Plants > Peat moss > Unclassified...
CTTGGTACTGATCCCTACAAAACTGTATAGAAATTTGAGTCAACTCTCTGCATGGGAAACAGAGATAGTTGAAACACAACAAAATCTATAGTGGTTGTTTCTGTAACACATTGTCACTAATTTCTGAAAAATGTTTTACAGCTACCAAAAGTAAAGTACACAGCTTCAAGACTTCCTTCCATGAAGCTGCAAGTTTGGGGTTTTGAAATGACATCATATTTGGTGTTGTGGAGACTTTTAAGAGTTTGAACATTGACAACAGATTGTACCTACTTCAACATGAACACAACATTTGCATAGATAGTAGTGGTTATGCTTTGTAGTTGTGTAGATGCAATTTATCAAGTTTGAGAAATGTGGTGAAATGGTAGAAGAACCAAGGTTTGATGTGATACAGGTGGAACATGTTTGTTTGCAATTGAGCACATCACATGGTCATAGCTATGAGATCAGCACAACTGGACTAATCTTGCTTTCATCACATGTGTACAAGTAACTAAATTCATGTGGAACAATTTGCAATAGATACTGGAAGCACACTGTATCCAAGACTAAGTGCCAAATTCAATGTAAAGATCATCTCTTTGGCAATGGCCCTTTTGAGCATTGAACTGAGGTCTATAGCTAATAAAAGGTGGGGGCTACTTAGCAGGCAGCATAAGAGTATTCATAATGCGTTGTCAACCAGCATTGGGTTCAATGTGTGCTTCTTGTTATTTCACTTGAATTGGAGCTGACAGCAAACCTCAGCTAGGAGAATTACAATATTGATGACAATCATTTCACAGGACTTCATCAATATGCAAATGGATTTAATCTATAACGGCCATCATTGAAGGTCCCAATTTGTGATTTGCAAAAGTGAATCGAGAACATGGGCATCAAACAGAACCAAAATATACAAGCTTGGAAATCTAGTGGTCTTATCTAGAAACTATTGCTGAAAATCAAAAAATAACAAGATGCAAAATATTCTATAGAAAACAATTAACTTTCAATTCTGAAACACTAGAAGATTACGAATGCTTTGTCTCCAACTTCGGTCCTCCATTTCCACTTGTGCAACATTAGCCACCTCATGCATATGCCAAATCTTTTTTAAACCAAATGCATCAACCTAGCCACACAACCCATGTCCTAGAAACAATATTGGTTTCATGTTGTAGTGTTTTTCAACAAACTTTCCCTTTTACCATTAACAACAAGTCACCATTCTCATAATCAACACAAGTAGACACAACAAAAACACACCTCAATTGCTCCATTGGCCCTTTACGTCATTTTTCTTCATGTACAAAAGCCAAAAAGCCTTAAAAAATAGCCCTAACCCTAAATAGTCCACATCAAAACTCCTTTGTGATCACATATGTAACCACTCCTTTCACATTTTAGATGTGACCTCACAACTTCCGTCAATTGCATCTTGGCATAATAAATCTATGAGTCTCGCCTATATCTTTCCCATTGTTGTTCATTCTTGTCCTTGAAGATGCATATACAACCTCCATCATCATGGTTCACCTCCTCCTTCCCATTTGCATATCCTACAAATAAATATACTAGTCCTTCCCAACCTCTAATCAATGTTTTCTTCTTACTTAGTTTTTTCATCTTCACCATGTCAAGACCAAGTCGGAAGCTAACAAAATTCTATTTTCCTTTCCTTAGCAGATAGTATGTCTTCCTTTGCTTGGCTTGTGTTTGTTCAACATTCCCTAACACAACCTTGTGCATAGTAATAATGAGCTTCATTTTTGAAATCACTTGTTCCACCATTTCCTCTACTCTTGCATCTTCTTCTAGTGTTTAAGTCAACATATTCAACCTATTATCTACCTTGAGCCTAGGAGTTATGCTCATCAAGATGGTGAATGGAGAAAACTTTGTGCCAGACTAGATTCAACATTTGTACTTGAATAAAACCCTTTGTAACTAAGTGTTCCAAGAATTGGAACGTTTCATAGTGAAATCATGACTATAATTTCATGCTTCAATGTCTTGAACATTCATTCTACCATGTCATTACATCTTGGCCATTGTGTTGTTCTATATAAATGAACAATGTTATGCACACATTATCAAATTCAACTACCCATTTTCCAACTTAACACACAATTGAATACACCATGATGACACAAAATTTCATCTTTAAGAAAATTTGTCACTATAGTTATTATGTGATCTAGAACTGCTCTTGCCTCACACCATTTTGAACAATGGTCAACTGCTATTATAATATATTTGTTCTTAACCTTTTTTTGTGGAAATGGGTCTATAATATATAGCACCACCTTTAAAAACAAATCACTTAATGGTGTGCTTTTGAAATTCTCAACATTAGATCAAATGTTTACCATATGTTTGACCAATTGACACTCCTTGTAATTTTTTACAATGGAATGCACTTGTTTCATTCTATTTTGCTAGAAATACCTTTTGCAAAGTTTAGCCAAAGTATGATGTCTTCCAAAATGCCCTAACTTTTAATGTAATTATTTAATAACGTGTTTCTATTCATTCAATTTTGATACCAAAAGCCCTTTGGGGAACAATTGATATCCATGCTATAAGTAGTCCAACACTATTTTTTTGTTTTTTATCTCTCTTGTTCAGAACACCAAGCAGATAGTTTTTCTCCATTCAACACCCCAAGACATGCCTCATCACTCCAACTGTCCAAATTCCCTAAACATTCCCAATCCAAGTTAACTTTTAATTCATTTCCTCTTCCTCATAATATTCTTTTGATTTGCATCCACCATTTCATGTGTTGATAATGCCAATTCCTAATATAGAACTAGACTTCTAAAACAAGATCACACCAATACCTTTAAAAGGCCAATCAACATCAAGAATGAAAACCTTATTGAAATCTAGCATGTATAGTATGGGTATTGCAATCAGAACCAAATTGATTGTGATTGCACCCTAATGAGACCAAGAAAAGTTCAAACATTTGTCACAAACATAGGTATTAGGAAATTAGATATTGTTTGCACCTTCTGAAGGTCAGGCATCATCCATGCTTTATTAACCACACAACCCAAATCCTAATGTCTTTTGAAGCAAATACACATTTGCTAGGGATATATTTGAGTTTTACATCTTTTAAGCATGTCAACACCAATTCTATAATTCAAATGTTGCTGCCAAATTGTGTTGTGGATGTTTAAATTGTCCATGAATACTTTCAAAAAGTCCTACATCCAGCCCTAAAAGACTTTTTTCATGGTGTGCACATACTTGTCATGTTCTTTAACCCAAAAGGCACCACATTCCAATCAAAAAATCTAATTCTAGTTATCAATGCCATTTTTTTACATTTTTAAGGCTATATTTATATGAGAAAAACCATTTTGCAAATCTAGAACATAGAAGAATTTTCAACTCACAAGCAACTAATTCAAAACATCATCCATCAGTGGCATGGGGAAAATGTCTCTCTTTGTTTGCAAGTTTAGAGGTCTATAATTGCCACAAAACCTCTTATTCCCATCCTTATTGATTAAAAGTGTCACCCTACACGCATATTCCAATATACTGGATTTCATCTTGCTTAGAAAAATGAAGGCTTGAATTTTTTATTCAACTTTATTTCCTCTCATAATGATAATCTACATTTGGTCTTGTGTGACATGGAAAGAACCCTTAAATGTTGATGAAATGCTCCCCCACAATGCAATAACCAAATTCACCTTTATTCCATGCATAGACACCATCAAATTCTTTTAATAGCTACCATAGCTTTCTACTATGTTGTGGGTTTAAGATTGGGTTAATTTTAATCTTATTGTTGAATTATTCCCATCATTTTGCAATTTTTTATTCCATATTGGACTCTTGTTTGAATATATGAACTTGAAACAATGTTAGCATGCATGTTTGAGTTGCAAGTAATCAAGATATTGTGTTCATTTTCCAATCCTACCCACTTTAACCAATCAATATAATAATCATCATTTGATGCATCATCCATCACATTTTCCACTTGTTCTCCCAAACTCAAAGTTATCATTATTTGGTGCCTCCTCTTTGATTAACCCCTTGACCCCATGAACTTTTAGCTCCAACTTTTGCTCCAATTATTCTTGTAAGTTGTTCATCATCTACCTTGTTATTGTATTGCTCATCTTCATCATCATTGGAATTAATTTTAGGATCATCACAAGGCTAGCAAAGATCTAACCAACTCACATGGTTTTTGTCTTTAACAAACTTCAAAATTTGTAACAACCTAGGTATGTGTTATATTCCATCCTTGTTCCCTACCTCCTTCTTCAACATGTATCATGTTCACCATATTCAAGGGAAGTATGTGTGTGTCAACTCCTAAACCATGCCATATTTGGGGAGATGTTATTTCATGAGTGGAAGACCGTGAGTTGTGAGTGGGGAGTGTGAACTTGAATAAATATTTTGAATTCTTTTTTATAGATGCTATTAATGTGGAAGAATATTCTTCCATGCCATTAGCCTTTCCACATGGCTTGTGGCATTCATGAATCTAGATTGCATCAATTGAAATGGCTCCAATGTGTGTGATGTCTCATTAAATACAATAGAATTGATATTAGAAAAGATATATAACTATTTAAATTGATGACAAGATTGTCTCATTGTTGTGACTACATAATATAAAACCTTTATTTTATTATAAAATCATGTGAGGCATGACAAATGTATTGAATAACATGAAGGTTCCATGTAGTATTTTTGCATAGAAAACTATTCAAAGGTTTAAAGTCTACTGACATGGAGAAGTCCTATTGGGTGAAGCCATAAAATGGACACTTTGCTTGTACATGAGGACCCCAAAAAAAATGGGATCACACATTGGCAATACCTCTAAGGGCAATTAAGCTATTGGATCCTAGATACAAGGAATAGTAAAAGAATAACTCCTCATTCTTCATAGGAATTAAGACAATATATGCAAACAAATTTTGTAATTATTTAGACATATCTAGTTTTTCTACCATTTGTAAATGTTTAGAATTGCATTTGGGCTTGGAGTTAGCATATTTAAAATAACAAATGGCTAGGTGGTCTCTTGCATTACAAATTTGACATCCTTGGGTGTTGCTAGGTCTTGTTAATGGAAACAATTATTATATTGTCTTTGAATGTCTTCTTAAGAAGTTCATTAGTGATTTGTTCAAAGCCTATACTTGTTTCTTTATAAATGACTCCACGCTTGCATCATTTCTTCATGTTCCACCTTAAAGGTTCAAATGGAATTTCTTTCCATTTTCCAAGTATTTTTTCTATTTTTAATTAAGTAGAAGTTAAAATAAACTCCATATTTTCGTAATCTTAAATAACACATAGTTTTTGGATTCCAAGCTTCAGCTTGGTTAAAAATGTCCACTTCTACTCCATTTCATTTATTTTGCTTCTGGTGAACGACCAGTATAGGTGATCATACAAGCTTAAACTCATTATTTGGGTTTTTGCTTGATTGCATGCAACTTTATTTTAATATCTTTTGGCTATATGGTGCCATACTTTTATTCCATCACAATTTTCATTTATGGCCAATTTGTAAGTGAAAGATTTATCTTTTTATACCACTCCTTTGTTTTACCTTTCAAGGGTTGATAATTCAACCCCACAAAACCAAGAAAACTTAGAAAAGCACAATGCATATTTGATGCAATTTAGAAACATGAAAAGACAAGAAAAGAAAATCATTTTTGCCACCTAGTTTGTATTACAATCCGCTTGCATCATTACAAGCAATGGATGGTATTATGCCATAATCCTTTTCAAAGGCTCCAACAATGACATCCACTGTGTTTTAAGATTTTTAAAAATCTTATCCCCCTTTGTCTCCAAGGTTTAAACTAATTTTTGAAATTCCAAATGCCAGTCTAGGCTATGAAATAGCCATACATGTTCATCATGAAGCTTTCAATTCATCCAATGAAGGTCAAATTCTCCGAGGATTGGATTGCCAAGTTTGCCCTATGGGCAACACAATGAACACCCATTATAAATGGTGCCCGAGAATCCTTGATCTATTTTGTGACTCTTATTTTCCCACTTTGAAACACATTCACCCCATCCACTCCAAAACACAATACTTTCTTAGCCTAATAGAAAAAAAAAACTAGATTTTTTTTTTATAATCAAAAATCAATTGTGAAATATACAAAAACCATGAACGCATTCATAGTGAATAATCATTTATTAAACTATTATATGTTTAATTGTCAAAGGTCTTGGTGAATTATAATGCTATGGAATTTTTCTCATGGACTATCTTAATCTTCATCATGGCATTAAAATTATTGTAAACCCTAACAAGTTGTCAACAACTAGAATCATCCTTTTTGCACCCAAATTTTCAACCCAAAAGTTTAAAATTAAAAACCTAGATACGAGCCACACAATGTCATTTCCGATGGGTGGTTATTTGATTTTGGTAATAATCGTAGGGTCTATAAATTTGAGGAAAGTTAGGATCAAAGAATTGCTAGGCCAGGGTATTTGAAAAACATCAAAAAATCATTAGGTTCCATAAAGAACTGGAGGTTATTTCACTCTAAAAACAATAATTACAATTATATGTCATAACCAAGTATTTGATTTTTTTCATAACCATGTCATGAAATAAGTATTTGATTTTTGTGTTCAACTACGATTATCAACTTTGATACCTGGTTGGCTGGGGTTTAGTGTTGATTTAAATAACCGCCCACATTACTAATCTTTATATTGCATGGTTATTGGAAACATAATTAGACTATTGACCCCTAGCAGCTGGTTATAAGGGTGGTCCTTGGGATTCATAACCATGGTTCCCCAAAAGAAATCTCAAGATCCGATAGTGTTGGGCAGTTATTTAAAACAAGAACAGATAACCATGGGTTATCAAATCAATTCTAAGGATTCATAACCACAATTCTCAAAGACTCAGTTCTGGTATGTAATCACAAATGTAAAAAATATTTTAAAATAAAATAACAATTGACCATAAATCCACAAGTTCTTGAAGGTTTTTGGGACTAATGATTATTTTTATTCTAATTTTTTTTCAAATAACCAAAATTGACAGTTCTCTAATTTTGAAATATTAAAAAATAAAAAAATAATGACTCTTTGAAAATTCAAATACTTGCCCAACACTGATATATAACCATGCTCTCAATTTTGAACCATGGTTACATATTGGGGGTGAGTATTTAAAGTTTCATACCTTTTTTTTATGATGGGCTAATCAAAGAGGTTCATTGCAAAAAAGAACTAATGATTCTTTGTAAATTCAAATAATTCCCCATCATTGATATATAACCATGGTTCTTAGTTTGAACCATGGTTACATATTGAGGAGTCTCCAAAGTTTCAAAACATTTTTTTTGTGATGGGCTAATTAAAAAGGCTCATTATTAAAAATAATTCTGAAATTGGAAGGCACCCCTCAAGATTCAAAAAACTAATATAGATCACAATAGGTACCTCTAATCACAAGGTGATAAATTTGCAATTGTTTAATGCATTACAAATTTTTCTTTCTTTTTCATATTCTTTTCAATTTTGTGATTTAGTGGAAGTGTTGATCATCCATAATTAAGAATAATTAGTTAATTTTGGTTATAACCTAGATATGACCTTCCTTTGCAAACAACATTCACATCATTGGTTTGGTTTTTATCGCTCATTTTTGCTTTTGATCATTTTGTTTTTCAATTGGCTTTTTTGAAGCTCATGGTATAGCTTCGTAAGTGTTTTACTTGGTCATCTTATGATTTAGCCCTTAGTTGCTTTCCTCCCATCAATATTTGTTGCCCATCAAATGGCATTAGGGTTTTGGGCATCCCATTTGGGTTTATTTCTTTTTCTTCTTCTTTCTTGCAAGATGTGTAAAATGAACATGTTCGTCATGCAAAAGCACTTCTAAGGTTGGGGGATGTCCAAGTTACTTTCAGGATCCTCTTTCAATGTTTTGCATAGAAACCCTCCTACCTACTCTATTGTTTCCCTCCATTCCTTCATTAGTTTTTCAACATTAGTTCGTTTCTTTCGACTCAATCGACCTTCTTGCAAATCTTGAGGAAATTATTGGGCTTAAGTTTTTTGGATTACTTGTATGCCCTTTTGATGAGTCAACATGTCATTTTCCCCATCTCTTATGGGGGGTTCAACCTCATTTGCACAAAACTCATTGCACTAGCAGCCTATCTAGGGAATTGGGCACTTGTTGCACCTATCATTGTTACTAAATTCCTATTAGATCATTGCTTGTTCTTATTAGAAGCAATAGGTGTCAGTGATTTTGGTCCATTCCCCTTCCAAGCCCATTTGAAGTTGGCACAAGAATTCCTCCCCTCGGATATAGTGGCATGTGTTTTTTCCTTTCATGGCAATTTGTTAAAATGGGATTAAATTGTTTTAGGAAAACATTTCAAACAAATTACATGACCATTTTTTTTCCAACATCATCTTTGACATGGCTTTTGATTCGCACCATGCATGCATGAAATATTGCAAAAACCTAGGGGTGGGTGCTTAATTTTTTACTCGCCCAATCGTTCCACCTTTCCACTTACCCTTTGATGTTTTTCTAATACCTTGTGCACCAAGTTGGGCCTCCCCCAACCATTAACTCTCAAGGTGACCCATTGCATTGTGACCAACCTTTAGATCTTGTAAGGACCCACTTTCTTTGGTATTCCCATGGTGGGGAATGGATTGCATCCCATCATGTGGCTCGAATTGCCTTCAATTCCATTGCAAAAAAAAAAGGTCATGTTTCATTTGAACAAACCCATGTCCTTCCACCCCCTTCCCTTTAGTTTTTTCATTGGCAAGTTGACATTGTGTTATCAACTGATCACATTTGCACCTACCTCTCTTGAGTAGACTTGGTCTCTTGACTTGCTTCATTTTGCAGGGTGGTTATGATAATGGCAACTCAGGCAAAGGAAGGACTTTACCACAATCGACACTTGATATATGCATTTCTTCCCCTTGCTTTAAAGGTTATTGGGTGCCTACACTAACAAGCGAAAGACTTTCTCCAACAATGCGTTAGCATGGAATGGTTAGTAAAAAGCACCAATGGCCTTCCTTTGGCAGTTCTATGTGTTTTTATAAATTGAAAATGTCAATAGGTTTATATAGAGCACAAACCACCTTTATTTTGAAGTGTGCCATTGTCACAGGTGAAGGTTTTAAAAAGCTTATGATGCTTTCAATGTTCCCTTCCCTTTCCTTCTCTAATATGATTCTTACAATTGGTGGGGGTTTTGGAACATAATTTGTTTTTTTGCCCCTTATGACCCCGTTTGGGTTTGTGCGCTTTTGGTTCAAACTTGGGTCCTCTCTCTTTGTCCTCCCTATCCCCTTTTATTGGTGCATTGTTTAATTATATTTACCAGGCTTTCATTGATATGAAAATCAAAAGAATTTTAACATCCTTTTATTTTTGGGCTTCTTGCTATAACTTATTATAAAAATTTGCTAGTTTTTATTTTTTATGTTTTAAATTTGGCAAACTTTGATTTTTTTAAAAGAAAATTTCCTTTGAAGTTTTTGTAGTTCAAAATCAGATTTTTCAAATCGCAAAATTGTGAATATTTAGAAATGGGAAGGGCAAGTGGGGAGGGGGTTATGTTGTTTAAAGGCATGGCAATTAGGCATACTAGCCTGAATTCACAAACTTGATAATAACATAAAGCATTGGAGATATTTCTTGGTGTATTTGGAAGGCAGATTATATCCATGAATATCCCTCTTAGAAAAGAGGAAGGATATTATCTTCTTCCTCCTCTAGAACGAAAGTAAAATTATGCCTACTTATGCAAAGGTGTAAATCAACATAATTTCCTCCCATTCTTAAAGCATAGGCTTGCACAAGTAAACATAATTTCCCTTGCATTCTTAATGAGCAAGTGTAAAAATCAAAGTTGGGCGGTTCATTGTTTTTTAAAAACCTTTAGATCGGTTATTCTTTTATTTTAAAATTTTTTGAGACCTTTAGGTATGGTTTTGAATTTTTTTTAATGTATCAAATCCTTCGATTAAAATTAATGTTCCTTTCCCTAAACATGGGAGATTCTCGGGTATTAAAAGTTTTTTTTATAGACAAGGGGCCAATCCATGTAGTGGTTAAAGTTTTAACTTATCAAGTAGATTATCAAAAAATAATAATTTCAACATTGAAATTACAAAATCATGTACATGTTTTCAAACCATTGCATTTGTTTCAATTTTTAAAAATGAAATTATAAATCTATCAAATGTGAAAGTCTAGCAACAATTACATGCTTACTCATTACTCACATATGCAACATGATTATTCATATTTAGGTTTTCAATGGACAAATTTAGCATTAAGAGAATTGAAAGGTTTAACCCCTTACAATTCCCACACAAATAATACATCAAACAAGCAAACTTGACCTCAATATTACACATGACAATCACAACAAAATTCAATAATGCACATGACAAATGATAATATAATTGACTTAACCAACATCTATTGTCATTTGTCATGTGAATTTTAACGTAAGTTGAGCCATTAGATTTGGCCACTAGATTTATATTAAATTTAGTCATTGGGTAAAGCCTAGGTATATCCATTATGTTTAACCACTAAATTTAACCATTAAGTTTAACTTAAGTTTAACCATTAGATTTAGCTTAAACTTAACCATTATATTTAATCATTAAGTTTATTCACTATGTTTATCCAAAGTTTAATCACTATATTTAACTATTATGTTTAACCACTAGATTTAAACATTAGATTTATTCATCTTGTTTAACCAAGGTTTAATCATTATGTTTAGCCATTTGATTTAACCATTAGGTGTCACTTAGGTTTAACCACTATGTTTAGTAATGTGAATACAAATATGAAATAAAAAACTCGACAAAAGTTGAACACCTTTGATGTCCATTGGTAATGACTTAATTTATCATTGTGCAAGTTTGGGGTTCAATTTTTTATACTTGTAACCTATGTGCATGTTTAGAGGGCTAGCATAGGTAAGCTAAATTAAAATAGTTCACCAAAGTAGTTCGGTGAAGTTTAGTTAGGTTAGGTAGCCCAAGCTAGGTTAACACCTACTTATTCAAATGCCTTTTTCAACCTACCGTAAACCTATTTACTACCCACTTATCAATTTTCAAAATAATAATTTAAAAATGAGTTTAATTCAAGTATAAATTTAATCCAGTCAAATGGTCCATTATTTACTAATCCAATAGTTAATCAAAACGATATGGTCCAAATTGACTACCCCGTCATGCTAATAGGTCCAAATCAACTTATCCAGGTTGACAAAATGGTCTTTTGACCCATGTTGTTTTGGTAATTTTTTGATTAAAAACCTAATAAAAAAAACCATGCATTATAAAAATGTTGATAATGATTTTTAAACTAATGCCAAATCTATTTGGGTACCATGATATTGTAATTGTAATTTAGAAATGTGGGGAATCGTGTGGTGCCCGCATCAAAATAAATAAAGCCAATGACTATATAATAGAATAAAACATATGAAAAGAAAATTGCGAACATCATTACAACAAAATAAAAAGAAAATATACTTTTATGATGAAAATTTACACAATTGATGCCCCACACAATCAAATGCATAATGTGCACATATAATGATGGGTTGTTAAAAAACACCTTCATCAATGTCTACTCACATGCACCTCCATAATCACAAGAAGTTTCAAGCTTACACCATTTGCACACACCGCAAGATTCAATGATGTTGGAAGAATGAAATGAATAAAGATGGAACAATAAAATAAATGATGTTCAATTTTCAAAACAAGGGAGAAGGAGAGGGTTTGATAGATATGGACAAATGTGTTGGAAATTAAAATCAAGTGAGGCTTATTAATTCCCTTTTTTAGGTTCATTGATACTGTCAAATTAACTTGCCTTGTTGATTATGCATGTCGTCAATTTCACTACCCTTCTCCCACCTTCCCCATGTTCTCCACTATGGGATACCTATTTTGAATGATAAAAGGTGGCTTGCTTAAGGTGGATTTTAGTTATTAGTGCATCTTTAAACTTCCCTAATGACTTGCTAGGAATCAATTGCTTTGGGCAACTTGTTCTCTAGTACCTAAAAGGTAGAGGTAATTAAAGGTTGGGTGTAACCTTTTTTTTACTAGCAATATATTGTCAAATTGTGAAATGAAAAGTGGCATTGAGAAATTAACTAATTAAACTTAAGAAATCATCATTGCATCAACATCCTCTTCATTAGCTTATAAGGCCAATAACCCACATTAATGAATGTTACAAATACTATAGCAACCTTGAGTATTTGTAGATTATAGTGTCCATAAAAAGATGTAACATGAAACTATTTTTCAAGAAACTTCTTGAATCTTCAACATTGTGCTTTGATTATTCTTTTGGAAATAAATTATGTTTTTTGGATATAGTTCAAATATTTTTTGTTTTTTAATCACTTGTTTGTTGTGGCATTTCCATGTGCAATAATTAATAGGAAGAAACTACAAATTATGTAAATTGGAAAAAAGATGTAAAAAAGGCATTCAAAAATGTATTCGATTTTGCTTCATGTGGCATGTTTAAGAAGGAAATGTTGTAATCACAATGCATCAATGAAATCGATTTAGAGCAACCTTACATTGTGTTGGACAATTTTAGTGATTTTGTTGTGAGGAAGTTGCATACAATGTTGCCTTTGGGGGCCAATAAATCTACAATGGTACTAAGGATCTTCTCGACTTCCCAACTTCGAATCAAATGGATCCTTATGGTTGCAACAAAACAATGGTAGAGTGGCTAATTCTTTAAAACATCAATTGACCTCTAAAGTTAATATCCCTTATTCATTTTTCTCTTATTTTACACTTTTTTTAAAGCTAAGTTGCAATTATACATTTAACAATTTTTGTATTATTGGTTGTGTTTGATTTAATTTTAATGACGGCAATGGAAAATGGATATGAAAGAAGGAACAATAATAATAAGCTCTACATTTGGAATTCTACTTGGCATGTATGTTCTGTTTTTTTCTATTTGTTTTTGTACAAACTCTTTTATTAGGTCCTTTAAAATGGGTATGATTTCTCTCATTGTTATTCATGCAAACACTAAAAACTGTACACATTGTCTTTTATTTGGCATGTTAATCACATGTTATGGAAGGTGTGTGTACACATGGATATTGGCCTGATATTGACAAGGAAAGTAAAGCCTTTTCACATGCAATGGGTGTGTGGATGCAAATTTTTACACTTGGTTATCCTTCCTTAAGGCTTGTGTTTTAAAAACTTGTCAAACTTCAAAAAAATGCAAATAAAAAATGAACACTAAAGGCAATTGCAACAAAATTTATGTTATTTCAGAAATATGTATTTTGGAGAACCATGTGAAAGTCATTATTTATTTTCCTTTTTTTAATATGTATCTTTTGCATGTTTTAAGCTTTAAGTTCAATTTCCAATTATTAAAAAGTTACACGTCATTCAAATCATTGTGTAAAGACTAGGTTTTGTTTCAAATTAAAAAAGTACAAATATTAGTTTTAAAAAAGAAAATTTAATCAATTTGACACTAGAAAAACACATAATTCCAAAATTTTCCCATTTTATAATTAAAAATGAAAATATATTTTAAAAATAATTAATAAAAAACATTTTATTAATGGAGGTGGACACATTCATGGTTTAAAACCATAATCATCCATTTGGAAAGAAGAAGGACACATGCCCATCCCTCATGTTAATCTTGACACTTTCACTAATAGAAAATGGTCATTTTGCAACTGGTCCCTGCAACTAATTTTTAATTGCAAGTGACATTGTAAGTAAAATCTTAATAGTCACATTAACATTAATCGCAAATGACAACAAATTTTTTATGAAAGAAAAAGTCAATAAAATACTCTTTCATCCTTTAATTAGTCATATATGTATTGTCGCTTGCAACTAAGATGTGACTTTTTTGGTGCACAATGGGAACAAGTTATGTGTTGCCACATGTCCCAACTCTTAATAATTAAGAATATTTTATTAGTATTTTGAAATAATCTGAAACGTTTAATTTTTATGTTTGGATGGTTTAGATTGTGACACATGGTGCAATATAAATTTTCCACATGGCATATTAATTAAAATTTTCCAAATTAAATTTTAATCAATATTTAAGTATGTAGGTTGAACTAAATACCTACATACCTACATACCTACTTACCCATCTAGGTTAAACATCTATTTGGATAGGACCTATTTACCTACTTAGGCGAAATACCTATTTAGGTAAGTAAGTAAGTTAAGGAAGTAGGTCGTTACGTGTAAGTACATGAATATTTTTATTTTATTTTTGGTTAAAACATTTTTATTGACTCATCCAATATGCACATGTTTTTTAATATAAAAATGTAAGATAAAACACCATGTTTATATACTTTTCTAGATAAAAATGAAAGCCAAAACAAATGGATAAACTTTTTAGTTGCAAATGACTTGCAACCAAAAAGTTTATCCCATATGTTTTGGCTTTCATTCTCATCTTGAAAAGTGTATAATTAAGTAAGTGTGTGACAACTAACTAGCTAACTAATTAACTAATAAATTAACCAATTAACTACTAAAATATTTAATTATTTAATGAATGAAATATAGAAAAATACATTAATAAACTTGCTAATTAATTAATTAAGAACTAAACTAGAAACTAAGTATTCACTTTATATACTATCCAACTAATTAATTATTTATAGTAATAATCATCAATATCTTATGATTATTGAATTAATTATATTAGTAGTTATTATTAAATTATATTAAATTTATTACTTAAATAATAAATAATCCTATATATAAAAGCAAACATGGTGTTTGTCCGTCTGTCTATGGCGACAAAAACAAGACAAGGTCTTGAAACGAGCGTGGTCCTCAAAACCTTTGAGGACCTGAACCGAGGTGGCCAGAATCCTCGATAAAGGACCTGAATCGAGATTTTCAGTACTCGGTCCAGACCTCGAGACGGACCTGAAACGAGGTTCCCAGAAAGAAAACTCGTCGTTGGGGACCTGAAACGAGGATGCACTCTTTTATTCACCAACACTGAATTTGTTTTTTTTTAAAATTAATTTTTAAAATTAAATTATTTCTCTGGGGCCTTGATTTAGACCCTATACACGTGCACTTTTTTACTCACCAACACTGAATTTGTTTTTTTTTTTGGGATTCATAACAGCTGTCTTTGATTTGTTTGGGAGAACGACTGTTATGAATCTTGGGAACCAACCTGATAACCATCGGAGGTCTGTTCCTGTTTTTCAAAAGAAGTTTGAAACAATAACCTAGACCGACGATTCTTTGATTCTGATGTTTTTCAATGAGAAAGAACCGAAGGTTATTTTGTTTTTCAAAGCACCGCGACTGGCAGTTCTTGGTTTCGGACATATTAAAGAAGAACCAACAGCCGAACACAGGTCCGGTTTAGTGTTGGGTGGTGCTTTTGAGTCTTTAAAAAACCACCGGTTCAGGTCCTTTAAATATTTCAGACCCTAAGAACCCCCTGCTTCCTGTTCTTTTGAAAAAACAGGCCAAGGCAGCTGCTACGGGGGGCCGGGCGAGGTGCCACGGGTGGCTGGAGTTTAAAGAAACCGGGGGACTTCACAATGGCCGAAGGTCACGGGCACCCACTCGTAATAATAAAGTTTAATTATATATTAACTATAATGATATATCAACCAATTTAATTAACTTGTAATTGGTTAATATTGAAATAATCAGCTAATTATTAATAACTAATAAATTACTATTTTGAAACCAAGTAAATTAATATAATAATTATACAAATGAAAACATAATGGGAATAATTTTAAAAAAAAGTTAGCCTAGGCTAGGTTTTAATTATATTATTATATAAAAAAAACTAGTATTCGATACTTGTAATTAAAGGTAGCAATAAAATTAATTCAATCATTATTGTAGCTAGTTGGTAGCCAAGGTTAACTATTTTATTTTTATTATTCATATTATTACTTCACTCATTATAATTATTTATGAACTATTACAATAAATATTTTATATTTTTAATAAGTATATCTTTGCTTCAAAAATAATTTCTGCATTTTTATAATAATTTATTAGATTTCAATTCTAACTCTACAATAATTATTTTTAAATGATAAAACTGAAATGAAAACTATTTATCAGTAATTGATTATAATCACTAACTTATTAATAATTAATAAATATTAGTCATATATCTGAAATATAAAAAATTTAAAGTATATATTAATATTTCTTGGTAATTATTACAATATAATAATATTTCATAATTGATTACTTATAATAGTAATAATAATGTAATTTGTAACTACCTTAGGTTAGGTTTATTACTATTATATATTATTATGTCACTTGTTATAGTTATTATGATTTATTATAATTTTCTTATAAATATATATATTTTTTAATAAGTGCATTAGTCATTTGAATTTTTAAAAATAACAATATAATACTATATTAGGTTTTAAATAATTATTTCAGTAATTATATAGTCATTTTTCCTATCATTCTAATATCATCATCATCATAATCATTATGTAATAAAATATTATTACTTAAAAATTTAGTCAAAGATAATATTGAATTTTTTATTACATGTAATTAATATTAATATAAAATATAATATTAATATAAATAATAAAAAATGTCATTTGTAGTAATTTTAAGAAGTATAATAAGATGGTTTGGATAAACTTGTAATATGGGCACAATATATTTAACAAATATCTTACATGAAATTTTAATATACTCAAAATATACATTAATTAGTGTAACCATAATATTGAGACCATTTATGCTAATAATGATACTTGAATACACATGTAATATGGTTGTTCATATACATTTATAAATCCCAATACATCCAATTATATTCCTTTGAATTCACAAAATACACCTTTGAATATTCATAGGATTGTAACTAAATTGGTCACATTTGCAACTAATGGGACACAAATTGTTCTTCTTCGATGAAAACTAAACTACGTGTTGTTCACATGAAAGGATGAACACCAAAATAATCACAAACTAGTTATAATGTACTCGCAAATATGAACAACACAAGAAATAGTTGCAAAAATGTTCAAATGTAGTTGTAGATAACTAATAGTTGCATGTAGTTGCAAATAGAGTGATTGCATTTTGACCAATTTCTACTAATGTTTAATATGCTATCAAGTTGCAATTTACAACCCATAGGGATTTATTTTTCTTCATCTTCATTATCTTGTCATTTTGTTGTTAATTATTAGTTGTAAATGTTGTTTTGTTTTGGTTTTCTTATATGTGAAAAATGTTACAAGTTGGTATTCCACAAATCCCCATGTTGTTGCTACACTTTTCCCATCTACAATAAATTTGAACTTTAACTAATGTTGTATTTAATTCTTTTCATCATCTTATGCTACATTCAGACCCATTGATAATTCAATGGTAGCTCAATGTTATAGATGACAAAATTATTGTTAAATTCACATATGTGATGTTATGTAGAATTAAAGTGAGTTGGCATCCTACATGTCAAGCAATGTTAATGGGGTGTTAGTCTAGTGTTAAATAAATGTCAATTTAAGATTAAATCTTCAAATTTTACATTGAGTTTTTTTTGTAATGTAACAACCTTAAAATGGGTCCGTTAATTCAATGGTAAAGTTAGCATTTAAAACTAACATGTGTTCCCCTTCATTCCCTACATGTTCTTTTACGCTCAAACCCTTTTTCCACCTTCCATGCCTTCTACAAAACAACTTGTTCATGCTTTGAGAACATATAAATGTTGAATTCAAGAGTGTTGCAAAAATAAATAAATCAACAAACCAAAAATTAAAAAATTGAAACAAAGAAATGAAAGGAGAAAGATACACCAAGACCTTCCAAATATTGCAACACTTGCAAGATAATAACTATCATACAAGTAACAATGCTCGTCAACACACAAAACTTTGCAAAAACCAAGAACTTCACAAATGAAAAAAAAACCTTTGAAGTAAAAAAGTAAGAAAGTACATAATCAATTTTGTGGACTCACAAAATTGAGAGGAACTTGACAAATTGTGGAACATAACTTGTCGTAAAAACTTGTAGGAGTTTGAAAGTGAATAAAACAAAAGCTTACAAATGAAAGCAAAACAAAAAAAATTGTGACATAGACAATTTTTTTGCATATGTCACAAGAATGAACGAAATTGCCAAATATCTCCAAATAGTAATATCATGTGTGAATCATCGTCATGCAAAAGTATAATTTATAACTTTTCAAACCTTAAAGTGGCTCTAAACATTAGTAGGTTTAAATAGGAAGTCCTAAGGTTAGGTAACATCATGGTTGTAGGTTAGTTGTAATTCCTTGGTGTTATCTTGTTGTTGTTAAGGGTATTAACACTTGAGACATTAACACTAGGTTTGAATGTAACATTAATCAACTTACATGTATCCATTTTCATAGTTGTAAATTATTTCATTTTTTTCTTGTTTCCATTAAATTTCTTTAATATGGCTCAAAGAATTCAATATGATTACAAGTTGTGTTTAATAATTTTGAAAATATTGATGCCTTTATCATCTTCATGTCACAATTCCTCATCTTAAGGTATTTTCTTGTGTGATAATTGTCATTTTTTCATGCAAAGTTGCCCACATAATGCTATGAATTTCATTATAGAAACTTATCATTTTTTATTAGCATTAATGTGTAGGATATATGTAAACATTTAACTTTTAAATGTCAAGGTGAATCAATTTGGTTTGATTTTTAATATATTTATGAAATCTTTGTCATTTAAAGATTAAACTTTTAATTTTATATTTGGATTTCGAATGTGAATATGTTGACATTCAAAATTCAAAGTCATTTGGTTGGTCTTATGATTATTGTCTATTGTGTTAATGATTACACCTAACATAAAACTTCAACATTATTCACACAAAACAATGGTTTACATGAAACAAAGTGTTGATTTTAGTTGTTGGTGTGCTCCCAAAAACTTGCCAAATGGTATTAAAATAATTTTATGATATGGTGCATTTTGGAAAACTTTCAAGTCTTGATGTGTTTCCTAGTTCCTTGTGTCGAAACAAAAAAAATATGTGTGAGTTTCAAATAACACTATGATGAAACATTTCATGTCCACCTTTCAGTCACATTATCTATATAAATCAAAACAAGGTGATGAATATAATGAAAGATAAACTTATGACACATGACAACTAGAGCCTTGTAGGTATTTCACCACAACCTTCACAATTTGAGTAGGCAATGTGAGAAGGCACTACTTTCCCTACAAAATATTTAAGGCACTTTTTCTAAAATCTCTAAAATGAAACTCTCAAAATTCTCAAAATTTTGAAAGTTTGAACTCCCCAAATTTTGGAAGTTTGTAACCTCTTCAAACCATGTTTGATTATGACAATCAAAGGTTATATTACACTTGTTAAATATAATTTTATGAATGTCATATCAAGCTACTTAATCAAACATTATTTTTCTAACATTGTATCAAACTCATTAATAGAACATCAAAATTTTGAATTCACATTCAAAATGAACATGTGTTGAATTTTATATTAGGATCAAGAATCTTCAAACATCCATAACTTTTTGTCATGAAATTTGTTTTGACAATGCAACCCCCATCACATTTTACATCATGTTGAGATCTTTTGTATAATTCAAAAAAATTACAACATTTAGAGTTCTTTTAATCTCCCAAACAACATTTGGGACTTCAGGAGACTCCCAATTCCCAAAATGGGAATTCACTTTGAGACGCTCGAAGGTGCCTTGTCTTAACTCTCACAGACTTTTCACCTTCTGAAGATGCATATTTCATTTTAATGTGCTCATGCCACATTTTGTACTTATGTTCATGTTATGCCCGACTTGAAATGAAACTTTTGGTTTGTATTTGGTTTATGTAAGCACATGAGGAAAGACATTTCCTTGTCAAATTTAGGAATTCATCATGTTCTCGTTCTTTGGAATCTAGAACTAATGGGTAAGGGGTAGTATATATATATATCCTTGATTATTAGTTCTCCAAAAACAAATTGGGCTGTTTTTCTACACCAAAGAACTTGGTCGAAGAATGTACCCTAAATTGTCGGTCCTTTTTGTGAAAATTGCTAATTATTTGAAATTTTCCAAAAAAAAGAGAAATAAAAGGGTTCTTCTGATTCTGAAAATATTTAAAAATTGGAACCAAATGTTTTGAAACTTTGAAAATTTTCAAAAAACCATATTGGGAAACTTGTTCATCTTTAAAAAAATTTAAACTAGACCTACTAGAGGTTATTAACAAAATCAAAGAAGCACTCAACATCTTATATATTAAAGCAAACGTGGTGTCTGTCTGTCTGTGGTGACAAACAAGGCAAGGCAGGGCAGCCAAGGCAGACACTCGCCCACAACAGGTCATTTTCAGTTACACCTGGAAAAGCAACAGTGGTGGTGTCTGTCTGTGTGGGCAGTGCCTGGAAGATTTTTCCAATCATTGCCCGTTCCCTGTGGAGCTTCCCCAGATGTAACTTCCCCAGATGTAACTGATTCCAGAAAAAAAAGAAATCCGAGGCAGTCTGATTTTTTGAGGCAAAAGATTTGGTAGACCAGAAAAAAAATATTTAGGCCTTGGACAACCCAAAATTTATTATTATTATTATTTTTGTATTGACCAAGACTACCTTTTTTTTCTTTTAGCTACTGTCCATCTCGATTAAGGGGACGGATGAAATGTCTGTCCGGCTTGATGACGGGACGAATTTAGGGGAAGACC
>Ga0116231_10007105_pt1 | contig 20797 bp, 14 predicted proteins | sample S1TSphgellanicum_2_FD_89695 | JGI IMG/M metagenome (GOLD analysis project Ga0116231, IMG submission 89695) | Host-associated microbial communities from peat moss isolated from Minnesota, USA - S1T2_Fd - Sphagnum magellanicum MG | ecosystem: Host-associated > Plants > Peat moss > Unclassified...
GCGAGGTGTGGGGGGGGGGTTTTTCCTCCTCCCTTTGGGGTGGGGGGGGGGGGGGGGGGGGGAACAGACGCCGAGGGCGAAGATGGGTTTGAGGGCGGATGCTGCGGAGTCTCGCATGAAGAAGAAGGTTGAAGAAGGAAGGCTCTTGCTCTAGTTGGAATTTCGACGATTTTTGCTCAAGTATCGACTGTTTCCTCTTCTTCACAGCTTCAATCTTGATTTGTGATTTTCTGCAAGCTCTAGTTGTTTGATAAGTTTTTTGTTTCTAGTATCTTGAAATGCGTCCGTTTCTTATTCTTGTTTATCTTTTAAGAAAAAAAGGACATTGTGTTGTAGCCTAAAGAGTCATCTTGCCACAAAGAGGAGTTTGGGGTTTGGTGGTTGATAGAAAGGGTAAGTAGCTCTCTGGTTTTTCTTAAGGGGAGGGAGAGGTTTTGTTAGCTGTTTCTCTTGTGTCTCTAGTCTGGCATTGTTGGTTTACTCTCAGGAGATTGTTTGCATCTTCTGGAGGGTGTTTTCCATCCAAAACATGCATAATCTTATGAGGCAATAAAATCACTTCATGTATGGTAAGAGAGAAGCTAATGTGTGGGCATATATTAGCCCTTCGCAGCAAGATGAAGGCACAAGCATTGAAGGAGTGTGATGAAATGGTCGCAAAATTTGCTGAATGTGCAGAAGGAAGAACCCTCTCTGTGATTTGGTCATGCTGATCCCAAGCCCAAGAATTGAATAACTGCCTTCATTAATAGTAAGTCACACAATCAACTTGTTATTTGTTATTTCCTTGTCTTTGTTGACAGTTGTCTCTTATGTGGGAGGAATATTTGTGAAAGTCTGTTTTAGGGTTTTTGAAGGGTTTGAGCAACCGAAATGCTGGAATTAAATCCATAATATGACTGTAAATTTTTTTGGTTAGCAATGAGCTTTCACACCACACTGAGCATTTTACAGAGATAGTCAAAATTTGGTGCAACTTCTGCACTAGAACACACAACTGTTACAGGCGCACCTGATGGAAATGTTCCCTGGCAGAATTCATGTCATTAGTCTTGTTCTGCGGAGGTTAGAGTTTTAGAAGCCATTGTGATTTGTCTCCTTAAGGACATTGAAGTGACTATGAGTAGGGTAAGGCCCTAGGCTGAGGGCATTACCAGAAGAACAGCCTGTGCAAGGTGGGTTTAGGGTTTATGCTCTTGAAAATGAAAGAAGGGATCTTAAAAAATGGGAGATACCTCCCAAAAAATGGAACAGCCCTCTTGAAAACAGAAGGCACTGACAGTTAGTTGATGTCAGATTCTGCCTTAGAAGGCGCTCTCCAAATTGTCAAATTTTCGGCAGTGCAGTACAAGCAGATTCAGCAAGTAGATTCTGACAGCATATGAGGTGCTTGGTGCAGAAGATGTTTAATGATTGATTTTGTTTGCAGCACCAATGATGAAGTCCTTGAGAAGTTCAAGAAGCAGTATGAGGAAGAGAGGTTGCTCAGGAGCTAAGATATGAGTTCCTTGTTTCTCAGGCGCTTTTTTGCTAGCATTCTAATTTTCTATTCTTTTGTATAGTAATTCAACAATCAGAATTTCTGCATCATGATGCTCTCATGTGGAGTGAGGAACTCCTGTCTTTTTGTAAATTTAATGGTGTCTTGAGAGAATTTTGAATAGTAATCTCTTCCTGTAATGACATGATCTTCTCAGCTGTTGCACTTGACAGGATGCCCATACCAAGATTCTTGTCCATCCACTAATTGTTTTCCCATCCAAATTTGTTCATCTTCTTCGTGGTTGAGGATGTGGGAGTGTATTGAGTTGGACTGTTGGTCTTTTGTGGATACGAGAGAAGAATGCAGTTTTTTGGTCTCATATGGATCTGAGAGCACAATTAATCACAAGGTAGCCAAATTGAAATCTTTGACTGTGAATGAAAATCGGAAGGATCTTAGAGTCCCACTCTTGGAAGTAGAGCTATGGTGGTATCACAGCAACCAAATTACTTTGGTGAGCAGCTGTGTGGGCCTTGCCCTTGCATTTGTGTTACCTGAATGCAGGTTAGACAGTATCTAGCACCATTGTCAACTCAGCTTGCATGGATCAGGTGATGGATGGGCTGGGTTTATTTGAAGCAAATGTCAAGTGGCTTAACAATGTACCAGTGCTTTCAGTTAGTGTCTTTTCTGTCTAGAAATCAACAAGTTGATTTTGAGTTGTCATTTCTTACATTGCAGCAACTTTGATGCTCACTTGTTTCATTGGTCACACCTTTCAATTACAGTCTAAATATACAATGATGTCTATTTTGCACGTGAACATGTTTGGAATGAATTGATACAACAAACAAGTTCCAGAAATATAGTGCCAATTATTTGTTTACTGGTGCATGTTCCTCCAGAACCATCTGAGGTAAGGTGCACAACAAAGAACAGTGAAAGTTTAGAGTTTTAAAGGAAACATACTCTCAAAACTGGGAGTATGTCCGATAGAGTGATACCCTTTTTCCCTTCAAGGGAAAAAGTTAAATTCAGAAATCCAAGAACAAAATGGACACATGCTAGGGTGATAGGGCATGCAATGGTCCACAGATGGACTTCAAATGTCTGTTCATTCATCTGCTAGAAACTTGAGGCACCTCAAGATTCTGAAGGCAAAGGACTAACTTATGAATTTTGGAAAGCTAACTGGTGAGATATCTTTTCTCACAGACTTGATTACAGAATCCAGAGATTTTTTTTTCATTGATGTCTCTGCTGCATGTGCAAAAGCTTTCCTGACAAAGAATGTGCAAGCTTCAGGTGAGGTCAAGAGCTCAGGCGAACAATGTTCAGTCTTCAGGGTCAAGAAATCACAGGAGGAATGTGCTGATGGGTAAATTGTGCTGGGTTAAACTTGGTGTGATGTTTCTTTGGACCAATTGTTGCCAAATTTCCACCCAAGATATTTGGCAATTAACACTTCAGACCCAAGTCTCATACATATGCATCAAAATGCTTGCATATAGAAGAGGTTTTGGATTTGCTCGGAGAATCTTTGATTCCAGAAGCTTGATGTTGGGCCCTTACCAATTCTTTGAATTCTCTGTATTCAACACTTTGTCTTCCGCCTTTTGTCTTCCAGAAAATTTCCATTGTCAAGGTTATTCCCATTGACACAGTTTTGAGAAAGTCTTGGATGTTTTCCCCCCAGAAATGAAGATCAAGAACATGGTCAAACTACTGCATCCAAGCGAGGCTCAAATGAGATTCCATCCAGGAGTCCCTCTCTCATTCGCTCATCAGGCAGGGAGCACCGAGGCAATCGCCTCCAGAGCTTCTTTGACAAATCATACAACAGCACTAGCCTGTCTCTGAAGCCCCCTGTAATGTAGAGCATGACAAGGTCACTGTAGCCAGTACAGCTGAAGGAGGCACCATCCTTAAGAAATTCCTCACACAGTATACTTGGCATAGTGTCCACCTACAATCATATTGCAAATCATATAACTTGTCAGAAATTACTTCCTTCAATTGCATTCTACTTGGGAAAAAAAGTTCCTTACAGGTTTGCTTGCAAGAGTGTTTTTCAATGATCAAAGAAAGTCATTTTGATTCCTAATCAGTTGATCAGTTGATCAGCCACCTCTATCCACTGCAGCTGCGTCCGCTCCAGCTCCAGAATACAGACTCGTTTGGTGATGTCATTCTTGAGGAGCCCACCAACTGTAAATATCCGTCCCTGACATTCAACCAGTGCATGATAGTCAAAGGCATGTGGCATGGGTGCTTGAATCTGGCTCCACACACCCTGCTGGATGTCATACGCCACCAAGCCATCGAACTGGAATCGTCTGGAGTACAGAAATCCATTGCACAGAATTCCATGGTGCCATCTGTAAAACCCTGGGGGAAGAATACAAGTCTTCTTCCAACAGTTGATTGCTGAATCATACACCTTCATGAGACAAAAAGATTCACATCAAGATTGACAAGGTTATTCCTCTCTGCCCTAAACTCATTCAGCTCATCATCATGTCAATGCAAGTAGTAGCCTAATCTTCTTTGCATGATGCTTACTTGTGTTGACTGTGTGGTAGGAGGATTGGGGGAACACTCTCTCAAGCTGGTAGCCATTCAAATTCTTTTTCAATTGTGGTGAGTGCAAAGTGTATGAATCTTCTTCAACAGTCTAAGATGATTGTCTCTGGAAGCTAGTAGCTGTACATGCTAAATGATCATTTCTGTGACTCATGGGACACCTGAGAGTCGAAAACTCTCATGAGTTTTGTGCAAATTCAACCTACTTTTGGTGGATTCTTGTTCACCTTTTTCTCTTGTCATTTGTATGAATGTGCAGGTAGAAGTTAAACTAGCATTGTAGGTCATGGCAGATTGATTGATGAGATTTGACAGAAGATGGAAGATCTTGTTGGGAGAGCATTGCAATCTATGTGTGCTGTCATAGTTAGCTTTGAAACTCTATTTCTGCTTTGCTCGGAGGTGGTTTTGTTACCTCATAAATCTCACAGTTGCCAGCTACAAGAACCTTGTAGGATTTGGTGTCTCTGTCAACCACCATACCCACAGTGTAAAGTCTGAAGGGAGGGTTAAGCATGGGAGGAAGCTGTCGGCATGCTTTTGTCAAAGGATTGCAGACCACAAATGTCTTCCAACCATCAGCATAGCAACCAAAGCAAACCAAACCTCCAGCGGCTGCAGCTGGGAAGAAGGTCTCCTTTTGTGGCAGTGAAGGCAGAGGGATGTGGTGCCATTTGTTCAAGCTTGGATCAAAAGTAGAGCCATCTCTGTAGTGATCATCAGTGAACATCAGAAACCATGGTTCTTGCGCTGGGGATTCTGAGTAAGCTTGCAAGAAAGTGGAAGAGTGTATCAGATTGTACCATCCTTTACACACACTGCGAAACCTGAAGAAACATGCTACTGGCAAGCGAGTCAAGATTCTTTCTACAAGATGCTCTGGAAGACTGCTCCAAATGTTTGCTCTCATTACAACCTCATTGGAATTGCAAGCCACACCCCCATTTTCACAGTCCACCACTTTGAACATCTCCAGAGCTCTCACCTTTGATCTTGTCATTGCCATGGGAGGCACTGCTACCAGCAGTCAAAAAGGTTTATATTGAACAAGAAGAAGCTATAATAAGCTTTTCAAATGTAGAGCATTGCCGGTTGTTGCTGTTGCTGCCATTGCGGCACAAGAAGAGCATTGAAAGCTTCACTCTCATGTGTGTTCCACTTAATTCCTTCAAGGAACTAGTGATCAAGGAGGAGGATCTACTCACCTTCATCCTTCCCTATCCTTCCATGCTTCATGCTCTTCTTACTCATTTGCATTCTTCATGAATCCCCCATAAAAAACAATGTTATGGAGCAACAAACCTCTTCCACTCCTCACGCACAAAATGCCATTCAAAGTGCATTCAGAGCATGTTGACTGATTCTTCACCAGCAAAGCGCCTCCTCTGGCTCTGGCAGAGGAGAAGAAGAAGAAGAAGCTACAGCAGCAAGGAAGGAAAGAGGTGTGGCTCTTCGCCTACCGGATCTCCAAAGCGACGTCTCTTCGCTCGCTGAGCACCTCATCCCTTCCTTCCTTTGTCACTCTTCCTTCTCTGCGCTTCTGCACACCAGAAAGCAAACCCTAGAAAGCAAACCCTGGATGAATGAGTGGTGAGCATCAAGGTAAGCATTACATTCATCTAACGCTCGTCAGCCCCACCCAACCCCCCACCCCACCTCCAAATATGACCTGCATGCATCTGCCTACCTAGTAGCCACCAAGTGCCTTTCCTACCTTACTTACAAATCAGTGTACTAGAGCCTAGGGTCAGTTTCAACAATTAATTTACTTCTTTTTTTTTTCAAAAAATTAAATTCATTTTATGAATTTGAAATTATTATTTTTTCATTCTCTATTATGATATTGTCATATGAAGAGTGAAATTATTCAGATTGTAGCTTTTGATAGTTATGATGGTTTTCAACAGCTCAGCATCATATTTTCACAAAGATTTGTTTCAATATTTTGAAGATGATTTAATGGTGAAATTGAACTAAGATTTGTTTCACTATTTTGAAGATGATTTGATGATGAAATTGAACAAAGATTTGTTTCACTATTTTGAAGATTATTTAATGATGAAATTGACCTTAGAGTAAAAAATAATGATGAAATTGACCTTAGGGTAAAAAATAATGATGAAATTGAACTTAGGATTAAATACTTTTCAAGAATTTTTGTTTGTAATCAAAGTGATGATCGCCCATAGGAAGATGTAGAAAAAATGACAATCATCCCTACCAAAATTTAGCTAAATCTGGCAATAATCTAGAAATAAAGTACAAATTTTAATCATCGTTCTATTTTTTGGTTACAAAATGACAACCAACTATCCAAATATGGCAATTTTTACCCTTTTTTTCACTTATGACAATCAAAAACCTCCAAAATCACTTTTTTTATTTTGAATTTTTAGTTTCACTTTCATTAATTTCATTAGTTTTTAAAAGGTCATTATCAATATATAGTAATATGCACATGCATCTAATAACCACCAAGTGCCTTCCCTATCTACCTACCAATATGGTACCCACTAACATTCCCTACCTTGCACAAATTAGGCACATCCCATTGAATTATGGCCAAAGTGAACCAATGCCCACTAGCACACCATTCACTAGATGTCCATTATGGTTTAATTGTGGATGAACCTTAACTAAGTTAACATCTAGTTTCACTTTGGTAACTCATCCTATAAAAAGTTGGTATTATATTTAGGTAGATAAGTAGGATAATAGGTGAACTAGGTAAATACCAAATACATCATTTATACATAAACAAGGGTTGTTTTTATTACATATTAGGGGTATTAGGTGATTGATAAGTTGTAAAAAAGAGAAACTGAATTAACCATTGCAATTAGCTAAGGAACTAGAACCCAATGGAAAGTTGTTTGCTAACCACAAACCACCCATCCTTCATGGTTCTTTAATGTGTGTTGGTTCATTTTTTGGGCAAAGATTTAACCATCAAGCATGTGAGTTGTTGATTCATAAACATAACAAGCCTTTCCAAATTAAATTCAATGATTAATTATTACAATTGAGGTCCACCAACTTAGGCTTAAAGGCCATTGATTACAACTAAACTTACAATATAATAATGAACTGTTAAACATTGTTAGCCTTCTAGGAAGTGAGATGATGAACACCCCTTAATGAACTTTGTATGACATTTTGTCTAGGTTTGTTTCTTTTGTACACTATGCAATTTTGCATGAACTCATCAATTTGCACTCCACACATAACCATGTGATTTTACTCATTCTAACCCAAAAAATTTTAATCCCACATGTTTTGCAATTCCACAACACTTCAAATTCATAAAAGCAAGATGTGTCATGTTATATTTAACTTCAAACTAGTCCTCCAATACTCAAAACTTACACAGAACCACAATGCTTCACACAAGATGTCGCACACCTTTTCCTACTTTTCTAACAATATTATCACACCTAGATAAAGCTTGTTGGAAGGTATTTAACATCTTCCCTTCAAGGAAATGCAATCCCTCAATCATAAATGTCACACTCTTATCAACTATATAACTTTTTAAATGGGTTCTTGCATAGACCCTTGTAATGGAATTTAACTATGCAAAGAGGATAATGAATGATGATGTCATTTCCACCATTACTTTTTAACTATAAAAAAGACCCAATAGAACCATAATAATGCCCTCCCATTTTCATAATATGAGAAGGCAAGCCAAGGGGTAGAAAGGGAAGATTTTTTCTTTTGACAAAGATTGGCAAGTTTGCCAAAAATCACCTCATTATGAAAATGTTTGACAAATCACTTCCAACAAAAGGCAAGGGAACTAGAAAATGAATGCCTTGGAAATGAAATGTGGTATTATCAAACATGATGTGAGCAAGCTAATTGGGGTCTATGGTTTTGTTGTTTTACTTAATGAATAAAAATATCATATGAATACACACTAGTGAAGGTGTGTGATCTTTACATGAATAAACAAAAAAAAAAGGTTCATTCATTTTTATTTATGTTGTTGATTAATATTGAAAGACATTCCATGGTGGGGGGGATTTATGGGAAGTCAACAAGAAGAAGCTTGTGATGCCCATGAAGCACAAGGTGTTAGCCTCCTAGTTTCCAAAGGGGGATATGGATGACATAAGGGACATATAAGTCTTGAAGCTCAAGGTAGCAAGTGAGGTGATTTTAGTGAGCGACTAGGTGGAGCCAAGTTTGCAATAAAATATTAGACTATTGAAAGAAGAAAACATATGAGCTTGTGATGAAAGGGCAAGCCAAGGTGATGACCAATACGGATATTGCCAACCTAATAAAAGGGGAGAATTTTAATGATTAGTGTGCCTTAATGTTTTCATGATGCTTGTGGGTACAATTGGTACTATTTAGGAAGCATGTGACTTTGAGTACCTACTTCCAATTTGTTGTGAATAGTTTAAAATGTTGTGAATGCACTTGTCATTACACACATGGTCCAAAGGTGAAACATAGTTGTTGTGGGTGCCAAAAATTTTGCCCTCATGCATCTAACCACCTTGTGTTTTGACCCCCCCTTGTTAATCTAACCCTCCCCCTTAATAAACACAACAACATTGTGTCTTGATAAGTACCCTTGTTGATAAGGGTGATATTAGCTGAGGTTGCAAATGGGGAAGGAAAATTTTATGAATAGATGGGTGGGCTACTAATGGGGCCTACTTTTTTTCTTTGTGGGGGTAGGGGAACGGTAAGAATTTTTTTGGGGGAGGGAAAGGAAAAAAATATTGTGCAACATGCAAAGTGATTGTCCATTATCCACATGGAAAGTGGACAGTCACTTTCTACATGCATAGGTAGGGGGAGAGATGAGAAGGCTAGACGGTGGGGGTTGCATCTTTGTTTTGAGTTGTTTGTTTTGTATAAGATGGGATGTTTTAAAGATGCTACAAGAGAAGTAGGGGCGAGTGAAAGATTCAAAAAAATTGATGGAAGCTTCTATGACTATTGGTTTGGGAGGGTTTAATGTAGATCCTAGTTTATTGTCTAAGAGGGAAGTGTTCATAATAAAAGAATGTGTAGTTAGGCTTTGTGCATTAGAAATGGGTGGCACTCTTTCACATCTTCATATGCAAATGGTTGTCAAGTTCCATATTCAAGTTTGAAAATGTTGAACAAGGTTCTCAAAGAATGGCCAGGGTGGGATCATCCAAAGAAATGGGGCATGTTGTGCACTACAAGTAGTTACAAGACACTGGCCTACATACATTTGTTGGTATGGTTGCCTATATATGAAAAATATTTATGAAGATCATTTTCGATTTGTTCATCATAATGTTAATGGGGAAATGATGGAAGTTGGCATGTTAGAATTTGTCAAATATGGAGCCACAGTAATGAAGAATCGAGTGTATCTCACACATCAAAATGTTTTCGACTATGCAACAATGTTTCATAAGCATAAGATGAAAAAAACGATGAATTCATCTCTTGCAAGGGTGTTATGCCAAATGATTCAAATCGGTCAATTTTATCCCGCTGTTGGTTGGGGGGTTCCATTTCATAACGTTAAAATGGATTATCAACGATCAAAGTCTTTATAGAAATGCATGATTGCGCCACATTTGGTGGATCTTCATGACAACTCAAATTTCAAAAAACTATAAAGGACAAGTTGTATAATTATCTCTACAACGAAAATGTCAAAATAAATTATAGTTTTTCACCATTAGAAGTGCCTAGTGATTTTGATGGATTGCAACAAGATTTCGATTCACATTTTGTGCCTTTGCATGTAAATAATGCCCATGTTTTCTGAAGCATTATTACAATATGTATAATGGTATTCACGAATAAAACTTTCATTTCATACTTCAAAAGGATTGTCCTTTTTCTCTTTTTTTGACATTTTTGAGAAATCGTTTTTCCTCTTGGGCTAATTAATGAATTTGTTACATTTGAAGTTGCCACTTAAATCCCATGATCCCCATTCATTATTAGGAAATGCGGTCCCAATTACTGTGCATTCCAATCATTTTCAAATGGATTAGACCAATTCCATTATTAGTGACATTTGGCTTAATGTAATGGAATGGGCTAGTGATCAAGATTGCACGACAATGACCAATGGAACCCTACTAGATTCGTTTAGTGATATTATCTAACGCAATCATGGAAAACTGTCCAATAATCCAAATTGGCCTTCTTATGCCATTGGATCAAATGATAAATTTAAAATATGGCAAGTCTGTTTCCATTGAGTTGATGTCATTTGGCATGTGTAGGCGTTCATTTGATGTGTTGCCACATGGCAAGCATAGGCATCCAATTATATGTTGCCATGTGGCAAACATTATGCATCCAATGAAATGTCACCCTGTGGCAAGGCTAAGCTGAAGCACCTATCCACTATATATTTAGGTAATTAGACCTATGCACCTAGGTACCTAGGGCTAGTCGGCCTACATTAAAAAACCTAACCTCCTAGGAAGCCTAACATGGCTGGGGAAACCTAATTAGCCTAACCTAGAATGGTTTCACCAACTAAGTTGCAAGATTGAAGACTTGAACCTTCCACCTCCACTTTGAAAGGCCAAGTCTTCAACCATTGCAACACTTTGTTTTTTATGTGAAATAACATGTCTACAAAAATTCATAACATTTTCTTTCAACTTACTTAAATAACCTAATTAAAATATATGAAACTTGTTTCATTCAAACTAACTTAAGATAAGTACCTAAACAAACATAGGCTATTTAGGCTAAGCACCTAAAGTAATTTAGGTTATATTGTGGGTTGACCTTAGGTTATATAGGTTACATTTAAGCTATGTAGGCTACCCTAGGCTATATAGGCTACACCTAGGCTATGTAGGTTATACTTAGTTTATAATTAGGTTATGTACCTACATTTACATTATGTTGGTTATACATATGTTGGCTATGCTTAGGTTGGTTATTTTTAGGTTGGCTATTCTTATGTTAGTTGTACCATCACTAGAAAAATCTAATAAATTTGAAGCTTTGTTATTTACCAATGCATTAGGTAAACAAGCTATGTCCACACACACAAGAATTTAGAGCTCTATGAAATTCAAAGGAGCCCTCCTTTGTTTATGGTGTCCAAAGAAAAGTTGAAGATTTCTTCTTGGTGCATTCATAACACAAAAAATTGTCTAAAACAAATTAAAAATGAGAAAGTTATGGCCCCCTCAAAGTGTGCATGGTCAAAAAGTTGAAAAAGTGCCACCTAGCACTAGGAAATTGTTTTGAAAGCACCCAAGTGCAATCCTTGTACATTGCTTTTCTACCTTTAGAGTTCCAAGATGAATTATAGAACTTAAGATGATGTTTTCATAACACTTTAGATCACTCAATTTGAATAGGAGATGAGAAAGTTATGAGCTTTGGAAGTAGGAGGGGTTTGAAAGAAGAAAAATGTGGTTTTTTAACATTTTGAACTAGCTTTGGGTGGACCAATCCACTACATCCACTATATGGTGGAATGACATTAGTCCAATTCCACTAAAATTGGATTTGGGGGGCCAATCCACTACATCCAATGTATAATAATATGGATTAATCTCATTCCACTGAAATTGGATTTGAGGGGCCAATCCACTAAACCAATCCATTACATCCAATGTATAATAATATGGATTAATCCCATTACATTAAAATTGGATTTGAGTGGAACTGTTTAGTGGCACAAACCATGTTTTCTAGTAGTGATTAATCTAATACAAACATCAATAAGAAATTTGCATTGCTTGAGGATGTTCATAAACAAGCCATGTTGCCATTGCTACATCAATTAAAACACAAGTTTGGACAAACCTTGGAATGCAATTTGGGAGACATCAAACCAAAAACCCTTCAACTCATTTCTTTATTCAAAATAATTTTAAAATTGATTTTATAAATTAAGAGACTAAGTTTCAACAATGATTTCTAATTCTTTCATTTGGATTCAAAGCTTTATTCAATGGAAGCATTACATTTCAATAAAAATTTTAGAGTTCAATTGAAAATTTTAACCTTCAATGGCCATTGATGTTTAATTAAATTTGACTTGTAGTTAAAAATGAATTTCTTCATTTGCAAACTCATATATACCTTGCATCAAATATCAAGCCCTTTATTGGTTGTGGGGCTTTGCCAAATTGAAATTTTAACTTATAAATGGATTTCATCCTCGTTTCACTGATTATGTTGTGTAAAATACACTTGAATAACTATGCTTTTAAAGATTATGGCCAAATATGCATGCATGGGTTCCAAATTATTGCAATTTAATCAAGATTGGAGAACATAAAAACATCTTTCTATATCTTTTATTACAAATTCTTACATCATTGTAAAGTGAAACCTATTTTCATCCTAAGGCTAATGAATATTTTGGACAAAACAATTTTAAGTGGGTAGATGTTGTTAATAAATATATGATACCTAAGGTACATTAAACCATTAACTTTGAAGCTTAAACCATGTCCTTGCTAATCAACATATCCTTCACAAGGAAGTAATTTTTTTCTACTAGACATTGATATGATTTGTTAAGGGTAGAAATTTGTAGGCTAAATAGTATCATGGGGCATCTTAGTAACTAGTTGGTTACTAGTGGTAAACTTATTGTCCTTTACCAAAGGAATGAAGTTAATGGGGTTAATTAGTTGAATGGTTGGTAATAATCCATTAATCATTTAATGGATTTCTAAGAAGGACTAGGGATAAGGCCTATTCCCATGTGGAAGATATGGGCCTTTTATGGTTTTGAAAGGAAAGGGGATTATGAAGATGAGAAATGGATGTGGGGATCATTCCATTGTATGATAATAGGAAATTTTTGCTATGAGAGGACTTTTTTGTGAAGAAGTTTGTGTGTAACATTAAGGAAAGGAGAAAAATATGGAGTCAAGTTGTATTTTGATTCTTGCAATGGAAAATGGTTGTGTCACAAATGCCAACACCATGGAGTTCATTCATGTGAATGTTCATCCATGACTTGTAATAAATTTGTACTTAACTCTTAATTTAATTTCAATTCACTCCTAATTATCTCTTAGATAAATTTTAGTTAGATTTTAGTTAACTCTTAGTTCATTTGTAGTTATCTTTTAATTCACTTCTAATTAACTCTTGGTTAAATCTTAATTAAGTTTTAATTCACTTTTAGTTCATTTCTAATTATTTCTCAGTCAAATCTTAGTTGAATTTTAGTTAATTTTTAATTAGCTTTTAGTTAAGTCTTAATTAAATTTTAATTACTTTTAGTTAACTTTCAATTAACTCATAATTAAATTTTAGTTCACTTTTAATTCATTTTTAGTTAACTCATAGTTCATTATTAGTTCCCACATGGATGGAAATGGGTCATATATGAGTGCAACACGGGTTACATGTAAGTTGGAAGTTTCTTAGGGAGTTTCTTTGAACTAGGTGTCCAATGGGTATAAATAGAAGTAAAATCCCACATTACCTTTAGTTTTCTCAACATCAATTTTGGGTTCGTATTTTTGATATAATTTGGTTCCATTCTTGTCAAGTTTTTGAAATAAATTCTTTTTGCATTCACATCATGCGCGCATTATGTTTTTGCTTTTGGTTTTCTTATTCCATGACCTAGATTTAGAATTAGGCCTACCTTTGTTCATGTGGTTTGGAAATCTTATTGTTTAGTTTTTTTTGTGCTTGTGATAGGTTGACAAATTCTCAAGTATCTTGTGGTGATTAATTGCATTAGGAAATGATAAAATATTAGGGAAGCTAGTTCATATCATAATCATGTAAAGTTGTGTTGTCTATTCACAATAGTTTTACAAAAATGGTAGGATATTCATTATTTGTGGAGCTTCTGGAGTAGGACGCATATTGCCACCATAGGAAAGTATATTAATAAATGGCAATGGAGGTGATATAGGCTTGAAAGTTAAAGTTTACAAGGTAAAAAAGGTTGTTGTAGATGGTAAGTAGCGGCCACAAATTAAAGGGTTTACATTTGTTATGGAGGTTGTAGGGGCTACATGTGATGCAAAATGTATATGACAACCATAGTCTACATGTGTTGTGGATGGGAGGCAATAGATGTCGGAGACCTTTAAACCCATTGAATGAAATTAACCATTTTGTAAGGTATTTCAAAAGATCTAGAAGGTAACTACCTTTTAGTTCCCCTTTTTTTATTCTTAAGATAAACTCTTTCATTATGAGTTTCATTACTTGAATTAATGATATGTCGGGTCAATAGGACTATCTTTTAAGGATATGTATTTTTTCATTTCATTGCCTTCAACATAAAATGCTACATAATTGTTATTTGAGTATTTGTAGTAAAATTAGCAAATGATAGTAGTTCTTGTTGAAGTACAAGTAACATATATTTTGTTTTTCCCAACCTTACTTTCATAAGGAAAATAATGTTTAGGGACCACATTTTCACCCTTTTACATGATTGTCCCATGTTAGGCCAAAGGACGCATGTGAAATTCACAATGATTTCTAGAATGATGTTTTTGTTATCTTTGTTTTGAAATTAATTAACCCTACCAAGCCATTATACAATTGTTTTCACACCCAACACATGCAAATGATAAATACAAACATCCCAAGGAAACATCAATCTTTATTAATCTTCATTTGTTTCACAAGGTCAACCTCAGTTGATTGCATCAAGTAGTTCAACTCATAACAAACATCGATTGTGGCAACAAAACATTTCATAACCTCCATTGCAATGTTATTACCTTTTTTACAATATTCATTAATCACATGTGTAGACACTCCATACTTAGTATGTAGTTTTGAATGTTTGGTAGCCCAAAACCCAATGTGGAAATTCACTACTAGAAAACATGGGTCCAATTCACTTACCCATTTCACTATGAGGCTTTAAAAGTGAAACTAGGTTCACTAGCTAGTGTTTTAGTGTTTTAGCTATCATTTATGCTTAATTCATTGAAGTTGTTTTTTTGACATTCAAATTTCTTATAAATTAATACAAATAGATTTTAATATTTTATTTATTTATTTATTGAATGAAAGTATTTATTAAATGTGTGTATTTATTAAATTATTAAAAGATTTGGTACCCATACAACTTAAAAGACATGTTATAGTTTGTATTAATTTTATTTTCATGACTTAAAACCTTCCTTAAAAATAAAATGAAAATATTATTCAAAATAAAACTTTAGAAAGATGAAAATTTATTATTCTTAATAAAATTTGTGTGTGTGTGTGTGTGTGTGTGTGTGTGATGATAGTAGTTCAATTGAATTTTAGAAAACATTGAAAATAAAAAAATGTAGTAAATACAATTATCATTCCAATTGATTCATATCAAATGAGGTGATTAGATGGTAATGGCAATGGGTTATCACCTGGAAGGTTCAAACCTTGGCAAAATTTTGATGTGGTCAATGGTGTATGTTGATTTTATAGTCAACATTGTATGTTGACCATATGTACATAAATTATTTTATATTAATCATATACATTTAAAAATGAATTAATATTATGTAAATTATTCAAAATAAAATTTAAAATAAAATAATAAATGCAATGCAAAAATATCTAATTTGATCAATTTTTAGTGAAATTGCTTGTTCATACCAACTTATCAACAATTATTAGGAAATATGGTGAACTCATTATATTTCTGATTTAATGAATTAATGGTGATTTCACATGAGCGATTAGTGAAACCCTTAGTGAATTAAGGATAAATCTTTTCTAATAATTTATTTTAACAAAAAATATTTTTTGTATGTTTTGTGGAACATGTGAAATAAAGGGATGTTTTTTATATGTTATAAAATAATAGAAAGTTACATGAACATTCTATTAAAATTTAAAATATTTTCATAATCCAATTCTAAATAGCCTATTTACATTTAAATTAATGATCAAATTTATTTATTTTTTCAATAAGTTGTGTCTTTATATGTTTTTGCAAATCATTTGATTTTTTTGGGAAAGCATCCATTTTATGAAAAAAATATGGATCATATTGAACAATAGTATCCATAATCCTCAAAAAAATTCCCTCCTCACTTGTTACCTAAACAATTTGTCATCATACATTGGGTTTCCAACAAAATAATCATGAAAAATGCAACATAACCAAGTAGTTTATATCACATTGCAAGTTTGAACTTGTTGGTTTCCTTTTCATAATTTGCTTATCAAGCATGTCTTAAAGTTTTTGATGAACCAACACATGTGGACAAAATGATCATCAACCTTGTCCTTGAGATTAACATATATTTATGTCATAACCTTGCCCACCTTCCATTGCTCCACCTCAATGTCCATGTAATCTTGTTGGAGGTGAAATTTGGACGTGTGACAATTGTGTTATGGGGGTTGAAACATGGTCAAATAGGTAGAAAAAGTAATCATAAGAAAGTAAATTAAAAACTTTCAAAACATTTTTTATGAGCTTTATAAGAAGTTGAATACAAAATCTTGAAAACTTTAATGTAGTTAAAAAATGACAAATAGGTTTGAAATTAATTGTTGAATGTTTTGCTCAAACATACTTTTAATTCAAAAGTTTATTATGATTATAATATGAAAATTTGAAATACATAAAAACATTGAAGGCACCATTAACTTGAAAAAAAAACAAAGCAATCCATTCATCTGCAATTTATTTTGGAAGAAAAAAATCTATTTGTATCTAATTGCAATTATGACCAAAAAAAAAACCCTAAACATTTAGTCTTTCAATATCATTGGAATAAATTGACCAAAGAACATGAACTCATATTGATCATTGAAATATAAATATTTTAAAAATATCAAAAGTTTGCAAATGTTTTTGCAATGAAAACCACATTGAATTCATAACTCAATGACATATACATTGAAGATTGTGGAACCTTTGCAAGATCAAACTCCACCTTGCAAGGTTCAAATAACAACCCAAATTGTTGAGCAACACATGTAAAAGTGAAAATGTTATTCTTAAGCCCCCCATAAACTTTGAAATAGGTTGCAACCTATAGACATGATTGATATTTCATTGTTGTAAAAGGAATAATTGACAACCATCAAATCAATGAGTGACTACTAACAACATGTCAAAATGTTTAAGGAAATTCAATTAATCAAAAGTTGAAATTGGAAGTTTTTCCATCTTGAGCTAGGTTTAAAATTTAACAAAAGGAATGGTCATATCAATGAAGATGAAGGCTCCCCTTTTTTTGAGCAAGGTTAAGATGGAAAACCTTAACCTTAAGGAGGAGCAATTGGGCACATCCATCTTACAACCAAGGGCCATGTGATGATGAAATGTGTTTTCTTTTGATGGGTTCCTTTGTGAACCACTTGCATGTTAATAAAAAATTGAAAAATTCCCCCAAATTTTCACCAATTTTTTTTAAAACATGCACATTTTGGATTTATTATCTTTACTTTTTTTGACAATGGTTTCATATTTTCATTTTAAGAATTGTGTCAAATGTCCTACACACTAAATTAAATGGAAAATTCTATTTATTAGGCTATAAGTTGAAAAACATCAATTTATAGTTATTTCATTTCATAGTATTTGAAATAATAGAAATTATCTACATGACAAGTTGAATACATTAAACAATATATCAAATAGTTGAAACATATGTGATTTAACATCTTTAAACAAAAAGGTTGCTTGTGTGGAAATTTTCACCCAATTTCCAATATTAGATTTAGGATGGCTATTTTTTAAATTATTTTTGGAAAAAACATTATTTGAATTTTAGATTTTTTTTATTCATTTGTGAGAAACTCAAAATAATTTTGCAAATTTTCATTGATGGCTTTGCTCCACATCAACATTGGATTGATATCATATTCCATTTACATCATATTATTATACAATAAGTTTTGGCATACAAGCCCATTGAAATCAATTAATGTTAACTTATGAGGTCATTTCGATAGTTGAAATAAATTTTTATAAGGTTCTACACATGAGGTTTTCAAATATTTGGACTTTTATTTTGTATCTATGTCTCTTGTCCATTATTAATATATATCATAATAATTGTTCCATGAAACATTTTGACATTATTCAAGAGTGGAGCTTTAACGTTGAATTTGGATTATATCTAATTTTGTCTTCATGATTATTTTTAAATTATGAATGTTGTTTTCTCCTCTTATCAAATAAATGCCATTGCATAGTGGTGATGTTCTATGCATGTGTAAGGCAAGAGAGGAAACAACTTATATTGTAAATTTTTTAATGACTTGAACCTTTTTTGTAAAATGTAATCGAACAATATGCACCCATTTTCACATTTTCATTGCTCCAATTTAAAACTTTTAGAATACCATACCTATGATTGATGTTCGACACAAACTAATTTGCAAAAAGATTAATTAAAAAGGATTAAAAAAATTCACATATGTCACAAATTTTGAACTCCATTGGGTTACTAGTATAAATACACAATACAAGGTGTACTTTGTAGATCTATTTTTCAATTGTTGAAAATTTGAAAAGTTAAATTTGAAATTCTTGAATTTCATTTTCTAGAATAAATAAATATTTGGCCAAGAAGTGTTGAATGTACATAATGGGTATGGTATTAATGTATACAAATTACAAATTTCCATATGATTCATCAAAATTCCCACTAATTTTTTGAGAATTTTTATTTGATTTTCAATTAATTTTCATCAATTTAACAAGAAGGTAGGGTAAGTATGAATATACTAGTTTTTTAAAAATCATGAGACCAATTAAACACTTTAATGATTGATAACCATTGTGGTATTGATATCAATGTTATGTTACACTATTATCAATAGTAAGATGTTTAAAAAGGTGAAACTAAGGCATTATCAATATTAGTTTGGTATTTTTTTGTTAACATTTTAGTGATGAAAAACTTCAAGGAATTTGTATATGGAAGATGGTCTTTTTTGACAATTGATTTTGCATAATCTTTTTTATGGTCTTCCCTAGACAATTTTAGAAACAATTCCAAAGACAATTGCCACATTTCCAAGCCTAACTACTTCATTTTTTTCTTAATAACTACCTCATTCCTTTTTAATAACAACCTTTTATCCTTATATTTATTTCACTTGTCGTGTGCTCCTATGTCGGTGCCTATAACCTTTGCTATCAACACACATAAACCAAATAAAATAATACCATCCTAACATAATGCTTACCATCCAAAGCAAGTTCACTTGCAATTGCATATGAATCCAAGCCCAAAACACAAGATGGAAACTAAAACACAAAAACCATGTGTAAATGAAAATACCTTAATGCATAAACATTGCAAAATAAACAAAACACCTTGTGTTCTAGAATTTCAAATCACCAAAAGTGATTTGAAATCACAAATTTTGGGATTATATCCCAAACATGAAATATTTGAAACCTTGTTCACACTAGAATTAGTTCCAAGGTAATTTACCCTAGTTTACTTATGGTAATTAGGATGTAAACACATAGTTAAAACAAAATTCTTGACACACTCCTCTCTTAATAACAACCTCATTCCTTTTTCCTATCTACTAACATGGATATGAAAAAACAAATTAACATGTGCATTGTCATGTCCATGTTATTTATATTAATTCAAATGATATTAACATACATAATGATGAATTATTGAAACCATATGAAAACATAAAAATAGGAAAAAAAAAGTTGATCATCACTAGTAGTGTGCAATAACATGAAAATCAATATTGATACTATTTGCCATATCATTGAAGGACCATGTTGGACTTTTTTTTTGAACCACACAAACTACCAAAATTAGATTTTCATGATGTTCATTGAAAGTGCTACATCCATATCTTGCCATGTGCATTACATCCATATCACACCATATGCATGATTAGGAGTTTTGTGATAGTTATGTGTTTTTATTTTAATTATCCTAGGTAACTTAGGGTAAGTAAGGTTGGAACTAATTCTAGTGTGAATGTGATTCTAAAATTTTCATGTTTGGGATAAGGATGGATTTGTGTAATCAAAATCCAGTTTTTTGAAGTTTGAAACCACCTTATTCTAGTGTTGCGTGTTCTATTTGCTTTGTAAGAAAATTTGTGTTTTGCATTTTCTTTGTTTTATAAGATGTATGATACTTAGATTCTTGCAATTGTGTTAGGTAGCAAGTTTTTGTGCATGTGAATAAAACTTTGATAGTATATAGTAGATTTATGAAGTTTTATGTTGTTTAGTTTATGTGAGTTGATAGTGATGGTTATAAACGTTGACGTTAGAACGCACAAAAATTCCTAATTTCAAAGTTTAAGATTAAGAATAAAAACATATTTACACTTAATTTTTTTTCTCACAAAATGATCATGTTAGTTACTAGTATATGGTGGCAAATTTTGGTCATATTGCAAAAAATAAAATAAAAAATTGTTGCAAATTGCTTTTTAAAATCCCAAAAATCGATAAATAATCACAAAAAATTGCCACAATTGCCTACAATATAAAAAGGTGCTTAACATTGTTTATTTTCATATTTTCAATATTGTCAAATTTGGCTAAATGTCTGTATGGGTCATCACCACTTGAGCAACATCACACAAATTGAAAAAACACATTGGGCATCAAGTACGAAAATTTCCACCACTTACCAAACCATTAAGGTATCCTTTAGGGGAATTGTAAATGCAATATTATCCCAATATCAATATATGCTAAGTATAGGGGGTATGTGTGTCCCCCCCCCCCCCCCTCTTTCTTTTCTTTTGTATATTACGTTGGTGTTCTTTAATAATAATCTACATAATTTTATTTTTTTAAATTAGAAAAAA